>Ga0179593_1556905_pt1 | contig 29344 bp, 46 predicted proteins | sample CZODoug2_1_08_16_FD_185931 | JGI IMG/M metagenome (GOLD analysis project Ga0179593, IMG submission 185931) | Vadose zone soil fungal communities from Angelo Coast Range Reserve, California, USA - CZODoug2_1_08_16fungal (PacBio error correction) | ecosystem: Environmental > Terrestrial > Soil >... | reverse complement strand
TTTTCTTCCTGTCTCTGGTTCCCTGAGGGCGTTGGTCCCCCCCCCTTTTTCGTACTAGATTAAGTCCTGCTGTTGAGTTGCTTCCTTTTTTTTTCTTCACCTAGAGTTTTTTTTGCGGGCTTTTCTATGGGCCCCCCGAGGTCGGTGACTAACTCCTCGGTCCTCTCTTCCAGTAGCTTCCCTCTGGAGGTTCCGAGCGGTGTATCCCTTCATCCTTTTGGGGCTGCTTTTCTTTGGACTTTTTTTGTGCTTTCTTTTTTGGGCGCGGCCCTTTCCGTTTCGCACCCCCCCCCCCCCCCCGTGCTCCCTTTTTTTTCCCGAAATTGTGTTTCTCTTTTTTTTCCGGCTTGGGGAAGCTCCCTTTTGGACTGAGGGGGTTGACCTTCCAACTCCCTCTCTCCGTGCCTGTTTCCTTGATGGCTTCTTTGTCTCAATGGTTCTTTTCCGTCCTTCTACAAAATCAACACCCCCTTTCTTTTTTTTTCATGGTCGACTTCCCACTTTTTTAGGGCGACATCTCTCTCCAAAGACCTTCCCATAAGTCATCCTTTTTCCCCCTAGTTTGATGGTTTTGTAGGCGTTCCCGCAGATTTTTCCCAATATCCCTCAGGTCGGGCCTTTTTTCAGATTACCCATGACAACGAGATCTGGTAGTTCTTCCTAAGATTTTCGTTTAGTCGACTTATCTCTACCTCCCTCCCGGGTGTTGCTTTTTTCCCAGAGGCCCTTAAATTTCTTTTTGTTTCTTTTCACCTGACTTTGTTGCGAGGTATTTTTGGTGAACGAGGCGAGACTTTTCCCCACCTCCGTTTTTTGACGTGGCATTTTCTTTTTTTCGTCACCTTTTCCCTTTTTTAATGGGATGCAGGTTCCCACTTCTCCTTCCGGCGGGCTTTCTTTTCCCCTGAGTCAAAAGTCCCCGGTTTCCAACCTTTGTAGTGCCCCCCCCCCTTTTTTTCTTTTCCACAAACCTCTCCAACCTTTTTTCCTTCGTCTGACCCAGCTCCGCCCCTCAGAACCTTGGACCAACTGTCCTTCCCCCCGTTTTTTCTTTTTTTGAGTCCTTCCCATCAGCCCCTTCTTTGTTCCTCGCTAGACCCCTGTTCCCTTTTGGTAATTTTTTTCTTTTTTTTTTCCCGAACGCCGTTCCCCTGACGTCCCAGTTTTCTGTGCCTTCGTTTTATTATCCCCCCATTCCCCTAATGTTCCTAGGAGGCTGAACTACGATGATTCTGTTTTTCTTCGTTTTCTGGATAATGATGTTTTTTTCTATAACCCGGTTTTAGGCGGTTACTTTCTCCTGAATTTCCCCTTTTTTTGCCCACTAGCGCGGCCCCCCCCCCTGTTTCTGACCTTCAAGCTCTATTCAAACCTCCCCCAAGAGTCTTGTGCCCCCTTTTGGTTGAGGTTTCTTGCAGCTCCTTACTCGCTAAGACCGAGTATTAAGTGTTAGACTTTCTTCCAGCCTGGGCCCCTGGGAGCCCTCCCTGTTCCCTGGGGAGTATTTTATTCCTTCCTTCCGGTGCTTCTCCCCCTTCCTGACGAAAACATTCAACCCCTTGTTGATGCTCTGATTGAGTTTCGGCTGTCTTGGATTTCCCTTTTAACCTTTAACATCGGAAGCTTTTTTTTCGCTCAGTGTTACAGTGAGCCTTTCCCCCTCAAGTCCTTGGATTGACGGAACTTTCGTTTTTCCCCCACTCCCCCCCCCCCGCTGGATCCCCCCCTTCCCCCTTTTCATCTCTTCCCTTTTGCGTTCTGTGAGTCTTTTTTTTGTTGTTTTCCCTCCCCCCGCAACCCCTTTTTGTCAGTTCCCTAACCACCTTTTGCCTCCACATTTCCCGAGGTTTTTTTGGTAAGCAAACCGTGGTTCTCCTTTTGTTACGCACAGTCTCCCACCAGGGCCAACCTTTTTAGATTCTTTTTTCCAGGACAGGTCTTTGACCTTCAAAAAACCCACCTCGTCTTCCCTATTTTTTTTCGATCTAAGCTTCCGTACACCGCGCCGCCGTCTTCTCGTTTCTTTCTTGGGCTTCCTCGGCAACCGCCTCTTCCGTAGCTTTTTCTAATTCTTTCTTTTCCCCCGGTTTTTCTTCTTCCCAAGACTAGGATTCGATACTTTTCATCTTCTGGTGGCTTCCTCTTTAATACTTCTTTTTTTGTTGTTAATTCTTAGAACTCATTTCCACGGTAATTTTTTTTCTTTGCACTTTGTCCCTTTTAAGCCCCCAGTATCCAGGGTTCCCAGCCCCTCTTTTTTCCTCTTAGGACCTTGCCTCAACTTTTTTCCTCGGGCCCCCCCCGGTAGGGCTTTTTCATTTCATTCAACTCTTAGGTCCTTTGAGCTTAGGGGCACCATTTGGCTTTTGAAATACACAGGATTTCTCTCCCCTTCTTTCTCTTAGCGTTCCCTTTGGTTTTTTGGGGTTATACCTCCCCCCAGGCTTTCTGGTTGTTTTCCTCCGACGGGTGTACCATCCCCCGCCCTGGCTTTCCCCCTTTATTCTCTGTGGCTTTTTCTATCTCGCCATACAATCCCAAGCTCTTGGTTGTCTTTTCCCCCTGTTTTTTTTTTTTGGAGTTTTCTAAGCAACGGGTTTCTTACTTTTCATATGTGGTTTCCTTGTGTTTTTCTTCCTCTCCCCCCCCCGACCCAACTTTTTAGAAACTGGAAAGCCGTGCCTCATCTGTTTTTTTTCCTTTCTTTTCAAGTTTCTGCGTTTTTTTCTTGCCCCATCCCCTCCATAATCCATCCCCGCACCCACTTTTTTCCCAAGCCCCTCGTTTTGCCCAGTTTCTCTTTCCCCCTGTCTAGGTTCGTCCCCACGGCGTCTTCATTTCTGTTCCCGCTTTTTCTTCTTGACTCCTGACAAGTTTTTTCGCCAGTGAACCTTCCCTCTTTCTATTTTTTTTTTTTTTCTTTCAAACCCTTTTCGCCCTCTCTCCCTTTTGGCTTCTCAGGAGGTTGGTGTGCCCTCATCGTCACCGACTCTCACCCCCACCCTGAAATCCTTTATTTTTCCAAGTTGCCGAATCTCCCTTTTCAGTGTGATTTTTTTCTTTCACTACATTTTTCCCATCGCTTTCCTAAATTTCGGGTTTTCTTTTCTTATTTTCCGTGGTGGGCCTTGGTTCTCTCTTCCAAAGTTTCTCGTCTCGAGAGGGCCTTTGCCCACATTAAACTCCGACTCGGTTGTGTCCCGGTTTACCCCCCTTATTTTTTTTTATTTTGCTTCGTGAGAGGCTTTTCCCGGAAATGCTTCTCCGGACTTTTTTCGTTTTCGTCAGTTTCGGGCCTGTCCGACCCTGGGCTTTTCCTTTTTCCCCTTTCAGGCTTTTTTTTCTGCTCTCTTTTTCCGTATTTCCGGTTTTTCCTCTCCCGTTTTTACCATTTGTTGGGGGTCTTAAAAAGCTTACAACTCTCTCTTTGAGTGAACGGGAACCTCCGGCCCTTCTTCTATATTCTGAGCGGTTATTTTATACTTCCCCTGTTTTGAGGAGTTGGTTCGTCTTTCGAGTGACTTTCCTCCCTTTTTTTTTTCCCTTTTCTAGTCCTAAAAAGCTCTTGGGGTTTTCCAGTGTGTTTCCCCCCCCCAGCTTTCTCCCATTTTGTACCCCCCCGTTTTTTTATCCCCTTTTTCTCGGTCCCGCTTTTTTTCCGTTTCCCTTGCCTTTTTCCTTTCCTGCCTACTGTTTTCCAATAGGGTTCCTTTGACCGAACACCAAGTCTTTTTTTTTTCCTGCGATTTTGCTTCCCTTTTTTTTTTTTGTTGTTTTAAGCCGTTCTTTAAGCTACCTTTTCGGAATACTTCCTGCCCCCAAACCCCCTCGAGGGTCCCACGGCTTTGGTGAATTTTGGTGACTGAGGCCCTTTTTCTGACGATTCCTTGATTCCTTTTGACAAGTTTTACACCTCCTTTCCTCGGCGGGTAGTTCTTCCGGCCTTTCCCCTCTTCTCCTTGCAGGATTTGCGAGTCTCCCCCAATAGGAGAAACCCTTGATTTTGGGTCTTTTTTCAGTGGTGGTCTTTCCGGATTTTTTCTTTGTTATGGAAGTCGTCCTAGCTAACCCCCCTCTTGGGGATTTTTTTTTTTGACACTTGGGCGCTTCTCCCCCAGATCTGCAGTTTTTCGGGGGAAGTCGTGGGTAGCATGGGTCTTTTTTAAGGTCTTCCTAGGGTGTTTTATTGATCAGGGCTGTTCGGCTCCCCCCACCTGCTCGGAGACTTTCGAAACCCCATCAGCCACCCTTTTTTCTTTTTCAGATTTTCTAAGGGTCAGTGGTTTCTTTCCTGGAAGTTTGCCATTTTTTTTGCTTTTTTCCCCCAATCCTTCACTCTTTGACAAGGATTTTGAGTTTTTTTTTTTTTCCTTTGATCCCCGATTTTTGGAGCCGTATTTTTTCCCCCTGAAGGCCAAGTTTTGTTTCCTTCCGCATTTCTTTTTTTGTCGTCATGTTTTTTTTTGGAGGGGGCCCTTTTTTTTTTCTTCCCCCCTCCCTCGTTTTTTCGGGCCTTCCTTCCCCTTTTATTAATAAGTTTTTGTCCCCCCCGTCTTTCTTCCCTTCTCGATTTTTTTATGGTTTTTCTCGGAGTCGGCCTCCCCCCACCGCCGTCACGTACTTTGTGAATTCTTGCTTACACTTTCCCTCTTTGGGTCCTTTCTGAGTCTCGTTCTTCCTTTTTTTTTTTTTTAAGTCTCCCTTGTTGGTTTTCCCTTTTTCTTCGACTCTTGGTTGCTTCCTTTCCTTCCCAAAGGTCTTCTCCCGGGGTTAACGGCCTGCTATCCGCTCGCCCATTTGCCGATTCAGTCTCCTCCCCTTTCAAGGGGAGTACCGAGCTACCCTTTTCCATCGTTTTCCCCGAGGTTTTTATGTTCAGAATCGTCAACACCTTTCTTTTTTCGAAGTTCTTTGGACGCTCTTTTAGCTCGGCTTCTCTTTCTCGCTGAAAGCGCTAAGACCTTCCTTCTGAACTTTTTTTTCCCGGGCCTTCCTTTTTTACTGGTTTTTTTGGAGTGGTCCTTGCACACTTTGGCCCCCCTTGGCCGGTTTTCCAAACAATGCCCCCCCCCCAAGTGTTTTCTGCTGCTTTTCGCTTCCGTTTTTTTTTCCACCCCCCCCCTTGCGACTCCCCAACCCCCTGGTTTTTCCCTCTTTACTTTCCCAATCGTACCTCTTTGATGGGTCCCTTTTGCTTTTTTTTTTTTTCGACCCAGGGTGGATCCTTTTCCCCGGCCACCCCCCACACATCGATTTGTCCTTTTTTTTTTTCTCCTACCTTAATCCTCCCCCTCCTAGATTTCAGAGTCCCCTTTTTCCCACTCTGTTCGTCTTAGGGTGCTTTGGCGCGTCCTTCCCTCCTTTTCGCAGCTTCGCTCTTTTCCGTTTGGCCCCCTTGAACCGCGGCCGGTGGTTTTTTTTTATGTTTTTCTTTTTGCATGGCCCATAGTGCGGACGCGTCGTCGAACATTTTCCCTAGGAGAGTTTCCCTAGGTTTGCACCCATCTCAGGTTCTTTTTCAGTTTTTTTTTTTAGCCCCATCACGGATTTTTTCGCACCCCCCTTTTTTTTGTTAGTTCCTGCTTCCTTCAGGTAATGGTTTCTTTCGGCCCCCCAGAGTTCAGGGGTTTTTTTTTTGAGACCCAAGTGTTTCCAAGCCGGGGGAACTTTTCGTTGACCCCTCCTCCCCCCCACAGCTTCTTCACAAATATTCCTACCTGCAGTAAGTTTCCGGCCCACCACTTTCCCCCTCAATTTTTTTTAAGCCAATCTAAGGCTTTGAGTTCCCTGTGAACTTCTTTTTTGCGAGTTTTGTGAGACCTTTCCATTGTACCCTTGAGTTTTGGGTTTTTTCTCTAGAATCGATTTTTCAGAGTTCCTTTCCTCTTCCAGCAAGGTCCTGATTTCTCCCCGGATTGGAGGCCCCCCCCTGGGGGGGTGTGGTGTTTTTTTTGCTGGGCGCCTATTTTTTTGTAATTTTTTCTTTCTTTTTTCTAGGTCCGGTTTTTGGACTTTCTCCCCTTTTTCTTTCCGGACCCCGGGCCGTTTTCCCCCCCCCCCACGTTTTTTAACGGCCCTTATGGGCGTCCTAGATCCTTTTTTTCGGCAGGCGGTTTTTTTTTTTTTTTTTTTTCGAGGTTTTGGTTTTCGCTTTGAAGGGTTTTTTTCGCTTTCCTTCTTTTAACCCCTTTTTTTTCTTTCGGTGGCCTTTTTTTCTGGCATGGTGTCCGCCTTTTTTTTTCCCCCATGCGTTTTTTTTTTTTGGAACCGTCCCCCTTACAAGGCATCTCGCTTTTCTGATTTTGGTGCGTGATTTTCTACTTCTTTCCCCCTCTTGGAAGCTTTTTCCTCGGCTGGAGTAAAATCCCGCAAAGCCTTTCTTGGCCTGTCCGATCTTTCTGCGGGCTCCCTCCAAACTTTTTTTGGTCGTTCTAGACCGGTGTTTTTTTTTACCACCCCCCCTAGGATTCATTTTTTTTTTTTCCTCTTGTTTCTTCGTGAATCTTTTTTCCCTTTTTCGAAGACCCTTTGCGCGCCAAGCAAAATCTGGCTCCCCGCAAGCCCCCCTTCCCCTCTTCTTTTTTGGGGTCCATGCACATTTTTTTCTTGTGTTTGATCTCTTCTATCCCCCCTCTCCCGGGCCCTTTCAGCGCGGGTTTTTTTTCCTTTTTTTTTCTTTTCAGGGCTCAACCAACCCCTTTTTTCCTAGAGTTTGCGTAGACGGATCCCCCCCTAGGGGTCTCCTTCAACTTTTTTTTCAATCTCGGAACCCTTTGAGTATAGGCTAGGAGTTTCGGCAGTTTGAGTTTATCTCTGTACTCCGGAGTTCGCAGTGTTTTTCAGACCCTTTTCCTGATTTATCTCGAGCTTTAATACTTACTTAAGTTTGATTCTTTCAGACCGGAATGACCCTTCGTTCCACCAGAGAACCCTGTTATGTTTTTTTTAGTTTTTTTTCCGACTTCGAGTTTCATTCGGTACTTTTGGTTTCTTTTTAGCCCTTTTTTTTTTTCCAAGCTCTCTGTGAGCCGATTTGGACCCTTTTTTTTTTTTCTTTCCTGGATTATCTTTCCTCGGCCGTATCCTATTTTTTTTTTTTTTTTTCAGGGATGCCTTTTTTCTCTTCGAATCCCCTCTTTCCCGGGACTTCTTGGGCACTTCTGTTTTTCCCAAAAAGCAAGACCACCCAATACCCTTTCCAAGTTTTTTGTGTCCTACCCCCAAGCTTCTTGAGTAGTGCTAAATTTTATTTTTTGAGTTGTGTCCTCTTTAATTTTTTTTTTTCCGAGCCCCCCCCCAACCCAGGCTATGTTCCAAAGTCCTTCGCCTTCAGTCCTCGTTGGTTTGCAAACAGCTCTTTGCTTTTTTTCAACCCTGGGCATTTCCCCCCACCTTTTTTTCATGGAAGCTGTAATCTTTTTGGGCGTCCCGGTCTTTTCTCAATCTTTCCTGAATACCAGTTTTCGGGTCTTCGAGTTTTTTTTTTCTCCGGACTCGTTGTCGGGGTCCCCCCGGCCCGCAGTGCGTTTTTACGATTTTTTCGAGCCTTTCGCACCTTGCTCCACGTTTCCGAGACCCTTTCCTTGGCTTTCCTCCTTTCGAAAATTTGGCGCCTTGGTTTTTTTTTTTTTTTTTTTTTCCCCCCGCGATGTCCCATCCCTTGGCGTTTCCTCCCAGCGATTTTCCTGCATGTTCCGGTTTTTTTGCGGTTGCGTCGTTTTTGTTTCTTCTCCCTGAGGGGAACCTCTGGATTTTCTTTTTTTTTTTTTTTTGCCATCTTTTTTTGCCGTCTCCCGTCCCTCTTAAGCCTTTCCACGAATCACCTTCTTTGCGCGGGAACCTCCCCCCCTGCTTAGCGTTCGTTCCCTCCTGTACCTGCTTCCGTAATCTTTTCCCGAGATTTTTCCCTTTTTATGGCTTTTAGTTCCCGTTTTTCCCAGGTTTCCATTCTTCCCCACTTCCGTAATGAGGGTTTTTTTCTTACGTTTCCTTGACACCGCTCTTTGAGTTAGTCCCAATTTTTTGTATTTTCTTTTGTTTCCTTTTCCGGCTTTGAGGTGGAAGGAATCTGACGTTTTTCGCAGTCTTTTCTCGCTTTCTCGAACTTCTCCTGGGACAGTGACTTTTTTTTACTTTATATTTTTCCCTGTCTTTTATCACCCCGTTGCTCTGCGGTCCCCTTTTTTTTTTTCACTCCATTGTTTTGCCCCCGTCCGTCTCCCCCGGGCTTTTTTGCGACTACGAACCTGACTGAAACCATGTGCTTTTTCTTTTTTTCTGATTTTTTTTTAGGAAGCGTTATCCCTCTTGGTACCTTTTTTCTTCTCGTGTTTACTAAGGTCCGAGAGGCCAACACCCTCAACATTTTTCGGACCCCTGTGGGGCGAACCAAACCCGGTCCAGTTGCTTAACTTTTTTTTTTTTTTAGTTCGCTTGTTTCCTTTTTCGGTAAGAGCCTCAGTTTTTCCTTTTCCGCCACTTTACTCGGTTCGGAGGTTTTTTATCTTTTCGAAGGCAGGTTCGGATTCTCTGGTAGCTTTTTTTTTTGCAACTCCCACTGGGAGGGGTCCTTTTTGATTTCTTTCTCGTGGGTCACTCATGATTCTTTGGGCTTTCCGCAGTTCGCCCTTGCACGTCCCCCTTAGACTAACCACGTAACTTTTTTGAGATTCCTTCCCTTCCCTACCCCTTTACAGATGCCTCTGTGTTTTTTTTCCGGCTTTTTTCCCTTGCCACACGTGCCCGTTTGATAGCTTTTCCCCCCAGGGTGGATTTCATTCCGGTTTGACGTGTTTCTGCCGGTTTGCTTTTTTTTTGTTCTTTTGGCGGTCCTTTCCCGTTACATTTTTTCTTTCGTATACCCAGCTCCCTTCATTTCGGGTTTATTCTGATCTGGGCCGGCTTTCCTTTCGGTGGGCTTTGCTTTTCCGTCTGCTTTTTTTTCACAGCAGCAATGGGCTTTTTTTTCACCCCCCCCCCTCCTCAGTGTTTGCACGGCTTTACGCTCAGAGGTTTTTAGCAGTCCGATACCCCCTTTTTTTTTCGCCCCTTCGATTTTTTTTTATCCTCAGACCCTTGTTTTTTTTTAGTTAGAAATATTTTCTGACCATTCCCGTCTTGCGATTGGATTTTTTCTTTATAGTTCTCTTCCGGAATAGGAATTGACATTTCTTTTCTCTTTTTTCTCGGTGGGACCCCTTTCCCCTCAAGGTCCCAGTGCCCCCCTGGATCCGCCCTTTATTTCCCGTTCAGCCCCCCTCCCACCCCGAAGTCCCCAGTTCTCAGACGGGCCGCTTTGTTAGGAGTTCGTATCTTCCCCTTTTTTTTTTTCCCCTCTATTTCCCGTTTTTAGCTTTCCTCGGGGCTTCACAAACGAACCCTGCTGCCCCCGTTTTTTGCGTGTCCCTGATGTTGCGGGTCTTTCCCCGAGGCTATGGCCTTTCCAATGGGGTAGTTCCCCGACTCTTCCCCAGAATTCTGCTCGGGGTTTTGATTTTTTTTCTGACAATATCCCTTCCACCGTGCATGTTCCTCTCAAGCGTTTTTTTTTGGGGGAAGTGATTCTTTTTTACAGAGTTAGGTCCTTAATAGTTCCTGGTGCTGAAAGACGAACTTCCCTTTTTCCTTCTCTGGTCTTCATGTTTTCTTCTTGCGGTCTTCGGTTCGGCCTTTTTTTTTTTGCTTTTCCAACCCACCGTGCTCTCTAGGCTTTTTTTCTTTAGGATTTTTTCTGTATCTCCGTGCGCTTTCCGCCTTGGCATTTTTCCCCTCATACTCCCCTTTTCTTCGTTTAGACATGAGTAGAGTTTTTTGTCCGCCCCGTCTTGTCCCACTTTTCACTCTTCAGTAGGCGACCCATGCATGCCTACTTCTTACTTTTGTGGCCTTCTCTCTCAGTCCCCTTCCCCATCCGTCCCCCCCCTTTCCTGAGTCCTTCTTCTTCGACGTGACGAAGTCCTTTCGTTACTCTTTTAGACCTCGACTTCCTTTTTTCCGGAAGTCCTCTGACTGGGAATTTTTTATTTTCCCGGTTTTTCCATTGATCGTGCCGCACGTCTTTTTCCTTTCCCCCCCGTTGTCGCTTTCCCTGCAGCACTGTAGCCCCCCCCGCGTGATCCAGAGCCCCCTGCCTGATTCGGCTTCGTCCTCCTTCGTCCCCCCCCCATGTTACTTTCCTTTTGCGTGCGCAACAGTCTGTTTTTCGCTCCTCACCTTTTTCCTTTTCCTGGCCGTTTCCCTTGAAGACTTTTTTTGCCGCCACCTCGTGAAACTGCCCCCCCCCCAATTGGCCCGTCCACGGCTTTTTTCTCCAGGCCCCCGCTTTGCAGTTTTTTTTTTGGTGCACCTTTTCGCCTCGTCTGACTTTCTTTCTTCTTTTGCCCGGTTTTTGGCGCGTTCGCGGCGGTTCGTTGGAACTCACCCCCGCCCCTCCGCTTTCCCGACTTTTTTTTTTCCCGTCTGAGGTCATGTGGCTTCGTTCCCCTTCTTTCGTTCACTGTGCGGCCCCGGCTCTTGTCCCTTTTTTTTTCTTGCCGGTTTATGGGGCTTTCTCCCCGGAAGGCCCCCATGAATTTGCACCCGCCTGGACTTTCCCCCTTTTTTCCCTCAATGTCTTTGCGGTTTTCCCCTTGCGCTTCTGCGGGGAGCTCCACATACGTCCCAGGTTTTTCCTTTTTTCTGCTCTAGCGCTTCCCTGGCGCTCTCGGGACCTGGTGTTGTGCTCTCTTGCGCCTGTGTTTTTGATCTTACCCTTTTCTTCCCGGTGCCTTCTTAGGGAGAACTTGATCTCCTCTTTTGTTTTGATCCTTCACCCTGTAGGTTTATGGGTCTCCTAACCCTTTTCCTTTTCGATCTCTGCAAACACGTGGTTATTGTTCCTGGGCGTTCGTCCTTCGCTCCCCGAGCGTAGCGTGTTGATTCTTCCCTGGGCTAGGCCGCTCGTTTTTTTTTTTCCGCAACTCCCAAATTCCCCCCCCTCGTTTCGCCGAGCCTTTCTTGCTGGTTGTCCTCAACACTTTTTTCTGTGAGTTTTCCCTTGTATCCCCCCCTTTCCCGACCTTTTTTGCCACCTGGAGTTTCTTCTGATCGTTTCCTTTTTTTTTCCCCCCCTATTTGATCCGTCCCTTTTTCGCTTTTTTCTTGCGAGGGTCCCGTTTAATCTTTTTTTTTTTTGCAGTTTCCTTCTTCCCAAGGTTGACATCCCGTCCGTTTTTAGAGTGAAGAGTCCTGTCCTCTCGCTGACTTTTTTGGACTTTCGTGAAGCTCCCTCTTCTCTCCTTTTGTTTGAGACTATTAGCTCCCCGCCCCCGGTCTTTTTTTTTTTTTGTATCCCCAAACTCCCGTGACGTTTTTTTTATTTCCTCGAGCGGCGGCATGATTCGCGTCGAAAGCTGGTCCTCTTTCTTTTTTCAGGGCTCTTTTTCCGGCTTTTAGTTCTTTGAGGTTGTCCCTAGTCCCTTCCCTTCTTTTTTTTTTTAGCGTCTCGCTGTGGGTTCCACAATGACTTCCTTCCCGCCGTCGGACCTTTGACTTTTTCTTGTGTTTTGGTCTTTTTTTTCCAACTTTTCTTCCACACTTCCCCTTTGGTTTTTCCCCCCAGTTTTTTTTCTTTTCCACAGCAGGAGCTATTTACGTTCCTGGGTCTTTTTTTATCCGATTTTCTGAGACTCCCCCGGCACGTTTTTTTTTTTTTCTCAACCTTGATTTTTCGACCTTTTTCCAAAAAGTTTTACCTACCTCTCCACCTCTTCCCCGACTTTCCTATGACCGGATTTTGAGACTCTCTGAGAGGGTTGGAGGAACTTTCCCCCTCCCACGGGGCGTACGTTGAGAGTCGCAAGTCTTTTTTTTTGAATAAATCCAGGTCTAAGTGTACCACAATAGCTCCATTTCCCTACCCCCCCTTTGGACCAGAACTCCCGCCGACCAACCCCTTTTTTTTTCCCCCTCTGGGAATGTCAGTCTTGTCCCCAGAGGACCCCCCCCCCAGGTTTTGTTTCCCCCGGAATTGATCACTCCTTTTTTCTGACTCGCGTCTCTGGGACCCCCCTCGACAGTTCTCTCAAAGGCTACAGGCTTTCCAGGTTCGTCTTTCTTCCCGCGTTCGGGCTCCTCCTTGTGGCTCCATTCTTCCATTTACCCGATTTCGTTTTTTCTCTTTTGGGGTAGTGGCGTGTTTTGACAGAAGTAGTTCTTGGACCTGACTTCCCCCTCTTTTTTTTTGATAGATTCCCCTACCCGTTGGTGCAGTTTTCATTTCCCTCCCTCCAACTCTGGTTTTTTTCTGGGTCCTTTTTGGGGGGTGGGCTGGCCTTACATTTTTTTTTTCAATTCTCTATTTCGGCCAGCCCTTCGGAAACCCGTCAGGCGAGCGCCTTCCCCCTTCTTCTCCCTTTTTCTCTTCCAAGCTCTCCTTATGTTCCTTGTTGACACTCTTTGCTGAGTTCTCTTTTTCTCTTTGGTCTCGGGTCTTTTCTTTAGCCTCCGCCTTCCCTTGTTGATGCAAGAATTTCAGCGTTTGCGTTACCACCTGGAAGCTTTCTGCGTTCCCAGGGGTCGGTAGATAACTCGCTCGGTTTTTCCCCCCTGTGCGCCTCTTTAGGGGTCGCGCCTTTCGCCGACTTTTTTTTCTCCTTTTTTTGATCGTGTTTTTTTTTCGCAAGTCCCCCCCTGGACGGGAAGGCCCTAGCCCCGGCTCTCTACAACCTTTTTTTTTTTTAATTTGACTCCCCCGTGCGCTAGTTTCGTCCGTTTTTATTCTTTCATTGTTTGCGGCCCTCTCCATTTTTTCATCCTCCCCTCTCTTTAATGTTTCATGGCCGAAGCAAGTCTCTTTTTTTTTTTCCTTCAGGTTTTATCCCTCCCCCTCTTGAGTTTTTCTTGTGTAATCTTAGAACCTTTCTCTTAAAAAGTGGGGTCTTTCTTTTGATTTCGAATTGTCCGTTTTTCTTTTTTTTTTCCCTTTATGCCCCCAGAGTCCTTAGGAGCCCCCTTTCCTTAAGTCGCCTTCATCTGTTTTGTTCTGGGCTCGGTACTCCCCAGTCTCCATCTTTTTCTTCTTTCCCCATCTCTTCTGACTCTTCGTACTTTTTATGTTAGAATTCCCATCAGGTTTTCCCGGGCCTTCCGGGTGAGTCCCAGTAGTCCCTCCTTTCAGGTTCTCCTCGTCCCTTGGTTTCCTTTGGCCCCCGGGCCTTTTTTTGGTTTCTTTGTGTGGGCAAGTCCTCTGATCCCCCGCGGTTATGATTTGTTTTTTTTTCTCCGGTCCCCCGCTGTTTGATATTTTCTCGACTTTTCCCCTCTACCGCGATTTTTTTTTTCGCTTTTTTTTAAATGACCCCCGTTTTTTTTCGGTTCTGCAATATTACCTCTCGCTTGTGGTCGGATTTTCCCTTCCCCCACCCTGATATTCTCGGACCCGATCTTTGATCTTCGATCTCCTTCAGGTCCCCCCTTGGCGGACCAAGGCCGCCGGACCCCCTTTCGTTTTTTTCCCCCCCTTTTCGTTATCTTTAGCGTTCCCTTCAGGCAGTTCCCCAACCTGGTTTTATTTTACTGGGGTTTTCAGTTCAGGTTTCTTGCTTAAATTTTGGGGTTTTCGGAGGCTGTCTTTCGTACTCCTCGTTGGACCTTTTTTCTTTGTTGTTGTTGGCTTTCTCACTTCTCTCTAAGTTTCTGCCCAATGGGGACCCTTTTATTCCGTTTGGGTTTCCGCCCTTTTGTTCTTTTAGTACTGAGCGTTTTTCCCAAAGCCGCTCCAGTCAGTAGCCCCCTTTACAATCTTGGAGGCCTTTCTTGAGCCCCCTTTTTTGAGATTCTTTTTGGACTCTCTTGAGCGGATACTTTCTTCTAAATTCTCAGGTTGCAAACTCTTCAGGTTTTAGAATCATATACTCTTTTTTTTTTCCTCCAAGTTCGAGTTCTTTTTGCGGCCCCCTTCACTCTAAGCTCCTACAATTTTTTCCAGGGAAGAAAAAGACACGGGGTTTCCTCTGTCCTTCAGTTTTTTTTGAGTGCCGCGTTTTCCCCCCCTTAGGCTTTACAACTGGCAACCTCAATTTTTTCGTCGTGCGGTCCCCCCTACCTTTTTTTTTTTTATGGGTGAAGCAAGTTTGTTCCTGCCGTGTCCCATCCCAGAGTACCACCCAATAAGGCCCTGGAGTTTTCCTTTCCCCCCCCCCTGCCCCTTTTTGGTCTTTCTGATCGCTCCTTTTCGTTTTTCTCCGTTTCGGCTCCCAAGTCACCCCAGTTCCCACGCTTCCTCCCTCCTTAATTGGCATTATACCTTATTTTCTATTCCCAAGCTTTTACCAGGTTTTCTCGTTTGCCTTAAGAATTACCGTCTCCCCCCGGGGCTTTTCCCCAGCTTTGAGTTCCTACCCCCATTTCATGATGACTTATTATTTCGATTCCTCTGCCTTACTTTTCCCGATTGGGTTTCAGTTGCTCTGGTTCTTTCTTGACGGATTTCCCCCCTGCCCGACTTTAAGTTACCCTTCTTCGACCACTTCTTTTTTTTTGCTCGTTCCTTTCATGACTCGTTTGGGTCTCGCTTTTTTTTGTTTTGCCGGTCCCCGCTTCCCCGCATACGACAATCGCTCCCCCCCCTTTTTTAGCTTTTTCAATTTTTGGTCCTTTCCTTTTTCCTTCAATCCCGATATAGTTCACCATTCCCCCTTTCCTTCTTCCCCCCTTTTTTCCGGTCGACCCCGACCCCCTCGGATTTTCATAGGAGCCCTTAAGGGTTTGCCCACCCGTCCAGCTCCTCTGCCTTCCTGGATGACCCTTGACACGTTTTTGCAAGAATTACTCCGACCGAATCCCCCGGATCTCTTTCAGTCCTCGAGTACAGTCCTTTTTTTATCTCCCCTTCTTTTCAACTCCCCTGGTTCGGACGTTTTCCGGTTTGGGGTTCCCCCCCCCTCCTGCCTCTGCTTTTGGACTTTTTTTCCTTTTTTTTTTTCCGGACTGTGCCCGCGTTTGCTGGTTTTTCATCTGAGTTTGGAGGGCTATTTTTTCAGGGCCCGGCGATGTGCTCTCTTTTTTTTTTCTCCTTGCCCCCTTTTCCCTTTTTGACTTCGTCGCCGGGTTTCGCCTTCGGATTCCCTTTTTGAATTTCCCCCCCTTTTTTCGGTACCCCCTTTTTTTTGAAGGCGGTTGTGATTTGAGTTAGACCCCTTTCTATCCTGGCCCCCTTCGATCCTTCTCCTTGTTCTTACCCCCCTCTGAGCTTTTTTTTTTTTTTGGTGAGACGGGTTAGATTTGGATTTTGGCCTTCTCCGCGGCCCATTTTTGGGTTTTTTCAATTCAAACCCCAGGGGACTTGATGGTTCTTTCTTCCATGTTTTTCCGCACCGATTTTCTTTTTTTAGCCCTCTCTATTTTTAACCTTAGTCTCCGAGCCCCAAGGGACAGAATCTTCCTGGCTTTTTTTTTGGCCGCACCTCGAGCTTCTTGCAGGGTTTTTTTTTAGTGGGTCTCCCCCACTCCTTTTCGGCCTATTTCTAACATGAAAATCTCTTTCTTGGACTCCTTTATGAAGTTTTTTATTGCGGTTTTCTCTTTTGCTCGACCCTCCCTATCCTTTCATTCCTTCAGACTTTCCGCTTACACCTTGTCTCTGCGGCTTTTGTTCTTTCTTTTCTCTCCCAACCCCCCTAGTTCCCCAGGGTCCCCCGGCTCGATTTTTCCCCGACTTGACCCAACCTTCGACTCCCCACCCCAATTAGTAAATCCTAGTTTCTCCTTAGCTTCAAACCCCTTCCTTAGCCCCCTTCTTTTTTTGAGGACACGTAGGGTTTTGAGGTCAATTCCTTTTTTTCCTTTTTAGCTTTCTAACTCCTCTGTGTTGCCTTTTAGACTTTCTGACCGCCGTCGCCGGTTGAGATCCCCCCCCTTGCCTTTTAGTTTTTTCCCCTCCCCCTTTTGTTTTTTTCGTTTTGCCCAAACTCTTGAAGCTAGTTTTGTATCAGGTTGACGACGTTCCAGGTGAACTTCTTTTTTCCTTGCATTTTGATTTCCTTTGCTTCCCCCAGGTCCTTTTTCATTGGTACGCGTGGGATGGTTCAATTCCTGCTGGAATCCTCTCTTCCGGAGTCCCCTGTTTCCCCCCCCTTTCGACCTCAGACTCTTTCCCCGGGCCTGAGGTCCCGCTTTTACTGGCTGGACCTGAGGCTTTTGTGTGTGTTTGTACTTCTTTTTTCTCCCTGTCCTTTAAGTTCGCTCCTCACGCTGTTATTCTCCACGCCTCCCCTTTTCCCCGCAAAGTCGTTTGCACCAGAAGGGCCTTTCTAACACTCCTTTCAACCCAACTCCTTTGCCCCTTTGGATGTAACCCCCCTGTTTCTGATTCTTTCTCGCGACCCAAGAGCATTTTTGAGTTTATGAGCGGTCTTTTTCTGCCGTTTTTCCGATTTAGGCCTTCCCCTGACCCTTCCTTCCGACAATTTTGGGTCCTTTTTCTTTGGATCCTCCCGCAAGCTTTTCCGAACCCCGTTCTTTTATAGACGACCTTCACCTTCTTTTCACCCCCACCCCTATGCGGCAATTTTTTGGAGGGTCTTTTCGAGCTCCCCTTCAATCTCGGTGTGACTATCCCAATCCTGGACCTTGGGAAGGACCCCGTTCCTAAAACCGTCGTCCATAACAAGGGTCGTTACTCTTCCTCCCCTTCTTTTTTACCTGTTTTGGGTTTCTTTAAGCTAAACCCTTTGACCTTTTTTTTGATTAATTACACCCTGTACTTTTTCCCATTGTTTCCCCTCTTTTTTTCGTACCGTTCCTTTGTCCGGTTCCCCGACCCTTTTTTTTTTCTTAAACGGCGTCGTTGGCTTTTTTCGCCCTTCCCTTTGCATGTTTCTCCCCTCCCCTGTCCCCTTCCCCTAAGGCCTTCCGAGTTTTTTTTTCCCCGGACTTCTTTTTTTTTGGGCGGTTCGTTTACGGGATTTCGTCCCTCTCCATGGCATTTCCCCCCCGGGTTTTTTTGCGCGATTCCTTTTTTGGATCGCTTTCCCCATCCCCGCCGATTTTTTTTTTTTCTTATCCCTACCCCAAAGGTCCCTCTTGTTTTTTTCGCGCCCGCCGGCGGATCAAGTACTTTTTTCTCTTACTCTTTCATAGGCCCTCCTTAAGACGAAGTTTTTTGTCTCCACCCCTTCTTGTTCTTCCCGCTCCGTCTGACCTTAAAAATGCCATTTATGAAATGGCTGAGGACCAGTCCGACTCTTCGACTTTTCTTGGGTTTTTCCTGTCTTTCCGGTCCCAGTTGGTTTTTCGGTTTTTCTTCGGACCTCCTGGGGTGGTCGTTCCCTTTTTTGGTGGTGAGCCATGGGAACCTCCTTTTTTTATAGTACCAATTCCTTTCCAATTTTTTTCTGTAGGAGGGATGATAACTAAGCTCTGGTTTTGACTTTATCACACCCTTGGCCTGTCTTTTTTTATAGTGTGTGCTTTTACTCACACTCAGATTCTTTTCCTATGGTCCGGACAGAGTTTCCCCGAAGCGCTGGAACAATTTTTTTTTTTTTTAGTTTCTTCGCTCCCCCCCAGCTCCCCCAGCTGTTTGGGTCCCCCCCCAAGGGCAATTTTTTCATCTTTGCTCCTCCCCCCCTTTTTTTGGGGGGTTCTCATGCGTGATCCCCGATTCCTGGGATTCTTTCTCGCTGTCATTATTCCTTCCTTCTCCGCCTTAGAGACAGTCCCCTCCGCAATTTTGACGATGTCCCCTTTATACTATCCTGAAACCTTCCTCACTTCATGGGTTTGTTTTTTGCCTGTTTCATGTTTTACTTTTTTTCTTTTTTTCTCTTTTTGTCTCACAATGGAGTTTTTCGCCAGACTCCCCCCATCCTTCTTCTATTTTTGTTTTTTCTCGGCCACGGGTTTGGCCCTTTTTTCGCCTCTGTTTCCCACTGACAGTTTTTTTCCCCTTTTGACTTTGTTAGCCCGGTCCTTTTTTAACAGTTTTTGGGTGTTCGCCCCCTTTTCTACGCTCCCTCCTCTTCTTTTTGGCCGCCGGATTTTTTTGCCCTTTTTTTTTGACTTTTTCAGCGGGGTTTCTGTTTGCTGGGTGTTTTTTTTGACTTTTTAAGCTTCCCCCTTTCTTGACGTCCGGCTTTTTTTTGCGGCCGGCCCGACGTTGCTTAGCTTCTTATTGTTTTCTCACGTTTTTGACGGTGCCTCCTCCCATGAACTTTTTCTTTCAGGTCTTTTTCCTTTTTGCCCCATTTCTTTGCGGCTGGTGTTTCTTAAGCTTTCCCCCTATACTCCTCTTCGATGTTCTTTCTTTCGGGGGGTTTTGAACTTTTTTTTTCCCTGATTTCCCTACCCCCCAGTTTTTGGCCCCCCCCTAGTTTTTTTCTTTCTTAGCGAAGCCCCTTTTTCCCCCCGAAAAAGCCTAAATCGGGGTTTTTCCAGGTGCACAAAGGAGGTGCGCATTTTTTTTCCCTGGAAGTCTCTTCCGCCTCCTTTTCCCCAACTTTTTTTTGATCCCAGGACCTCTTTCATTCCGTTTCCTCTTTGTATCGCTCCCACGACTTTTTTCCTGCCCCTTTTTTTTTGACCATGCCGTTTTAGCCAGGGCGTTTTCAAATGGGTCCCCCTCCCCCACCTTCTTTACGTTCCCTCCTGAGAGTCTTTCAGAGCGCGAGTATGTTTTTTTTTTTTTTCCTGGTCCCAACCCCCTATTGGGTCCCTACTCCATTTGAGGTTTCAGCCCCTCGCCCTCCCACTTTTTTTGTTTTTCGCCTGATGGGACCTCACCGAGTTTTTCTTTACTAACCTCTCCCCCCTTTTTCCGGGGAAGCAGCCCCCGGGTCTTTCCCATTTTTTGAGCGGGATTTGGTTTCCCTTCCGCCGCTTTTAACTCTGAGATTGGGTTTCCACCCCTTCCAACCTTTTTACTTCCTCCTTTGCCCGGGGGTTTTCCTCGGGTCCTTTCTTTTCGACCCCCTTTGTTCCGTATGCTTTCCCCCGCCTCTGAACCTTTCCTTTTTCAAAATTTTTTTTTCCCATGGGTTTGAGCTTTGCGCGATTGGCTCTACCTCCGTTCCTTTTTTTTTTTTCCCACACCTCCCCCCCCTGAGGCTCTTTTTCCGTTAACCCGATTTTCCCTTTTAGGGATGCCACTTCCGACTTCTTGGCACCCTCTTGTTAGTTCTGTTTGGCGTGTGACATTCCCTTCCCTGGCAGTTTTTCTCCCGGTCTATTTCTCCGCTTTTTTATGATTTTTTCTGGGGCGTTTTTCTTTTTCTTTTTTTGACCCGCTTTTGTTCAGTTTTTTCCCCCGATCTCCTAGCCTCACCTTTTTTTTAAGACTTTTTTTTGATTTCCTTGCTCGGTTTTGCGCGGAGGTACTTCACCTTCTTTCTAGGACCTTTTTTTCCTTTTTCTTTTCCCAACAAGCCTGAACATCTTAGGTTTTTTTTTTGGCGTTTTTCCCGACCTGCTCTTCCTTTCCACTTTTCCTTTTGACTCTTTTTACATCACCCTTTCCAGTTCGCGTTCAGTTTCGGGCCTTCCAACTTTTTTCAAGTTTTTTTCCTTTTTCTTTTTCCCTCTTCTTCCGGCCTCCCTTTTCCGGCCCACGAGAACTGCCCCCAGTCTTCCGGTTAATTCCCGCCCCGTTTTTTCCTCCATGTTTTCCCCAGTTTTCTCCGGTTTTTCACGTCCGCCCCCCCAGTTTTTTTGGGGTTCCCTTCCTTTCGCTTTTTTGTCCCCATTTTTTTTTTTTTTTGTCTTCCTTTTTTGGACGGCTGTTCAGTCCCTATCCTGAGGGAGGTTCATTCCCCCTGTCTTTGGTCCCTGCCCTTCCTTGCCTAGGATTTTTTTTTTCCCCCTCCGGTTTTTGTGTTTCTTTAATTTTTCCCCTCCAACCCGGGTCTCCCCTTTCCTTTCTCGTGTTCCCTTTTTTTTGTTTTTTTTGTATGGTCCCTCTTCAGACCCCTCCTCTGCCGCGAAAGCCCGAATCCAAGGCCCTTTCATTGTGAGCTCCTTCCCCCAGGGGGTTTTTTTTTCTTTCAAGGAGGTTTTTCGTTACGATGACAGGTGTCTCCCCACCTTTTTGAATTCATCGTTTTTTATGTCCGGTCCCTTTTTTTTTTATTCGACATCATCGGTTTTTCTTTTCTGGTTTTTCTTAGATCCTACTTTCTCTGGGTTTTTTTTTTTTTTTTTTATTCCAATTAGAGGTTTTTGTTTATGCCTTCACCTGCCCCCCCACTCCTTGGTTTCCCAATTTTCTTCCAGGTTTTATAGTTTCCATATTCTTTGTTCGGAATTTTTTTTTTATTATTTGCTGATTTGACTTTTCTCCCTTGTGCTTTTGACGCCCCCGTTGTTGCTTTTACTGTCTCCCCGGGCTTTTTTTCAGATCTTTCCTACATGTTCTTCTTTTTTTGTGACTTTTTGCTTTTCTTTTCGGTCGTCCCCCAGACCCTCTTCTTCCAAATCGACCCGCCGCGCTTTTCCTTGCTGGTGGTCGCCCCCCATTCGTGTTATTCTCGCCTTAGCTTTCCCACTTTTTTGGTCCAGTCTTAGACGGCTCTCTTCTGTAGGAAACCCCCCCTTCGATCTCTTTGTTTTGTTTTTTCGAGGGTCCTGCCTGCCTTGCCTGAGTTTTTTTTTCAACCTTTTTTTGGAGGAAAATCAGACTCCTTTTCCGGTCTCTGACATTATTTTTTCTCGATGACCATTGCCCGTCGATTAAGTCCAACCTCCTCTCTAGCCCCTTTTTCCTTTTTCCCCTCATTTCTATTTTCTCTCTCCCCTTTCTTTCTTCTTTTCCTATTCTCCCGCACATCTCTTGACTTTGATTTTTTTCCCGGCTCCTCCCCTGACTCCTTCTTTTAGCAGGACTCTTTTATTACTGTTTTTTTCTCTATGGACCCTGGCTCGCTGGAGTTCGGCCTCATTGTACTTTATGGTGGGGTCTGACTTTCCTTGAGGGCTTTTCTTCGACTTTTTTGGCTTCCTGGTCCTCGATCCGGCGTTTGGAACTCGGTTTTTTTCCACCCGCTCTCCCTGGGCGTTTTTTCTCACTGCCTCCGGCCCCTGTGATTCTTTGCCCTTTTTTTCAGCCCAACCCTTTTTTTTTCCATGCCCCCTGACGTTTTGTGAGAACGGGTCAATTGGTTCCGGATTTTTCGTTTTTCTTATTCCAGTTCCCCTTTTTTTCTGAACTTTGCCCTCGGGGCAGACAAGCGCCCCTTTCTTTCAGATCTTTCCCTTCCGACGCTCCCCTTTTCATTTTTCCGCCCACTTGCGCGAGGCCCATGCACCCCTTTTTTTGGGCGGGGCCGTAAATCCAATTTTTTTCTTACGAGCGAGTTTCCAGTTTTTTGGTTTCCCTCCAGCCCCCGACTTGTTTTCGTCTTGCGGCATTGTGGACCCCTCGGCTCCTCCCCCCCGCACTTGCGCTTCCTTTTTTTAAGCCCCCCCTAGGTTTAGAAGACACGGGGTTTTGCAAAGTCCTTTTTTTTTTCAGTGTTTTGAAGATGGTATTTTTTTTTCCACACCCTTCTCTTTGGCGGCTTAAGTAACCCCCTCCAGTGTTTCCCCCAGGCCCCTACAGGTCTCCCCTTTCTTCCTTGGATTTCTTTTCTCAAGGGAAGCTCAAACATGTTGACGCCCTTTTTCTGGTGAACACGTTCTTTTCTACTTTTTTTCCCCCCCACTTTTTTTACGCAGACTTTTTTTTCGACTAAGGACCTCGTGGTTTTTGGTGGTTCCCCGAGACTTTTCTCTTTTCACGTTTTCCCTGAGTTCCCTTGTTTTTTTCTTGATTTCGTACGAGTTTTCCTAGACTGGGTTTTTTGTCTGCAACGCGCTCAATCGTTTTTTTCCTTTATCGTTTTCTCTGGCGGTTCCCTTTTATAAGGAAGACCCCCCTCCCCCTTTTTTCTTTTCGTCTGTCCCTTTTTAGGAGTTTACCAGGACTTACCTTTGGTCCTTTCTTTTCGGAGGTATTTTCCTCTTCCAACTCTGGTTCTTTCCTTTAAGGGCTCTTACCTTTTATCCCCGGATCCTTCATCTTTTTTTTCCAGGCTTACCCTGGTTTTTCGTTTTTTAAAGCGTCCGGACCTTTTCGCTCGACTTTTCGAGGATGGTGACTTATCTCCCGTCTCCTTCTTTCGCTTGTGGTTTCGGGGTTTTTTATTCGGGGGCGTTTTCTTTTCCTGGTTCTTTTCTTTTTTTCACTTAGGCTTAGGCAGTCTGGTTCCCCAAGTTTTTTTCTAGGCTGTGGTTGTCTTGGCCTCCCTTTCAAGCGGCCGTTTCTTATTACCCTCAGGACCCCCTGGGCTTTTTTTTCAGAGGGGTACTTTTCTGCGCCCCCTTTTCCACGTCCTTTTTTCATTTTTTTTTCACGATCGACCGTTTTCTCTTTTTGACTTTCCCTAACCGCGACGATTTTTTATCTTGTTGAAGTGGTTCTTTTCGGCCGAGTTTCCCCCCCTGGATACCCGGCTTGAGACCCCCTATTTTTTTTAGGTTTTTTTTTTTTCCCTTACGTGTTTTCAGACGTCTTCAGCCGTCGGATAGCTATTTAGGTCTTTTTTTTCATAATCTTCCCCTCGACCTCCAGGGCTGCGTCTCTTATCGACCCCCCCCCTCCTTTTTTTCGAGGTAGCCTCCCTACCTTGCCATTTTTCTTCTCTTTTTTTGATAGTCCTTCTTTCCGTTCTCCGGGTCTTCCTTTGCGACGGCCACAACGGGCTCGCCGTCCTCCCGTTGGGCTCTGGTGCCTTTTGGCGGTCGAAGGGTTGTTTTTTTTCAGCATCGGGCAGGGCCCTTGTCTTTCAGTTTATCCCTTACGCCCCTGCGTTTTTGGTCGGTGTTGGGTCCCTCTTCCCTTCCGGGCGTGCTCGCTAGAGTTTCTCCCTCCCCCCCTTGCTCCTCCCTTACTCCTTGTTTTTTACTCTTTGTTTTAGTCTGGACCCGTTTTTTTTTTTTGGTCGGGGATCCTGCGCCGCAACACCGAACCCGGTTGCGGCAGAAGGTATCCCCGCCCCCCTTCTCCAACGGACCTCTTCTATGTTTTTTCGGGTTTGTTTTTTGTGTTTTCTTTTCTCCTTGGCCTTCCTTTTTTCTCCTTTTTCCTCCAAAGTCGAAACCGCCGGCATTGCCTTTTTTCTCGGTTCCTTGCCTCCTGCCTTTTTGATGATATTCTCTGGTTTTGATTTCTTTTTTCCGTCTTAGCTCTCCCCCCCCTTACTCGGACGCCTCTTCGATTTTCCCCTTACCACTTGTGTTTTTCGATCTCTGTCCCTCATCCTTGGCTCTCTTATCTAGATTAGTTCTTTACCGCTCTTTTCATCCTTTATTTTTTTCTTTTTCCTTTTTTTTCCCCCCTTCTTTTAACTTCTTTTGGTGTTCATGGACACGTCCTCCTGGACCATTCCCTCCAGAATCCCCCCCTTTTCTTCTTGTGTTCCTCCTTTGATCTCGGTCCATTTTTGTCGTTTCTCCCTCGTCGGATTTCAATTCTGTTTGTTTTTCATTCCCCCCCCCCTTTTTTCGAGGGCTTCATTCCCCTTCCCAAACAGACCTTTCCTTCCCTGGGTTCCCTTCCCCCCCAACTAACCCCTTTTATTTCCTTTTTCGATAATCCAGAGAGTCTTTTCCCCCCCTGGGTTTCCTCCCCCTTCCCATCCTTTTTTCTCGCTTTCCACGCTCGTGAATTCTGCTCGAGGTCCCTTCCTGCCATCGAGTCGGGATGCTTTCCTGACCTCTCTTTTGTTTCCAAAGCGCCCTTTGCGGCTCCTTCCACTACCTTCGTTTCCTCTCTTTTCTTCCCTTCCCTTTCAGTCTCTTTCCTGGTTTTTTCCTTTGAATGCTCCCTCTGGGTTTTTGTCCGAAAAGGCGGCGGCCTTTCGTGTTAGGTGTCTTTCTGAAGCCCTTTTTCTTGACTTTTCCCCACCCCAAACCGGCCTTCTTATTGCTCCCCCCAATGGCCCCCCCAACCTTGGAACCTCTTTCTGTGTGATCCCGGTGCCTTTTTTTTTTCAGAGGTTTTCAACTTCCCCCCCCCGGGGTCTGCCCCCCGTTGTTTTTCCCCTTTTTGACAAATGTCCTCTTTTTCTACACCTCACCCGAATTTTTTTCTCCTCATTCTCCTCCCCCTTGAGGATCTTTTTTGCGCACTGATTGATTTCCCCTGGTTCCTCCCCGCCCCCGAACCCCCCCCCCTATATGGGTTCAGTCGCTCTACCGTTTCCTTTCTATGTCGATTTTTTTCAACAGACCTTCCCCCATCTGAACCCTCCCTCCCCCCTGATGGCAACCTCACGCTGTAGCCGGTTCTTTAGGCTTTTCACTCGCCTCTCAATGCAGGTTTTGATCTTTTCTTTTTTCCGTCAGATTGTTCCCCCCCGATCGACGCTCATGGAAAGAGGGATGGGCTTTCTATCTTGTTTTACGGGATCCGTAATGACTCTTTCTCTTTTTAAACATTCCCCTATAGACATTTTAGGCTTTTCCCCGTCTTTTCATCGGTATTATCGAGTTTTGTTTCAGTCTTGTCTTATTTGGCCCCGCCTAGCCCCGGGAGACCCCCCTTTTCATTTTCCTATCTTTCCGGTCTTTTTTTCCTCACAGGGACCATATATCTGCCACGTCCCTGTGTCGAGGCGTGTCATTGTTACCCTGTCTTTTTAGGCTCCTTAGGAGTCCCCTCCTAGTGGGCTTTCCCGCCCGTCCTCAATTATAAATAATGTAACCGAGTGACCGTCCACCAATTTACGAGTTACTTCCCCCCCTCCCACTTTTCCCGTTCCCCTTCCAACTTTCCCCCTTCCCCTCCCCATCGCCTTCCCGATCAGGAATAACTCCTCTAGGGGCGCTCCTCTCCTTTTTGCAGTGTTTTGGCACTCCCCCGGAAATCTCTTTGTAGGGCTTTCCTGGCTTTCTCCCCACTTTTTTACTTTTTCCCAAAGCTTGTTCGAAACTTTCCGCGCTGCAGGCATTTGTCCCCGTCTGGCTTTCTTATGTTTTTTTCGCTTGTTGAAGCGCCCCTTTTTCGCACTTCTCGCCTTTTCCGCTTTGTCTCCCTCTTTTCGGGTCTTTTTTTTTGGATTTTCCTATTTTTCTTGAGCTGTTGATTTTAGACTTTCTCATGGTTGGTCGGCCTGAATTTTCCATTCTATAGCTCTGTACAGGTCCTGTTCCTCTCCCCACCGCCCCCTGAACCTTTTTCAGGTTCCCCCCTTGATTATCCTGGGCCCCCCCTTCACCTTGTCAGGGATCCCGTTTGCCTTATGAGTGCTCCTCCTCCTCTCCTAGGCTTTTTTTGTTCATTTCAGTTTTTTCTCCCTGGTCCTCCGGCGATCGACCCCCCTGATTTTTCTTTAGGTCTCGTTTCTCCCTGGTTTACCTTGCAGATTTCTTCCTGCCGTTTTTTGGGGGGGTATAGTCTTTACTACCCCACTTTCCCCCCTCGGGGCTGTTTTCCTCTCACTTATAGACCGTCTCTTGTCTTTTTCCGGCAGAGTCGTACAAGCTGCCCCGTCTTGTTTCGTTTTCCCCCACCCCCCGTTTAGACTTGCACAAATCCTTCTGTTGCTGTTTTTATAACTTTTTTTTTGGTTTCGTTTTGTTTAGTCTTTTGTCCTCTGCCCAAAGTGTTTTTTTTTTCCTATTGCGCTTTTCTTCCCGAGGGTCTGGATTCGGCATAATTCCCATTCCCCCTCTTTTGGTTATTTTTCATTCTTTGTCGGCGTTTTTTTAGAGCCTCCCCATACCCTTTTCCCCCCCCCCTTCCCCTTCCCTTTTAGCACACGGTCCCTTATTTTTTTCAATGTTTTTTTTCTCAACACTTGCTTTTTTTTTTCCCGGTTTTCTTTCCAATTCCCTTTTTCGGTTCTTATGCGGTTTCCCCCTGATCTCTTTCTTCCCTTTGACGATGACCCCCCTTCACGCGAGTTGCTTCGCTGCTTTTTTTTTCGACGGCTTTTTTTTGGACACCCTCCTTCTTCTGAAGCTTCCGGACCTTCAGATCCCAACTTTTCTTTCTGCGAGGACTCGAAGTCATGCTGGAGAGAGGTCTCCTTTCTACGGATTCCCTTTTTTGCGTCCTTCTTTGAGGACCCTTTTTTCCCAGGTTTCTTCCCAGTCGCTTGGCCCCCCCCATCCCCTCAGATCAATCCGTTGTTTGTTTTCAGAGTTCTCTTCCATTTCTTTCATGCGCCCCCTCTCCCTTTTTCCTTTTCAGTCTTCTGTTTTGTAATTTTTTTTCCACCCCTCGACCGTCTCTCCCAGCCGCCTGAAGGTTCTCTTTCCTTCTGGCGCTCTGCCTTGGCGGTAACCCCGGGTTATTTTTCCCACCAGGATCCCTCCCCACCCCCCTCCTTTTTGATCTTGGCCGCTTTCGGAGACCCCCCCCAGGGCGTTGGGAAGGTGTGACCTCTACCTCCCTTCTCTTCCCCGGCGGCTTTTTTGTTTTGATCCCCCTGATCGGCGGGCCCCTCTTTTGTGTTTTTTTCCCCTGCCTTTGCCTGACGGTTCTATGATCTGGCTTCGAACTGGTCCGGTTGACCCTGTTGTCCCTTTATTGTTTCTACTCAACCCAAAAAAGCCCTTCCCCCCCACAAACCCCCTTCTGTACTCAGTTTTTTCCCTCCCCCCCAAAGCATGGTCCTTGAGGGGATTGCTTGCTGAACCGCTATGTGTGAGTTGGAGCCTTTTTTTCCTGTTTTTTTCGTCTTTTTCCCTCCCGATGACGCCCAAGTGCGAACCTGGCAACTTTTCTACAGAACCTCGCTGCTTGGTAAAACTTCTTCCCCTCCCGGCGACGTTACCGTTAGCCCCCCAATTTTTTTTTCTGAGCGGGGCTAACCTCCCTTCGTACTCATTTTCGCCCCGAGACTGTTTTTTTTCTTTACCTTCCCCCTCTCCCTGTCGGTCGGCCTACGTTTCTCCCAGAATCAGCTTAGAACTTTTCCTTCAAATGTTGAATAGGAGTGACACCTCACTCGGCTCCTGCTACCCTTTTTTTGTAGAAGATTCCGACCCGACCTTGTCCTCTTTTTTTTTTTATTGGACTTTGGGTCTAGGAGGTCACTATCAGGGCGTTTGCGACTGTCTTTTCCACTTCCCACAATGCGAGGCCCCCATTTTTTTTAGAAGGGTCGATCTGCAGGTCACGTCCTTTTGTGGGAAGCCCCTTCTAAGACGGGCTGAAGAAGGCCATTCTTTTGGTCAGATAGGAGGTTTCCCCCATTTCGGCATCCCTACCGCGTTCCTGGGGTTCCTGGGGGATTACGTAAGTCCCGGTTCCCCTTTAACGGCCTTTCTTGGTTCCGAGCAGAAAATCCTTGTCTTCATCCTCGGTTTTTCTTTTTTTTTAGAGGAAATTTTTTTTTCTGGGGACCCCCTCCAGTCGAAGTTTTGCCATTCTCGGGAACCCGTCCCCCGTTGCGATCCCCTCCCCCGATCCTTACTTTGTAACTTCTCCTGCCTTCAAGGGCGGGGCCTTTAAGTAGTGCGATCACTTTTTTGACCAAGGCAAAAGGCCCCTTAGTTAGGGCGTTTAGTCTGCGGGCCTCTTTCCAAGTACGGGTCGGATCTTCGACCAGCTCCTTCCCCCATTTGGACTCCCCCTCAGACTTTCCCCCTCCTGTTCTAGCCGGCTAGGTCGTCCTTATTCTTAGGTCCAAACGTTCCCCAGGGTTTTCTTGCAGAACAAGACTTTTTCCTCCCTTCGCCGACCTTGGCTTGAGGTCATTGCACAGCCTTTCCCCTTGCTGAGGGCCCCGTTTCCCTGTTTCGTGGTTTTCCGGGATAGGGGGTGGGGCCCAGCTTGCCGTGTTTCCTGTCTTCTGCCCCTTCTGCGGACTTGTTCTGGAGGGGCAGTTTTTCTTTCACGAAAAGCTTTTTTTTGCGTTGTTCCGAAGTTTTGGTTCCCCTTCCTAGTCTGGTTCACGGCCAACCTATGGCGGTCCATTTAGCGGCTTATGGCTTTAGCCCCCTGTCGTGGTAATCTTTTTCTGCCCGCCTCTCTCCTCCCTGGGGCCGCGACGATATCCCCCTACGATCTACTTCCTTTCGTTCGCCAACAGCCGGTCTTCAAGCAGAAAGATTTGCTCCCATTTTACCGTGAAGGTTGGTTCGCCTTTCCAACGGCTTTTCCCCGGACGGATCCTTTCACCCTCGCTCTAGGGGCCCCCCCCAGCCGATTCCCGAGTTTTTTTTTGACCTAACTTTTTTTGAAAGGTAAAAAACTTGGCCTTTGGACGAAGGTCCTCCTCGCCGTCCCTTGGGAGGGTTCGCCCTTTTTCGATCATGAGTCCGGACCACCCCTTTTTGGGTGCTGCCCTCCTCCCGCCCTTTCTACTTATTCCCTTTTGACCGGGTCCCTCTTAGGCATTCGCCCGCCGATTTCCACCCTGCAGGTCGTTTTCTTGGAGGTCTTTTCTTCGGACGGCGGCCCGCCTCCCGCACCGTTCTTTTCGAACCATCTTTGCGGGGATGGTGGCACCGTGAGGCGGGTGCTTCGAATGTCGTTTTCTTTTTCTGACGATTGAGCCTCCTGTTAGGGGCCTTGCGTAGAAGACCCTGACCCTCCGAGGTAGTGGGGGAGTCTGTGCTCTTTCCTCCGGCCACCTTGGGAGAGCCATCTCTGTCAAAAGTCTTCCCCGTCAGGGCTTGCATGGGGGAAGTCCCTTGTAGGGGGAGTAAGTATGTTGTTCTTAGAAGGTATACCTTTCATGGACAGGTTTTTTCCTGGAGTTCAAATCCCCCCTTAGAGAAAGTTGGGGAGGATGGAAGTTAGCAAATCTCCGACAATGGAGGGGCCACCCCAGAAGCAGAGGGAGAAGACATGTTCAGTGGTGTGCTTCACGGCTTCAGGACTGGTTTGGGTTCAGAGGATGGCTTCTTCCCCAGAACCACCTTCAGAAAGTCCCCCCCCGTATTTTGGAGGGGCGGCCCTCCTGACCTGGGATCGTCTCCCAGATTCTCCTCGTTGCAGCGCTAAAGCATCTCTGGCCGCGGGGACTCGGCCTCATCGCCGCGCCCCCCCCGAGTAGTTGTTTTCGTCGTAGAAACCCTACCTTTCTGCATCGTGTGGCGCTTTTTTGGCCAGAATTTTTAGCGTCGAAACCAACATCACGCCTGCCGGGCCTCTCGACCCTTCGCGCGGGGCTTTTTTTAAGGGCGCGCGGCCCCCCCCTTGATGTAAATCCGGTTTAAACAAGTTGAGGGTCTTGAGCCTCGTCGATTCGGCATGGTGCCCGCTGGCGCAGCAGGGACTCCCAACACGGCCGTCCCACGTCTTGTGTTTTGGAGACCCGGCGATACGTGCAGGTCGTTGTACTTCTTTTTTGCGGGAGATGGAAGCCCTCCCTAGGGGGAA
>Ga0179593_1481620_pt1 | contig 29363 bp, 46 predicted proteins | sample CZODoug2_1_08_16_FD_185931 | JGI IMG/M metagenome (GOLD analysis project Ga0179593, IMG submission 185931) | Vadose zone soil fungal communities from Angelo Coast Range Reserve, California, USA - CZODoug2_1_08_16fungal (PacBio error correction) | ecosystem: Environmental > Terrestrial > Soil >... | reverse complement strand
GGTACAGGAAGTGCGCGTTCTACCCCCTCCCTCGAGTTTGTGATTTTTCTTTTTCTCCCCGCCCCTTCCCCTCAGGTTCGAATCGGATCCATGTGATTTTCCCTGGTGAATGGGCCCTTCGGACGACCGAATATTCCCCTCCAGGCCCTCGTCCGTACTTCCTGTGACCCCTTTCAACCAGTCTGATCGGTACTCTTCTTTTTTTTTTTTCAGGTGTGCTGCTTTTTATATCTCCCTTTTTTGGTAAACCCTCTTTTTTTTTCCCTAACGGTCTCTGTCACATTTTTAAAATTGCCGGTTGATCCAGCCTCTGCTCTGGCGCGTTGTTTTTCCTTCTTGTGCATTTCCCCCCCTACCCCCAACCTTCTTGCATGTCTTTTTTTTTCCCTGCGGTTATTTCAAAGAATTCGGCTCCCCCCTTTTCCACATGGTGATGTCCTCCCGTCTTCTCGGGCAGTCCAAATAGGGTTTCTGTTACCCCCCCTGGTGGTTGTTTTTTTTCCTTCCGATCTTTTTGATGGACTCTCCCCCCTCGTGGACATCCGAAAGGATAGTTTTCTTTTTTCCTTCTTTTCGTCCCGAGTTGGAAACCCCTTATTGCTTCCTTTTCCCCAGTCCCCACTCTTTTTTTTTGAAAAGAAACTCCCTCCTCGGCTTTCTACATTTCTCCCTTTTCTTTGGCTTGGTGGGGCCCTTTTCCCCCTCATTATCTTATTTCCCTTTTGTGCAGGATAACCCTTTTCCCTGGGATTGTCCCCCCACAACGTTCCTTCCGGGTTTTCTTCCCCTTTTCCTACCAAAGCGCTGGAATTGCCGGGTAAACGTAGAGTTATGGGATGTATCATCTTCCTGCATTTCTTCCGAACCCTTTTTCGGGTCGTCCTTCCCCCATCCGAGGTCTATTTTTCTTTTCCGCGGACTTCGCCACGCTTACGGTAATCATGCTTCACTGTACCTACCTCTTCCGACGCCTTTGTGTTCCCTGTTCCCCTAGATGTTTCTTATTTTTGGGAGGCCCCCCCCCCTCCCAGCACCTTTATGTTTTCCCCCCCCCCTCGTAGAAGAGCCGGTGTTTTCTTGGTATGCTTCTTGTCATGACTTTTTGTCCAAGGTTTCCCTTCTGTGTCCCCTCTTTTTTTCCAGTTCCCGCGCAAGCTCCTCCTCTGCTGAGTTCTCCCTATTCTTCTCTTGGTTGTCACCCTTCCGTTCCTCTTCCCCCCTCGGGCACCTTTTTTCCTGACTCGGAGCGGAATCCTGAACCGGTCCCCTTGTGCCCCACCTTCCCTGTGATACTCTCTCCTCCCCCGCACGTTGCTTTCTCTTTTGTCCCATTTGCCTGTGAGAGATCGGTGACCTTTTTTCACCTTGTTTTTTCGTTCTGTTGCCCCGCCTCTCTCCGTATTCAAAAATTGTCGAGGAGTTCTCCTCCCCCTTGCCGCATAGTCCTCTTTTCCGTCTCCCCCCCGGAGGCCTTTTTTTTTTTTTTTTTTTTTTCTTTCTCTGAGGTTTTCCGTTAATGTGCACCCCCTTTTTTTCCTTCTGCAGGGGCAGGGTTTCAGTTTTTTGGCGACCGATCCTCTTGGTGTTTGCGACCTCCCCTCCTTTTTCCCGAACCTTCCCATTATTTCGTCTGGTTATTTACCTTTTCTTTCCTTTTTTCTTTCTCCATATTTTTTTCTGCTTTCTCACCCTTTTTTGGTCTTTTTCGCTGGGAAGCCCTTTACTCCCCTTTCCTTTCACCCTTCCTCGGTGAGTTTTCCCCTATAGTGATATCCCTCTGATGTGAGGTTTGTCCCCCCCCTCTAGCCCCTTCATTTTCCTTCCCTAGCCTTTGAATATTTTTTGGTGCGACCCTTTTTTCCCTGATAATGTTTCGGTTAAAAGGCTTGTTCAGCCATTCTTCTCTCCGGTTCACATTTTTTTCTCTGGTGCCCCTTTTACAGGAATCGTTTTCATGATCTCTTCCCTTTTCCTGGAAGGTGGCTGTCCTTTTTTGAAACGTTTTTTCTTTGCTTACTTGTTTAGGGTTCTTTCTCTTCGTGAGTTCCCCCCCCTTATGAGGGTTTCCTGATTGCGAAAGCTAATCCTGTCCCATTTTCCCCCCCCCCCTTCTCTGTGACAGGTCTTTTCTTGATCCTTTTTCCTGTATTTTTTTCCCCCCCGGCCCCTTTTTTCTTCAGCCCCGCAGATGTCTTGGATTCCTTTTTGCTTTTTCCCTTATTTTCCCTTTTGCCTTTCCCGTGTTGGTCGCGGGAGGAGGGGATACCTTTTTGAGTTCCAACCTTTCCCCCGATTTCCCCCTAGTCCCTTGTAGAGGTGGGGCAAAAGACCTTTCTTATAACCTTCTCATTTTTTTTTTTTCTTTTTTTCCCCCCGGGCGTCCCGATTTAGGGTAAATATCTTTCTGACCCCCGGGTTTTTTCCGGTTTTTTCTCCCCAGGGCTTGAGTTTTGGGGACACATCCACGTTTTTTCGTCAACGCTTTCGGGTCCCGAGATCGCCTACCATTTTCCTCGCCCCCCTCCCTCTGTTAAGATCTTTTATCAATTGTTTAAACTTCTTTTTTCAATCATTGAGTTTTTTCCTCCCCCCCCTTTAAGTCTTCGAGAAGATCCGTTTCAACTGTTCCCCCGCTTCTTATATCCCTTCTTTGTTTGTGACGACCCCCCTCTTTCTTTCTATTTTTTCCCTTTTTTGTCCCGAAGCCGCCTTTTTCTCCTTTGTTCCAAAGGGAATTTTTTTTTTTTCAGGACGGTGGCATTTCATTTTGCTTTTTCTTTTTCCCTTCGCCTTTTTCTCCCCCCGGTTCTCTTCTGAATTTCTGGTTTCCCCCTCTGGGGGGGGCGGTTTTCTTTTTTTGCAATGTAAGATTCCGTCAGGGACAAATCCTTTCCTTTTCTTTTTTCCTGCCCCCAATGTTCCCCCCCCCCCCCTCCTTCTGAAGACCCCTCTTCTCCCAAAGCGACTTCCTCTTCTCTCTTTTTCAGAATCAAAGTGTTGTTTGCTGATTTCCTTCTGCTTGGTCTCTTTCCCTTACTGCGTTTTTTTTTAATTTGGCTTTTTTTTTTTTTTTCTTTTTTCAAATACCCTTTTTTCCCCCCCCCTGACGTTCCCTCTTTTCATTTTTTTTTCCTTCCCCTGGCCTAAACCGTGCTCCATTGAAAAACATTTTTCCCCCTTCAGGCGGCTGCGACTGTTTCCCGCCGGACCGCTTCTTTTTTCCCCTTTCAAAAGTTTTTTCTTTTCTTTGCCTCTTCTTTTCAAACGTTTTTTTTTCCTCTGCGTGGAATTCTCGCCCACACCTTGTTAGGCTCTCCCTTCACCGGTCCTCTTTTCGCGTACTCCTTAGTGCCCCCCTTTTTCTTCTTCCCTTTTTTTTTAGTAAAAACTAAAACTGTGGGACCTTTCCGTGACAACCCCCTTTTCCTCGTGGTCCTCCTTCTGGGCGCTTTCCTCATTTGTCTGGGCTTTCTTTGTCAGGTTTTTTTTTTTTCATGAGCGTCCCCCCTTTTTCCACAGTGGATGTAAAACCAAACCTTTTTCCCCTGTGTTGTCCACTCCGCCTAACTTCTTCCATTTTGGCTCTCTCTTTTTTTACAGACTCATGGGAGTCTCTTTTCGAAGACCTTTTTTTTTTTTTTTTTTTTTGAAAGGAAGGCCTGTAACCCCCTTCTTTACCGGCATCGGGTTCTTTGTCCAGGCCTCCCCCCTACCAGTCAACTGGGCCTTCCCCCCCACATTGGTTTTTTCACCTTACACAATTTTTCTGCGTGCATGCGGACTCTCTTTTCCTCATCCTGAATGCCGACCCCCCCCCCCCCCCCCCGCCTTGAAGTGGTCTTCCGCAAGTCTTCCTGCCCGCCAAGCTAAAGTTCAGGATTAGTTGACTGTTTCCCGATCCCTCTCACGGGATTCCCCCCCTTAAGACCCCTTTCCCCCTTCTTTGAGATCCTTAATACCTTTTTGTCAAACAATTTAAGCTGCCATTTTCTGTTCCTCTCCTCTCCCCCGTAATTCCCTCAGGTCCCCCCCTTTTTTGATGGTCCTCTTTTTAAGTGCCTTTTTTCCAGCATTTTTTCCCTCAATGTTCCCTTCTTTTTGCGGGGAGAGTCGGCACACTTTCATTTGTACCCCTTCAATTTGCTTTTTGACAATCCCCCCTTCCCCTCGAGGTTTTTTTCCCGGTATCTTATTTCCTAAAGGCCGAGTTTCCCTTCTTTGATATAGACTTCCCCAGGACTGGCCCCCCCCCTTCTACTTCCCCCCCCCTCCTCAGAGATTATTTTTTCTACATCTCCCCCCCCTTTTTGAAGGAATTTGCGGCTTTGTCGGTATTTCTCTTTTTTTTCCCCCTCGCCCAGAGTCGTCGAATTTTTACTTCCCAGTTTTTTTTTGGACACCCTTCCCCCTTGACTCTTTTTTTTTCCCAGAAGGGGACGTGAACAGCAGCCACCCTGCCCCCCTTTTGCATGACAAGTTCTTCGGACCCTCCTCGTCGTGTTCTTTTCTTTTTTTTCCCTGCCGGTTTTTCCCCCCCTCGAACGCCGTTTTACGATGTTTCGTGTCTTGTAGGGAAAAAAGGAGGGGCACTTTTCGCCCCCCTCCAATCGCTCGTCCTTCCCCCTCTACATGAAGTCTTCCCTTCCGTGGTCCTTTTCCGACCCCCTTGATTTGTTCCTGGGTGCTCCGGTTTGTTTTCCGTCGAATTTTCTTCCCTTTCCGTTTTTGGCTTTCTCCCTTTTGTCACCCTTTTTCCCTTCCCCAGATGTGACCTTTCAGAAAGGGATTTCCCCTCTTAGAGGCACTTTTCGCTTTTCTTTCGCAAGAGCCACCATCGATACACCCGCCCCCCTTCTTTGCGGTCTCTTTTTTTTTCTGCTCTCCTTCACAGAATCTTTGTGTGGGTGTTTCCTCCTTTTTCTGGTGGCCCCCACCTTTCTTTTTCAAGCACTTCTTTCCTTGGTGAGCCACAACGGTCTTCGAGAGCTGTGTGGCAAAATCCCCCCTGAGCAGGAGTTTCTTTACAGGAGCCTCCTTTAGACCCCCCCCCCCCCTGCTATGGACTCTCCTTCCCCTGAAATTTTTTTTCTTTCTAGTATGAGACGAAACGACAGAGTTGCACTTCTCTTCCTCCCCCCCGGAGGCGGGCTCTCACTGGAATGCGCAGCACCCCATTTCCCCCAATCCCCTCCATCTAATTTCACTGCCCAACCCTTACCCGTGGCCCCTCCTTTTTTCCCCCATCTTTCTGTAGGGAACCTTCCAGGGAAATTTCGTCTTTAATCCCCCCTTTTTTTTTCCCCTTCAGGGGCCGCTCCCCTTTCCCCCCCCCTTGAGCACTTTTTTTTTTTCTTTCCCCTGCAGCCGCTCTGGTTGTTTCTCTTTTTCCCCAAAGCCAAACCCTTTTTTTTTTCTTTCCGGCCCCTTCTCCTTTCCGATCTTCCTCCCCCTAACCCCTTTTTTCGTCCTTTTTCTTCCATACAGTTCGCGATTCCCAACACCTGGGTACTTATGGGACCCCCCCCCCCGTACGAATTTTCATCCCCCCTGGAGGCCCTCCCCTGTTTATCTTTACGGAAGGCATACCGGTTTCCCCCCTTTCTTTTGACTAACTTTCTTTTGCATCCCCCTTTCTTTTTTTAATTTTTCCAGACATCCTTCCCCTCCGGTCTTTTTTCCCTTTGTTTAACCGGCTGTCGTTCTTTTTCCTTCTTCCTGCTCTTGCTTCAGATTCCCTTTTCCTTCGTACTTCCCTTCTTTTCGGTTCCCCCCCTTTCTTTGGGAAACTTCCCTCTTTTTAGGCCAGTAGTTTAATGAGCATCGTGTCCCCCTCCTCGGGCCCCCCAAATCCCCCCCCTTTCTCTGTAGTTTCCCTTTTTTTTTGAGACTTTCCCTTCCTCCTCCCTTTTTTTTTTTGAGAGAGATCAAACTCCTCCTTTTCTGTTGCTTTCACACTCTGCGACCCTCCGGGGTTTGGAGGGCGTGCTGTTTTTGGCCCTTTGAAACCCCTGTCCCCCTTTCCTATTTTCTTCTCCCAAACGCTTTTTACCTGAACCGTCTCGTACAGGAAAGATTTCCCCTTTTTCCCATATTTTCTTTCCCTTAAGGCCTTTTCCCATGCCTTTTTCCTCCTCCGATCCTTTTTTCCTTCCCAGTGCTGGTTGCATGCTCGTGTACACATCTGCCGTCCCGGTCCTATTTACTTGCCAAACTCCCTTTGTGTCTTGAAGCTTGGGCAACCCTATTTCTGCTTTCGCTCTTCACAGAGATTGTCCCCCTTCTTCCCCCCCCCCCCCAGAGACTTCGCCCTTGCCTTTTCCCTTGTAATATGTTTTTCCCCTAGTATCGCTGGAGGGTTTCCGATCCCCCCTAAAAAACCTTTTTTCCTGGGACTTCGGGGTTCGCTCTGTTTTTTTCCCTTACATCTTTTCCCGAGAGTTTTCTTTTCGTTCTTCCTTTTTTCTTTTTCTTTCGGCTCCCCCCCCCTATTTGCGTTTTTCCAAGTTCCCCGCTCTCCGTTCATGAATTTTTCTCCCCCTTTTTTCTTTTTTTTTTTTCGGTGAAGGCTTTGAGGGCTCTAATTTTCCTTTTCCCTTGACTGATTCTCTTCCTTTCTTTGCCTTTTTCCCCGAACCCCCCCTTTTGTCCCTCACGGCTCTTTCCCTCCCTCCTTTTTTTTACAATTCTTCTCTTCCCGATTAACAGTTGCGTTTCGTTCTGGGGAGCTTTTTGCCTTTTTTTATCTTTTTATACGCCCTTTTTAGGGTTCCATGATTCCCTCCTTCGATCTTCTACCTAGCCCAACGATCCTTTAACACCGATTCCTTCCCCCGGTTCCGTTCCCCCTTCTTTCGTCCCTTTTGAAACATTTTTTTCCCCCCGATTTCCTTTGATTTCCCCAACAGAAAACGGTATTCATCCCCCCCCCCCTTTCCCCCGAGGCGGTCTTTTCCCCGATTCCCCCCTTTTCATGACTGCAATCCGTTTTCTCCCTTGAGTTTTTTTTCAGATCTTTCAGTCCCCGTGCTCCTTTTCCGGAAGATTTTCCCCGACCCTGTGGTTCACATTCTGGGGTCTTTTCCCCCTTTTCGTGGACGTCCTTTCGAACCCCCTCGTGACCCTTCCTTGATCTTTCGGCTTTTTCTCATTCTTTCCTGAAGTACCGGCTTGGCCCCCTTTCCGATTCGTTCTCTCAATTTTTTTCTTTTGGATTTTTTTCCTTTTTGGTGTTTTACCTGTTTTTTCTTTCTTCTGTAGTAATCAATGTACCCTCTTCCCCGCCCCAGCCTTCTTTTGCCCCCAACTTTTTTTTTTTTCTCTTCTACGGAGAACCATAGAACTGAAAAAGCTAAGCCTTCCCTTTCCTTGCGGTTCTTGCTGGATTGTTTTGCTTTCTTTTTCGTTCTTTGCGATGCGCCTGGCTGTTTTGTTCCTTTTTTCTCGTTTCCCCCTTTTTCGGTCCTTCTTGATCTTTCCTCCTTTGTGTGTTCTTTTTTTTTTTTTCCCTGGTACCGGAGTCCGCTTCCCTTCCTGCGCCCCTTTTTTCTTCCCTCGTTCTTTTTTTTTTCCCTCTATTTTTTCATACGTTTTTGTCTTTGGGCATTTCCACTCCCCCAAATCCCCCCCCCCATTTTTATCGTTTTGTCATAGCTTTTCTCCCTCGTTTCCGTGTCCAAAATCCCGGCTTTTCGGTCATTCTTTCCCCCCCCCCCCCCTAGGCCCTTTTTTACTTCTTTCCAATAGCTCATGGCTTTCCTTACCAGCTTTCTTTGGATCTCTTTTCCCCTCCATCTCCTGCCCCTGGTTCTCTGTTTGCCATGAACGTCTTATACTTCGGTATTGATTCTCTTTCAACGCTTTTCAGTTTTTTTTAAGGTTTTTTCCCGATGTTTCTTCTTCCCTCATTTTCTTCCTGCTTCGTTATGACGATTCTCTTACTGAGTCATTCCCTTTATTGTCCCTTCTTGGCTTGAATGCTTTCTCTCTTCTTTTTCTCTTGGAGGTCTTTTTCCATCGGAAGGTTTCCTTTTCCCTTGATCCGTTCCTGTCTTAGCTTTTGTTCCGTTCATGTTCATCGCCCCCTAAGGTTTTCGGCGGTTTTTCCCCCCCCTTCGTATTGCAGACAATGTCAACCCACTCCCCTTTCCCTTCGCCGTTTTTTCTAAGGGTTTTTTTCCCCTTTTTTTTTGGCCCCACAGCTTCCATTGTTTCTTCTGGGCGTCTCTGTTTCCCTCGACCCCCTTTTCTGGCCTTTCCCGGAGGTTTTTTAAGGCTTAACGTCTTTCTTTTTGACATCCGTCCGGTTCCTGCACCCTGCACTTTCCTTTCTGCCTCCACAGGTGGCGCCCTCCCTTTTTCCCCTTCGTCCCTGGAGGTTTTTTTTTTTTTTCCCTGATGCTTGAGATGTTTTAAAGTTCACTTGTTTTCCTCCCCGAGATCGTCCGTAAAACTTCATTTTTCTGGGCTTTTTTCCCTTCGTTGTTCTCCATTCAATGCTCTTAACCGCTTTTTCCCTCAGATCTTGGGCACCCTCCCTGCGGTTCCTTTTTTTTCTCTCCGGCTGTTCCCTCCATCGGGCCCTTTTTCTGGTATATCTGAATGTGTTTGGATTCCTTTTTTGGATTGTGCCATTGTCCTTTTTTCCCCAGGGAAACCTTCCCCTTTTCTGGGATTTTCCCTCCCCCCTGTTTTCCCCCACTTCCCCCTCTTTTCCCCGCAATAACACGGTATTTTTCTCCCTCCGTACTCTCTTTCCCCTTCCTTTCTTTTCGGATCTTCCCCGAACCTTTTTCACGCCTCCTCTTTTTTCGTGAAGACTCTTTTTTCCTTTTGTGAGGATCGGAAATCCCCGTGCCCCTATTTTTTTTTTTTTTAATCGGTCATCCCCTCCGCTCCCCTCCTGTATATAGCCTTTTTCCCCCTGCCCCTGATGGGCCCCCCCCCCTTTGAAGAAATCCTTTTTTGCAAGGCCCCCTGAGTATCAACGGCGGTCTGCACCCTTTTTTTTTTTTTTTCCTCATTGCATCGCCCCGTCCTCTTTTCCCCTACGTTTTCCTTCCCCCCGTGATTCCCCCCCCGATATTCTTTTCTCCCACTCTCCATTTCTTTTTTCCCTAATAATTCAGTTTCCGACAAATGCCGGCTTTTCCGGTTTTGGGGCTTTTGTCTGGACCCATGAAGTTCCTCCCTGGCGGTTTCCCCTACTTTTTTTTTTCTTGTCCAACCATTTTCTACGCCCGATTGTTCTGCCCAACTTCCGGTGGTCTCCCTTTTACCACCAGCACTTTTTTTTTTTTTTCCTTACTTTCAGATTCCCCCTGCGGTTCTCTTTTCCTCAGGAAACATCCTGGCACTTTTTTTTTTCCGTCGCCTTCGATTTCTTTTGGGGGTTTTTTTTTTTTTGGGGGTTTTTTTTTTTTTTTTTTGGGGGTTTTTTTTTTTTTTGGGTTTGTTTTTTGGGGGGGGGGTTTTTTGTTTGTTTTTTTTTTTTTTTTTTTTTTTTTTTTTTTGGGGGGTCTTTTTTTTGGGGGTTTTTTTGGGGTTTTTTTTGTTGGGGGGTTTTTTTTTTTTTTTTGGGGTGTTTTTTTGTTTTTTTTGGGGGTCTTTTTTTTTTGGGGGTTTTTGGGGGGGTTGGGTGGTTTTTTTTTTTTTGGGTTTTGGGTTTTTTTTGGGTTTGACTTTTTTTCTTCCCTCCCCCCTTTCTTCCCGCGCCCCCTCCCCCCCTGAGAACGTCCCCTGCCGATGGGGGCGTTCCGCGACTTTTTTTATCTCCCTTTTTTTTTGGCGCGCCTTGTCCCCGACTTTTTTTTCCCGATCTTCCTTATCGAAATTCCCCTTCTTTTTTTTTTTTCCAGGTAAATTGCTGGTTTTTGACTTCCCCCTTTCGGCCTTTCGGTTTGAGCACCCCAAAAATGAACCTCCCCCCCTTCCCCAATTTTCCCCTTTTTGCCCTCACATCTCTTTTCCCCCCCCCCGTCAGCCCCTTTTTCCCGGGCGTTCACAGTCATCCTTATGGGCTTCCCCCAATCTTCTGGATTTTTTTTTTCCTCCCCCTACCGGTTTTTCTCTTTTACGCACTTCTCCGAGGGTTTTTTTTTCTCCCCGGCAAGGCTATGTCGTGTACCTTTCCGGGCTTTCCAAAATTCCATCGCTTTTCGCTTCCGTTTCTTTTTGGACCCCTCCCCGGATCCCCCTTGTATTTTTTCTGTTGGAGAATGTGGGACCCATCGCTTTCCATTCCATTATCGCCTTCAGCCTCCTTTCACAAGTTTTTTGAATGGGTTTGGATCGTGAGGTAGGACACCACTCTCCCGAGCTCCCGCCCTTTTTTGACGCTTTTCCTTTTTTCCAATGGTTTTCTAGGCTTCTTTTTTTTTTTTTTTTTTTTGGTTTTCAAAGTTTCGCCATGCATTGGGTCTTTCCGTTCCCCCCCCCCGGCCTTCTCCGAAGTTTCCCCCCCCTTTTTTTGGTCCCCAGTCTTCCTCCGCAGAATTTTTGACTATTTTTTCTTTTCTTGGGGAAAAAACCGCCCCTCGGATCTTTTGCCCAAATTTTCTTCTTCACCACTTTTTCTCTTTTTTTTCCAACAGGTTCCCCTATGATTTTCCCCCTTCCGTTGTGAGGTTTTTTGCGTCAGTTCTTCTGCCGCTTCCGAATGTTTTTGCCTGCGGTCTTTTCCCTCAGTGCTCTTTTCCCCAAAAGTTCTCTCTTGCCTTTTCTTCCTGGGCGGTCCCCCTTTTGAACATCCCCTCTTTTGGGCCTTCCCCGGAGTTTCGGTCCCCTTGACTTCCTCCAGTGACCCCGATCTCTGTGTTTTTCTCCTTTAAACACTTTTTTTTTTTGCCCCTACCATCCCCCTGAAAAATCCTTTCCCCCCCTGAGTTTTTTTCCCCTGGGTAGGCTTTCGTTCCTTTTGTCTTTCTCCCTTTTGCTCGTCCCATTTTATCGTTTTTTTCCCCGATACGCTTTCCCATTCCGCCCTTTTTTTTCCCCCCCCTTTTTTTTGGCGGATATCCTTTCTTTTTAAAACAGCCAGAGGACCCCCCTTTTTCCAGACTAACCGGCCCCCTCCTTGTCCCCTTTTTTCTAACGCATTTTCCCCTCCTTGCGCGTTTCCTTCCCCCTACACCACGGAAACAGTGATTTTTTTTCATTATTCTCTCCCCCCTCTCCCCCTTTCTTCCGCCCAGCCTTTTTGTCAGGTCCTTCATCCGCCTTTTTTTTTCCGCCTTTTTTGGCCGCCGATTTGACGTCCCCACTTTTCCTATGGATCTTTTTTTCCCTCGGCTCCCCCTCAAGTTCCCCTCGGACTTTTTCCCTGCCCCGAATCTGTTTCCCCTTACCAAAATTCTCCCCCCCCTGCTTGTTCTTTTAACGCTTTTGAATGGAAGGTCCTCTTTTTTTTTTTTTCCAAATCTCCCCCTTTTTTTCCTATGTCTCCAGGACATTTTTTCCCCCTTCAAAACCCCCCTTATTTTTCCTCCGTTTTTCTTTTTCGGATTTGACAATTTTGCCCCCCCCCCGGATTTTAATTTTTTCCCTGGCGCCTTCCTCCTGTTTTTTGGACCCTCTCCTTTTTTTCCGGATTTTTCCCCCCCTGTTTTCCTTTCTTCCCCCCTCTTTTCTATCCACTGATCGGATTTGGTCCACCCCCTTTCCCCGTTCTGTTGTCTAACGTTCCTTTAAATCCCTTTCCCCTTCCCTTTCCGTTGTTTTTCGATTTTTTTCCCCCCCCCGGCCTTTTCTTTCTAGCTGACACGAAGCGCGTTTTTTCGGAATACTTTCCCCCGATTTTCTTTTTCCCAAAGACTTTTCCTACGTACGTTCTTCCCCCCTTTGAAGATCCTGGTTGAACATATCGCCCGGACTGGTTTTTTTCCCCATGCCTTTGAGCGACTTCTTCCTTTTTCCCCAGGGGCAGTTCCCCCTCCTTTGAACGCTTTCCGACTAGGTCACCTCCCTTTTTCAATGTTTTTTCCCTGATCGTTTCTTCCTAGGTCTTTGTTCTCTTTCCCCTGGAAAAGCTTTCCCCTTCCCTTAAACCTCTTTTTGTTTAACTTTAACTTTCCCCAAAAATTTCGTGTTTTCCTTGCCCTTTTCTGGATTCCGTCCGCCCCCCCCCACCAACCCCACCACAAACACCCCCCACACACCCCCCACACTATTTTTTGATGGTTTTTTTTTATGGATCCTCCTGCAATTCCTCTTCTCTTTACTTAGTATAGTAGTTTTTTTTTCTTTTCCCTTTTGACATTTCCCCCTTTTTTGACGTTTTTTCATAACTGCCCCCTTTACTCGACCCCCCCCCCTCGCGAATTGGTTTTAGACCTTTTCTTTTCAGTTTCCTTCTTCCCCGGTTTCCCCTTTCTCTCTTACACATTTTTTTCTTTTTTCCATGGGCGGGCGACGTTTTTACCCCCTTGCCTGTTTTTTTTTGCGCTGTTGGACCAAGGTGTAGCCTTTTTTTTCCTTTTTGACTGGCCCTTTTTTTTTTTCTTTTTTTTTCTCTATTATTCCCCCCCCTTTTCCGGCGTTTTGTGAAGGAATCGTTTTTATTCCCCCCGCCGCTCAAAAATCCTTTCCAATTCCTGGCTTTTTTTTTTTCTCATGCAGTTTTCCTTGCGGCTCGACGGTCGAGCCCCCCTTGGTTCCTCCTTCCCCGTTGTCTTCTCTTGGAGGTCCCCCCTTTTTTTAAAAAACCTTTGAACCCCCTTTTTTATTCCCCCCCCAGCTCGAAGTTTTTACTCTCCTACCCATTTTTTCCCGGGTTTCATGGCTTTTTTTTTAATCAGTTTCTTGTCACATTTTGGTTTCCGAGGGGTCATTTTTTTGGGACTCCCATTTCTCCGGGCTCCTTTCCCCCCGTTCGTGTGTTCATTTTTTTCCCAACTGCGTTTCCTCTTTTTCTCCGGAGCAAGACGTATGGTTGCCCTTTTTCTTCCAATATCCTTGACACCCGGGCAACGCACAGTTTTTTCTGAACCCGTTTTTCTTTGTGTTTTTCCTGCATCCCTTTTTTTTTTTTCCTTTATTTTTACGGATAAGATATTCCCCTCCAGTCCCTGAACTAGGTTCTCGGTTTTTTCCTTTTTTCCTTTCCTCTTTTCCCCCCCCTCGCCCCCCCGCTCGCGTTTCCCTCCAGGTCCGCCAATTTTCGCTTGGAATTTTTTGCTCTTTTTTTTCGGACTCCTGCCTTTTTTTTGTTTTTTTCATTTCGTTGCCGTTGGATTTTTTCGATCCTCCTGTTTCCTTTCATCCGCTCCTTTTCAAACCTTCCATTCTTCCTTTCTTCTACTTTTCTCTGTATCTTTTTAATATGTTAGGAGGTCTATTTTGTTTTTTCAGCATTCTTTTTCCCATTTTTCCTCCCCTTTTAAATACTCTTTAGTCCGATACCTTGGTGAACTCATCTACCTTATTTTTCCCCCACACCTCAGAACGGTTCCTTTTGGATTTTCCCCTTTGACCCTCCGGTTCTGTTTGGCCTTTTTTCCTTTTTGACTAAGGGCTTTTTTTTTTCTTTCCCATGCTCTTTCAGGTGTTTTTTTTTCCTCTTTTTCTCAATCCCCCCGGTTTCCCAATGCTTTTTCCTAGGGTTCCTTCTTTTTTTTCTGTGAAAAAGCCTGTTTCATTTGCTTTTTTTCTGACCCTTTATGCGTTTTTTACATAATTGTTTTTGGGTCCTAATTTTTTTGATAGATGTCATCCGTCCCCCCCTGGACCTCCTTTTTTAGGACCTTTTTTCAATGGTCTTTCCTTTGTATCCCGCCAAAACCCCTTCCTGGACATTTTTTCCCCTCTCCTTGGACTCCTGTGTTCTCCTTGACCATCCTTTTTTTTCCTTTTTTTCTCAAAGTGGAGGGGGTGGGGGGTCCCCAAGCTTAGTTTTTTTTGCGTCTTTTTCCCCAACTTTTCCCTCTTTTTTTTTTTTTTCGTGAAGCCTACTGTCGTTCTTGGGGCCTTTTTTTTACATCCTCTCGAGACAGCTTTCACCGTGATCTAGTATGGAAAGGCATGTAGACCCAAATCTTTTTTCATTAACCTTTTTTTTTTCCCGGACCCTCTTTTCGGGATTTTTCCCCCCCTTTTGGATTGTGGTAGGCGTTTCCTTTTTTCAAAAAGGTTTTCCCATTCTTTTTCCTCTGGACCTTACCCCTTTGAATTTTTCTCTTCATTTGTTCTTGGGTTAGCTTCCCTGTCGCTCCTTGCCCTTTTCACGTCCTTCTTTCCCCGGATTATCCGCCATCCAAAAGGGGATCGCCGGATTCCTTTTTTTTTTTTTTTTTGCAATATCCCCCCCAAGCGCCTTTTTCGAATTTCCCCAGTTTTCGAAGCATCCCTTCTCTTCCCACTCTTTTTTCCCCCCGAAGATGTATTTCTTCCTATTTTACCTTTTTTTTTTCTTTTGTTTTTCCTTCGTTTCCCCCTCTTTTCCCTTCAGGGCTTTGGAACGGCTCTCGTTCCCGACCATTTCCTGCAATAATCGGGGTCTTTTCTCCCCCTTTTTTCGATTATCTTTTTTCCCCCCCCCCCCCCCTTTTTTTTTGGATCCTTTCCCCTTGCTTGGACCTTTTTCCTATGAGAACTTTCCCTGTGGGCGTTTTCCCCTTCACTTTCGTGCCCGGAATTTACCGTGTCCCCCCTTTTTATGCAGCCCCCCACGTTTTTTTCCCACACTCCCCCCTGCGGTTTGAATGGAATCCCCTCCAATGCTTCCCCTTTCAAGACCCGCCTTTTGCCAGTCTTTTTTTTCGTCCGCCTTTTTTCAACTTGCATTTTTTTTTCTCTCCGGCCTTTTCCGCATCCTTGTTTCATTTTCCTTCTTCCTCTTTTCCTTAACCCTCTTCCAGGGTAAAACCCCCTGGCGGGGTCGCTCAAACCCCCCCTTTTGTGATTCTTCCCCGGTGACTTTTTTTTTTTTTTTTTTCGACATTTTTTTTTTTTTTGAGGGAGTTTGTCGCCGCTGGAGGTTGTTTTGATCCCCCCCCCCCATCTTTTCTTTACGCTGTTTCCGGGACCTCCCGGCACTTCCCCCCCCCCAGGTTGGATCGTTCCCCTTTAAGCCCTTTCCGGGCTCCTTTGCGTTTTTGTTTTCCTGACCCTTTTTACATGCGTTTTTTCCCCCGTCCAAGGGACGGCTTTTTTAATTTTCGGGTTTTCCCTGGGGTCGCCCTTCCGTAACCCCCTTGTCGCCCCCCCAAGTAACCTTCTAACAACTTTTTGGCTTTTTTTTATGATTTCAGTCGGCAGCCCTCTTTTTTCCTTTTCGCCTTTTTTTCCTTGGTCCGTTTCCTGAGCTGATTCGTCTCCAAGTTTCTTTCCCTCTGCTGGATTCCTTTTTTTTTTCGAGACTCCTCTAAGAGTCGCCGCCCCCCCCCAATGTTTCTCCCCCCCTCATTCCGCATTTTTTTTTCCCAAATCCCCCAAACCCCCCCCTCCGCCCAGTTTCTTTCCCCCCCGTATACATGACCCCAAGTCCGTTTTCCCCTGCGCATTTTCTCTGTCTCAACATTTTCCCCTTTGGATTTTTCTTATCGAGGTCCCTGGGCACTTCTTCTTGTCCCAGGAATTACAGCCCATTTGTTTTTTCCCCCCTTGTTCTGTTATCCCTTTCTTCACCTATTAACGTCCTCTATGGGGTTTTTTTTTTTCCTTCTACCGGCCCCCAACCTCGACATTTTTTCTCAACGATTTTTTTTCCTTCCCCCAGTACCACCCCCCGGACTCCTTCTTTTTCGTTTCATTATAGTCCTTTAGAGAAACAACCGTCGTGTTTCCGCACCTTGATTCCCTTTTTTTAAAATTTTCTCCCAGAGTTTTTCTTAAGGCCCCTTCTTTTGAAAAAGTTCCCCGGCTCAGGAGTCTATGGCGCTGCCGCGTTCGTTCTCTGTTTCTTTTTTCTAAGCCTGCAGATCTTTTTTCCCCCCCCCCCCCCTTCGTGTTTTCCGTACCCTGCGAAACTTCTCTGTGCAGCATAGACAAGCCTTGCGAGCAGTTTCCCGTGGATGCCCGGTTCAAGGTTTTCGTTTTCTTTTTCCTGCCTCTTTCCGTATTTTTTGCGTTCACCCATCTCTTTTTGCTCCTTTCTTCCCACAAATTTTTTCCGAAGAACTTTTTCGGCAGCTCAGGACGTTGGTCAGGGTTCCTTTGATACCTCCCGCCCTGGATTTGTTTTCATGAACCAACTGAGGGTCTCGCCGGCACTTTTCCAGTTTTTTTTTTATGTAACCTTTTTGTCTTTCCCCTCCCCCCACCCAGCAACTAACTGTCTTTTTCTGTCTCGAGGCCCTGGCTCTTTCGGCAGTTCATCGTTTTTTCGACTTTTTGCCGTACGAGTCGCCATTTTTTTTTTTTCATTTTCCGTTTTTTTTGTTGCGGTTTTTCTCTTACCAACCCCCCCCCAATTCTCTTCCCCCTCCGTACACACTTCCGGTCCGGTTTCCCCCTCCCTCCTTGTCTTCCTCACATCCCCTTTTTTTTTTTTTTTTCTTTCCGTAGGCTTCCCCGTTCAAACCTCTTCGCCCTCTGTTTATAGAATTGCCGGCACTACGGGGCCAAATCCCAGGAATTTTTCTTCCCGCATTACTTCGATTTTTTTTTCAAAGTTTCTTGGCAATTTTTTTTTTTTTCTTGAGGCCCCCCCCTTCCTGTGCCGCCCGCCCCCTTTCCTGTGGGACTTTTATATCCCCCTCCTGGGCGCTTTTTTGAAACCTAAACGTTTCCGTTCCCCTTCCACCCAGGGTCCTTTTCTTATTTCCTTCCCCGGGGTTTTTCCCGCCTGTGGGCATCTTTTCAACGCCCCTCCTTTCCCCCTCGGGAGGATCTGCATCACAGCATTTTACCTTACGAAAGTCTTTTTTTTTTCCCCGGCTCCCTTGGGACCTGCCTTTCTGAGATCTTTTTTTTCATGTTCACCCCCCCTTCACGGCCCTTTTGCCAAATAGGTGAACATCGTTTCGATCGTTCCCCCTTGATCACCTTCTTCCTGCGCCGTTCTTTTAACCTTCCCGCGTTTTTCTGGAAGTTTCTTTTCCATCTCTCTTTTTTTTCCTTCCCCCTTTCCAGGTTGTTTTTTTTTTCCCGTTAATTTTCCCCCTGCTCGTACCACTTCCCTCCCTCCCGATTTTTTGCGTTCCCGTTTGCTTGCCCGATGGTATAGACTTTCTTTATGACTGCCCTCTTCCCCCAAAGATTCTTTCTCCCGGCCCCTTTTTCCGGGATTTTAACATTTCCCTTTGGTAAGTTCCCCCTTTTTTTTCAGGCACATTGGCAGTCTCGAAAACTGGCCCCCCGGACGCTTTCTGACGATGCAGTTTTTTTTCCCTTCAGGCTTGAGATTTTTTCCTCCCCCCCAAGCGATTTTCTTTTTTCAAACGCTGTTACCCCCCCCTTACCTTCCTCCACGGAGCCCGTCCCCCCATGAACTGTACAAGTTTAGATTTGCCCTTCCAAGTGGATTTTTTTTCTTTTTTCAGTAGTGACTCCCCCTTCCAATCTCCCCCCTCACCCTTCTCGTTTTTTAGTCTTCCACGTTTGAGAGGGATCTTCTTTTCCCTTTTTTTTTTTTTTACCCTTTTATTTTTTTTTCTACATTGAACTATTTCCTAAATCTCCGGACGGAGTACAATACTTTTCCGGTTTTTTTCCTGATTTGGTTTCCTGTCAGTGACAGTACTCCCTTCTTTTTTCCCTCTCCTGTTTTTTATGGACCCCGTTTTTGATCCTAAGGCCCTTTTCTGCGGATTTTTGACCCTCTTTTATAGGCTATTTGGGACCTTTTTTCTGTTAATGCATTTTTTTTGCGTTTTTCGTTCCCACCCCACTTTTTAACTGCTTGTCCGTTGATCGTCACTTTTTCCCACTTTTTTCCCCTGATTCTCCCCTTCCCGCCTTTTTTTTCCCTCGCTCTCCGAGCGAAACCCCGGGTGATCCCTTTTCCCTTGGAGTCCTTTTTTGACCCCCAAAGTAAAAATGGCTCCCATCCACCCCCCCTTAGTGTTCCCTTTTTTGTTTGCCTTCCGGCTCAATCGCAATCAATGATTCCCCCCCCCCCTTTAAGTTTTTTCTCTTTCCCCCCCCGGTCTTTGTTGCCCCTTTTTCCCACACGTTTTTTGTGCTCTTCTTTGGCAGTTTCCCCCCTCGGAGACCCTTTTTTTTTTTTTTTTGTTCACATGTTTTTCTCCACTTTTTTTTTTCTCGTTTCTTTTTCTTTCCCTCCAGTTTTGGGGCTCCCCATTAACTGAAAAGAGCCCCTTCTGAAACTCTGGTTTTTGGCCCCTTTTACTTCAGTTTTGTTTCTTGGGGGAGATAGGGTGTTTGTTCTTTAAGGTTCTGCCCCCCTCAACTCTTTGAATGCTCCCCCTTTTTTTTGTGAAAAGTTTCCCTAACGTTTTTCCCCCCTGTGGCATTTTTTTTTTTCCCCCGCTTCTTTCCGTTTTCCTTGGTCTTCTGTGGCGTTTCTTTTTCCTTTCAATCTTCCTGCATGGCCATTTGGAACTTTCCCCGTTGCGTCCCGATCCTTTTTTTCCTCCGGACCTTTGAACCTTCCCAAAGGCTCTTTTTTGCTGGTTTCTTTCTTGGGTCTCGCCTGTTTTGGATGGGGTCAGCCTCTTTTCTTTTCTGGAGACTTTCGCCTCCCACCCCCACTGACTCTTTACGTTCGCCCCCAATCTTCGACCGGTTTTATTACCTCTTTTTTCGCTTTTTTCCTTTTGAAGTCCCCTTCCCCCATAGCCCCCTTTTCTTTCTGCTGCATGTTCGGGCGCCAGGTTTTTTTTTGGGCTTTTTTGATTTTTTTACGAATGTTTTCAATACCCCCATTAGGTTTCCTTTCTTCCTGGACAATGGACTTTTGTTTTTTTTTCGTGAGTTTCTTTCTTTCTTATACCCCCCCTTTTCCTTCTAATTTTTTTGCTTCCTTTCCTCTGCGTTGAAGGACTTTGCTCATCTCCCTCATCTGATTTTTTCCCTGAATGTTTTCGTTCACCCTTTTGCAAGTTTTCGATGTCGATATGGACTCGCTTTGACTTTATGCCAACCTGTCCCCCGGTGAGGTTTTTTTATACACACAGCCTTTTCCCTTTTTTGACGGAAAAATGTAACAAGCTTTACCACTTTTTTCTCCTTTCCCGTCCTTTCACGGTTTGGTTTTAAGACTCATTTTCTCATCTTTCTTGACGCTGTTTTTCCCATAGGGTCCCCCCTGTTGACCCTTGAACTTCGCTAGGATTTCCTGGGCCTTCCCCCCCGGCTACAATTTTCACCCTTTTTTTTTTTTTTTTTGTCGTTCCTTTTACGGACTGCAAGTCCCCGCCGTTTCCCCCCCCCTGAAAGTCTGCAGGGGCTGGTTTTCCCATTCCTTGTTGTAGTTGAATTTCCCTGCCCCTCACCCCCTTGTTGAACCCATTGACTTCCTTTTTCCCGACCTTTCCCCCCGTAAGGAATTGCCGGATCCTCCGCTTGTTCCTTTCCCAATTTCCCCCCTCGGAGCCGCCCTCTTGCCCCCTTTTCCCCAAGACGGGGCATTTACCTTCCGCTCTTTCGTCCATCGTTCCCCGTCTTTCCTGAATTGGCGGTTCCCTTGCTTTTTCCTTTTTTTTTTCTGAATTTCTTCAAGTTGCAGGAAATCGGGTTGTCCTTTTTTCCCTTTCCCCATTCAACCCTTCAATGGCCCCAGCGTCCTTGTCTCCCGTTTGTGGTTTGTAGATTTTCCTCCCATTCGCTTTTCCTTTTTTTGCATTATTGTTTCGTTGTGAAGGTGTTCCAAAATCCCTTCATTTCCTGGCGGGAAATAGTCTGCATCCCCGCTTTTCAACCCCACTTTCCCCCCCCCTTCCTTTTTTTTTTTTTTTTTTTTTTGATGCCTGACTGTTCCTTCCAGTCCAATGTTTTTTTTTCCCAAAGGTCCCAGCGTACTTGGGAGTTTTGCGGCGTTCCTTTTTTTTTGTTCTTTTTCATTCCCGCTTTTCTCCCCTGTCTTTTTCTTCGCGGTCCTTTCCCAAGCTCTTCCCAGGGTCTTTCAAACCCTTTTCGTCATCTTCCCCCTGGATTTTTTTCCTCGGGGCTTCATGTTTTCCTTGTCAGTTGCCCCTGGTCCGACACCCCCCTGTTTTTGGGGGGCCGTCGAAAAAAACCCGTTGGACGTTTTTTTCTGGGCCCTCCACGACTTTCCCCCCTTTTGGCTTTTTTTTCCTCATGTTTCCTCCGCGTTTCCGCTCCTTTCTTTACTCTGGCATGCGTTTTTTTTTCGACCCCCCCCCCACTGGGGCCCTTTTCCCTTCTGTCGGGGTTACATGGTCTCCAACGGGTTTTCCCCGGCTTCGGACTGCCCAATTTTTTTTTTTTTGACCTTGCAGTTGTTTTTAGCAGCCCTCCCCTTTCCGAACATTGGCCGTGCGAAGCAATGATCCCCTCCCCGTCCCCTTTTTTCCCCCTGGACCTTTTTTCCGGCGGATGCCCCCCCGTCACCGACCCTCCCCAGAAAACTTATGAGGAAGTCGACCCTTGAATTCCAGCATTTTCAGATCATTTTTTCCCCCCCGAATTTTTCACCTTTCTCCTGGCGATCTTTTCCCCCTTTTCCCCTTAACGGTGCTGCCAGCCTTTCACGCCCAGCTTCTTGCGCCTCCCCTTTATTGGTGAATACCTTTTTTTTTTGTTGCGCGACCCTCCCCATCGGATTCTCGCCTTCCCACCTGCCGAGAAAACTTCTCTTGAGTTTTTTATTAGGTCCCCCTTTCCCATGCTTTGGGTCCTTCCGACATCTTTTTTTTTTTTTTGGGACCCCCGTAGAACAGCGCATGGCGCTCGGTATTTTTAGTTTCAACAGATTTTTTCTTTTCGGTTTTTTTTTTTTCAACGTTTTTAAATTCCCCCACCCCTTTTTTCCCCATGGGAGTTTTCGCCGTCCCTTACGTTTTTTTAGTTTTCTTCTGTTACACCCTCCCAGGTCTGGAGCTCCCCCCTTCGATGCGGAGTCGGTTTTTTTGGGTTCGTTTTTTTTCCCCCGTTGGTGTTCACGATTTCGGGGCACAAGAGCCCAGTATGTGTTGGATTTATTCGCCCTCCCCGGGTCGCCCTTTCCACTGACATCAGATCGGCGGTGAGTTTTTCTGTTGATCGTCTGGTTTTTTTCCTGTGCTTTTTTTTCTCCTTGTTTTTACGATTTTCCCAGTTTAGCCCCCGATCTGTTTTTTTTTTTTTGCATTTTTTTTGGCGCGGTACTTAAGGCCCCCCTTCCGCCTTGCCCGTCCCTTTTTTGTTTTCCATGATTCCTTCTTTTCCCTCCCTTTTGGTTTTTCTTTTTTCTCCCACCGTTTTCTGGTGGGTTCCCATTTCTCTGTCTCTCTTTGTCTTTTTTTTTCTAAATTTTTCTTTCCGGATTCTGTTGGGTTCGTTTCTTTTTTCTGGTCGCATTCCCTCCTGTTTTTCTTGTGCGGCTCGTTCAGCCCCCGATGTTTGTGCCCCTTCGGCTTCCCTTTTTTTTGGTTCATTTTTTTCCCAAATTTTTTTTTCTCGCTTTTTTATTGTCGTATTCATCCCCCCCACAGCTTTTGGAAGATTTCATTAATTACTTTTTTTCGTATTTCACTGTGCGCCCCTTTACGCTGGCGGCAACCGGTGGTCTTTTTTTTCTGGCCGACTCTGAACGCACCCTTTGGAGACATTCCTCCCCTTCCCCAAAACTTCCTAATATTTTTTTTTTTTTTTTTTTTTTTTTTTTGGGCGATTGGACATCCCTTCGCCGAATTTTCTACGGAACGAATAGATTTTTATGTTCTCCCCCCGCCAGGCTTTTTTTCCTGCATCCCTTCCCCCCTTCTCCCTCCAAACTTTGAACTTCCGCGTTCCTTTCGATCTTTTTTGGTCAACAACGGAGATGTCGCATCAGCACTTTTGCCGGTCTTCCCCCCGGTTCAGTTTTTTTTTTCTTGACTTTTTTTTCGGTAACTATGATCGCACCTTTTTTATCAGAGCCGGTTTCCCATCACCCCCCCCGGCGTCTCCCGACGCTTTTCTTCCCTTCCTTTTTTGAGTTTCTTTTTTTTAAATTCCACGACCCGAAGTCTGCTCCTCCCCTGACGATTTGTTATTTTCGATTGGCGGTTTTTTTGATTCGGATTTTCTATCCCCTTTCCGGGCTTTTTCTTCCCGGATCGAACTTTCGAATTCTCTGGACTTCTTTTAAACATGGACCAGTTGAGGGTTCCTCTTCAGTTCCCCCCCCCCTTTTCAGCCTCCCCCCCGGGTGAAATTGCCGAAGCATGGTCTTAGCTCTTCCCTCATTCCGTACCCCCTCCCCTATGTTTTTTTTTTGTTTTTTTTTCTTTTGATGGTGGAACCCCTTGCACTGGTCCCTTTCTGGCCCTTAACAGAGTCTTCCCCCCCCCAGACGACCCCCTTATTCATTGAACGTTATGTACCCCATTGTTCTTGGAATTCCCTATTTTTTAGTTCGTATGGTTTCTCTTTTTCTTGGCTTTTTTGACCCCCCATTCTTTTTCCCTTTCCCTTTTTTTTGCCCCCTCCTTTCACAAGACCCTTATTGCTTCTCTCAGTCCCCCTCCCCCGGCTTTTTTCCCTACCTTTTGGATTTTGCCCGGGCCGTTGGAATTCATGGAACTTTTTTTTTCCCCCCCAGTAGATCCTGGCTTTGGTCAAGAAAATTGAATGTCATTCCCCCCCCTTTTGACTTTTTATTCGGAGTTGACTTCTCCTTGCACGGGACCCCGTTTTTTTTTTATTCTCTGTTTTTTTTTTTCTTTCTCACCCCCCCCACTTTTTCATGCGGTTTTCGTGTTTTTGACTTCTCAAAAGATCCTTGGAAATTTTAGCCGTTGCTCGGTTTCGCCCATTTCCCCCCTTTTGCGGACTTGTCCAACAATGAAATTTTTTATACCTCTTCCCCCCCGTCTCCCAGCTTTTTTTCTCCGGCTTATTTTCATGACCCCCCGGATTTCCCCCTTTTTATCTTTGTTTTCCGTCTGACCAAGCGTGATAGAGCCCTTCATGACCTCCCCTTCGCGAACCCCTTTTTTTTCTTGATCCGGGGACCTTCTCCGGCTGCCCTTCTTTCCAATCAAATTTTTTCACACTCCTTTCAATTCGCAACTTCTGTTATGTTTGCTGAGTTTTTTTGAGTGTGCTGAGTGAGGCCTCTCGTTTTTTTTTTCCCTCCCCTCCTCATTCCCCTTTTTTTCTCCTTTGATTGGAACCCTAACACGGCTCGACCCTTCTGGTTTTTTTTCCCAGGTTTTTTTTTCAGTTCTCCCCCCTTTTTCCATTTCTTACCCGTTGTTTTTTGTCCGATTCTTTTTTTTTTTTTTCGGGTTTTCCCTGATTTCCCCCCCCCTCAAAACCCGATTTGATTTCGTTCTCGGTTCACTGTAGTTTTTTTTGCGCCTCATCCCGCTCATTTTTCTCGACGATCTACATTCTCGTCTTGGGTGTCCCCCCCCCCTTTTTTTTTTTCGGGCCTTTCTTCCTGTTGCTCCCTGCGCTTCTCTCATTTCCTAACCTCTGGGTCAGAAGGGGAGTAGTTTCCTCAGGTACTTTTTTTTCAACCATCGTCTCTCTGGGCTTTGCTGCCACGATGTCTTTCTGCTATTCTAAAATCTTGGTTTTCCCGTTTTTATCTTTTTGATCTCGACCGCGACCGGTTTTTTCCCCAGTCCTTTTTTGCCCGCTGGCTTTTATTCTTTCCTTTCGTCCATCTTATTTGTAACTGGTGCCTTTTGATATTGCTCTTTCTCAAGTGGATGCGTCCCTTTTTTTTCGCCTTAACAACTTCAGTATTTTGGTTTTCCCTATGTTTTTTTTTTCCCCGCTTCCCCCCCTCTTTTGGATGTTTTTTGAATGTGGAAGGTATTCCTATTGTCTCTCGGTTCCTTTTTTTTTTTGGACCTTCGTCCTTCGGCGTCTCCATCTTTTAAGGATTGTTTTCGCCCCCCCCCCTCCCCTGTTTTTTTTGCCGAGGTTTTTTTTTTTTTTGAATTCCCTCCTGCGATTTTTTTTTTTGTTAGAGCTTTTTTCCCCGGGCTTCCACGGTCAGGACGCCCCCCGGCTTGTTGATAATCATTTTGCGATAAACGGCCCGGCATTGGTTCTCCCTGTTTGAGGGTTACCCTTTTTTGAAAAAAAAAGCGGTTTTCCATCCTTCTGTTCCGGAGTACATTGCTGTTCCTTCCTTTCTTCTCTTGTCTTTTGATTTTATGCCTTTTTTTTTTTTTTTTTTTTTTTTTTTTTTTACTTCATGACTCTCCCCTCCCGGGAACCGGGTCTGGTCTTTTTTCTTTTTTCTTTTTCCGCCTTTCTCCCCTTAACTTTCCCCCCAAGTTTTTATATCTTCCCCCCCCCTATGTTTTGTTTGACTGAAATTCCTGATTGGATCCTGCACTTTTTTTATCCTTGGGGAGGTTTTTTCCCTTTGTTTTTTCCTTGACTGGGGTTCTTCCAGTGTCTCCCTGCCGACTCCATACTCAACAATCCCTCTTCTTCCTGGCAGGCTTTCTGACCTCCTTCTTTAAGCAGTCTTTTCCTCTTTACTTTCTCGCGGGTTCTTTGGCTTTTTTTATAGATTGGCATCCAGCAAGCCATTCTTTTTCCCCCCTTCTTTCGACATACTTCCCTCTCGTTCCTCTGACTCTTACCCCCTTGACGGGCCCTTTTTCCTCCTTTCCTCGGTAGGAACGTTTTACCTCGTGGTCTTCTCATTTTGCTTCTCATCCTTTTCCCTGCGTCTCCCCTCCCAATTTCCTTCCCACCCTGGCCTTCCGTTTCTCTTTTCCTCAGCTTTTTTTTCCCGGCCCTCCTGTAAACTCGACTTACCCCCCCCCTTTTTTCCCTGACCCTCTCCCTGGTCGGGTTTTTTCCGCCCTAAATGGGATCGTCCTCCTCCTGGCCCCCCTTCCCTGTTTTTGGACTTTACTACTTTCGTCCTTGCGGGCGCATCCCCCTCCCGATTTTCTAACCTTCCCCCAAGGTTTCCCTCTTGACTTCACCCTTTCTTTTTTTTGACTTCCTCATCTCCCCCTGACCTTTTTTACGCAAGAACCCGCATTGCTTTCCGGCCCACGTGACATCTCAACCCCCCTGACCGTTCAGCGTAATTCTCCTGGGAAGTTCCCGAGACAATTGTCGTATATTCGGATCCCCCAGTTCTTCCCCACCCTTTCCCCTATTTTTCCCTTTTATATGGATTTTTTTTCTTTCTGCGTCTCTTTACTGGTTTCTGCAAATTGAAGGAGTTCGTGTAAGAATTCGATCCGTCCCCTCCGGGATATTTGATTTTTCCCAGCTGAAAATTGCGACTTAGCTACTCGCCGTTTTTCATCCTTATCTGAACCCCTCGGTTCAGCTTTTTTCTTCTATGCTTGGATCCCTCCAACTTTTTCCCCCCCAGGGCAAAGAATTATCCAAGAGTTCCCGCCAAGTCCCCCCTCCCCTCCCTTGGAGGCCTTTATTCCTTTCCTCCTCGGGTGAAGGGAGACCCTTTCCTTTTTTGACCCTGGGAGGTCGGGTGCACCGCCTCCCCTTCGCTTTTTTCCGTTTTCCACTCCTCAAATTTTTTTTGTCTGCAACCTTTTTTTTTTCTTATTGCTTTTAGGTGAGTCGGTTTTGTTTTGCTCCTTTCCTTCCCTTCAGATTTACTTTAAGGAGCACCTCGCCTCCTTGTTGCTCCTTTCTCCCCCCCCAAGTTTTTTTCCAGAAGTTTTTCCCCCCTCTCGAGCTTTCGGGGTTCGCGGCCATGTTACACTTCCCCTTTGTCCCTTTTTCTTTTAGTTTCATTGACCTTGGTTTTTTCCTCCCCGTTTTTTTCAATCTAAACGTCTTAAATTCAAAACTTTTTTTTTCTTTTGTGGTCCCTCCCCCCCCCATCCTTATTGACAGCCCCCCCCCCCTTTTTTTTCGTACTTTTTTTTTGCGCCTTCCCGGCCTTACCTTGAAAGGGAAGGTGATTCGTTTTTGTTCGACAGGGACTGTTTTAACTTTTTTTTTTCCTTTCAGCCCCCCTTCAGTGTCCTATTCTAGTCTGTAAACCTTCTCTTTTCCCCAACTTCCGACATTTTTCGATCTCTTGAACGATACGTCTTTTTCACTTCAACCCTGATTCAGCGTCCTCCCCCCCCCCCCCCGCCAGTCTTCAGTCATGTGGAATTATCCTTCCTCCTGGACCTCATCCTCCCCCCCCTCCGATCCTTTTCGTTTCTCGTCCTTTTTCTTGACCTCCGGGGGCCGACGATCCGTTTTGATTTTCTTTTTCCAACTTTTCGGATTTCTTGATATTCATCCCCCTGAACCCCCCGAACTTTTTTTTCCCCTTTGCCCCCCCTTTTATACCCCCTTCTTGCAACCGGCGCGATGTCTCTTCCAAGGGGTGTCCCTTAAGGCATCGTTTACTTCTCCCTTCCCCGGCTTTCCCGACTTGCAATTTTCAGACCTGTCCCCCGATGGAGTCCTCTCCCCAGGGCTTTTTCTCTGCCTTCTCAAATTCCGCTCAGATTTTCAGTCCGCCCTCCGTTGGACACTACGTATAAAACATCGTACGTATTCCTTCAGTTCCGTCTCCCCCTGGATATCATTCTCTGGCCCCGCCTGTCGTTTTTTTCCTTCGTGCCTTGACATCATCTCTTCTCTTTTTTGTGTCTCTCCTCCCAGGCCAGGGATTTCTTCTAAAACCTCCTCCCTCTTGGAGGGGGGGGTCTATGCCCCCCGGAAGCCCTTTTTTGTCCTCCCTTCTTAACCCGAGGTTTCCTCCCTTTCTTTTTACGAGTTCCAAGGTCCTTTCCAATTTCTGGTCCCCCAAATGTTTTTGCACGACTTTTGACTCCGTTTTTTTGCCATGGCCCCAGAAAAACTTTGTTTCCACTTCAGCTTTTTTTCTTAGTGACATTTCTTCCCCTCTTTCCGGTGCCCTTCTTTCCCTTTTTTTCTTTTTTCCTTTTCTTTTTTCTGGTCCCCTTGCCTTCCTGCCTGTCCCCCCACGCGTGAACCCCCCCCCTTTTCCTTTCCCAAGACTTCCTCCGTGCCCAGTATGTCCTCTAGTCTTTTTTGGGAGCTTCCCCACCCTGGTTTATCCTTTGTTCGCTGGATTAATTATCCTCGACATTCCTCCTTTTGAGTTTCTCTTCCTTCGTTTCCGCCTGGGTTTTTTTTCAAGACCATATCGATATTGTTTTTTTTAACCTGAGGAAGTTTTTTGCTTTTGCGCATTTGCGTTTTTTCTCCGATTTTTTCTCTTTCTTTTTTTGCAGTTCTTTCCTGGAGCTTTTTTCCTTTGAACACTCCCTTGCTTTTGACAAGGCGTCCTTTTTTCACAGGTCGCGTTGGCGTAGCGTCTTCCCCTTCGTTCAGCGATCTCTACACTTAATTTTTTCCCCTTTTTTCGATCCCCCTTCTCGCCCCCCCTCCATCATGCTCGGAACAGCTCCCTGTCTTTACGCGGTTCTTTGATTTTTTTGACCGTTTTTGGCGTTCTCTCTTTTTCCAAAGGTCCCTTTTGAACAACGGTTTTATTTATACCCCCACAGCGTTTTTAGTCTTCCCGGTTGTTTTGTGCCCTAGGTCGTTTTTTTTTTTCATTTCCCTTCCCGTCCGGGGCGTTCCAAGGCTATAGCTTCCCCTTTTTTTCACCTAAGCTCGAGCTGTTTTTTTTACTTCCTTCTTCTCACCTTCACCTTTTTTTTTTTTTTCAGTTTTCCTGTGCTACGCGCACCCAGTGGGACCCCCCTTGGACTTCCCCCAATCATTACATTCCGGTCCCCCCGGTCGCCTCAACCGATCAACTTTCCCGCCCCCCCCTTTTCTGTTCTATTGGCGCCTTTATTCGTGTTCTTCTGGGAACTCAAACTCCCCGGCTTTCCTTTGTCCGCCGCCCGACTCCCTTTTCAACCCATTGGCGATATATATGTCTTGGTCGTCCCCGCCCTCCCCCTCTCTCCGATCTGGCGCCTTGCGGGCCTGTTTGGGGTTTTTTTTTTTGGTTCAAATATTTGATTCTGTGCCCCGGGGAACATTTTTTAAATGGACGCGTTCTGTTTTTTTTGGAGGATTCGGTTCTGTTGGCTCTATCAGTCCCCCCAATCGCCCAACCTTTCTTCAGTCTTTTTCTACTGATATTCGGTTCCTGAGACGTGTCGTGGCTTTCCCGGCGTGGAGTCCCTTCTCTTTCCCCATTCTTCACCTTTTCAACCGTTTTTGAGGCCTCACTCTCAACCCCAATGTTTCCAATCTCTAATTTTTTTACAATAGATCGTCCCTTTCGCGCCCTCCCCGGCAGTATCAGCGGCCAATAAGGCCTTGCCCTTTGAAGGATTCCCCCTTTTTTTCCTTCGGTCGTTTTAATACCTTTGTCAAGCTTTATTCTTTTCCGATTCTCAATCTCCGAAATGGTATCTGCCCTGAAGTTTTAAACTCTTTTTCTTCTTTCACCAACTGGCCTTTCAAGTTTTTTGACCCACAGATGGTATGTAGGTGTTCATCATTAAATCGGTTATTGGGATTTTTCATTAGGTTGGTTTTGCTCGCTTTCTCCTAGCGGCCTCCTGCACCCCCCCCCCCCCCCCTGTTTTTGAAGTCCCAGCATCTGATGGGAGATTGCTGTAAGAGATTTTGGCGGTCTCGCCGGCAATTCTCTGGGTCGGGCGGCTGCTCTCTCCCTGTGTTCATCAACCTTTTCCTCCCCCATTGGGTCATTGTTCCCCTTTTTCTCAAAGTGGATCGGGTTTCATACCCAGTTCGGTTTTGCGGACCACTGGTTCCCCCATTTTTTTTTACCTCTTCCGTCGCCGTCCTTGTTTGGGTGGCCCAAGCCGGATTTTTCATTACCCCCGCGCTCCTACGCTGATTTTGGCCTCTATTCCGACCCCCCCTGGTTTTTCGGCCTTCCCGGCATGATTTTGGCCAGGCGCTGCGGAGATTTTTTGGGACCCCCCACGGGCCCGGTTTGCCGCTCATTTCTTTTTCCCCCTTCAGGATCTCGGGCCTCATGATGGCGGCGCCGAAATGCCTGGCCTCCGATTCCCTTTGAGGGCCCTTTTTTGTCGGAAACCTGTTTTTTTCTTCATTGAGAGGTTTACTCCTGAGCTTTCCGAGGATTTCCCCCCGCGAAATGACCCCGCGTCCCCTTCTTCGAACTGATCAAAGGTCGTTTCTGATTGGCCTATGCAGCTTCACCCGGCGGCTCGTTACGTTTGAGACTCCCAGTTGACAAGCTGGTTTTTTCCCCGTTGTCCGCCTTCTTCCGTGGCTGTTCAGTCGTCCATCGGTTTCCGCCGGAAGGTCTATCTGATGTTGGTGCGGACTAAATCCGGTGTTCTGGACGTTTTTCCTCGTTGCCCCGTCATGTTGACCTCGGGGGGCACGTT
>Ga0179593_1563352_pt1 | contig 29364 bp, 47 predicted proteins | sample CZODoug2_1_08_16_FD_185931 | JGI IMG/M metagenome (GOLD analysis project Ga0179593, IMG submission 185931) | Vadose zone soil fungal communities from Angelo Coast Range Reserve, California, USA - CZODoug2_1_08_16fungal (PacBio error correction) | ecosystem: Environmental > Terrestrial > Soil >... | reverse complement strand
GTGGTCGCTTCGGTAGGCAGAAGAGTAGGGGTGTTGAGCTAGCGTTTTGGGGGATGGGGTGGGTAGGTACGTGTGTCCGTTTTGTTTTTCGTCGGTTGGTTTCGGAGAGTTGGTCTTGAGTCCGCGTCGTGGTTTGGGTTTTGGTTTCCGGGCATTGGGGGTGGCGCCCGCTGAGATTGTCCAGGAGAAAGCCCCCCAAAGGTTGTGGGGAGTTTTACACCAGCGGCTAGTCGAGGTGTCTTCGAGACCGTTCAGCTTTCGCGAAAGAGCTCGGGCGGGGGAAGGGCAGAGTTCGCGGGTGTCGGTCGTTCTGCGTGCGCACCGGGGGGGGCTACTCCCAGGTGGGAGCATTTGTCGGTCGCTGTAAACTTTTGGCGATGCCCTGCTAAGGGAAGGATGCGGATGCTTCGTCTCGTTGTTTTTGACACTTCAGACGCTGACGGCTATTGAAGGGGTTGGACTAGGTTATCTTCGAGCAGGCGGCTTTGGACCCGGGTGGCCCTTTAAGAGTGGTGTGCATTCTAAAGAGATGTTGGAGATTGATGGTCTGATTTTGTGGGTTTGAGTTTTTTCCCGTGGTTTTCGGTCGGATAGGAACCTGTTTCACCCGTCGGTGCCCCCGTTGGGTGAAAGTTATCCGGCCGCTCCGTCAGGAATTGATGGGTACAAGAGCGAGATAAATGCGGTGTGTGAGGCTTGTGGCGCCGTCGAGATGGTGTGCGTCATTAATTAGGACAGTCGTCCGCTGTCTTTCCATCATTATGTTCGGGGTTTTAGTCTGGAATTGTATAAAGGGGGTGCGACCTGTTGGTAAGGGGGTGGAGGGTGGGGGGGTGAATGGTGAACGGTGGGGGGGGGCGGGTTTGAGTATAAATTTGGTGCGGGCGGGAGTTTTGATGTGGTTGGGTTTGTCGGCTTCTTAGATTTAGTTGTGTGGGATGAACTACCGTGCAGCGCGTCGGTGGCTTGGGGGTGGGGGTGGGGCTGGGTTCACGGTGGAAGGGGTGGTGGGGATGGGTGGGCCGTTGGCGATAGGGGGCGCAGGAGGGTGTGGGTTTGGTGCGGGGGCTGAGGGTGGTGTTGTGGTCTGGTGGTTCTGTGTTGCGTTGGCGGGGGTTGTTAGGTTTGTTGATCTTGGGGTATTGGTTGGAAGTTAGGGGGGTTCCCGCCTAAAATCTGGTCTAAATTCGAATTGTGTGTCACTGCGAGAGGAGGGTGGTCTGTGCGTCGGGGGTGTGGGCGGCCCTCCTGGCGTGGTTGGTTTGGGGCGGGAAGTATGATGGCTGCGGTTGGAGCGCGCGATTTGACTGTGAGGGCGACAGGTGTTTGCTATGTAGTCCCTCCCCCGTTTGGCGGGTGTCGCCAACTGTTTTGTAGTGTGTGCATGGGTGTGTGGTGGGGCCGTTGTCTTGGAGGGATTGTGTCGTGGACCTTTTTAGATGGATCGGTGTTGGGTGGTCAGGTGTTGGTGCGTGTGGGTGTCATTTGGGAGACCAGGTCATGGCAGCCTCTAGCGCGTGGCTGCTGAAGATGAGGCGGGGGGGGACGCGGCGCTGCGTCTTGGTGACGACGGCGGGGCAGAATTGCGCGGCACTGGGGCGGCTGTTGGGCGGGTCTTTGTGCGTTTGGTGCAGGCTGTGTGCAAGTGAGGCCTACGCTTAGGGAGATCTGGATTGTTAAGTGGTGTTTGGTTCCTTTTTGTCCCCTCTTTAGAGGGCCCCGCCGTGTTTGGAAAAGATTGAGAGCGTTGTATTAGCAATTTTGTGGGTCGGTTGGTCTGTGGCTGTGGTTTCTGGGGTTGTATTCCCGGGGTCTTGGTAGCGCCGGGTTGTGTGTATCGCGCATTCTCGATTAAGGGGCGAGAACTGTTCGGGTATTTTGAGTCGGGTTGGGGATTTCTCCCCCCGCTTGTTTAGGTTCCTATTTCGCGCTGGGGGGGGGCGAGGTTTTTTCCAATGAGGTTTTTCGGGGGTGGGCTTTGGTGTTGTTGTTAAAAGCACAGTGCCTTTTAAGTAGAGATTTTGTGCGAGGAGTCTCATTCTGCGCAATGGGTATTTTGTTCCCCCTTCCCCCGATTAGTCGGAGTGTACGGAGGGCTCGGACCTGGAGGTTTTTAATGTTTGCCTGGTGAATCTGGAGGTTGACTGTTGTGTCAGCGGATTGAGTTTTTTTGTTGGTGAATGAATGGGGTTGTGTGTGTGGTGTGAGCGGATTACGGTGAGTGGGGTTGTGTGGATGCTGTGACTCCCGGATTGGTGAACGCTAGTTGGCTTGGTTTTGGGCGTGTAGTATAGATGTCTAGGATCGCGGTTGGTGCGGTGGGGTTTGGCTCTACTCTGGGCTGTTGTATCCCAAGCTTGGTCCCCCCCTTCTGTCCCCTCTTCCGGGGCTCTTGTGGGCCGTGTGGGGGGGGGCTGTGTTACAGGGGCGGTATCCAGAGGAGAGGGGGTTCGCCCCTAGGCGTGCAGAAGAGCGCAGGGCTGTGCTTTCAAGCATGCATCGAAAGCCGGCTGGTACGGGTGATTGTGATTTCCTCATCACGGACGTGGGTTCTGGGCGGTTGTCGTGTATTGCTTTGTGTTTGGGGGCGCGTGCTTAGGACGGCTGTTGTAAGATAGGCGTGTTGTGGTTTGTGAATAGGGGATACGGTGTGGTGTTTGTCGGATAGCGGCACTGTTGGCCGGCTTTTTGGCTGCCCGGAATAGGAAGTATAGGCGCGTTGACTCTTGTCTTGTGGGCAGTGTCCTTGCGCTCTCAGTCTAGAGGTGGTGGCGCGTTCTGGGGTGAGCGCGTGTTTTTTGGTGAAGGGGGAGGGGTGTTTTTTTCTGACTTAGGATTGCTCACTCTTTGAAGTGCGGCTTTCCCATAGAGGATTGTGGATGGGAGCTCGTTAGGTTGGGCGGCTCCGGCTTACTGCGACCAATGTTAGGACAGAGGTGTATTGCGTGTACGGGGTCTGTTTTAATCCTAAGGCCGGTCTGTTTTTTTGATGGAGTAGGGGCCCCTCTTTTTTTTTTTTTTTCTTGTTGGCTTTTGGTGGTGGGAGCTCTTATCATGTGTGGGCAGCGGTGCGTGGGTCCCTTGCATTGGTGAGAAGAGGCTGTGGCGGTGGTTCGGTGTAGTCAAGGCTTGTGTGAGTGCTAAAAGAACAACTCACAGATGTTCTGCCAAAGATACGAATGTGGCCGTCCATAAGTGTCGTTTTATTGGACCCCACAACGGTACCCGACTAGCGTGCGATGATCTCCGTGCCGGGGTGGGTGCTCGGCTTAGAAGGGCGCGACGGTCGCCACGAGGGGGGTTTAAGCGAGCTTGGGTAACGTAACTATTCATTTCAAAATGGCCGTTTCCCGTTTAGGTGTACCCCGATTAGAATGCTGCCCGAGGCCACCGGCTTTTTTGATCTCGTGGGGAGGGTGGGGCCATAGCGCAGGCGGGATGACGGCGATAGATGGTGAGGGGGAGGACTGGAGGTGTTGACGAGGACGCTAGAGTCGGGCTGGGTTTCTTGTGCGCATGGGAACGCAGCATGGCGAGTTGCAGGGTCCCTCTGTTCGCCGCGCTTTGGGGTAGTGGACTGTCTGTGTTTGCGGGACCTGCGCGCCCCCTTGTTAGTGATTGGGGCCAGTCCCATGCTCGATAATATGTGAGGTTGGTGTGAGTGATTGTTCTCTAGCACATCGGTCGCTTTCCCTCCGCTCATGGTCTCTTTTCCCACGGTGTAGGCGCACGTGATTTCACCCCCCATGTTTGTGCACCGAATGTGGGGGACTGGGTGTTCGAAGATAAAATCGGTCTCGCCGGGTTTTGCGAAGCAAGCATCGAACTAATCGTGTGGAGGCGGTTTCCCATGCGATGAACTGTCTTTATGATCTTTTCCGCACACAGTCGCTCAGTGTAAGGGCGAAGGGTGTGGCTGGTTGGGCGTGTTGGAGGCCTGGGGGTCTGAGTGGATTGGGTGAGGGTGTGAGGGCGTGGGTCATTGGAGATTTTCTTGTATGAAGAGTCTCGGGAGTGGTGGTACCCGATAAAAAATAGGTCAGGAGCAGATCGCGCCTGTAGTAGGGTAGGTGTTGTTACCGCCCGTTGTTCGTGGTTGTGGAGTGGTGGGGGGGTGGGGGGGTGGGTGGGGGTGGGTCCGGGTTTAAGGACTCTCAAGGGGTGGACCCAGCAGAGACACACATGGTGCCCCCCCCCCCCCCGATGCCCCCCCACTCGGCGCCCCCCCCCGCGGGCCCCCCGTGGCCCCCCTCCGCCCTGACCCACCCCGCGCGCCGCCACAAAACCCCAGAAAGGTTGGGATGTAGGATTTGCTCTTACCGAAGCGAGAGAGATAGGTACGTGCCAAACTGCAACTTATGGTCCTTCGTCTGTCCGCTCTGTGAGGACGGCGTGGAATGTCGTAGGGGCGATGCGCATTAGTGAGTTTGTTGCTGATGCACGTTTGGGGCGGCCGCCGGAAGTGCGGTTGGCTTGGCATGGTGAGTGTTAGGTACGAGAGACTTTCGCTTGGGTTTTTCGCCGTTGTTTGTTGGTTTTTGGCTCGGGGAGTCCGTTGTCGTTGGGGGGTGGAGGTGTTCAGTGCGGGCCCCGTCATTCAGTCGGGTGTTGCAACGCTGCCCTGGGCTTAGAACGAGGTGGGGGGGCTTGGGAGGCATAACGCGCGCACCCGGGGCATTCACCGGTTGTGGAGTTTTACCGAGCCGAGTTGGGCTCCGTTTGCGCTCGCATTTGTGCCGGGACAGTTTGGGCCCGTTCGCGCCTGAAGGGGGGCGCGGGTGATTTGTTTGACTGTGGTCGCTTCCGGGGGTGATAGACGAAGTGACGCGGGGGGGCAGAGGGCCGTGCTGATTAGAGGAGCGGTCGGAAGCTATCTGCGTGGGGGCCACGATGTTGCGATATGCTGCCGTCAATTTACCACAGTGGTGTTGTCCTTCCCGCGTGTGCGGGGAAGGCGATGGGTGGGGGGGGGGCTCGGGTGCGCCGTCCGGGGCCACGGGATCGCCTGCCCGGCGAAGGAGATTGTCCTGTGTGGGGCAGGGGTCGTGTGGGGTTTTGTGGTGGGGCGTGGTGGTGTTGGCGCTGGGACTCGCTTAGGGAGGGTTTTGGCAGCGTGAGGGGGCGGGCGTTCGGGCGGGTGGGGTTTTTGTGGGGTGGGCCGGAAAGGATAGCTTGTTTTGTTTGGTGTCAGTGGAGCGGGGGTGGGGCGAGTGGTTTGGGATTTGGGGAGGGATGGAATGTCTGCTGTTTTTGGGAGGTGGGCGCGGCCGGTTGGTGTGGCGTTAGTGGGGGTGGTTGTGCTGTGTTGGGTGGTTGGGAGGGGGGCCGTTTTTCGTTCGGGCGCTGTTTTGCTAGTCGTGGCTTTGTTGGGGTCGGTGGGGTGGTGTTGGGCGTTGGTTCGGCTTGAGGTTGAGGCTCGGTTGTAGGATGTGGGGGGTTTGGGGTCGCTGTTTGGGGGGTTACCGCGGATTGGGGTTGGGGGGGTGATGGAGGAGATTCTGTGGGTGATAGGGGCTACAATTATGATTGTTAGGGCGGCCACACACGGGGGTCCTCACAAGGCCTCTGGAATATGGAGCCTGGGAGGCAGGCGTGATGTCGGATGATTGGCCTTGTTCAAGTGAGCCTGGTACTGATCCCGCGTCCAGGCGTGGTATTTCTTGAAGTGAGTGGTGGACCCCAGGCGTCACGAGGTGGTGTCTGTAGTATGCCGTTTGCCTAGTTCAGGATGGAGGAGCCGCGGTGTTTGTCGGGGGTTGGAGTGCGGACCGGTGTGGTGTGAGTTCACGAGGAAGGTCTTCTGTAGGTTTTTCTTCGGCACCTGGTGCGTTAGTCTGGAGGGCTGTGGGGCGCCTGCGGTTCGGTCTTCGATCAGATAAGATATACGAATCATACTTGGGTTCGTTTAGTTGGGCCGCCATGGTTACCCCCGAAAAGACTGTAAAGCTTTGTTTTTAAGAGTCGGGACGGCGGGGAGTTTGGGTGCGCTTGGGGGCGCGGGCGCAGCGTGTTTGTCTGCCCTTCCGAGGTTGCATGTTGCCAGGAGGTGTTCCCTCTCCTGACTGGGGGCGGCGTCGCACGCATGGTGCATTGTGGTGTTAGTCTCAGGTGCCCTTGTATGGTTTCGTTTTTAGTCGATTGTTGAGAGGTGTGGGCTGTGTTTCAGGAGATGAGGGAAGTAGCCGAGACATCACGTCGCGCCTTTCGGGTGTCGGAATTCTTTTCGTTAGGTTCGGGCTGAGATAGCTGCGGCGCTTGGGGTTACCTCGTTTTTTGACGGGGGCTCTTGTTTCTAGGGGACACCGCGGGAATATAGTTGGCACCCTTGTCTTGTCGTGCATTTCCCGTGAAGGTGAGCTTGTTGCCGACCAACGACAAGGCTGAGAGCCTCGACAGGACGGATCAGGAAGGCGCGGGGGCCGGTCCTGGGCCTCAGTGGGCGATGGGGTTATTATTTTCACCGCTGTCCAAAGAATTGGTTACAGTGACGGTTTTCGTACCCGTATTATACGACAGGGAGATCCCCCCGGTGTGCGCGTCCCCCCAAACCAAGATTCTTAAATATCACTGTGGGATGGCCCTTGGCGGCGGCCCGGAGCTTGTAGGCGACCTTCTCGTTTGGATTGTCTCCTTGCCGCCGGCGCTGTGGGCCAGAAGCGGGGGTTAGTGTCGTGTGTATCGCGGGTCGGAAGGAGACAAAGTTTGAGGACATCCTCCCCCAACTGAAAGCGGAGCAGCGTTTTAACCCCGGTATACAGTGGTGCCGGCCCTTCCTATCCGGGAAAGACACCGGGTTGAGGGGTTACCGGGGGGAGGGGGGGGGGCGCGCCGTAGCGGCTACAGTTTTCTCGGGGTCGACGAGGGAGTACGGCAGGTTGATGCAGGTTCGACGCAGGGGTACTGGGGAGTTCTGGCGGGTTGCCCACAACACAGAAGAGGTCGACCTCCGGGCTGCCTCCGTAGGGGGTTTTCCCTGTAAAGCGGGTGCCATCGGTGACGGGCGAGATACAGCGGGCCCTTTGGCTGGACTGGGTGGGTGTGGCGCCTTGTCATGGCGGGAGCTGCTTCCTCGATCCCCCCTGTGTCTTGGAGAACGCGAAGGAGGGCTTCCGCCAAAAAGCGAGGGGTTGTTACGATCCGTGGTCGTTGGAGAGTTTCCCGGCGCGTTTCGGGTTCCCCCTCGGCTTGTGGGGGGGGTGTGTGTTGTCCCGCGGGTCAAATGGATAGGGGGGGTTTCCGGCCTGAGAATTGGTTTTTCCTTGGCAGCAGAAGGGGCTGCCATGTGCACTTCTCCCTAAAGGCGGTATGGAGGCGGTATTGCCGTGAGGGCGGGCGCAGTTGAAGGGGGAGGGTCTTGCGGTTCCATTTACATGCAGGGTTTTCCTGTTTTTGTTTAAGAGATTGTAAGTGGGGCCAGACGCCACGGGCTATTTTAATAGGTAGGTGGCGCTGTTTTTGTATTTGGGGTTGGCTTATCCTCTCGAGAGGGGCGATGCCCCTTGATGATTGTTGGTGGGGTCTTTTTTTTTGTTGGGACAGCTGGGCGGGAGCATGGTACTTTGATGGGGTGTCTTTCTTGATGTGTCATAGGTCTCCGTGTCCGGGCTTTTGATGGTGGAGAGGTAGGTCAGTTAGCATTTTTTATAGATGAGCCCAGTGTGCATTTCTAATGTGTATGCATGTTGTAAAACGGGTGAGGGGTGGTACCGTATGTTTATCGGGTGCGTGGAGGGTGGTGGCGGTTGAGGGTTTGTGTGACTGACCGCATCGGCGCGGAATTGGAGGAGGATTCGTGGTTTGGGGTGCCGTTGTACAGGGAGAGAGGTGTGGTGTGTCTCGATCGGCGTTCTCCTGATGTTTAGTGTGGCGCTAGTGGAAGGGGATTGTGTAATTGTTCTGAGGTGAGCTGGTTGCTGTGGGCTCTGGGGTGATTTTTGAGGTTCCCTTCTTTTCGGGGAGAGTGGATGGGGTGGGGGCAAATGGTGGGTGTTGTGGTGGGTGCGTATTGCTGTAGCGCTTGCCAGGGTGGGCATGGGGTGGCGTTGGGGGTGTTGGTTGTGGTAGTTCGGGCTGGTGCTCTCCAAGGTGACGTTGGGGGGGCATCCGCGTGATTAGCTTCAAGCCGGTCTCGTTCAACGAATGGGCTGTTTCATTATAGGCGGTTGCTACGTTCTGCTCCTGGTTGGCGTGACGGGATACAGTTGTGGGGGGGCGGAGTTGGTTGGGTGGATGCCTCCCCCCGTTGGCCGGAATCGAGGGGGGCGGACCCTCAAGATTGAGTTGTGCGCGGGGTTTTGGGGGAGATCGGGTGTCTTCGGGTTAAGCTGGGTTGTTCGCTGGCATGGCAGGTTGGTGTCGCGGTCATCTTCTTTTGTGTTGGCGACCGCTATGTGTTGGCGTCCGCGTGGGTTTGGAGGCGGGTGGTTTGTTGGGATGTGGGCTTTAGTTGGGGTGAGGATTGAGCGCCTGCCAGGGGAAAGAGGGTCTTGGTTGTGGGTAGGTTGACCTCTTTTTTTTCGTCTGGTTCTTGTTGGTTGGTTCGCGTGTTGTTTTACCGGCGCGCACACGCGTTTCTGGTTGTTCATTAGTAGTGATGTTTTGCGCGCGGGGCTCAATAAGGGTGTGGTGGTTGTTATATTTCGGGGGGTGGCGCAGCAACCAATTGCGTGAGCTGGGCTTGGCTTCCCATGGCACTGCTTTAGTCGGGGACCAGTAGCCGCTCAATCCATCGGCAGAGTTGCGGGGAGTTTCTGAGTCATAGCGTCCCCGTATGCCCGGGTATCTTAGGATCGTCGGGGGAGTTGTAGAGTATTGGCTCCATGCATGTTGTCCACTGTCAGAGGCGGCCCCGGGCAGGCCCCTGTGGTGCGTATATGCTCCCTCGTGCGGGGTTGATTGTGACGTGCGGGCTTGTTGGCCGTGAGGGGAGTCCGGTGTTTTAGGCGGAACCTTGGTTCGCTGGGCTTAACAATGATGGGAGGAGGGTCCGCTGAGTGTATCATGGTGGGTTGGGTTGGGGTCTTTCGGTGGGTCGGGGTCGTGGGGCCGTGGGTTGTGGAAGGTGGGTTGTTGTTTTGACAGCGTGGGGCTGCGGGGGTGGCAAGTGTGTCCTGCAACAGCATATGGCGTTAATATAGCGGCAGGTGTGGCAAGCAGGTGACCGTCCGATAATGGTCGCATGACGTCATTTTGTGCGGGGGGAGTGTGGGCATCGTGGCCCCGAGGACCGGGTTGGGTTTCGATAATGGAGGAGCTTGTGGGATTCATCATAGGGTGATAGGTGGCGTGATTATCAGAGGTTTGAGTGCGCAGGGTTTGGGCTGTTCTTGAGATCACTATGGCCGTATGTGGGTAAAAGGGGTTGCTGACTTTGGGTGAGGCGAGGTGTGTTAACTGGACTGTTGGAGGGATGTGTTTCCGCCACAGATCGGGCGGGGCGGATCGGAGTTGGTCAGACGCCTGTTGATGGATCTGCGATAGGTACCCGCTGATATGGCGTGTGTTTGGTCCAATTATCGAAAATTTGTTTTGTCCTTGATTGAGGGGTCGGGATCCGTCCGTGTGGGATGGTGTTCCATGAATGTCATCCGTTCCCCTTTAGTGGTGTTCTAGATGAGCTCTTAAGGGCTCGGTTGGTGGTTGGCAGATGCTTCAAGATGCATGTGAGTTCCCGAGTTGATTGTTCGCGGAATGCGGTTCTTTTGAATGTTGGGGAGAGTATGTCAGTACGGCCCGATCCTCTCGAGGTTCTCTCGGCTAAGTGGGCGGGGGAGTTTTTGGCTATTGAGAAGTTTCCTAGGTCCTTGGGTCACCAGAGTGGACCGAGTTCGCCTAGTAATTGTGTGGTGATCATTATGAGGATGGCTCCGAGGGTGGAAGCTGGGGACGGTCCTGAGCTTAAGAGTCTAGGGCTACGCATTCAAGGGGATTAGGCCCGGGTGTGGCAAGAGGGTGAGGCCCTCATGGTACGGGGATACCAGGGGCGGAGTTTGGCATTGGTCTACCCTTGGCGTTGGGAGGGGCCGTCAATCGACTGGGGGACTGCAAGTTGTCGGTTTTTTACTGTAACGAGTGGGTTCTGCCTGCTGGTTAGCGCGGGAGTGGGGAGCCTGGTCATTTTGGACTGCTGCGGCGGCGTTTTGTTAGCGCTGGGTCGCGACTGAGATAGATAAGTGAGGGGTTAGCAATTTTTGGGCTTTGGGGAACGCCCCTGGCCGTTGTCGGACACCCGGCGAGTTGTTGGGCGGGGAGAGGGCGTGTCGTGTTTGTGTGGTTTTGTGCAGAAGGCCGGTTGTGTAGGCGCGCATGGTTTCTTCCGAGATTTTTCTCTCGTTGTGAGGTAATAGATTGGATTACGGATTTCGTGTGTAAGCTCGTGGGTGCACAAAGCACAGGAGTCCGCTGTACCGAGGATTGGTGTGGGCGAGTTTCCGGTTCCGTGTTTCAGGTGATAGTAGACGTCGGGCCTCGGGCGAGAGGCGTTTCATGTATAGTTGTATTTTACTGTGGTATAAGAGTTCGTTGTTATCTGCGGTTAGGCTGGTATTCGTAGTTAAGGGGTGACTGCTGCGGACTTTTTGATGCGAGATGTTCCTTTAAAGCGGGTTCGAGCTAGTTTTATGGTTTACGTCGGTATTGAGGCTGGGGGGGTTTGGGGGGTTTGCGGGATCGAGGTCCTTTGGAGTCGGAGCAGGGGGTGAGAGGGGCCGACACGGGGGGGGGGGGTTGCATTGCTGAGGGAAACCGTGGACGGCCCTGCGACTTTGGGGTCTCGAGGTTGGGTTGCACGTTGGTGGCTTGTTGCAAGCGGAGGGGATTTTCCCGCGGGATCGCCCCTCCGGGGGTGCAGGCTCTCGTCCGGTGGCATCGTGGTACGTTGCTTTAAGAAGAGGGAGGGTGGATCGTCACCAGCATGCGCAAGTGTTCTTGGTAGAGATTTCAAACTATGACGTTCCTGGCTCTGCCCTCTAGTAATAAACGCTGGCCTAGATCTGAGAATTTTTGGCGCGAACGTGAAGGGTGTCTTTTTTTGAAGGTACGCGCCCCTTTTCGCCTGAGATGTTGTGTGTGGGGTGTCGTATAAGGGGTTGGATTTAAAGGTGTCCATAGGTTTCTCTGCGGGTGTGTTTCGTTTCCCGAGTATGAGTCTTGAGCGGTGGAGGGATGGAGGGTGTTCCCCCCCTATGTTTCGGGGGGGGTTGGTAGGGTTCGGGTGTAGCTTGTGGGCGGTTGTAGGGTTATGAAGGTTGAGCCCTGTTCTCTATTTAAGTGATGTGCGCGGGGTCGTCAATGAGGAGTAGGGGCTCCTCCGCTTCTTGTTGTTTGTATGAGCGTAAGTGGGGAGGGGGCCGGGCCGCTTCGATCTTGTTTGTACTGCGCATGTGGCGACAATCTGGGGGGTTGGTTTCTGTTGTGTGTTGGTGGGGCTGTTGGTTTGGGGAATGTCCGGATATCAGTCTTACCTCGCACCTTGCGAAGGCGTTTTTCGTTGACGGGGTTGATCCTTCGGTTTGATGGTCAGGAAAGTCAGTTGATAGAAGCCGGAATGTCTACGGATTCAAGAATCGATCTGCCCCCCCCCATCGAAAAGCACGTATGGCAGGGTCGTCTTTTAAAAAACGCACGCTGGTTAGCCGATTCCAGGAGTCCACCTTATTCAGATGCAGCGGTGTGCTGAAGTTCCCGCCAATCGGATTCGTAGGGCTCAGGCGCTTGAGTTTTTCGTTGCCTGTTCTTGCGCCTGTCAGTGGGGGTCCGAAATAGACTGGGTGCGGGGCGCGTGCGTTGGACGCTAGTGAAATAGGGTATAGGCTCCAGTATTAGCGACCTACTTTTCGCTGCATGTCTTGCGTCATTGGGTATCTGTCTGAGGGACTGGTTGTGTGGGAGCTGCGAGGATGACTGTCTTGTGAGTCGGGTTGTTGTAATAGGAGACCGGTATTCAGGGGGTTTTCATGCCCGGAATGTGGTCCCCGATACTGATTGTCTGCCGTTCATGCATGGCGGGTCGGGGTGCAACTTTAGTGGGCTGCAAAAGAGGGCTTTTCTCATGTAGGGCGTCGGTACTGGCTTAAGAGGGAGACGTGCCCCCAGCCTACGTGGGATTGCCGTCCTACGCCCCCACCAAGATGGGGGAGTGTGAGTGCTCGAGGGGTCCATGTCGTTGTATATGGGGTGCTTACGTAGTGCTGGACATGAATCTGGATTGACGCGCGATTTGAATTGACACGCGAAAGCGGACGATAGGAATTCCGGTTACGCGCGCTGTAGGTCCCCCATCGAAGTGGGTTACTTCCTTCCGTGTGGGTCTGGGCGTGGGCGGGGGTTCGAGGGTGTGGATGGTTGTATTGTTTGATATGGGGGATAGGTGTCCTTAAGAATAAAGCACCTCATAGGGCCGCGCGGTTGGCATTGTGGGGTGTGGCACCTTCCACGGGTGGTCGTTCGTGGGCCGCCGATCTTGTCTTGTTAGCCCGCATGGGCGCGTATGTTACCGCTGGGTGCCGTACTGGCAGATGAGGTCTACTTCTAGAGTGCGTAACCCCCGACTCCAACATAGACCGGGTGCTTGCCGCTGTCAGTCGCCGGGTTCGTTCCCCCTCCAAACAGAGCAATCTTTCTTACACGCACGTTCTTCGCCATGATCGTAGTATGTGCTAAACGTGTTCGCCTCGTTACACCGGGAGGGCTGCTCAGATGCAGAGCAGGGTATCTGAGGAATCTGTGAGGGTGTGTATCGGGAAAGGTGTGGCTGGGCCCCCTTCTTCAAGCGGTGAATGCGGTTTTGCGGGTATCTCGCGCTTCTTAATAAGGGATGGTAGCGTCTTGCCGCTATGGGTGTTGCGACCGTGTGCCTGCGCCCCAGGGGGGGGGGATGACGCGGGGGGGGGTCACAAGAAACTGTGGCTTTTGTCGGGTCCAGCAACGATTAAGTGCTAGTTGAGCTTCGCATGCACGATCGGTTTCCAGTCCGCTTAAGGGGGTGAGTTTTTTTTGGTCGCCCGCAGGGGCGTGGGTCTGATGAAGGAGGGGCGAGCGGAAGGGAAAGGGGGTGTTTGGCGGACTTTTTCGTTGCCCTTTCGGAAGAGGCTTGTTCCTTTTAGAGGGAGTCTTTTTTGCGGACGGGGCAGGCTGTGGGCACAAACGAGTAGGTTGTAGGGGGCTGCTTGGCCAGGGTCTGGCTTGTGCGGGGTTCAGCGACCGGGGTATGTGTGAAAGGCGCTGGGGTTAAATTGGCAGCACAGGGGGCGCCAACCTTACGCAAATGATTCGCAATCACCGACTCCTTGCCACTTGCTGGGGAGATGACTCACATGTCGTTGGTGTGAGTAGGCCCGGCCGTCGCTGGGGGGCCTCAGTTCTGCTAGTGGGGACATGAGGATGTAACAACGCTCTTCGCCATTTTTGCTTTCGCTTGATCGGGAGTCCCCTTCTCAGGGTCGGCGGTGGACACGCTAGTGGTGTGTCGCGAAGCGATGAGGGTTTGTGTGTCACACGCGTGTACCGGGGGCCTTGCCTTTAAAAAGTGTGGCTAGGGTCGTAAAAGGACGCGGGCTGCCGCTTGTATAACATAATATGTTGTTGCGAAAAGCAGCTGTGGACATTGGGTAGGTAATAGTAGTTTGTCGCAGGGGCAATTGCAGTTGGACGCCTTGGGAATTGTGTGGGGTTCCGAGGGGATTAGTGTAGGGGGCTCGTGAAGATGAACGTGCTGCATGAGGGCCCGCAGTCCGTTCGAAGGGGTTAGCCATTCCCCTAATTATTGGCCTTGAACACCCCCGAAAGAGTGGGGGTGTTCGTGCTCTGGATTTTGTGGGGTTCAGGTTGTGATGTCGCGTTTTTCCTCGAAGGGGGTCGTTCGGGTGCGGGAGAGAATTGTGTTGGCTAGGGCGGTGGGGTGGGTATGCCCCCCGGAACGTTGGAATCTCGTTCCTTGCAAGTAGTGCGATTAAGATCGTGGGGTGGCTAGCCGAGGCCAGGGGGATTCAACTTGAGACCAACTGGTATACAGCGGGGGGGAGAACGCGGTGGTACCCGACTGGGCCGAGCTCGTGAGGGTACGCTCGTCAGCCACACGCCACGCGGGCATGGAAAGGGGTGTTTTCTGTCGATCACGGCGCCACCGGGTGTACGGTCCCAATCGCTATCGGTCTGCGGCCAAAAGAATATGTGCTATTGTTGTCCCCCAATATAAATGCGCAGGTGTGGTCTTAACGATATAGCTCCCGTTCCCTCGTGTTGATTGAGGGAGACGCGCCGCAGTTTGACGCGGTTAGGTTCGCAAGTGATGGAAGCGAACGGGCCCGCCTTTGTTTGTCAGTGACCCGCTTGGGATTATAGAAGTTAGTTGTTGCATGCGCAGGTAAAGGTACTGCCCCCCCCAGCTACATTTGCGCTTCTCCCCCAATGAATGGAGGAGCATTCCCAGCTCCGGCCCCAGCAGGGCGGGCTGGCGGGGCCTTTCACCGTTGAAATGCTTGCCCCCCGTCCGCACGCTTCCAGAGGAGGATCAGTGGGAGCATCATTGTCAATAGCGTTGGTTTTAAACGCGAGACAGAATCGGCTGGTCTGCGCCCAAATGCCGTCGCATTTTTTTCCAGAGACATTGAGGGACCCCCGAGCGGTGGTCCAGCCATGCGTTTTTTTTGAAGACGTTGTCGCGTGGTTCTCTTGTGAAGCAAGGGCGTTATGGGATGGGTTACTGGCGCCGTTAAGGGCCGCCTCGTGTGGAAGAGGTGGGGTCGAGAATCTGCCGTGATTTCACTGTTCCTTCGTGTGCAGGTGGCCTTGGTTATGGGTTAGGGTATGCTTGAGGAAGGGACGAGAACGCTGTGTGGCCCGCAGATAAGGAGACCGCAACCTCTTATCAATATATTCGGTCGGTCCCCCCTTCCTCCGTTGTTGTTTTCGTTCTTAGCGAGGGGGGTTTGGAGGTGATAGGTGTGGGGGGTGCAGGGTGGTTTTTTCGCTGCGATGTGATCGCGCACAAGGACGTTGGATCCGGCAGATGGTGAAGGAAGTGCATTGCTGCTGTTGTTTTCTTCTGAGCGACGGGGTCCCGATTGGGGAGGCTAGGCGTGCGTCCGCATTTAGGCGACAGGGTGTGGGGTTCGCGTGGCGTGGGTTGGGCCATTTTGCGGTGGCTGTCTGATCCGGCACGTACGGGGCGTTTGCGTGTTGCTCGAAAGAGTGGTGCTGCGGTTGCGCAGGCGCGCGGAGTGACTGCTCTGTCGTTTTTAGTCAGTGCCGATGATGTGCCCCGTTTTCTTGATTCGGACTCGTTTTTTGGGGGTTTGGTTGATTTGGGGAAATACGGGGGGGGGCGCGATGTCTGTTTTCGGAGTGTTTTGGGTGGGGTTTTTCGTCCTTTTATTTTTTTTGCAAGGTGCTTTTTGGGGTGTTTATTTGCTGGGTTGATGGTGATCATGTAATACGGAAGACCTCGGGTTCCCGATGCAGGCGATTTTTGATTCAAGTTTCTGTTTTTCGAGTAGGTTATAGGTGGTGGTTTTTCGCCCCGTAGATTTTTTTCTTGCGAGGGGGGGGCGACTCAACTTTAGGGGGATCGTTCGCTCCGGGTTCTGATTAGTTATGTGTGGTGTGTCTGGGAGATCGGGATGAGTGTGCGTTGATGTCGCGTGTGGCAGGAGGTGGTGGCGGCAGTTTGGTAGGGTTCTTAAGAATCTTGGTTTGTGGTGCGCAGCCCGCTCGGGCGATGAGGCGGGTTTGTGGGGGTTAGGGTAAGATTGGGGCGGTATCAGAGGCGGGGGGTAGAGTTAGTCGGGTTTTGGGGGTGGTGGGTTCGTTATTCTTACGTCGTAGGTCGGTGTTTCTTTTCGGTCGTGGGTAGTGTTTTTATTGTCGTTGTGTGTGGTTTTTTACCGGTCGTGGGGTGGCCCGTTTTTCTTTGGCCAGAGGGGGGTTGGCAGGGGGTGGCCATTGGAAAATATGTTTTCCATAGCATTGTGGCATAAAATCCAGGTTCGCCTTGAGCTCAAGGGGCACGGGTGGGTTGAGGTGCTTGCGCATAACGAGATGGCCCGTTTCGAGCGCGCTCTGAGACACACCCTATTATGTGTGTGTTAGTGTTGATTCGGGTGTTCGGAGTGCCCATGTGTCGTAAAATTATGTGTGGTTTCTCAGGGCATGAGGTCGTTTTCCCCCCCCTTCGTCTGAGGTGGCGACGTGAGTTCGAGGCATGGAGGAGATTATGTTACATACGGGTGGGCCCGTTGCTGGGGAGGGAATGTGGCGTCTCGTCGTGTCGAGCACTTTTGCATGCCCCCTTCCTCGATTGTTGTCGTTGGTTTTTTTTTTGGATTTTTTAGTCCTTTTTGTTTTGGCTTCCTTTTTTGTGTTTTTTCGCTGTTTGTTGTTTTTTACTCTCGTCTGCTGCTTTCGTCGTCTATTTTGTTGGGGCCGTGGGTGGTGTGCGCTGTCGTTTTTTTTCAGGCGCGCCAGCCTATTAATGTTTGACGTAAAGTATCATGGGTTTGGCAAGTCGCGGTCTTTGTGTAATAAGTCTTGTTATCCAGAGCGTTACCGCATGTCGAAGAGCCGCTATCATGGGAGGCCTTCTGGTTCTTTACAGGGATTTCCTGGCGTGGCCGGCCATGTGGGGGGGGGATGGTTGTATATGTGGGGGCCGTGGAGCGCGGGTGTGCGGTTGATTGGCATTGTGGGGTTCTCAATTCATTGCTTGATGTTGGAGTGCTTTCCTATTGCGTGGTGGTCGACTATCCCTGCGACGCCAATGTTGTTGTTGCGGGTACTGTCCTTGGGTTGGGAGGACTGACTTGGCTTGGATGGAATTACCGCTAAAAAAGTGATGCTGGTGATCTAACTTATTAGGGTGCCTTCTCCGTAATGTGTCAACGTGAAGGATGGCTTCGTAGGAAGGTAAGGGGTGCAGATGGGGTGGGCTTGCGGGTCAATCTGGGTTTGGTGATGATCCATGTGAGTGGAAGGGTATTGCTTCCTACTTTGGATTTTGTGTTTTAGCGTTTTTTCTGTTCTCCATATACGACTGAGGGAGGTGTGGTTACGTGGGATGGGGTGGCCTCTGTGTGCTTAGCAATGGTTTAGAGGCGGGGCGCCTGATTGTGTAAAGGCTGTTGTGCTTCATTTTGGGAGGCCTGTACCAACGAGTGCGGCCTTTTTTTCATCTTCTGATTATGTGTGATGAGATGAGACAGCGGCGCGGACGTCTGTGCTCCGCCGTCACGAAAAGTACGTTGGTCGGGCGGGTTCTGAATTCGCGGGTTTTCGGGGTGTGTGTAGAGGGGGAACGTGGCAGATGCGGGTCCCCTCCTTCAGTTTTACGAGCGGTTCTTTCGTATCGGTGTAGGAAGCCGTTTTATGCCCACGGTTGGTCGGCGGGACGCGGGCCGCGCCCAGGGGTCCCCCCCCCCCCCCCCCTCTGCTTCATCTGTCTGCGTTTTGGGCCTCGCCCACCCCTCCCCCGCCCCAGGAGGTTAGACCTGATTGTGGCTGAGGTTTTTTTGAAAGGATCGCAGTGGGCGCTCGGTTGCCTGGACGGGTGGAGGGGCCGCTTTGTTGTAGTAGTGGAGTGACCCCGGTGTTGGGGTGGGAGGTGCCGGCTGGTATTTTACGGGAGTGAGGCGGCGCGCGATGGCTACAAGAGTTCGGGTTGTTGTCTTTTCTAAAAGATTTAGCGTGGGGGCATGTTGGTTACGGCTCTCGGGTGGGTGGGGGGGGGCGCTTTTGGGTGCGGCGGGGGGCGCGTTTGTTCTAGGTTGAATTCTGCGACTCGTATGTGGTCGAAGGGGGGCGGGTCCGAGTCGTTCGCACGGGGGCTTTTTTTTGCAGTGATCGGGAGGACCCTGGTTGCGGAAGTTCGGGCCTGGGTGCGTTTGTCATGATGGTTGAGTGTCGACGTTTGTCGGGTCCTTCACATTGGCTCGTTTGGTCAAGATTTCTTGTTTTCTGTGTTTCCGACGGATGGCGGATGTGTGTGGCTGGTGTTTTTTTTTCTGGGATGTGGCTATGAGGGCGCTTCGTGGGGTCTCAGAGGCGGGGGTGTGGTGCTGAGAACACAGGGGCATCCTATGCGCCTTTGATAGCTTATGCGGAATGAGTTGTACACTGCGTTTGGCGAGCGGGAACGACTTTCCTGGGTTCCCGCCTTCTTCTTTTCGGCTTGACAGTATCATGTTTCCCTATTAACGCGGAGAGCGTTTTATGATTGTCTTACAACCAGGGCGGCGCAGAAGAGCGCGAGGCGCTGGATCATGAATCATGAATCTGGGGGCGAGCCTCGTGGATCGGTTTTGTTTTCCTGGCGATGAGATACCGTCTGGGCGTTAATCACAAGAGGGGGTGTTCTTTTTGTTTGGGTGGGGGGGGGTGTGGCATCACCGGCTTCTTCATCTGTGTAGGGCTCGGGCAGTGGTGCGGGGGAGGTGCGGTCATGCTGTTGGGTTGGATTATTTGAGTTGTGGCTTTGATATGGGGACGGCGTGTCGGGTCTGGCGCATCGGGTCGTAGTACCGTGCTTATGAATCCGGGAATTCGCAGGCGTGTGTTTCCGGGGGGTGGCGGGTTTTTTTCTTTTTTTTTTCCCGAAAGAACAAGGGAGTGGGGTTTCCGCCCTTCGGTTTCGGCGGGAGTGCCCTGAATTATCGGAGATGCTATTGGCGGACTTGATGCGCTCATGAGACGAGTGATGGTCCGCACGCTTGTATTTTCCTTAAATGGTGGTGGAGGCCGAGAGGTAGCTCTTGCTGACGGTGTTTACACCGCGTCAATCTCGGTTTTGGTTTGTTTGAGAGTGGGATACGGGTGGTACGCGTCCGTCTCTTTGCGCAGGAGAGGGCTTTGTATGGTGCTGTCTGATATATCATTGGATGTTGCTACGTCAGCGAGCAGACGGAAGGTGCTACCCTCACTCCGCGCTTCTTCCACCCCTCTCACTACATCAGTTGTGCTGCCTTTCGGAAAACCCGGCGACGGGCCCGGGGGGGGCCTTGCTTGGTCTAGCGTGGGATGCGCGCGGGTGACTGTGTCGCGGGACCGATCGAGCGTATCAGCGCGCTGGGCGTCCACAATTCCATTGCGCGCCACCCTGCTGCACGTTATGGGCGACCACGACGAGTCCGATTCCTGTACAGATGTTGCACAGGCATGGTCACGAGGTTGATGTGGGTTTGGGGAGGAATCGTATAGGGACCGGGTTTGGCTTCGTCTTCGTGTGTCGAGGGGTCACTGTCTCAGATCCAGACAATGGGGGTATTCGTGGTATTTGGGCGTTACGATAACGATGGCGGCGGAAAGCTTTTTTCCAGGTCCCTGCGCTAAGCCCGTTCACGTGGGTTTCCCCACGGGGGCCGGCCCATCGTGATAGTGGTTCGGCGCAGCCTGGTGCTCCTCGCGAATAATGGGTGGCGGAGCGATCGTTATGCCAGACAACAACGACGCGCGTTGGTTTTTCTCGAGGCTCCTCCACGCGTGAACACCCTGGAGCCCAGGTGTATGGTTTGGCCCTGGTAGCGTGTGTGTGCCCCCCTCTGTTACGAGGGGGTGGGAATCAGTGACCTGTTTCCTTCAGCAGAGCGGCCCAGGGTGCGTGGTTGTGGCTTTTGTGCCGGGACCACTGATGGGTACACCCTGCGCCTTATTAGGCCATGTCAGGCGGTGGTGCCTTGCCTCGGCTCTGTAGGTGTGTGGTGGGCCTTTGAATGTGAGTTGGGGTTACCGGAGGTGGCAAACGGGACGTTAGCTTTGTGTATGCCAGTTGGCAACGGTGGTGGGGACTTTTCGTCTTAGGACTGGCTGAGATGTGGCTGTGTTTTTTGCCGGGTGTGGGTTTTCTCGCGGTGGTCCGAAATCTCGCCCGGGGCCCCTGGCCCGAAGGTCGAGTATTTCAGACGTACCGGGGGGTGTGTTTCTCGCGCTGTCGTAGTCGGGGTTGCTTCACCGCCACATAACGAGCGTTTCGCTCGCTTTTGGACAGCAGAGTGATGGCGGCCTGCTGGTGTGACACGCCTTTTGTGGTGTTGACTGTATGTGTGTCTGGGAGCCGCGTTTCAGATTGGTGTGGTTGTTGCAGGGTGAAGGCAGTGCGCCGCTTCCTTTTTGAAGAGGGCGTTTACCCTTTTCCGTTATGGCTCTTTCCCCCGATGTTAGGTGCGGTGTCTGGTTTGTTGGCGGTGGGGGGTCTCTTGTGCGTTTTCGATTGAGTCCCCCCCCAAAATGGACTTTCCCAATTGTCGGCCGCCCAGAGCCAAAAAGGCGTGGTGTGTCCTGGCGCGACTAAGGGAGTTCCTTAGAGCGCTGGGTGAGCGGACATTCGGTTGCTCGCCGGTTTTCTGATGGTTCATCCTTCCCGCGTTCCCGCCACCAAAGATGGGCGCTTTCAGTTGTGTGTGTAATTTGATTTGCACGGGTGTGCGCACCTCTGGTGGGTCGGGCGTGAGGTGGATGCGGCTTTCACTCCTTAGGATTTAGGTTTTGTACGCTTAGCCCTGGGTGTCTTGGGGCTCGGCGGGTTTGTGTTGGCTGTCAGTTTTTTAGGTCGGGTGGGCCCCCGCCGTTATGAGGGGGGGCTCATACGTAGTCGGCATCCACACCATGATTTGCGGGGGCGTTCCCATACATTACGGTTTGGAAAGTCGTGAGAATATGACCGGAGGGTTGTCCTACGGGTGGCTACACGGTTTAGTGTGATAGGAAGAGGTCCGCCACGGCGATAGGAGCCGCTAGTGGGTAAATATGATGTGGTGGGGGTTTGTTAATACGGGACCTGTGTATAAGTAGGAGTGGCCAGAGACCGTAATTATGAAGGTGGGTGGCGGTGGGGCTGGTAGTTAGTGTTTTGTGGTGTACAGGCGAGGACGCTGTGCGCTTGAGATATTTGTTTGTGATGGGGGGTAAAGGTGCCGGCGCCACACGTCCCCACAATGGGAAGTGTGCCAGGGGCCTGATGGGTGCCCACGTTGCGTCCCCTGATGGCGCACCGCAAGGGGTACAGGGTTTGGATTGCCAGGGGGGGGCGTCGCGACCTTTGACGGGGTGCTGCGATTTATATGTTTCGCAAAATTGGCGCGACTTGGTCCACTATAACGTGGCGGGTCACCCAGTAGCTTCCCTCGCCAGCGCGGGTCTGAGATCGGTGTGGGTTGTGTTCGCGCTCCCGCTGAGTGGTTGGTCTTGAGCTTTGGGCCGCGTGTCATGGAATTGCGTGGTCGCGGGCCGCATTTTTTTTGTTTGTTGTGTGGGGTTGCGCGCCGCAGATAGGCGGAGGTTCTTCTCTGAGGTGCGAGTTTGGGTTGAGGTGTGCGCCTGAAGGGGTTGCTTTTACCGTGCCTTCGGCCCAATCCGGAACCACCTTTAGGTTGAGAGTAGATTATTTTGTGCTGTCCTTTGCGCTAAAGGGAGGTGGCCCTTTTTTGTCCATGTTCACGTGTGCAGAGGTTTTTTTTATTCCATCCAAATGTTTTCGTTTAGGTGATTTGGATGGGGGTTCAGCAACTGCTTGCGTGTTCGGTTTGAGTGGTCGGTCGGTCAGCCTAGCCGTCCTGTGGCGGTGGGTTTTAGGGTTTTGCTAAAATTAGGGTGTTTACCTGGCGATGCGCGTCTCGATCTGGGGATGGTCCTAAAGGCCCGTGAGGTAGCCCCGGTCGATTTCTTTGTCTCGTTGAGGTCCCACTACTACAAAACTCGCTTGGGCACCTTCCCGGGGCTTCCGCATCCCACGACCAGACGGGTGCGAACGCGCCAGACGCCACACGCCGTCAACAATATTGTCGGGGCACGTTCCCCTGTATGCAGCGCCCGAGCGCGCTTTCCTCTCCCCGATTGGTAGTTGTCGCAAAAGCTTGTAATCAATAGTTTTGGTGGGGGGTTTCTGTACCTTTACCGGGCGGCCATTCGGTGACGGGGCTCCCTTACAAACTAAATGAGTGGACGGCATGAACCCTAGGAGAAGTTGGCTCGTGATTCCTCATCGGGGCCCCTTTTTTGCGCGGGGGTGTTTTTCCCCGTCATAAACGCCGGGGATCAAGCACATTCCACTCCTCAAGGGCGGCGTGGCGTACCTGTCATGCGCCTCAAATCCTGCGGCCGGTCGGACGAACACAGAGGGGCCCTTCAGAAGACGGCCCGCCCTCCTTAATAGGATACGGCGTTCCATCGCCCCCGTCGCCACCGCGAGCTGGCAGTCTCTTCGTCTGTGCTGGGTGGTCTCTTGCCCGGGAATTGTTCTGCATAATAAGGGGGCGCGTAAGTGAAATGGCAGATATGGGTGCCCGCGCTACATGGAGGTCTCTTTTACAAAAGGTGTGTCCTCCTCCATAGTGTGTCTGGTGGGTGGTGGTTGGTGTGGCGTTGTTGGGCTGCGGTTTTGCCGTGGGTGGGCTGGTTGGTGTGGGTGTTTTGGGGGAGTATGGGGAAGTATGCTGTGAACGCAAGAGTGCTGCTGGTTCCGAGGGGCGTTTGTGTCAGTGGCGGGATGAACTGTTGGGTTACATGTAGTGTGGGGTGCTTGCGATTCCGGAGTGACGTTTTATACCCAGTGGTCCCTTCTCAATCTGGCATTCGTCTTTTCTTTGCTTCTGGTTGTGTGTGTTTCGGCGTTTGATGTTGAGCGGTTGTGGCTTCTGATGATGTGTTGTGGTCTATGTGATAAGATGCGTGTTCTCTATATTGCGAACTTAATCTTTCGGCAGTGCTATATGGCGGGTTTTGATCGGTTTTTCCCAAGGCCGGGGGTTCAGTTACGGGTGGGTGGGGGCGCGGCCGTTTGTCCAGCAACTGGGGTTCGGCCCTGGTCGGGGTTGGGGTCTGTATCGGCGAGTTTGCGGACGTTACGGATAGGGTGTTCTCGGCTACATTTTTTCTCATTCTTGCACAGGATGCGGGCATGGCCGTTCAGCCAGGTTAGGGGGCGTCGGGCGCGTTTTGGTTTTTTTTTGCGGCGGGGTTGTCTGATTTGTAGGCGAGCGGTGTTCTGTTATGTGGGAAATTATATCTTTGGAGTGATGGTGGTTTTTTGCCATGCCGGTTAGAGGGTGTGTTTTCCTTTTTCCTTGAAAGGTGGCTGGGGAATTTTTGGTTAGGTTGTCGCCGTAGCTTTCTTCCTGGAGGAGGTATCGACCGTGCCTTGGTTCCCGCATGATTGTGTCCGGGATGTGGAACTGATGCCTGGGGTTAGGGATGGTATCAGTTGATGTTCTTTTTGATTGTGGCAGCCGTGACGACGACGAGTGGAGTGTTCATGCCCGTTTCGCGTGGCGATGCCGTAGAGTAGGGTAAGCGAGTTATCTGGGGGGTCGCTGGAGGTGCACGCTTACTATTGGCGAATATTGTTTGGGACCGTGCGTGGTTTTTTGGCGGCTGGGTCCGGGTTTGAAGAGTTTTTTTCGGGGTTAGCGGCGTACGTCGTCGGGATAGCGTCGGTCGGGGTGGTCGTGGTAGTGGTGTTCCTTGTCGAGGCGCCAAAGGAGAGAGGTGCCACTGAATCTCCGGCACTGGGGTGTCTCGCGAAAGGGCAGTTTTTTTCGCGCACCTACAGACCTTGCTTGACACAGTGCCTGACAACGTCCGGGTGGTGCTGCGTTGTTTGATGGGTGTGGCTTGTAGGATTGTGGTTTTTCATGTGGGGGTGGCTGGTCGGATGCTGCCTGGGGGGATGCAGTTGAGGGTTTCCCCTTCCGAGGCGGGGGTGATGATCTCCTGCGCGAGGGGGGCACCCGGTGCGGGCTGCTTGGGCTTTGGTCGCTTCATGGTATTGGCCCCTTAGACGGGCAGTGGGAATGTATGAGAAAGTTGCCCCTTCCTCGCGTTACGTGGGCCGTGCTTTTCTCGGGGTTTGGGGGTTTTCTTTTCTTTTTGGGCGCGGTGGTCGTTGTTGTTTCGTATGCTGCGGTCGTTGTGTCGTAGTTACAGATAGGCGGGTCGAAGGGCGCGGCTACTCAGGTGGGAATAGAATGGAATGTCATGGCCTTTTCATTACCGAATGGGACGTGTTTACCAGGGCGGCCAGTCGATGTGGTCCCCACAGAATTCTGTTTCGTGGGGGCTGGGGGACTTTGTTCGGGGGGCGATCATGGCCTTCATTGAGGTCGCTGTGTTAGGAGGAGTAGTGCGTGGAGTTTGAGAAGGGTGTTTCTTCGGTGATTTGGTATGGTTCATTTGAGGGTGAGGAAGTGGCCCTGTACAACTTTGACGACGGCTGGCAGGTCCGAGTGGTTGCGGTTGTGCTGGGTGGGCGTGTGAAGATGAAAGTTTTCGATTTGGGATGGAGATGAGGGGTTTTTTGGGTGTCGTGAGTCCAGGTTGCGCGGCGGTGGGGAGGCCGTGCGGGGTTGGTGTGGTTGTGGGGGGAAGGGGGTGGGGTAGGCACTGGGCCTGGGGGTGCGGGCGGTCCCGCGCGGCCAGGTGTGGGTGTGGTGGTGGCTGAAGACGGGTCAGGTGTGCGGGTTGGGCGATGGGTTGTCTCGCTGTGGGGTTGACGGGTGGGGGGGGGGGGTGGTTGTTGCAGTGTGGGTTGAGGGGCGTGTTGCGCAGCTCAGGGTCCACGCTTGAATGGGGTTGTGTTAGGGGGCGTTGCCTAAGAGAAACTGGGCTGTTTTCACCATTAAGTAATTGCAGTCCGCCTGGTTCCATGCCGGAAGTAGTTGTGGGCTGTGGTTTTTTTTCCTCCCGAATTGGGCCAGTTGTGTGTGTCCGGCTGGTTTTTTCGGGAATGCGGGGTTTTTTTTTGGACGGTGGGGAGGGACATTGTTTCATGCAGCAGGCAGGGGTGGGGTAGTCCGTAGGTTGCGCTTCCGGGTCGGGTTTAGGTGGCCGGGGTTGGGGAGGGCTTTGGTTGGGTTCGAACAGTGGGTTTGTGGCGTATTGCGTAGGGCGGGTACAGTTTGGTGGTTGTAGAGAAGAGAGAATTCTTGCTTGGGCGACGTTATGGTCTTCTTTTATTGTTTTTTTTTTCGTCCAAGGGGGGGTCCTATAAGCCTTAAAGTTGTGCTCCCTGAAGCCTTGTGGGGGCTCATGTGGCGTGGTGTGTGTGTGGGAAGTCGGGTAGTCGGACAGAAGGCCCTTTCAGAGGCGCCTTCGGCGTGTTTTTTTCCCTGAGGCGGGCGCTGTGCAACTGAGGTGGGTGGGTGTGGCGTCGAGCCCCCCGTGAAACATTTGTGTTTAGCAGATTTGTTTGTTTTTGTTGTTTTGGTGGAGGGGAGCTCCTCACGGAAAGCTGGGGTTTTTTTTTGTATGTGGAGGCGGTGGTGTCCCCCGCTTCGTATCGGGAGGCGGGACGGAGATACTGACATTTTCCAAGATGTCTGATTGGAGATTGCTATGGTTCCCAAGCATCGTGGGTTGAGTATGTGTGTAAATTGATGATTCGCGCCGAGTGGGAGGGGCTGTGCGGAAGAGGCCTTATTTCCCAATGTGAGGTCGGTTGGGAGTGTCTTGGTGCGAGGCGCTTTATGGTCCGTAGGGGTGTTGGGAGGAGTGTGATCCCGCAAACGGGAATCTCTTGTGCCATCGAAGAGGGGATGGTATTGACCCAATCTGTTAAATGACATGTTTTCATGGAACTTGTTTTTGGTAGGAGGAGCATAGGCGGCTGGGGTGGAGTGGCGGGGAGTGCGACGTCGGTGGTGTTTGGTGGGTGTGAGGGGTTTGCTGTAACGCCGGTGGCGGGTTTTAAGCGTATCTGGTAGGTGGGGGGCTGCTGGGTTTGGGTCGTCCATGGCTTGCTTTTTGGAGTTGGGGGTGGGGTTGCCCCCTTTTGGCGCCGTTGGGTGTTTTTATGGTGTCTTGGAGTTTTTGACGGTCCTGTGGGTCGGTGAGCGTGCGTGGAAATCATATTTTGGTTCTATCGTGGTTGAGGTGCTTCTGAGTGGCAGTGGTCTTACTACAAGGTTGTGCGTGACGCATCGGGGCTCCGGGAGGCGTGACCTGGTTGCGCCGTGTGTCGTGGCGTTGGCGCGCGGCATTTGTGCCTGGACGATGGGGCCGCTGTGGGGCTAAAAAGAATCGAGCGTTGCTCGCGGATGGGCCCTTTATTTTCAAGCGAAGGTGGTCGTTCCGCGGACCATGTGCGCAGCGGTCGGTAGCGGGTATGGAAGCGGGTTGCCCGACATCCACCTAATCCACGCGGCGGTGCGCGCACTTACAGTTTACGAATATATGGTGTGGTTTTGCGAAACTTTTTTCCTCCTTGGTGAATGTCCCTTGGGACGGTAGTATGAGTAGCGAATCCGCGGGTCGTGTGCCCGACGTCGGCTGGTTTTCTTTGCAGGGAATCTAGGCGTGGGTGAGGGTAGTGGTTGTGTCCATGAATTGAGAGGCCTGGTTTGGCGTTTCGAGGCGTACCGTCTCGGGGAGGGTCTTCTTTTCCCCTTTCCGGACTAGTCTGGTCTTGGGAGAAGTGCGCCTGGTGGTGTTTAGGCAGATACTTATTTTTGGAGGAAGTCGTGCGCAGCGAAATTTTCGCAAGGTGGTCGGCTGTCATATCTCTATGTGTTCGCGCTCCCCTCCCTCGTTTTTGTTTTTGTGGTGCTGGCTATCTTGAGTGCCTTTTTGCAGGAAATCGTGGGGGGCGAAGGATACTCGTCTCTATTCGGTTTGCATGTCCAGGTGGGCTCCCGCACAGAAGTCGAGCAGGTCCGCCGGTTGTGGAGTAGCGCAGCGCCGGCTCTAAAGACGCAAAGAGTGGTCGGGACCGCCCCCCCAGCCTGCTTTTCATGTATTTAGGACACGGCCCCTTCTTAGACGTGTAGATCTATTAGGAATGTATCCAAGGGTCGCGGCACTCCGCGTATTTTGGCTCGGCCGTCACAAGTTTTTGTGTAGCGGGCGCCAGAAACGGGGATGCGCGGGGCGAAAAAAGATTAGAGGTCCGAGGCACAGAGGTATGTGGGTTCGCCGTCGTCCTTCATCTCATAGATCAGGCTTCCCTCTTTCATGGGCGTTTGATCTACTAATCTGGGGTTACGGTGTCCCGGTAGTCGCGTGTAGGCCCATCCGTGTCTGCCCGGTGGTGTGTCTGTAGCCTAAGGTAGGGGGCGGTGCTTGTATTACGGTGGTCGCGCTTTGTCAGGGCGCGAGCGGGCGGTCGTACTGAGCTCGCTCCCCCAGCTTTTAGTAGCTCCCTCGCTCCCTTGCATAGATTACCCGCGATGGGCGGCCGTGTTGCGGCAGTCAGCAATCAGTAGTAGCTACGTTCTCCCACCACAATCCGGTGCGCTTCACCCGGACATCAGTTCTGGTCTCCTCCCGCAGGTGCCAATATAGCCGAGTTTCCGTTGTTGTTGATGCGCCCATGGTGGTGTCACGAGGGGGGGGGTTAGAGGCCTGGGGGGGGGCTCCCCTGTGAGCGCGGTTTTTTTCCCCCGGGAATTGCCCTTTTTCTTGTCCTCGATCGTACTTGCGCGCAGATGAGGCTGGGTGCGTGTGTTTGGTAGACCCCCCGTGACACGTGTTTGGCGTTTTATATAAGAGTTGGATTCTGGTAGCAGCATGCCTTTCCGCCCGATGCGCGCTCTCCGCGACGGGGGTCCCCCAGTGCGCTGAAGACAGTGTGGTCTCCCTGCCGCGTGTCGGACAGTCGGCTTTTTCTGCGTACACCTCGGCGATGGGTCCAAAATTTGGTGCGTTCGCTGTTGTAATTAGAAGAGGAGGGTTGAAGATCGGTCGGGGAGGGGCGTGCACCTTTTCTGTCCGACAGATATGGCGGTTCGCATTTCGAGGACGTGGGCGGTTGTTGTCTGGTGTCATAGCTTTCTTTTTGTTTGGACGTTGAGTGTGTGGGCCAGGACAAGAGTTCGTGGGCGGTTTTGGTTGTTGTGGTGTATTAGTACGAGCAAAGTGTGGTTCAGTCGTGCAAACGGCAACCTCAGCGGGGTTTTCCCCCGACGATCTAACATACAATAAAGGTACCGTACAGTGCCTGGAGCGGGCGGTGTTCTGGCCCCTGCATGTCCCACGAGGGCGTTTCGGTTTTGGCGTGTAAAGTCAGCGCGGCCTGATTACGGATCTGATTATCTTCCGCACCGCCCTCCCCGCGCCCCCGCCCGCGCCCCCCCCCCCTCGTAAGACGGCAAGGAATGTTGTGGTGGAGCTTGAAAGTGGTGATTTCCGCGGTTTCGGTGTCGCTTTCGGGGGGCTCAGATAGCGATTACTTAATATTGATGGGGGGGGCGGTGTGTGTGTTTTGCTGGAGTGGTTTTGTCCACCCCCCCATCGAGCAGGGTCCTGGCACCGCTGGGGAGTCGTTTTCACACTCCCAATCGTTCTGAGAAAGTGAACTAGAGAGCTGCTGTTAGGACGTCTCGTGATCGCAAGATTGGGAGGCGTGCCAGAGATTCTCGGGCATCGTCTGTGGAGTATCAGGACTCAGTTTCTTCTGATACAATGCTTTTTCCTGATCCCCGTTCGGCCCGTCCCTTTCGGACCGCCGGTTGGTGTGTGGTTTCGTTTTGATATGAATTTCTGGGGCATGATACGGAAGTGCATGGGGGCTTGGATAGATAGAGGTCTGTGAATTCGAGCCGAAAGGACTCGCGCAACCTCCCCCCAAAACGCACTGCCCCCAACCCGAGAAAGAATTTTCCCTCGTTTTTTTAGGGACAAGGCTCCTCCATTCCGTTTTGAAACAATTCTTATAATGAAGCTTCGAAATTCAGTCCTTGCTTTAAGGAGCCGGGCACCCCCCATGCACTCTTTACGCGACCTCACTTCTGTGCGCATCTTTGCGCGTCTGCGAAAGAATTGCCCCTTTATCTCAGTAGTCCGTGGGGTGATCCCAATGTTTTATCTAGGGCTTGCAGATCCTGTTTAGACCACCCCAACACCCCGCAAAAACCCGCCACCCCCTACGAAATGACGTTTACTAACCCCCCCCAACACTCACCTTCTCTCCTCCCCAACTCCCCAACTTTCCTTAACAAACCCAGTAGAAATATACACCCTTCCGCAGCGCCACGCTACCCCTTCCCCTCTCCTCAACGCTTCTTTCTTCGGCGCCCGCAATCAACTTCCCACCGATACCGCTTCCCCTTCATCAGTCCCCCGCCTTCACGGGAACCCGTTTAAATGAGTGGCCTCATCCCCCCATCACCTTCAATAACCCCTCCTCCTGCCTTGCCCCCCCAACCAGAACGTTCACTCTTTCCCGAAAACCTCCGGAATCGACATGTAGCAAGCACGACCAAGAGCGCATTAATTCTTCGCGGCATTTGCCCCCCCCCCCCCCAAACTTCCCCCTCGAAAATCGTCGTGGCCCGACATTGCCGACGCTACGGCCCAAATTGCCCGTAATAAATCGCCTTCCGCGGACCTCCACTCCTTCACGAAACTTTGCTTGATAATCCCCTCCATTATCGTGGAACATCTGCGTAAGAA
>Ga0179593_1616943_pt1 | contig 29371 bp, 33 predicted proteins | sample CZODoug2_1_08_16_FD_185931 | JGI IMG/M metagenome (GOLD analysis project Ga0179593, IMG submission 185931) | Vadose zone soil fungal communities from Angelo Coast Range Reserve, California, USA - CZODoug2_1_08_16fungal (PacBio error correction) | ecosystem: Environmental > Terrestrial > Soil >... | reverse complement strand
CTTTTTTACCCCCGCATACCCCTCCCTTATTGACTTTTTCCCTAACCGGCTTTCGGACTTCCCCCCTCTCCATTTAGGAGCTTTGCCTCCATTCCTTGTTCTCCCCAACCCTCCTACACGATCTGCCCTTTTTTCTTCTTTTTCACTTTCGGTTCTCAGCGGCTTCTTCCTTTTCGGCGGTTGGAACTTCCCTCACTTATAGCTGATGAGTTTTCCCCCATTCATGGCGATCAGCGGGCTTTTCGTTTTCACACATCATTTCGAGAGAAGACGCCCGAAGCGCGTTCCCTGCTTAGAAGGGGACCTTCTTGTTCTTCTAATTCAACTGGTCGGCACTCTTCAGGGGTCAACCCACCCGGGCCGTCTCTTTTGCCTTAGCTTCTCGCGGTCTTTTCTCCCCCGTGACACTCCCCCCAGGTGAAATCTTTGAGATAAAGTTCAGTTACTGGGACCCCTTTAAATGGCAGCTTTCCCCCGGCCGCGCCCTCATCCTCTTAGGCCCCTTCAATTGCCGCCTTAGAGAGACTCCGCCGTCGCCTAACCCCCATATTTTTCCGAACCTCTCTCTTTTCCCCCCTGATTTACTTTCCCCCTCAGGGTGTACTCTTTACCTTTCCTTCACGAAGTCGTTGAGAGGCCCTCGCAGAGTTCCCCTAAGATATTCTTCCTTGTCCCTACTTTTCTGTTTTTCTCTTTATATTTTCCGATCTCAATGTTCTTCTTCTGAAAGCCTCAAGAGGTTTTCCCTTTTCCCGATGTCCTCCCCTTTTCTATCTTGGATGTTTCCGAACCCCCCTTCGAGGGTTTCTTTTACTTCTGTTTCTGAATTTCCCCGTGATTTAGATGTCTCAGGAACCAACCTTTTGAAAGATTTGTGTTTGCATCTACGAAATCGGTTTCCCTTTTCCTACCACAGTTCCCTTCAGGAATTTTCTTCTCCCTTTTGGCTACGAGTCTCTTTCCCCCAGTTTTTCTTTTCAGGATGGTTCTCAGGGCCAATTCTTCCCCCCTGGCCTTTCGACCCCCAGGCCTCTCGTCTTTCCCATTGAGCGTAATTCTGTGCCGCCCCCGTTCCCCCTTTTTTTACAAGCCCCTTCCCCTCCAGAGTCTCCCCCCGTAGACTGGAAACATGCCCTTTCCGCCCCTGGTATCTTTCCTCCAAGGTTTTTCCCCCCCCCTTCTTTAGAAACGCCCCCTGGTCCCCTCCCTCCGATGCCCCCCCGATTTTATTCCCTTCCCTTTCCAGCCCTTACTTCTGTGCTTTTTTTTTTTCCCACCGCGAGTACTTTTCCCCCATTGTCTCTCCCTCCCTCGTTTCTTGCGGTTCAACCTGAGGCCGTGCCTAAGCCTCTGCCCCTTTACTCCCAGGACGTTCAGGCTTTTTTTTTCACTGCCCCCTTGTTCTTTGAAGGTTTCTTCCGTGTTTTCTCCCCCCCCATTTAGCGATTTACTTTCCTTTTTTTCCTTTCATGTTTTCTTTCCTTTCTCCCCTTCACAAAACCCATCTTTTCCCCCTACTTCAATTTCTTCTCAAAACTCCCCGCTTTCCTGTCGGATTATGAAGTCCTATCTTTACCCCCATACTTCTGGTGTTTTAGGATACCCATCTTATTTCCCAGGTTGCTAAGTTCAATTCTCTTTCGTGACAGAGCCTTCCTGATATCTCCTTTCTTGGATATCATCACGGTACACCCTGTTACCTTTTTTACCTTTTCAGACCCCTTTGTTATACCGTTCTCCCCGAAGCCTTTTGTTACTTCTCCTCTTTTGTTTTTTCAAAACTCCATTTTGCATTCTTCTTTGAAGAGCGCCTCCCTTAATTTCCCCTCTTCTAGCGCTTTGTTTGCGATCCTTTTTGTATTAGTTGATACTACTCGGACAGCGACTTTTCCGGTCCGATCTTGCTTGGCTTTTTTTCTTGAGTCTTCATATTATTTTTTTCTTAGTTTCTCTCTTGATTCCTCTCATCCCAACTTAGTTCTGGAGATCATCCGGCTTTTCCCTAAGGACTTTTTACTCTTATCTCCCGGGATTAGTCCCAGCTCCGCTGTTTCCCTCTGTAAAGGCTTTTGTAATCCCCTCTTAGAAACTTTTAGACCCTTGCGGTTTTTTTTTTTCGTGGCTTCGCTCTGGATCCTTTTTCCCCCTCAGTGCGCTTTTTCTTTCCGATCTCCCTTTTTCCGATTGCTTTTTCTTTGGTTAGCAAATCTTCTTCTTGTGCTTTCCCTCCTCTTGTGACTCCAGTCTTTTCTTTGATCCCGGGCAGTCCCTCTCTAAACCACTCCCAATTCCCATGCCAAGTCCCTCTCCCCTTGCGGTCCCCTTTTTTCGCGGTCCGTAGGCTTTTGTAGCTCATTGTAACTCCTTCTCCCCCCTCCAGCGGCACCCCCCCCTTCTCCCCCGACCCGATTTTTCTCTTGCCCTTATTCCGAATTGCCGTTTTTGTACCCCTTTCCAACCCTCGATTCTGCCAAAGGTCTTTCCGCCTACAAACCCCTTGCGTTATTTTTACTCCTCCTTTTTTTTCTTCCATTCGCCGCCTTTTCCTGCTTTTTATTAGATGTTCCTTTTTTCTTTCCTCCCCTTATCTGGGGAGTTTTTGTAAATCTTTTCTTTAGCGGAGAGGATGTGCCCTCTTGCTTTTTGTCTTTTTTCCCACTACCGAGCCAAGTTTCCCCTTGGCAGATGTGGCGTCGATTTCTTTCCCCCAAGCCTAATCTTCTCGTGTGACCCTCCTGAACCCCTCCCTAGGAACTTTCTTTTCTCATTTTTTTTTTTTTTCTGAGATCACGTCAATGCTCGGTTTGAAGCATTCTTGAATTCTTCCTTCCCTTGACTCCCCTCGCTGTTTTTCGCGCTTGCTACCCCCTCGCTTTAGTTTTTAAAGATCCTTTTTTATTTTTTTGGAATCGGGTAGCAGTACTTTGTTCCCTCCTCATTTTTTCCCCTCAAAAGAGGTTTTTGGTCCCTACCTTCCGATGAGGATCTCCTCTTCCTAGTTCCCCGGCATTTCCGCCGACCCACCGCTCCCCCCCCTCTATTCGTGATCCCCCCCCCCTCGAATAGGTCTTCTTGATTGGCTTTTGATCGAATTTCTTTTATTTTTTCTCCCCCCCTCTGGAACACGCGTCTTTTTTTTTGCCTCCCCAAACTTTTCGTTTTTTCGACAGTCTCTTCATTACCCTTTGGAACCCTAGATTCTTTTCCCCCGAAAGATGCTCCATTTTCTCCGATTCACCCTCGGTTGTCTATCGGCCTCCCCTCTGACGCCTTTCGGCCTCCTTTTCTCCCCTTTTTGTCTTTCCTCCCCGTTCCCTCGGTATCGCTTTCTTCTGCTTTTTCTTGATTCCCCTCCTCTCTCGTTAAGATATCCCGTGTTTTTCTTTTCTCGAAGCCTTTCTTTATGCCCCCCCGACTTAGTTTTGAGGTTTTTTCTTTCCACCTTCAGACACCCAATGTCCCCCTTTTCGAATTTCTTTATTTGAGTTTCTTTCGGTCCTTATTTCTGAGGGTCCCTCTCCCCTCAATTCTTAGGTTTCTTATTTAGTTGAGCTCCTGTCTTTTTCCCTCTAACTTTGCCAAACATCCCTCCCATATGCAGGTTCTCCTTTTGCCGCACCCCTTTTCCGGAATTCTCTTCACCCCTTTGTAATCCTGATTACATTTCCTTGGCGTTTCTGATGCTTCTCTTTTCCTTCCCCAGTTCCTTTAACCCATCCCTTTTTCAAACTTGAAAGGCTGCTAAGTGGGCCTTTTTTTTGGTTTTGGTTTTTTTTTTTTTTTTTTTTTTTTTTTTTTTTTTTTGGGGGACTTCGTCCACCCTCCCTGCAACTAGGACCCCTTTTCTAAGGAGTGCCTCCACGTCCTGCTTCGATAGCCATTTCCCCGAAGCCTTCCCCCTTGGTGCTCCCTCCCTTCTTACGAAAAACTTTTGCGTAAGGGTTTCTCGATCTGTTTTTCCCCTTGATCTTCTCCGTTGAGGTTTTTTTCGAAAATTGCCCAGACCCTTTCCCTCGCCCCTCGAACTCTGCTTTCGAACTTTTTTTTCTTCCCGAAATTTCAGAACTTTTTTTGACCGGCACACCTTCTTTTTTTGGAAAAGTATGTCTCCTGACCCCTCTAAACCTGTTTACAGGATGTTTCCTTTCCTCTGTTAATTGGACCTAGCTTTTTGATTCTGTTCCTTCATCCTCATACATCCCCTGGCGTCCTGAACTTTATTTCTCCCGCATTTCCCCCCCAATTTTATTTCGGCCCCCAGTTTTTTCCTTTTATTACTTTTTTTCCCCCCCACACCCCTTCCCTGCGCCACCCCTCCGGCTTCCCTCACAATTCCCTTCGAGGACATCTTTTCCCAGTCTCTCTTTTAGATCGTCTTTTTGTTTTCCCTAGGTTCCCTCTAGATCCTCAACTTTCGCTTGACAAAGATCCTTAGCCCCAATTTTGTATATCCTCCTTGTCCAATCTCTTTTTCCCTTTGGGACCGCGCCGGCTTCTTTCGGATCTTCCCAGGCTGCCGTCAGCGCTGTCTTTTGACATACCTAATGTTGTTATGACAACTTCTCCTCCTATACCCTTTCCAAGGTTTCCCACCTTCCTTCCCCAGGTCTTCCCCCACCTTCTCCCTCCGAGGTCGTCACATGACTTTCCCTCAACAAGCTTTCCTTTCCTGTAGAAATTTTTTTTTTTTTTGTTTCACTTAGCGCCCCCTTATCTTTTGCCCTTCTGGTTTCCTCCCCTCCCTCCTCTGATAGACCTGACAATTTTTTTTTGATGGGTTTTTTGACGCCCTCTCCCAGAAGTTCGGCTCCCCCGATGTAATCCTCCCGTTAGTGGTTCTTTCCTCTTTTGGACACACAAAAAATTTTCACCGGACCCTTTTTTTCCAAAACCTTCCGTGCGGCTCCTGCTTTAATCCCTCATTTGCAGTTAAGTTCCGCTTTCTTCCCCTCCCGTGACCTCCCCCACTCTCCCCCAATTTTTAAAAGATCCCCACTTTCGACGTTTCCTTCAATAATACCCACCCCTCAGTTGTTGTTGTTGACTACTTTGGGACCACCTCCTTTTTTTATAAGTCTCCCAATGTTTTGGGACTTCGTTTCTTACTTCGCCTTGGTTTCCAATCGGGCCCCCTTTCTTTTTTCGTTTCCTTTCTCCAGATTGTCTCCACCCCCCCCTAAGAACTTCCTAAAGATGGTTTACCTTTAATTCTTCCGGACCCGATATGCCCTTTTTGGGCTGCCCGGCATACCTCTTTCCCCTTAACTCACGACTAGAGACTTTTTTTTGAGTTGCCCTTTTCAATCTCTAACCGATGTCAGTCTTTTGTTGGAGGGGTGTCTTCCTGGTCTTCCTCCAGTCTTTTCCCCCCCCTTTTTGAAGAACGCCTTTTTTCTCCAACCCCCTCTTAATGCCGCCCCTCTCTTCCCTCGAGCGGTTGGCCTTTTTATTCATTTATGTTCCAGGTCTTTCCATCAACCTTCCCGAGGTGACAGTCGCCTCTTTTAGTGATTCAACGCTTTTCCTTCCCCTTCCTTGGCCCCTCCTTTTTCTGAGACCCCCGCCGTCCTTCCTTCCCCTTCTCTTTTCTCCCTTTTCTTCCTTTTGAGCCGCCAACCCCCTCCCCTTCCCCCCCTGCAACACTTCCTTTCAACCTTTCCGAGTTGCGGTCCCCTTCTTTTTGTTCTTGGCTGACCCCACACGTTTTTCCGATACTGTTTGCTTTGCGGTTTCTTGATCCACTTTCAGTCTGCCTGTCGTTGGATGCTCTCGGAACATTTTCCGGTCAGCTCTTCCCAAACTCGTGAGGCCGTCCCTTTTAAGGACTCCTTTTTCCCCCCCAATGCGTCTGGTCGATAAGGTTTTCCAGTTAGTCTTGCAGAGCAGCCCCCTCCCCCTTCCTTGATTTCCTCCCCTCCCCGTGGCTGAATTCAGGCACAGCGTTTCCTTTTTCTTTTTCCCTTCTGTACCGTTCCCTGTTTTTTCTTTTGTGGCTCCTGTTTTTGGCCTTTTCTTTTTCGTGTGATGGTTCGGTTTTACCTCTTTCGGTCAGGTTTCCTGCGATTTTTTTTGACCAAGATCTTTTTCCTCAGTCGTTTTTCTGAATTTTTCTCCGGACCTTTCTTTTCAGCTTTCTCCTCCCCACTTCCCGTAAAGATTCTGCACCTCAAATAAGGAACTCCTTCTCCCTGATACGTTTCATCTCCTGCACCGGTCGCGTTTTTTCGGACCCCAGGACTTTTCCGCGATCCGGGCTCCCTTTGGAGACATACATTTCGGTCTTTTTTTCCCGCCCTTTCCCTCCTTTCTTCCCTTCCTCTTTTTACCGTGGATAGGGATTGTTGACTCGGATCCCTTTTTTTTTTGTCTTTTGCCCAATTGCCCCTTGTTCTCTCATTCCCAGCTATCCCTCAATCCCTTTTCAACACTTTTTGATTAGTCGCGGTTCTTCTTTAACTTTTTTTCAGATCCCATTCTCATAACTTCCTTGTAGTAAGGGGGGCCCTTTTTCCTCTTTTAATGCCTAGACCCCTCCCCCTCCCTTGAACAAGATGTCCTTCTAAGTTTTTCCTTGCGTATCCCTTTTACCCCCCGATGTTTTCCCTTGCCCAATATCTTCCTTTCTCCGGAGACCTTTTTGAAGATTTTTTTTTCGCAAGTCAGCCGTAATATGCAGTTTCCATTTAACGATATTCCGGGAACGTTTTTTCTCGATATCCCTTTCCCTTCCCCCAGCAATCGTCCCTCATTGTCCGTTGTTCCAAAGGGGGTCCCTCCCCTGGTCAGACTTTTCCTACCCTAAAAGCTTCATCGTTTTTCCCCAAGTCTTCGGTCCATTTTCCTTTCTTTTCGTACGGACTCTTTTGACTTTCTAATTCCCTGATCTATTTTTCCTATTTTTTACTCTGAGGTCCCTCCCGAACCTCCTTTTTTTTCACGTTTATCTTCCTCGTGCTTGCACGGGCGCCTCCCCCCTTGAGTTTCCCTGCGGAGTCTCCTGAACTTTCCCTGGAGACTCAAATCTCCCCCCCATCGCCTATTAAAGGTTCCTTATCACCTTCTCCCGAGTCTCCCCCTCCTCGGAAATTTTTTCTTTTGACGCGTTTATATTCCCCTTTTTTTTCCTATTATTTTCCGCTTTTTTTTTTTTTTTTTGGGAATAAAGACTCGGCTCCGAAAACCGAATCCTTGTTGGGGGTTCTTTTTCTTTTTCTGAGCGAGGATTCTCCCACCCCCCCTTGGATAAGCCTTGCGGTGTCGATCCCTTTTCTCTCCCGCAGGCTCTTTTCGCTGCTCTTCAACTTTTACGCGCCGTCTTCCATGAAAGCACTTCAGGCTCTCATCGACGAGCCCTATTTAAGACCCCCATCTTCCCCCTCCTCGCCCCCTCTAGAGTCTCCCTGTTTCTTTGAAGTCTGCCCCTTTTCCATGGTGCGATCCCTCCCGGATCCTTTATTTGACTCGTGTCCTTGGCCCCTCAAAGCCCTTGGTAGTGTCTTTTCTCAGCTTTTCTCCTAACTTTAGAGGCTCTCTTCTTTCCTTTCCCCTCATTCTTTCAAGTTTTTCTCTCACCAAGCTCTTCCCCCGATACTTTTTCTTTTTGCCAGCTTTTTTCCTTTTTTGGAGACAAACCTTCTTTCTTTCTGAGTTTTGACTCTCTCTTTTTCCCCTTGTTTTTTGAGATCCTTTGTCCGAACGCCCTTTTTCTACCGGTTTTTTTCCTTTTTTTTTTTTTCGGAGGGTTTCGCTTTTCGATGGCTCGACCCCTTTAAGTTCGGAAATTTTCTCTCTCCCTCGTTAGCTTTCTCCCTTCGCACACCTTAATTGGGTTCTTTCGTTATTTGTTTCACAGCCTACTTTTCCCGTGGACTCCCCTCTCCCCTGGGTTTCTCGCAGGATTTCCCTGAGATGTTTTGTTTACGTCAACTTTTTTTTAGGCTTTTTGGACTTCTTTCTTTTCGCAGATGGTACGGGACGTCTTTATTTTTGTGCTCTGAACCCTTTAATATGAGGATTTTTTTCTTCCCGAAAGCTTCTTTTCCTGGGTATACGTATCCCAGCCCAGCCAACCCTACCGCCCCCCCTTTTGTCTACTCTCCCGTTAGGTTTTCTCAAGCCCCGTCCTTTCAATCTTCTTTCAGCGCGGTTTCTATTTGGCTTTTGGGGTTTTTTTAAGACCCCCCCATTTCCTCCGAAGATTTTCCCCTTCTTTGCGAGTGAGGTGCTTTTCTTGAAGTTTTTTCTTTTTCCAAGTTTCGTTCCCCTCAATATATACTCCCCCCCTTTGGAAACACGCCCTCTTTTTTGCTTAAGACCTCGGACCCCAGTGGTTTTTCTTTCGTAGCCCTCAGATTTTGCCCCCGGGAACCCCCCTCTTCTCTCCTTTTGTCTCACCCTTCCTTTTCACCCCTTTCACTATTTTTCCCTACAATGGTGGGTCCCGATTCCTAGCTTTTTGTTAAAAGTTTTGCTATGAGTGACACGTTCCCCTTCTTTGGAGGACCTGTGATTTCCTTTCTTCCCTGAGTCTTTCGGGATTCCAATTTTTTTCAGCTTTTTTTCCGCTCAGGCCTTCTGCGTCCCCGACCCCTCCTTCTTTGCAGTCTCTCGAATCTAACACTTCAAAATTTTTTAGCTGGTTCTTTTTCGGCACATTGGTCGTTTGGCCGCCTTGACTTTTTTTCCAGCAATTTCCCCCCATTCACTTCTTTTATCTGCGTTTCTATTCCGTGTGGAGTCCCTTACCCTTTTTTTCCGAGAAATCCGACCTTCATTCTTTCTTCCTCGAATCCCCCTCACATCTTAAGACTTCCCCTTTTTTTCATCATGACGTTCTTTTCCCCCTTTTTTTTTTTTTTACTCGGTTTAAAATTTCGGTTTACTGTACCGAGTGCCCCATCCTGTTTTCGAAATGGCCAAGTCCCTCCTCGTTGTCCTTTCTGTAATTTCCCGGAGGTTCGAAATTTTTTGATAGCGCTCCGTCGAAACTTTCTCCCCTATTTCTTTTGTTCTCGGACGGGAGGGTTCCCCTGACACCCCGCACCTTTTCTTGCCTTTTTTTTTGAAACCGTGTTTTTCTGCGATCTTCCGGTTCGTTTTCTATTTTCTTGACGTTCGGATTTTTTTTGCAGCTCCCCAGATTTTTGGTCAGGTCCGCCCTTTTTTTGTAGTGCCGCTCGCCAGTTCCCTTACCTGGCCTCCTCTTCTTCGATTTCTGACCTTTTTCGAAGCCCTCTTGATTCCCACCATTGGGCGTTCCGTCCTGTTTTTGACCAGTCAATTTTTTCCCCTTCTCTTTCATTTCTACCCCCCCCGCCCCTCCCCCCCTTCTTTACTCTCTAAAGCCCTTTTTTGTTGGACTCTAATCCAGACCTTTTCTAGCACTTTTTTGATTGTTTTTTTTTTTGGGCTTTTTTTTTTTAATTTTTCCCGGTCCCCTCCTTTAGGGTGGCATCGGTTTCCTGGTCCCTCCCGGACTCTTGCCCTCTCTCCCCCAACGATCCTCTTCTTCCATAGTTTCCCTCCTCAGGCCTCCCCCTCAGCATTTTTTCTATATTTTCTCGTCTTTCTTTATTCGGGGACTGCCTCTCTTCTCGAGCCCCCCCTGTCCTTAATTTCTTCCATCTTATCGGGTTTTTCATTTTTTGAGCGGGCCTTCTTTGACGCTACAATTCCTGGGGTTTATGGCCTTCGAGAGGGTTTTTCAGGATGCCTGAGGGCCGAGCTCCTCGAGCCTGGCTTTCGAATGTGAACCGATTTTTTCCCAACCTTTTTTTCCGTCTTAGTCTTCCCAGCCCCTGTTTTCCACCTCTACATTGGTCTGTCCCCCTTCCCCTAGATCGTTTTATGACTCTTGACAACGGCGTTTCCTCCGTTTGTCTTCCGGTCTCCCTCTGGCGACCGCTCCAGTTTCCTCGAACCGCCTCTTTAAGCGTCTTTCCTCTTGCGTTCCCCCCCCAAATCCCCCTCCCCCTTTGATTTCTCTAGGCAATTTTTTTTGAGATGGGTTTTATTTAACCCCTGTTACCCCAAATAGATTCATGCCCTTCCTGACCGCCCTTTGCAAGAACCTGGGCGCTTGGGCTCCACTCTTTTAAAAGTCCCCCCTCCTTCCGGCCCACCTTGGTCCATTTGGCTCCCTCCCAGCACTGTCATAGACGGATCTTTTTTCCGACCCTTTTCCGACCCCCTTTTAACTCTTCGAACCTTCATTAGCAAGGAGGGATTTGGGCCCCCGATCTTAGCCTCCCTTTCCCCCTGGGAGTTTTTTGAGATCTTTTGAAAACTTGTTCAGTTTTTTCAATTCCATGGTTTTTCTTTCTTTTATTTGTCAGCTTCAAAGAGTCTGTACCTTTTCGGTTTCCCCCTCACATTTCTTTGGCCCCGGGTTTTTCTCCCATTCTTTGTTTCAGATAATTTCCCCTATTCCCAAGCGCTCATCTTTTTTTCTTTCCGCGATCCTGACGCCTTTTTGGTTGTGCACCCCCACATCGCAACTTGGACCTATTTTTTCGGGGACTGGATTCAAATCCTTTTCTTTTTTCCACGAGATTTTTCTGCCGCCGTTTGATTTGGGTTCTTTTCTACTTTATCTTCCCCCAAAACCCCTGAAATTTTTTGAACCCCCCCATCTTCCTTAGTCACGCGTAGCTTCTTTTCCATTCATTTCAATTTCCTTTTTTCTTTTCTTTCTTTCTGAGTTTTCCTGTTTGGGTTGTCTTGCAAGAGTTCTTTACTTCCTCAAATCGTTGTTTTTCTGCTTCTTTCCGATACGTCCCCCATTTTCTCCGCACTCCTAATCTTTTTAATTTTCGAAAGTATCATTCCTTCCCTTTTTTCCCGGTTTCCCTTTATAACAAGCCATGGTTATTTTTTTTACTTTTCCCAGCTAGTTTTTTATCTTTTAAGAACTCTCCTTTTCTTTTTCTTTTTTGAGCGGTCGATAGTACCCACCCCTTTTCTCCCGATGTAACTTCCTTTCGTGCCTCCCCCTTCGCTTCCCCCGGATAGTGTTTTCCCCTCTTAGAACTTCGTCTGATCCTGAACTAGGTCCCCTTCCCTTTGTAGGCCTCTTTCCCCCCCCCCTGTCCTGAGGGCGTGATTCCGTTGCCGAGTTTCCCCCTTTTTTGACAAGAGTCCTTGGGCTCCTTCTGTTCGAGGGAGTCTTTGGAACTCCTCCCTTTTTTTTCGCTGAAGCTTGATGAGGGTTTGCTTCCCCGCGGCCTCCTTTTCCGTTTCCTTTAACAGGTTTTTCCACTAATGACCTCTCCCCTTTTTTGGCGAAGATCGGACTGACATCTTTTCTTCTCCGGTGAGGTTTTTTTTTTCTGTTCGACTCCCCTCCCCCTTAAATTTTTCCAACTCGTTTTTCGTTCTTTTTGACAACCAATCTGTTTCTTTATCTTCCCGAGTCTGGTCTTCCCCCTTGAGTATTTTCCTCAGTCCCCCCGGCCTTTTTTGCAGTTTTCCCCCATCCGGCCCCGTTTCTTCGAGAGCCCCGGTCTCTTTTTTTTTCATTTTCCACTTCCCTTCCTGTTTTTTCCCCAATCAGGTCTCTCGAAAAGAAGTCTAAGGGCGCCATTTCTTCCATTCGTCCCTCCCGCCAGCTTTTTGCTGCCTTTAAAGATTTTCGATATTTTCTCGACCCGCTCCCTCTTGGTTGGATTGTCCAAACTTGTCTCCAGGTATGGGGCCCCCTTTCTCTGCTTTCTTGTACACCTCTTTTTTCAAGGCCCTTTTTCCCTTGAAAGTCTTTTGCCTTTTTTGACTCTTCCCTTTGCGGATTCCTGGGCTTCATTCGATGTATCAACAAGGCACCATGAGCCTTTTTTTTGAATCTTTTTCCCTTCTTGATCCTCAATCTCTCCCCCCCCCAGCGAGACGCCCCGATACTTCCGGGGAGCTTAGCCCTTTTAAACCCTTACCCCTCTCCGGGCCCTTCTTCCTACCACTGCCGCTCCGATTCGGCCAATACAATTTTCCATTAGCTTTCCGGCCGACCCAGTATACCTCCTTCCATTTTAAGTTCCCTTCTTTCCCTAATGGATCCACGCCAACGTTCTATTAATTCCCTTGTTTTTAATACCCCTTCCCCTCCAAAGACGCGACCTTTCTTCCTGGATTGGATGAGTTCTCCCCCTTTCTTTTGAGCCCCTTTTTTGAATTTGTTTTTGTGGCTTCCTCCCCTCCCCACGATTCAAAGATTGAATGTAGCTTTTTTATTGGCCTCGGATTTCCCTTTTTTCGTAAGTTTCTTCTTCTAGCGGCTTTTCCGTGGATTCCCCACCTACTTTTTTCGGTAAGCCTCGTCTTTTTCCGGCAGCAGTTTTTTTAAATCTTTTTTTTTTTCTGAAACCTCCACCCTTCTCCCCTGTTTTGAAACTTTTCCGTACCCTCCCAATCGTGGCCCCCTTTACCTGCCCGGACAGTTTTTCGAGTTCTTTTTCTAGAGCGATTTCCTTTTTTTGATTGTCGTCGCTTTTTTATATAATCCCTCTGGCTTTTCGTCCACCTCTTCGGGAGTCACCACTTGGTATTTGTGGATTTTCTTTGTTTTCCTCGAAACCTCCTTCCCCGTTTACTCCCCCTTCCCTTCCTCGAGTGCGAGTTTTCCTCTTTCTCATTCCCTCTCTTCCCTTCGTTTCCTTAGCCCCTATTGGCCTTCTCCTTGAGGGAATCCGGCGCTTCTTCGCGTCTCGAACCCTCAAGTCTTTTTTTCAGACGCTGCTTCCCTCCTTGGACTTTCTGTCGCTGGCCCTGGCAGCGTGGTCGGGAACCTTTTTCACGCTCAGACCCTCCTTGAACTTTCGAAACTTCTTTTTCAGCTACCCCTTCTTTCCCCTTTCGACGGATTGCAGTCAGCCTTTTAGAGTTGCTGGTAATTTTGATAAGGCGGCTTTTTGCCAGCTTTTCTTTTTTCCCCTTTGCCGAGACCCCCTTTCTCTTGGACTTTGAGAGATCTCTCTTTGGCTCCGGCCCGCGCGTTTCTGATGATTTTTCGACCATGGCTTCCTTTGGGGGTTTTTTTTTTTGGGTTTTTTTTTTTTTTTTTTTTTTTTTGGTAGCTCCGGCATTTTTTGCCTTTCACGCCTTGTCCTTCCCCTCGTTTCTCTTAGCCCTAGGTTTCATTTGAAGGGTCTTGACCCCTTTCCCTGACTCTTTTGCAAAGCTCTCTTTGTGACCTTTTTCCTGTGATTGCCATCGCTCTTTTTTGCGTCCTGATCCTTTTTGGATTTTTTTCCGCTCCCCTTCCTTCTTTTCACATTCGAGCCTATATACTTTCCATCGAGCGAGTTCCCTTGCTTCTTTCCGCGTTTCCTCCTTTACCTCTTTCTCCTCGCTGCCTAGAGGACCTTATCCTCACCAGCATTTTCCCCCCTCGGTTCCTTGGTGAATTTTCTTCCAGCCCAAATTTTTTTCCCCCTACAATCTTTTTTCCCCGGTTTTTTCTTCCCCGCGGAGTATATTACCCTCGCTTTGGTGCAGTTCAGCAGTTTTTTTTTCACTTGGAACTTTTTCCATTGCTTCTCTAAGGGTTCCCTTATTGCTTCCTATCCCCGTTCCCTCGGAGCGATTTTCTTTTATTTGGCGCTTTTTTTCTGATAAGTCCTTTCGACCTGCGTCCAACACCTTTTCTTTCTGTGCAGCCCATTTTTGAAACTTCCGCACTCCCTCGCGTTTTTCAACCTTCTTTTCCCTTCGAGACCACAAGTCCCTTTTTTTAAAAAATTTGAGATCACTTTCCAATGGAATCCTCCGGCCTCTTTTCCGCCGTTCCCGCTCTTAGAAGCCTCAAGTGGGACCCTTTTTTATTCGGAGGGGATTTACCTGCGCGATTCGTTTTCTTTTTTGAAATTTTTTGTTGACCCCGTTTCCCTTCTTCTGACTTGCTGACTTAGTTTGGCTTTCTTCTTTGGACTCCTTAATATTTTCTTATTTTTTTTGGTTTTCAATCCTCTCGATATCTCTTTTTTTCCCCCTCCTTGTCTTCTTCTCTCCCCGACCCTTCCTTCCCTGATCCTCTGACCTCCCTTCTCCTGATGTGGTCTCTCCTTTTCTTTCTTTGGGCGTTTGTATTTCTTCCCGATTTCAGCTTTCTTCCAGCAATGTCCATTGAGAAAACTTCGGTCTATTTTTTCTCCTCCTGGTTATCTTAGTTTTACATTTTACCCTGAGACTCGAACTCTTCTAAACTTTTTTTTCCTTCTTTTTCCCCCCTGCCTCACGATTTCCCGCCTCTTTTCCCCTTTTTCAACAAACCCTTGAGTTCCCCCTTTTCATAGCTTATCGGCCTCTCTCAGAACACTCTTTTTTTTAACCTCTTTTTTCCCCGCGGATACTTTTCTCCTCCATTTTCCCGAATGGGCCCCGTGCACTAGCTTCATAGCGACCTTTCCAGGCAGACCTGGGCTTCGCTCCCTTGACCGCCCCCTTTTTTGCCTCCCTTGTCCTTTTTCCTGCTCGTAAATTCTGACCTCTTTCTTTCCTTCTTACACCCCCGCCGACACGTTTTATCGATCTCCTGTATTCTGAGGCCCCCCCCTTTTGGTTTCCCAGTGCCCCCCTTTCCTGTAGAAGCCTTTTTGTTTTTTCCGTCCCCGGATATTGGTCAGTCATCTTCCACTTTGCCCGTGTCCTTTGTTCTCCCTGAAGTCCCCGACCTCCATTTTTTTTTTTTACCTGGCGGCCGACCACCCAAACCACCTTTGTCTCTGTCCGGTAATGTTTTACCTCGTGTTGTTACCCTTCCTCCCTCGATCTTAGAGCCCCAGCCCCCCCTTCGATTCCTCCCCCCATGTGTGATTTATGTGCCCCCCAATAAGAAATAATCCCCCAGTTCCTCGCGCAAACGGGTTCTTCTTGTCACACCTTTTACAACTTCAGGGTGTCCTTTTTTTCATAGGGTTTCTTTTTATTTTAAGAGGAGCATTTACGCAGTGATGATTGTCTACACTTTTCAGCTCTTGCCTTCGCACCCTGAAGTATTAGTGTCTCTACCCATCGATCCGCTCTTACCGATCTTCTCAGAGGACGATGACAACACTCTCTTGTTGAACCTTATTGAACCCCTCGTTTTTTTCTGAGAGTGTCTTTTTGAGTATTCTTTTTTTAGTGGCTTTTCTTTTCTTCTTTGGAGGACTTCCATGATCCCTCGATGTACCTCTATTGACCCCCCCGGTCTGCATCCCCCGGGCCTTTTTTGATTTATTCCCCTTTCAAAGCCCGTATTCTGGGAACCCTCGACTTTGCACAATTCCTCTTCGAACCCTGCGTTCTTTCTTTCGTCCGTCCTGTGACCCCTTGCAGTTTTCCCCCCCTTTGCATTCGTCATACATCCCGTCTTTTTTGTCGTGTCTCGTTTCCCCGCGGTCCCCTCTACACCCCCATGGATTTTTTTTTAGGCTCCCCAATTCCTTGGCGATTCCCTAGTTACTCCAGTCTTCACGCTTGTGAGTGTGCCATTCCTCCGTTACAAGTCCTTTTCCCCGAGGCTTTTGGCCTTACCTCTCCGACCGAAGTTCTTGATTTCTCCGACCTACCCCCCGCTCTTTCTTTCAGGTCCTTTTTTTTCCCGAAAATTTCCCCCTTTAATATTTTTTTTTGCGAGTGTATCTTCTTTTTTCTTCCGCATAAGAAGGGTTTTCTCAGGACTTGGCCCTTTTTGATCGATTTTTTTTGAGTTGTTTTCAATTTGATGGCCCCCTTGGCTCCCTTGCCCCCCAGCCAGAGATTTTTTTTAACAATGTCTTCCGTACGATCTCTTGGAACCCCTTTCTTAAAGTCCTCTTCCATTTCTTGGTTCCGCCTCTCCCCCCCGTCAGTTTTTGCCCTCAATTTTCCCCCCTTAGAACCTGAGGGCCCCGAGGTCCGGCTTTCTCTTCCAAGCTCTTCGCGAGCAATCCAGATGTTTGTCCGGACGGTAGATCCATTTCCCTGGAGGAGAACCCTGGGACATCCCTCCCCTGGACGTCACCGTGTTAACACAACCCCTCCCTCACAGAGAAATGAGAGGCTCCGAAGCCCCCTCTGTTGCAGCCCTTTTTCCAGGGGATCTCCTCATTGGCGGATCCCCTTCTTGGAACGGCTCGCTTTGCCTCACTCCGGGCTCCCCAGATGGTTCATTTCTAGGGATTTCCGTCCCTTCTTTCCCTCATTTTTTCTTTTTCAGCGGAAGCTCCTCTCTTCCGTTGTGTTGAAGATGTTCCTCCCCACTCGTTCTTTTTCAGCACCTTTCAGTCCCAATCCTTTTTCAGCGTCTTCTCAGAGCGGGGCTTCATCCCTGATAGTTGAAAACTATCTGAAACCCATATGATGGTCCCACCCCTATCTCACTCTGAGGCGGAATCCGATTGTTCCAGTTTAAATGCCTTTCTTTATGAGATCTCCCCCTTTAGAGTATCTTTGGTACGTTTTGGTTTTTTCCCAGGACAACCTCCCCTAGTCTGAACTGTTTCCTGACGCCGAGGTTTCCCCCTTTCGATCCTTTACCCCCTTTTCTTGAGGGAGTGCATCTACTTCCCCCCCCCATGGATGACAAGCTTCTTGTTAGGGGTAAATTTCCCCCTTTGCGTCCGTTGACTCCACTAACCTTTTTTTCAGAACCTACTTCCGTAGCCGAAAGGGGTGGTGTTCCGGGTTTTTCATTCTGTTTCTTTTGTTCCCCTTTCCCCCTTTTAGAAGGCAAGCTTATTCACAGTGGCACCTTCGGCGGTCTGGGTCGACCTCAGTCTCATTCCCTACTGCATGGGAGGATTGGCCTTTTTTATCGCAACATCAGTCATTCTTTGCAGAGGTACTTTTCCGTGAAAGCTCCTCGACTTTTCTTTCCTAAAGGTTTCTCTCACGCGGTCGCTTTTTTTGGTTTTCCCAAAGGTTTTCCCCCGAATCTCTTTTCCTTGGCTTCTTTCATATTCCCCTTTTCTTTCCTTTTTTTCCGGCCTTCTTCAAAGCTTGTCTCAGCTCGTGATGTTTTGTCCAAATTTCCGATCTTTCGTAGAGGTTTCACCCTCCCCCGGCTTTTCTTGGAATTGTTCCCCTCTCCTCCTTTCTTTCCCCGTTTTTCTTTTCCATTTCGGATTTCTTTCCGGACGCATTTTCTGTTGGATTCCCCCCTTCTTCGTTGTCTCCTCTTGATCCCTTGTACTTTTCGTTGTATAATTTCAATTCCCCTTTGAATGTATATCTCACCCCAAATTTATCCATCGATTGATTGGATTCCTTTCTTCTCCTTTTTTTTTCGAGGTTTCCCGGACCATGGCCTGCCTCCTCTTCAGACCGTAGAGGAGTCCCCACCTGAGTCTTTTTTGATTCTCTTGAGCCTTCTCCTCTTCAGTCTTCCTACTTCTTTCGCTAAGGGGCATAGCCTCCTCTTTTTGACCGAGACTTTCCCTCTTGATAGTTTTCTTCCTTTCGACGACCCTCCCCTCGACCTTTCTCTCGGTGGAAAGGGTTCAATTCTCCAAACTTTTCGTCGATTAATTTTTCCTTTTCAAAGCCGTCTCCTCAGTCAAGACTCTGGTCTCTTTTGATAGTTTTTTACCACCCTCTTTTTCTTTTGGTGCAACTCTGTCCGAGTTCCCTTTTATGATCCTTGAAGATCTCCCTCCCGGTCTTCCTCGAAAATCTTCTTTTTTTTCTGATGCCCGGTCTGCTCTGTTGCTGTGTTAAATATCCCGCTCTTTATATCGTTATTTACGACTTTCTCCTTATATCGCTCTTTTACCTCTTTCCGTCAAAGCCCCCGAACCTTTCCTCCTATTCAAGACGTTATCCTCTATCCTGTTGAATTTGGTTTCGTCCTTTTATTATTTTTTCCGACTTCCCCCTTGCATTTTTTTTTTAAGTACCTCGAGAGGTAGACCCCCCTTCCTCGGTTCTTTTCTGTTTTCTTCTTTTTGATTGCAGCCCTATGGCCGTTTTCTCTTCATCCTTTTTCAGTTTTCGTTTTGTTCTCATTTTGCTTCCCCTTCCCCTCTACAGCCCAACTCGTGCCGGCATTTTTTTCAATTTTCTCGGGCCTTCTTTTTTGCTTGCGCAGTGACCCTAAACCCCCCTCCCTTCGAGATATTACTGACTTTTTTCCCTCTTTTCCGCGAGATGGTCCATTTGTGACTCCTCCCGTAACTTTCCCGAACTTTCCAACTTTCTTGGTGCGACACTTTCTTAGCTTCTGACTTTCCCGGGGAGAGTTGGTAACCGATCTTTTATGAGTTTTTCCCCTCCCCAAATCTTTTTTGGCCACATGCCTTTCCCTTCTTTCTTCCCTGTCTACCCTGGGCGAGCCCACGGCAGGCGACCATCATACGTTTCTCTGTGAATATAGCTTTTTTGCTCCGCCCGCGCGGTTGTCTCCCCCATTCGCCGCTTCCATCTGGGTCTGACCTGATCACTGATTTTGGAGTTCCTTCGCAAAGGCATTTTTTTGGCAATCCTTTTCAGAGGTTCTTTTGGTACGGTTTTTCCCTCCTTGGGACGTTTTCCCCGCCTCCTTTGTCGTACTGCTCGCGTGCCTGAAAGTTTTAGACTTATGTTTCCCTCTTTTCTTATTGAATTGACGGTTCCCTCTGCTGGAGGTTTTTTCGATCCCTGGCCACCCTTCTATTCTCTAGACATTATCCGGCTGCATAATATTTCAATCACTTTTTCTTTTTTTTAGAGAGCCCGCAACTTTTCCCCCCCTCTCTTCATCTACCCCCCGAAGACTCTTATTTGAAGTGGCTGAAAACGATCATAACTACCATCCCCCCCGATTTTAAAGGGCTCTTTCCCAACAGATCAGCCCCCTCTTATGGTCTTTTCAGTTCAGTTTTTTTAATAAGGTATTTTATCGTTTGTTTTTTTCCTCCTTTTTTCCATTGAAGACTTCCTTTCTTTCATTTCTTGATGTTTTTTTCCTCCTTTTCATTTCCTCCCTGACCCCCCGAAGTCGTTCTCTTCGTCCTCCTAATTTTCGGACCGCTTTCCGCTGCATGAAGTTTTCTATCTCTTCCTTTTTTCCCTTTCGTGAGCTGTCCTTTATCTCCGTCCGACATAGTTGCCCCCCCCCCCCCGCCGCTAGATCCCTGACCCCTGAAAGTAGACTTTTTCCCGAATCCCCCTTTTTTTTTCCTTTTTTTGGCGTTGCCTTTTCCACAGCGGCCTCCCCTGCTCGCTTTTCTTTCTTAGTCTGGAAGTGCCTCCAATTTCTGACCCTTTTCCCTTTTCCGCGGCTCTTTTCTATCGGTCTCTTAGTATCCCTTTCCCTCCCCTAGCTATGCCCTTAGCGGCATTTCTTTAAGGGTTTCCCTTGGACGGAATTAACTTTTCTCCCCCCCCGTCTAAGTCCTTTTTTGACCTCTTTTTTCGTCAGGACACTCGTCCATCCGTTTTTTAGACTCAAGGATAGCCATCTTTCCTTTTTTGTTTAAGATTTTTTTTAGTTGAGCTCTTCCCTATTATGCTTTTCCTTTCTTGCCACCCCCCCTCTTTTTTTATGCCTTTTCCTTTCCCCGCTCCTCGCGCATCACGCATTTCCCTGTGCGTTCAAACCCTTTCCCCTTCAGTCTTTTTTGCTGAGAGTCTTTTAGGCCCTTTCTCAGTCTTTCCCCTACGTCCCCACTCTCCAATATCGCCCTCTTCAACGAACCCCAGACTTCAGAGGAATGCCTTTTCGATTGCGGCTCTCTCCTTAGAGAGAGTGTCTCTCTAGCCCTCGCAAGGTCTGTGCCCAGTTTTCGAAATTTCAGGACCCCTCTACTTTGAGTCCGGAGTCGATTTCCCTTTTCGATTTTTTCACTTCCCTTGGGAGGGAAGATGCATTTTCTTGTCTCCTTTTCTATTGACCCACTTCACTCCCGGACTTTTTTTCGGAAGTCTTTTCCCCTATGTAGGACCTTCGCCTCCCAACTCCTCCTGAAACGTGGCCTTAATTTTCCTTCATTTAGAACTCCCTTCTGTCAGGTCTTAGACCCCCCCCCTTTCAGTGCCTTTAGGACCCCCTCCTTTTATTTTTCAAACGCCGACCCCTCTGCCCCTCTCGTTCAGCCACGCACCTCATGATGCCAAGTTTATCTCTATGACCCAATTTTCCCCCTCCCTCCTTATGCTCTATTTTTTTGGGTCCCCCCTGTATTCAGTTTGTTGTCAAGTTTTTTCTTCATTCGGTAACGTTTTTCAGCCTCGCAAAGTTCCTGCTTTTTTAGCTAATCAAGACTCTTTCGACACTTCGGACCATGATTTTTGCAAGCCCCGCTTTTCCCCTTCAGATAGTCTCCCTTCGACGACCTCCCCCCCTTTCTTCGAGCTTCCCGAGATTCCTCTTCTCGGGTTCTTGCAGCAATCCCGTACGCTGTTTGCTACACTCCTTTGTTATCCTATATGTTTTGTAGGAAGGCTCACTATTGTCCTCCCTTTTCCGTCTAAGGTCTTGCGATCCCTTTTATGCCCTTATAGTTTTTCCCTCCTACTTCATCGAGGCTTCCTTGTAACCGTGATTCGTCGGCCACCCCTGTTTTTCGTGAATGCTTCTTTTTGACCACGGCTTTCTACGTTTTTCTTTAGAACCCTGTGGCGTCCGCATTACCACTGCACGTCCCCGATTTTTATAGTCATCGACTCAAATCCCTGATTTCTCCCTTGTCCCTCATTCAGCTTAGATTTCTGTAATCCAGCCACCCCCAAACGGTATCGCCGATTCCTCTTCAGATTGACCCAATCTGGTCTTTTTCCGAATGGGCGGACCTGTACTGCAGAGGAGGCGTGAAGAAGATCAGACCCTCCTTGAGCCTTCCCCCCCCCCAATATGTCCGAGCTTAACGAAAAATGCCCCACACTTGTTTTGGTCTCCCTTCGACCCTTCTTCCTTTTGGGGTCCCTCCCTGATACTCTCTTTTCCACCGTTGTGGTTGTTGAGCTTGTTTTTCAACGTCCCCCTTTCAGGACCCTCCCAATGGCTTTTTGTTTTTCCCTCGTGTGAAAACTCGTTCAGGCGATCTTTTTCATTATGTCAAAGAGTTGAGGCGGTATTTTCCTTCGAATTCTTTTTCCTCCACGTGGATACCTTTCGGCTTCCGGACCCCCTTCGGGTCGAACTCGGTGCGCGCAGCTTACGTGGTGGATTGGGCCTCACAGGTCCTTCTTTTGCAAATTCTATCCACCTTCCGGGGGAGTATCTTTCGGGACCCCTTTTGAACGCTGAATCGATCCCGTCTCTTTTTCGGCCGCTCCCTGATCGTTGGGCGAAGTTCTGCCACCGCTTGCTCCTTTTCAGAACTTCAAAAGCCTTGTATTCCCCACCCCCCCCCCCCTTTCATTGCCGCTTCCCCTCTCGATAGGCTTGCTATTTTCTTGCTTTCTTATGCGACAAGCCGATGTTTTTTCCGCATTTTCGTCGAGTTTCAGTTTTTCTTCTTGGAAGAACCCCTTTTGCCTCCTACGACTGACTTCCTCTTTCCACACAGTAGTCTATTTTAGATCCTATTTCAGCGCTCTCCCCCCCCCCAGATGGTTCCCCAGATAGTTTTTCCCGAGTCATCCCTCGATCTCTCTTCTTTTCGTGGGGTGTTTCGTGCGGTCAATTTCCACGAAGACGATGATTTCCGACAGGTTTTCCTTGGACCTTTCCTCAGGGTTCCGACCACTCTGTGCTCGCCCCGTATGATTGTGGACTTCCCTCTTCCCCCCCCCCCCCCTTTCCCGCGCGGGCGTTGACCCTCTTCTTGACCCCCCGGTTTAGGTTTTCAGTTTTTTTTTTGAGTCTCTCCTGCTCACCCATGGCCTGGTTCTACGCGGCTTCTGCCTCCTAGGCTGCGATTTTTTCCCCCTCTGTCCTCCCCTTACCACCCCTCTTTTTTTTAAGAGTTCTTCCAGATTTTTCCTGGTCAATTTTTCCCTCTTCCCCTTCGTGCAAATCGAGCTTTTCGAGTTTCAACTCTTTTTTTTCTCATAGTTCAGGGAGGCTTCCCCTTTTTCCCCTAAGCCCTTCATTTCCCAGTTCCTTCCCTTCTCCGTGGAAAGTTTTCCCCCCCGCATCGAAAAAGGGTCCTCTTTACCCCTCCATTGTGTGGACTCCCTTTAGGTCTCCCCTCCCCTCCCCGGCCAATTCTGTCGATCTCTCTCCCTATTGGAGTTCCTGCTGTCCCCGTTCTAGGTCCTAATTTTCTTTTTTTTTGGGGAGAGTTTTCCCCTTCGCCCTTTCCTTTTCTCGTTTCCTATCCATTCGTCCGCTTCTTTGTTATCAACTCGTATGCCCCTTCCCACATGCTCCTTCTCTTGTTGACTTGGAGGTTTTCGGCCGATTCTCCCCTGAATAACCGGCTCTTGGGGTGCGGTCCCTTTGAAGGTATTTCCAAAAACCTCCTCTCCAATCTCACGATATCCGCCTCTACGGAAATGCTTCCTTCTTCTTTCCTTTCCATTAGTTCACTTTTCGCCATAACTAGTAGAGTTTCCCCAATTGAAGATTTTTTTCCGTCCTCTTCCAGCCTTCCTCATCTCCTGACGATAAGGGCATAGTCTTCTATGAAAGTCTCACGACCCCTCTTTCAGAATCCCCATTCAACCTCTTTTGACCCTTTTCCCCCTTCTCCCACTAAGATCGTGAGACGACCCGGCGTTAGATTCATCGGTGATTAGCCGAATGTCATCGGTCTCTCCCTTTTCTTTTCTCTACTGTTCTCAAATTTCTCGGACTTTTTAATAGAAGTTATTTTACTCGGAATAGTACCCCCGATATCTTCCTCCGGGAAGAATTATTCCGTCTTTTCAAGAGCGCGCGAATATATTGGCGTCCTGACCAATGCCTTCCAAGACTATTAGAATTTTTTTTCTTCCCCCCCTCTCTACTGAGCTACGGCATCTTAAATTTGGTTCGTGTCTACCCTCTTCTCGGAAACTCTTGTGCAGCCCCAGCATCGAGTTGAGTCTTTTTTACGAGATGTCCAACGCTTTCCCGTGTTCGTTTTTTGGATTCTGCAAATCACCTTTCCAGCGGCCCCTTCTTCCATCTCTTTCCTACTCTCTTTGCGTCCTCGTTCATCTCAAGAGCGTCCCTCTTTAACCCCATATTGGATAAGTCGATGCTTCTCTAAGTCTCTCCAAACCCTCTTCCTAATTTCTCTTCCTTGACGTGCTTGCCCAGATACCCTTTTTTTGCGAGAGGCTTTTTTGGTCAGGGGATTTTCTCTCCCCGGAGGTAGCGGACCCCAATTTCCAATTCCCCCTTTCTCCTTCCTTTCTTCACGATTTTCCCTCCTTCCGTCCGAAGCGGATTGATTCCCCTCTTGTCGTAAGTCCTGGTACAAACTTCGACTCTCCTCCGGCTCTCCCTAGAGGTGACGTCTGGTATTACACCTGGCGAGCCAAGGCTTCTTTTGCGTTATTTACATTTCCCTCTTGCTGAGCTCCTCCTCCTTTCTCCCTATAAAGATTCTTTTCTATGGGCGGACATCTTCTCTGGCGTCCCCGGCGGGTAGAGGGTGTACTTCCAGACTTTGAGGATTTCTCTAGTCTTCGGATCTTTAGATCGCGTCTTTAAGGTTCGCACACTTGCAAGTTGGAGTTTTGATTTTTGTTTCTCCTACGGCTGCTTGCTCTACTGCCCGCTGTCTCATCGCAACATGCTTTTCTTCGTCCGTCGTTATGAGGATGTGTGTTTTTTTGCATCTCTCCCTCTGCGCGTGTCCGTCATGACGCCCACTCGACCCTTATCCGTCTTCTCCTGAGAGTGCCGCTCGGGCTTCTGCGTTTTTGCGACTTTCGCCCCCACCTACACTCTCGATCAGAGATTCGAACGCCCTTCAAGTTTAGGACGGGGTTAATTCCTCCAACTCCGCCCCGTAACTTTTTGTAGAACTCTCCGGTTGTGATACTCAAAGCCTCTTTGATATGTCCCTCCTCTTTTTTCTCCTCAAGCCTTTAGCTCTTACGACCCTTCTTTGGTCCTACTCCCTTTGAACCGAATTCCTTATTGCTGAATATGAACCTAGGTGCAGAGTCATTGTCGCTTTTTTTCTTGCGAGGTTTTTTATAACGATCTGAATCCATTTCCCTATTTTTCTATTGGCACACTCTCTATTTCCTCTCCTGCGTGCCCAAGAAAACTTGACCTAGCTATCCCTCCATTCTCAGTTCCCCTCGACTTCCTTCCCCAATCACACCTCCCGTGATCTGAGGTTAGAAAGAAATGACTCTACATCCGCCTTTGACTTGCTTGGGGTTAGATGTCTAGGGCCAAGGCTTTTTTTTTTCCAAACCTTTTATCTACCCCTTTAATGCTCGTTTCTTTAAGAGATTAAATTTTTTCGACCTTGGTGAGTGACCCAGTTCCACCTTTTTATCGATTGTTCTGGCATTGCATGTTTGAAGCTGTCTGAATCTCCAGATCGGTTTTGCGCCTGGGCCCTCTAAAGTTTATATTCCCGCGGCATGGTGCCTAGTATTTTAGTCCCGTCCATTCTCCCAGAATTTTTGTCCCACCCCTCCCACATTCGACTTCCCTTTCTTGGCAGTTATTTTCTGGCCCTTGGTAGAGTCCTCGGAACCCAGGGTGAATAAGGTTGCTTCCCGCATTCCCTTGAGAAAGATTTATCGTGTGTCTTTCTTTTGTGATCGGCTTTTTTTAGTTGTGATACATTTCAAATTATGAGTTTTTCCACTTACTATTCTCCCCTTATTCCCCCGAGTCAAGCCTCATTTCCGCTCGAATGCTCCTAAAAACCTAATAAGGACCGTTTCCTTGCATTGACTCTTTTGATTTGCGGACCGACCGGCTTTTTTGGCCCCTTTTCAGAGGCAAAAGCGCCCTCGCAAGGTGGACAAGACTCGTTCGCAATCTCCTTCCTTACCGTTTTTTTGCGGGTTTCCCATTAGCAGCTGTTGCTCTTTCGCGACGACATTCCACAACTTGTGTCCCCTTTTGGTTCACCTGCTTTCGGTCCCCGATCCCCCGCACCTCCTTCTTTTTTGTTCAGGCAGGTTGTTCCCTATTTTCGGGTTTCGTATGAAACTTTCTTGCTTTCCTTGAAGATGCCCCCCTGCTTGTTTTGGCCGCCCACCTTCCATTGCCGCCCCTATTCCTTCTTTTTTCCGGTGACCGTTTTGGTAAGCATCGCAGCCTGCTGCAGGCTTTCCTCCGGTCCCCTCCCCCCCCAGCACGACCCCCTCGCCTCCAGTATGTCGCCCTCGTAGCAACCCCACTTGTCCTTTCCGTTCCCGGTTGTTTTCTTTGGGGACCCCCTCAACGCCGTATTTTTACATTGCGTTCTCCAGAACAACGCTTCGCTTACGATTCGTTTCAGGTGTGATTATGGGACTCTCCGCCCCTCTCACCTTTCCCTCCAACTTTTGGTGGCCGCCAGCCTTTTTTCAAAGTTGACATTTACCGGTTTCGCAGGGTCGGCTAATTCTGGTTTCTGCCCCTCCCGCCCCCCCGGATTCGGTTTTTAGCCGCCCACCTTCCCTCCTTGTTCGACACCCTTTTCTTTACATTAAAGAACGCAATAAGTATTTTTTTGGCACTCTCTCCTTCTTTTTTTCTCTTTTTCGACACGACTCCCCTGCGCCCCCTTCGTTCTACTTCCGAGAAACACTACTTTTCAATTAGCCTTGTATGTTTTCTAGATCCTGAGAGACTGGCGTCTGAACCGGTTTCCTCAGGTGCGATTTTTCCGGAGGCACCGTTTCTCGTTAATAAATGCTCGAGTACGAGCCTTGGCATCCCTCCACCGCTTTTTCGAACTCTTTCTCCGGGAATTGCCTCGATATACCGCCAATGTTCACCTTTTTTGATAGCACCAGGGTTTTTTGACCAAATTAGCAGCTCTGCGTTTGCAATCCCTTTGGTGGTTTCCTACACGTTTCCGGTTCTCCCGACGGTTTTTTCCTCAGGACTTTTCTTCACTTGGCCTCAGCAGGTCCACGAACCTCCTCCCGCGGGCATCCCTTTCCTAGTGCCATCGCTTTTCACCCTCACTCCGATGATAGAACGCCACTTTGCCCTCTTTTTTTTTTTACGGTTTGAAGCGGCGAAAAACCTCTATACGCCGCCTCTCCAACGTGTCCCTGACCGCCTCCCCTTTAGATCGGTTTTTTTTCCCTAATAGTTCCGTCTCCTTCAGAACCAGGAAACGTCCGACCAAATTCCGGTCCTGTGTTTTGGTTTACTCCTCCTTCCTCCGGAAAGGCCGTTCTACGATGACACTACCAGACAACCCTCCTGTTCATGTCCGAAAGTCTTTTTCCTTGACTTTCAACTCTCTTTCCATCCCTTTGTTGTTTTCGCTCGATCTGATTTCCCACCGCCTCAAAGAAGTTTTTCCCTTCGGACAAGAACCCTGGTCCGTTTGTTTTTAATCTTGGAACTTCTTCCCGATCACTCTTGTTTTTTTTCCACATGCCGATCAAGATGTTGGTCTTTTCTTCGTGTTTCTGTGCTTCCCCCCGCTACCCCCCTCCTAGTCGACGCTTTTATTCTAAATCTGTTGTACTCGCGGATCGCTGCTTTCCCTGTCTTTTGGCATTTCCCTACCAGCCAAAAATACTCTCTTATTGTTTGCTCCTCGGGCCGGTGACTTTTTTAGCGATGGACCCTCTCCACTCCCGATTCTGCTTGCTGATTATTTGCGAATTCCGTATTTCTTCCATTCTTTCAAACCCGCTACGCCTGTCGTCCCCCACACCCTCTCATTGACGCTCACCTCTTCATCGTCCGCCTGCTTTCACTTTCCCCCTTATCGCCTCGATGTTCACTTCTGCAGCGTTCCCCACCCGATTTCTTTGTCCTTTCTATGTGATTTCCCGGGAGCGATCCGAGCTTTACGGCCAAAATGGGGACCTGTTTCAGCTTTCAGCTTCGTCCCCTCCCCCTTTCAGTCTTCTTCGATTTTCTCTATTTCGAACTCGCTCGCGAAAAGCCTCTGGTTGATTGAATGGCAAGTCCCCAGTTTCGGAAAGAGAGGTTTTTCCAGCTTCGGATCTTGAGATTAATAGAGAGCCCACCCCCTCTGACCTTGTTCAAATCCTACTTTTTGAGGACTTTCTTGAATGTAGCTTCAGTGGCTAAAATTGCTTTTGTTCTCTCTTTCCCTCTTCCGTTTGCCACCGAGTGACCCCCTTCCCCGGCCGACCTCGGGTGGGTTACCCAGTGTCAGTTGTCACCTAGCCGCCTTTTTTTTCACCATTCTATAATTTCCCCCCTTTTTTGACCTTCTTGAGCATTCGGCCAATCACAACATGGCGGGTCGATATATTGGCCAGCTATTGGTCGTATCGCCCTTTCCCCTTTCTTTACTGGCACCACCTTGTCCGAACCATTCCCACTGAACGACGCAAGGGGTTGGGTCGCGGGCCGACTATTATTTATTTCCTTTTTTTTAAGCTGTCCCCCTAGGCAATGCTTACCTTCCCAAGGGGCAAATCGATGGGGCGATGCTGACCCACCCCGGCGTCTTCCAGGCAGGCCGGGATTTCTCTTCTTTAGGCAAGGGCATTTTTCCCCTTTATACTTTTCTCCTCAGAACCGAAGTGCAGCTTCTTCCATCGGAAAGTTTCTACGAACAAGTTGTCTATCTTTCCTTTACCCGACCCCCCTTCGCAGGTGGTGGACGGGGATTGTTTCCCCCGGAACTTTGTAGCGCGGACAGAATGGACCGCGTTTCCTTTTTCTATGGCCTCGACGATATACCCCCCAGATTATCGTGGCGTTCCCTCCTGCAAGCCTTCTAAAGCGCTCACTGCGGTTGCTTTTTCTTTTTCTCTTTTTCACCTTTCGCTTTTTGCCTCGGTCCGATGTTCGGAGGACGCTTTTTCTTGTAAAAGATGAGAAGCATATGCCCTCGTCCTCCTTTTCAACTAAGGCTTTTGAACTTTGATTGTCTTCCAGCATTTCCTTTTGACGGAAATTCCCTGAGTGAGGCGGCGATTTATCCCTAGATACCGTGCCTTCCCTTCTGAGTAAGTTTTTTTAGTTTCTCATTTCCCCGGGAATGTATATTCACCAAAAGCGGATACCCGCCCCCTACACGATCCCTCTCGTTTAAATTCTTCTTCTTTTTTTTTCTTGATTCCTCTCCTTCTTCTGAAGGACTCTCCCCCTGAACGCCTTCTTTTTCCGCAGTAGAGGAGGACCCCCCCACACATTGTGACGATTGTTGTCTCGCTTTAGGCAGTCCTATATTCTTTAAGTTATTCCTTGCGATAAGGTACCCCCCCCGATCTAATGGATGGCCCGCAACGATTGCTCGCTCTCACGAGCCGCGGCGTGTATCCGAAATCCCCCAATGACAGGTCAGAAAAGTTCCTTCTTGGTCTGGATTTGGCTTCTCCTCGACCACCTTCTTCGCTCGTGAGCCGACCTCTTTATGAGTCATCGGTTGGAACTCTTCCAGCCGATAGCCACCGATTCCAGCTATATGATCGGTTTTTCCCGCGCTTTTGAATTTTCTTTATTAAGTTTCTTTCCCCTCTACGTTTTTGCACCTTGGTAGAGACGTGATTTCGCAATGACTAGGCCCCCTCCTTTAGACACGCTCTTCTCCTTGCTGACGGCAGCAGGGGTAGGCGCGTTTTCGCAGCGCGAGTATATATTTCTTTCGCTGAGAACGACTCTTGAATCATCGCCATTCTCCAATGCGACAACTAGCGTCCATCTTCACCTATTCGAATTCAACTAAGGACGAAATAAGTCTCGAAGGAATTCGGCCAATTTGTAGGACGCGCAGTCTCTCGTCCCATAGAGAGATCCTCCGATGAATTGTTTCTCTCCCCTCCTGATTTTTTCCGCAGATTTTTTTTACCGACACGCTCTTCAAACGCTTTTTAGTTGTTTTAGTTTGGGGAGTGATTCGTCATTTCAGCACTTCCGATACTTGCCTGCGGCGTTCGATTCTTAGACTCTTTTTTCCTCTCCCCGCGATTACAGAAATCGGTGAGCCCTGCTCCCAGAGCTTCCCGTCCCCTCTCTTGAACGCAACGTCGATTTGCTGTCAGGCCGGATAAGGTCCTTCCTTCATAGCCTGAGCAGCGCCTTGACGTCCCCCCTTTTTTTTCCCCCCCCAACTAAACCTCCAGCCCTCTCTAAGCGCCTTCCCTTTCCTCAGCTTTTTTCCTGAACCCGGTAATTTGCGAGAGGCTCACGCGAGAGTCACTTTTCACGCTCGAGGTTCACGCTTGGTCGCCCCCGTTTTTATCACAAAGTCCCACTGCGTTGGTTGACCGTTCCTCTTTTCCTTCTCGTCTCCCCTTTCGGCGGAGAGCGGATTCGTCTTCTCGCGATCACTTTTTCGGCAGATGATGTACCTTTCTACCCAAAGCAGTGCGCTAAGGCGGCCAAATGTCGCAAGTTCTCTGTCCCCCCATCGGTAAGGAGGCACAAGCTCGTGCCCAAGGCATTCTCCCT
>Ga0179593_1554191_pt1 | contig 29380 bp, 20 predicted proteins | sample CZODoug2_1_08_16_FD_185931 | JGI IMG/M metagenome (GOLD analysis project Ga0179593, IMG submission 185931) | Vadose zone soil fungal communities from Angelo Coast Range Reserve, California, USA - CZODoug2_1_08_16fungal (PacBio error correction) | ecosystem: Environmental > Terrestrial > Soil >... | reverse complement strand
TAGACCTAGAGCAGGACCCGCCTGGTCGTATTGACCTGAGGATGGTCCTCTCCAAGTCGACCCCGCTCCTCCGCTGCTTCTCTTTCTCCTCTCTCCGAGAAGTATGGAGCGACGTGTTTTTTTCCGAGTTGACCGTTTCTTCCCTCTTCTCCTCCGAGTTCCTTTGCACGCCTTTTTCTAATCCCCCCGAGAGTCTTCCTACCCTTTCGATCAATGAAAGTATAAATCAAGCTCCCGATCCCCCGTATCCCCCTCCAAGTCCGAGACAGATCAATCAATTTTCCGCTTGAATAAATGGTCTTGTGAACTTTTCCCGCCGTCGGTCCCTCGCTTCACGGACTGGCGTTAGGAGCGTCTGACCAATTTATTGCGTCATAATGTCCTCTCTAAGGTCGTCTCCTTGGTTTGCAGTTTCGCCCCCGCTGGTCCTCGGATTTCACGGAGAGAGGTGCGCTTAATAGTATTCTATCCCGCCTCAATGTGTGTTGTGTTCTCTCTCTCCGAAGTATTTCCCTTGCCTCATCCCTGCTCCCCCATCCCGTCCCCTCATGGACCAGACGGGAAGCGCTTGCTCTCTATAATTTTTGGTATCGGTTATACCCGTCAGTGATTCCTCCTCCTTTACCCCCAAGCCATCGCAGCCCCGGTTAGCGCAACAGACTTTCCCTCCGGTCCCCAGCCCAGAAATTTCCCCGTTTTGGTCTTCCTTAACCTCCTTTATTTTTCCTTTTCCATGGGGGGGACTTAATTGACTCCCTTGACTGTGATAGCGTGAAGTAGCCTTGAAAGGTTCATCTCTTTTAGCGATTTCCCGCTCGATCCGGTCTTGCGGCGAGCTTCCCATAGCTCTTTCGAATCGATACCTTCTCCCTGAGACTTCCCCTCTCCTCTTTCGAAGAAGCCCTGTTTTTATTTATGTCCTCCTGCGACTAGAACATCCCATCCGCACGATGCGTGGAGTAACTTTTGGTTCCAGCCCCCCCGCCGTGCTTCTCCTACTTTGCTGGAGTCGGAACCGTTAAAATGATGGCCCCATCTGACCACTGGCCCCCCCCCTTTTCCCCCACCCCCCTCTCCTCAGTAATCTAGCCGACTTTGGAGTACGGATCGTAGTAATAAAGTATTAATCTTCCCAATCCCTACCCACTTCCCCCACAGCAGTGCGCTTCCCAACAGGCAACAAACTTCCTCTTCCCAACCTACTTTTCTTGGACTTTGGTGGTACGGATGGCCCTCCTTCGCGCAGTAGTGGCCCCTATAGACACTCGAGCTCGACAGAGTACTCTCTTCGTTCGGTATTATCAGAGGTCCTCACTCCATTATGACGGGGTATCCCATGAGTCCTAGGGTTGCAAGAAACTTAGGATACTAATATTTTCTAGCCCCGCACCCCTCTTACTTCGTGATCGTTGAAGAAAATCACCCTATCTAGACCATTTAACTAATTATGGCTGCATCCCCCCTCTCTATTTCCACTCTGAGATTAAGTTAGTGCTGGATTCTTAGGCGGTTTGCCTATCTTGCCTCTTTTCAGAGGTGTTCCATGCACTTTGAGATAATTCCCGATTCTTGGTCTCACGAGTTGAGAACTACCAAAGAGCGAAATCTCCTGGTACAGTAGGCAAACCAGATAGAAACGACGCCCAAACACCACCAACCAATCCATTAGGATCGCCTTTCCGCGGCCTTGTGATCTCGAAAGATCTCCCCACAACCCCCGGAGGACCTCTCAGTCCGGTTTCTCACCCCTTTCCCACTTTCGCTCGACTCACTTAATTCTACAGATTCGCCGGTGTTTCGTCCAAGGCATTTTCCCGCTCGCCCAGTGGTTCTTTCCGTCCCTGAAGTTTGCTCTCCGGTGTCTCGTTGTGATGGGTCGCAGGGGTAGTATATATATTTTCCTCCTAATCATTTTTTTGTTCTGTTTCTACGATATTCTTTTTTAGTCGCCCCGTCTTTTCCGCGTTCCCCGGATTCTCCTGGTATCCCCCTTCACCCCCTGGCTATCACCTTCCTGGCGGCGCGTAACGCTAAAATTCATCCCCTAGGACCCCCTGGGAGAAGTGCGAGCAGACCGCACATTGACCTTCCCCCTTGAACTCGTTCTGTCGTCGGCGGATCTCGACCATGCCAGACCTTCCCTATCACCTTCTTCGCAGAGCATTGGACGTTGGTCTTCGTAAGTAGTTCCACCGGTTCCCCGTTCCTGTTGGACCACGTGGTGCTTTCTCTGCAGGTAAGTCAGACTGCACTCCCCATTCTTCCCCTTTTATTCGGATACAGCCACAGAAATGGTTCAATCCTCACCTTCAATCTTCCCCCAAACTGACCTTCTCTTCCCCTTCAGCGTCTTCCCGATGGGGTGTTTCTCTTTCTGCTCTAAGCCAGTACGGTTAGGATTATAACATGTCCAGTTTTTTCGCGCGACAACTTCCTGTCCCCCGATCGGATGAATAGCGAATTCTCCGTCTCATTCCCCTCCCTCCCGTGCTTCTGGCCACCTCTGCTCTTTGTGTCCCTTTTCCCCCCCTTTCGCTCTGCATTCCACCTCTACAAGGTTAACGTCCAACCAAACGCAAGCTTTCCCCTTAGTTTCTTATGTCTTCCCTTGCTTGCCCTCTGTCACTTTGTGTAGTGCCAGGTTCCTAAATATCCCCTTTTCCCAAATCGGCGCAGGTGACCTCCCTTGGGGTGCTCTCCCCCATTCGGGCATGATCGGGGGGTGCCGCCTGTCACGCTTTCCAAAGATACATTATATTAAGACAGCCTCCAAGAACTTTTTCCCCTGAACCCTGTTCTATGGTAAAGTACTGCATTTTAGGTGTTTTTTAGGTAATCTGGAGAGCTTGCCCTCAAATTGTTTTTTGGGTTTATCTCATAAATTTCTTTCTGGAAAGCCAGATCTAAGGAGTTGGGGCAACTCCCGACTCTCTCCCTTGTGAAAACCCGATCTTGATTAGGCGCTTTCCTGGATTCCATGGAATCAACAAGACGAGTCTTATAATGCACTCTCTTTAGTAGTCACCCTAGGCTTGTGACGGCTATTATTACTCTGACCTTGTCGTAGCCCTCTCTCCTCTCCTTCCCCCTACGCTTTCTCAAATGACCCCCCTATAAACCGATGAGTAACATACCATAAACGCAGCCGAGATCACTCCTCTTTCGAATGTTTTTCCCCTTTCCCCCCTTGCCTCGGATTAAACCGCACCGTTAAGCGCAATTTTTTCTCTTTGTCCATTCTGTGTTTCGTCGTCCCTCACCCCTCTTCACCCGCCGGTACTGATCTAATGACAGATCCAAGATTACCAGGCAATTAGCTAATGAGGTAATTCCTCCCTGGTTTTCCAGTAGTGGTGCAGTCCTCTGGCCCTTCCTCTAGATGATCTTTAGTTCTATATCTTATTCCCCCCCTCCTTTTGTCTTCTGTCTCTTCCCCTCCCTTTTCGGCAGAAGCGGACTCATTCCCCTTGCTCTGACCGATTGAACCAAACACACTCAGAGTAAGATCCCCTTTTTCCCTGCGACTTCTCTTGATTTCATCTAATAACGACAGTAGGTTGACACGTATCTCAACATTCCCCCCTCACAGCCCAAATTTTCCTATTTTTTAATTTTTTCTCTTATGACCCCTTCTTCTATGGGAAGTCACAGCCTAGATGTCGTCTGTTCTTTATTTTCCTCCTCCCTCCTCGTATTAACTCTGTATAGACTGTCGGACGCCGATGGCAAGCTGATGTCCGGCCCCACCCGTTAACCCCTTCATCATTCTTACCCCCATGATATTCTTTAGAGCCCTGAGAAGTCTCCGAAAGGATGTTTAGTCTTCTCTCTCCCTCTCTGATACCGATTTCTGGTCAGATCGTTCGGTCACTCCCGTCCTCTTCTCCTTTTTCCCCCGCCAAAAGACGTCCACCACCAGATAAGATTCCCCTCGAGGAGACCATTCCCCAACCATTTTCTCTCTTCTTGTCTTATAGTCCCTGCTGTTCGGAGTCCTTAGTGGGTACCGACTCCGGACACAGAAGATCACTGCACTTTTCCCTATTTTCCCCAACTGAAAAAAGTTGTCTTTTTAGTCTGGACAGGGCTTGCGATGCGATTCTTTGGTGCGATCTTACGCCTATCTTATCGCCAAGGGTACCCCTAGAGCCTCCTTTAGCCCACCTTGCTAGCGATAGGGCTTTTGGGAAGGGCCGGATGTCTGTTTTCATCCACTCCGGAGATGTCCAATGAGCATTAGTGGTGTCGTCTCCCCCTCACCCCTCGGGGTCTCTTTAGCCTATGGAAGTGTTAAAGTCCCATAAAGGTCGGCGAGATATTCCTCTCCCTCAACCTTTGACCACTCTCTTCTGACATCTAACTTTCCTTTTCCCCCTTCAAGACACTTTGGCCGATGCGATGACGCACATGCTTATTTTTTGTGTCCTCTCTCCACTTTCTGATCTCTAATTTCTTTCATTGTAAGTTACTTATGGAGGTCTAATAGTAGACATCTAACTCTTCTGAATTTTATATTTTCCCCTTCGTAACCCTCTCCCTCATAACCTCCCTGAATACCCTTGAATCAGGAGAGATAGATGAGACTCCCATGATCTGTTTCTCCTTCTCGTTATACCCTCGTCTACGACTCCCGTTACCAGCCTCACTACAACGCATCATAATAGCCTTTTCTAGCTCCTCCTCTCCTAAATGCTTTATCCTCCCAGAGGGATCTGGAGCATCAGGTGACTTTTCCCAGGTGATCCTCTTTCTTTTATATCCTTTTCCTCTCAGTTTTTGAGTTCTTCCAGCTAAGCGCGCGACTTGCTTTCCCCCTAAGTCGCTTGGAAGGGAATCTGAAGCCCCTATCCTTAGGCTTGCTTCTCGACTTCCCGTCTAACCCTCTGATTCCAATATTTTGCGGGTTTTCTAGGTATTTCTGGTAAAAGCACCCCCCTTCTTTTCGAGTTCCTTTTCAACAAAGATAACGATTTCTTCAGGGACGCGCTGTTGACTCGTGTCCGTTCCTTCTTCTTTAAACTGCCCCTTAACTTTTTTGGGGACACTCACCCGGGAGAGACGGAGATTACAGAAGTCAAGCTCGATTATAACCTCTTCTCGTTTTTCACTTTCTTCTTTCCTCGCCACCCTACGAATCCCCCGAGAGCCCGTGTGCACGTAGCTAGCGTCAATTACTTTATTTCTTCTCTTTTTTCCTCTATATTCCTTTTCCTTGCTCTCTTCTACAAAGTAGTTCTGCAAAGGCAGCCCTGAGTATGCCCCGAACGCTGTTCCTCTTCCCCTCCTCCCCCCTATTGTGGTCATTTACATTAATCCGCTCCACCTACGACAGGATCAACTACCACGTCCCGAGACAGACAAGCCTTCGACTTTAAAATTTCTCGTCTGGGCCTGAGATTAAGCACCTGCTAAATTCCATTCCGGGCGCAGTCAAGACTACAAGTGAACCAGCTTTCCTCGATTGGGGCTTTGTTGTTTACAACCTCTTGTCTTGTCGCTTCTTCTTGGGAAATCGTCAGTTATGCTCCCTTCACTACTCCCACTCCTTTTCCCTCCCTGCTTGACCAATTAACGAGCCTATGAGGAGTTGCATTGGTCCCGTTTTTCCCCTCCCTTTGTTGTGACGGAGCGCCTGGAGTTCTGTTTGACCCCGTTTCCGCTTCTTCTGGTGGTCACCCGCACGTTACTCGAACTGTACCAATGAGCCTGTCTTTCTCTTTTCTCATGATTCTCTCCTTCACACACTTTCCCCCTTCTTATTTAGACGACTCAAGCGATTCCCGCGAGCGTTCTCCATTTGTTTTTTCGCTTTGGTAGATGGAAGAGTTGTGTCCCGAGTCGCCGAATGAAGGCATAATGCGAACCTCTTTCTCGAGCATATCCCCCCTCCCTCGCTCGACGGAAGGCGAAGATTAAAGCAGGATCCCAATCCGAGTAATTTAGTTCACCCCCTCTCCCCGTCTTGTCCTTTCTCGCCTGACGCCTAGAAATTTTTTTCTGAGGGTCAAGTTTGCCGTTCCACTCGCCCCCAACTCCTCGGTTGCTGGAGCTCCCCCCTTCTCATCCGATAACGGTCTAAGTTTCGCTCAAAGAGTTCTTGTTTAAGTCCTGGATTACGTTCCCGTCCTCCCCTGTCTTTCTTCTTCCCTGGCCCGCTCTTTTCTTTTATAATTTTTTAGAGATCCTTGACGATACATACTTTTTTTCGCACGGACTCTCGAGCTGCCCCCCCCCATCTTCGCGGCCCCTCTCTCCTTCTAGTCGTCTCATGTTTTCCCTTGGTTCCTTGTTAGCCTGCAAGTCCTTATGAAGAGATTTTAGAGCCTGAAGACTCCCCCCCCCCCCCCCCGTCCACCCACTTTCGGTTTTGAACGGCTATTCCACTGCCAAGGGGTCCCAACCTCGACTAATATGAACCAGGTTTTCGAGATCGGGAATTGAGATAGCCTACGAGCTGCACTTGAGTTCTCCTACCTTCCCCCTTGCACTTCACTGTTTTTCTTCCGCGGCTCCGCTATAGTTTTACACAACTCCCCCACCCTTTCTCCCTCTTCTCTGACTTCTGCTGGCACTTTCGCTTGGTGGGCTGTTCTCCTTCCTAGCTAATCTCTAAGACACTGTGGTTCCGGCTCACCTGTTTCCACTACGGTCCTTTCAAACCGGCTTTCCATCCCACGACCCGAGGGATTCCACAGCTACCCCCTTCCCCTTTTCTTTAGACATTCCCACAAACATAAGACAGGAGTTGGCTTTTTTTCCCTTCTCCTCCCTGACGAAGGACTTCGTCATGACCCTCTTGTCACGGTTTATTAAGACGGAAGTCCTCAAACCTCCACAGGAAGCCGATTCTTAAAAACCCAACCCCCCCCTTGCGGACGAGAATTAATGTTTCACGTTCGACTTCGGTGGGATGCTTCCTACCGGTTTTTTTCTTGCCCGGCGAACCATGTCATAGTGCTCACCTTCTTATCTTTCGGGAGACGGTTAAGACGCTGTCAGGTGGCTCAAAGAGTTTGAGCCTGACCCCCCCCTATCAGACCTTGAAAAAAAGCGGTTTGCAGCAATCCTCGCCTTCGCGCTTACCTGACCCATCTACTGGACTCGGATCTAGTGTTCCTGGACCAAGACCCGGAACATTTCTGCTACAGTACACTTGTTCCCCTCCCTAGCTCTTTTAAACCCCCCTTGAGATTTAAGTTCTCCCTAGGGAGAGGGGTGGACCTTAGTGATCTTTAATATAAGGGTGTTCTAGCCTGCCTCTGTCCCTCTCCCCGGAGAATGACATACTCCTCTCCATGCAAATCCCGAGCAACGCCTGGTAACTGCCCCTGAATGTCCCCGGTGTCCCTCCCTCCGCCCTCCTCCGCTCTAATGAGAACTTCCTACTTCGCAACGTCTCTTTCGGCTCTGGTCTCTATCGAATTGACTCCCGACTGGTCCTCTTTGCCCAAGTAGTACTTTTATCATCCTTTTAAGAAATTTGAATCTCCCTTTTTTCGAGTTCCTCTCTAACGAAATGCTGACAGCGTTCAGAGACGGCCCCACTATGTAATTACGCTTAGTTTCACCGTACTATATATTTTTGTTTGTTGTTGCAGCTAGAAGACGAGCTCGGACACTCTCCCGTCCTACCTTTCCTGCGCCAGCTCCGAAGAGGTATTAAGCCTTTTGGGATCCTGCCTCCCCCCCCCGTCCCCTCCTCCCCCCCCTTCTTTTGAGGGACGTTAAACGTCACACTCTTCCACCCCCGAAGTACCGGCAGGAAGTTCACAGGCTTCTTCAGCTGACGCCCTCCTTTCTCCGTCTCTCCCCGTCTCAGGTTCCCCTAAAGCCCAGGTTTTTTTCGGGAGTCCGCGGAGGTGTGTTCCACCCCAGGCAGGGTACGTCCCCCCTCTCTTTCTATTTGTTTATACGACGAGTGCCGTATTTCCCCTTCTGCTGTTCCTCCCTTTGAGCCTCTACAGCATGTCTTACCTAGTCCCTTTAATACGACATCGCAACGCCCTTCGACTTCCTTCAGCTTTGGGTAAGCTCTTTGAACTCCCCTTTAGTCGTTAGGCGTCTTTCTGGTTGAGTCTCCCGCCCAAGACTGACTTTACGCAGTGATGGCCCTATACTCCAGTATTCCGCTGGAACACAGAAAAACGTGGTTCTTTTATGTATACAAAAACATGGCGGTGGTTTCCCACCCCGAGGGACCCCCCCCTACCAGGATTAATTATGACATTATTACTGTACTCACAATTATCCCCCCCATAGACTTTTCTCCCCGTTTCCTCCTAACTGGCCACTGCAAAAGGCACGCTTAGTTGCCACTTTAGTCGTTGTTTTTCTTTTCACTGATTTTTGAGGTCGGTAGCTTTTATGCCAGTGAGGACAACTTTATTTCCACCCCATCCGGGACTCCTACTTCCTGACCTACTTCCCCCAGTTTATTTACGTTCATGTGGTTATTTTTTTTCTGTGTCTTTCCTCCTTTTTGTCCATTCCATTTGGTCCCCCCCCAGCTTTGTAGTGAGGACGAATCATCGAGGGAGTGTCTTTTTCCCAGACCTTCTACGACCCCGTGGTCTGTCCTACGCTCGATGTCGCAACCCTTACTTACTCTTATGATTAGTCTTCTCTGATATGCCGAGTGGAAGAGTTCGTCTCCTCTTGTTCTCATTTTCCCTTTGCTTCCCTGAAAGGCCTGGCTAATGTCGCCGTCAGCTCTCTTTCCCTTCCGAAGTAGGTCTTATAGAGTGTATTAGTCACCACTGTCAACGTTCCCAGTGAAATCACCATCCTCAGTCTCCCGACTGTTTTTCCCGATCACTTTTTGCACCGAAATTCCCTTAGTCATACCCCTCGACCACCTCTTCACCCCCTACTAAATTTTCGGTGTGGTGTTCCCTTTGGTGCCTAGCCTCTCTTGAACTAACTCCCCCGCCGCTTCTTTTCCCTTTGTAAGTATGATGGAACGGAGTTCTTTTCCGAATTCCTGGTTCCGTTTTTCAGCTTTTCTCCCTTCGCGTCTTCCTGTCCCGATTCGATTGGTTTCTCTTCTTCACGGAAGTACTATATCTTTCTTCCTATACGTTTCGTGGTCTTCCTCCGGCCATTAACCCTTTATATCCCCCTGTTCCCCATAGCAAAATTGTCTTCCCCCCTAAGCTTCCCCTTGACTCTAAGATTTCTCTTGGGTACTCTGATTCTTTCTGGAGACCACCAAGACGGTATTGATGTTTTCGTCTTCGGACCCCCATCGTTCAACATTTACTTTTTTTCTCTTCCCTCTCGCCTCTCCTTGGGGATTTCCAAGTCGTCCGATTGTTTGTTTTATTTGCCGGCTTCGACCTGGCACATGGTCGATATCTCCGATCTCCTTTTAGAAGTGGGAGGAATTCCTTACCGTGCCAACCCAACTCACTATTCCCCCCGACCCATTCCCCCCCCGGCTTCTCCCTTCGTTACTAGCGACTCCGCTTGTACGAAGTGAAATTTTTTAGGATTAGGTGGATGAACATTCTCTGACTTCCCAGAGAAGCTCTGTGAAGAGCACGATGGTTAAGGATAGACTGGTGAGGTTCGGGACCCCTAGAGTCCACACCTTGTAACTCTCTGTCCGCTTTTTCACGAGAGCATCGCCCGGTATGGCCCATTCCCGATGTTCCCAAAGGTCCCCTACATCAGAGACGTCAGGTAGTATGCTCCGCTTCGTCCGTCTTTCTCAGGCTGGTCCTTTCCCTTTTTAATGATGAATCAATCTCAAATAAACAGCCAATTTTCGGACAAAAATGCCAGTTCGGTCTCTCTCTTTCACTTTGTTTTTAGGGAGGGGTGTGATCTGATCCCCACGTCATACCGTTCTACCCTGAGTCGTCTAGTTTTGCGGACGTTCCCTCTCTGATCTTTATGATGTAAGCCAATCCGGACCGGATCACCATTATATTCTTTTGGCACGAAAACTCTGATTACTGTTCGCTCGCTATGCTTTTTGTTATGGATTTTGACTCCTAAGTTTCCCAGTCTAGGGCGCTTCTCCTCGCCGCCCCCTCTCTCACTCAAAGAACTCCCAGTCCTTTCCCTTGCATCCGTACTAGCCCCCGCCGGACTTTCCGACTGGCCGTCTTTGGCTCGAGTCCCGAACGTTGGAAGAGGCAACTATCATTGTTTTCTCGTCTTCTTTGCGCCCCTCATCTGAGATCACTTCCCTATCACCGCCTCTTTTCCTGTTCTCGTTCGGTCCCCCCCCCTCATGCTGTAACGACCTCCTTGAATCGAATTTGAGGATCCTTTTTAGATTACCTGATTGATTTTTTTTCATTCCTGCTGACTGGTGCGCCTTTTTCCCCCCTCTTTCCAGAAGGTCTTTCATTTCAAAACGTTTTTTTGTGAAATATCGACGGACCCCTTTCCGCTCAGAGTTCCTTTCCTTCTCTTGGCAGCTCCCCCGCTGGCCCAATATTCCCCCTCCCCTATGCTCCCTTTGATGCCGAGGGAGGGTCTTATGAACTCTTTTCCTACTCGAGGGATTACATACTAATTAGTTGTGATCCGATTCGATCGACTTGAATCTTTCCCTTAACCCCCTCCCAGAGATTCGCGAGCCAACTTCCTCGTTATTCCCCTCTTGCATAGAAAGGTTGTATCCGCCCCTGACAGAACAAATTCCCCCCCTATTCCCTGTCTATCTGACCTTTAGGTACGTCTTTTGTTCTTCCCCCCAGGAATTGACTTAGCCTCTTATTTATTTTTTAGACATCTTTTCGTGAATAAGCCTGAAAATTCTTATGCCGCCTTCCTGCATTTGCTTTCTAGGCTGTATTCCTGCGCCAAGGGACCAGTTCTGATCCCGCCAAAATTTCTCGAGGTCCTTCCCTACCCTAATAGGATTCTGCAACAACATGCCGCGGATCGGTAAAAGAAACCTCCCCTGAATTCACCTTAATCGCTTCCCACAACTAGAAAACAATAGACCCTTCTCCGCTTTTTTTCCAAAGAACGTAGCTGTGACGCCCTGTACTTGTTCAGGAGGGCGAGCCCCCCAACCCTCGAGGGGAATATCCTCGAATTGCGCAGATCCCGAGCTGTTGCATTTTTTCTATGGCTAGGCAACCGCAGAGGTTTTGCCTCCGTCCACCAGAACCTGGCATTTGAACTCTGGGGTCCCCCCTTTTGCCCCTTTCCTTGTAAGTCTGACCGACGCATTATCGTAATTTTCTCCCTTCTTCCCTTGGATAATATCCTTGCGAAATCAACCTTCGTTCCAGCGATCGCCACAAGTCAACGCGGCGTATCTCCTTCGGGACTGTTTCTACTCCTGTGCCGGGTAGTTGCCTCTCTCCAGTTCCCACACTTAGTAACCCTCCCAAGCAGAAGACTACGCTTTGACCGAGCAATGTACGACCCCCCTCCAGGTTGGTTTCTTAGTGGCCCAGTATTTTCAGATTGGTCTCTGAGCGTTTGCCTCGCGTTAACCCTCCACCTCGGGCTGAGTCAAGGTTTGTTTACATCCGCGGTCCTTTCCATTTTTTTTGCTTCCTCTTTTCCTTTTGTTTCTCCCTCTGCACCTTACCGCTCTGACAACCCATGGGTCTTACGATTATCAGGAGCCTCGTCCCCCCGAATCAGTCTTAGTAGACACTTGGACCTAGGTCAAGAGACAGACGAGCCGGTCTCCCGAAGAGCACGGCAAGTTCTTAAGGTTTCGTGATTACTGGTTTGTCCCACCTCGAGAGTTCATCCTTCGGCCATAGAAGGAGTCGAATGCCTCTAGCTTTCCCCGCACCGCTCCTCCTAGGGTCGTCTCATTTCCCCCATAATCGACCATACCCGTAGAAGGCAAGTCCCCCCTTTCGCCCCCCTCTTATTAAAGCCTCATCTCTAAATCTCTTCCCCGGAGTTCCTTCTGACCTGTTTCTCTTCCTTAGACACCTTCTCGGAGGATTTCTTTTAGCCTTGATTTTCACTGATGAGTGCGCCCGATAACGAGTTCCCCTTCCCAATGGAAGTATAGAGCCATCTCTGGTGCCTGTTTCCAATTTGGGACCTCTTTATTCGAGCTCGGTCTCTAGCTGGGGCTTTCCTAAGCTTTCTTGATTTCTTCCCCTTGGTTTTTTTGACTGTCTACGTCGGAACGACCTACCGCGGGGGCCGCTGACGTCCCTACCTTGCTTTACTGCCCCTGATTCTTCACGCTTCCAGCAGGGAGCTTCCTTCGGACTCTTCCTTGGCGTTCTCCCTATGAATACTCCAGGCCAAGCGTCCAGAACCGGAACACCCCTTGCACCACCCAATTTGCGGGAAATTGGTCGGAGCTCTGGTCAGCAGTTTTCCCCTGGTTTGACCTGATTTTCTCGGTTTCTTATTGATTCGCGCGCTGGTTTAGGGTCCTCCCCCTCCTTTTCTTTCGAAGCGACGGATCTCTAGTCTGAATTGAGTCGGCTCAGATCAAGGCTCTTCTCGACTCGGCCCCCCCCTCTTACCCCAATCTACGAAAATGAGTTTCAGTCTTCTTCTGAAGTAGACCGGGCCCAGTTCTATATCTACGCACCCGGCGGAGTTTATTCGTTTGTCGATTTTTTTTCGCCATCATTTCATAGCTTCCCTCGGGCCGCTCCCCTTGTCGTTCCCACACTCTTTTTCTGCTGTGCAAACCTGCTTTCCCTCAGAGTCATAGATGACACGCTCCCCCCCTTTTTTAAAACCGAGGAGAAAAGAACAAAAGTCACCTTCGGTACTTCCGGTCCCGTGCCTTTCAGAGCTTTTTTTGTTCATGTCATTGGGTGGCAAGCCCTTCTTACCCAACCGACCCCCGCCCACCGTTCGCGTCCCCCCACAGGAAACAGGTTTTTCCCGGTCGTTTAAGTGTGACCGCTTTGCTTGCTGCAGATCCTTAGTTGCGGCCTCCTGACAATTAGCCCAACCTCCCCTCGAGATCCTAGGTCCCCTTTGTTATTATCGGACCTGGGCGAGGTGGCCCAGACCTCGTTCCTTTTCCCCTGACAACATGCTCTGGTGCGATATTATTATTGGCAGGCCGATTGGTTGCGGACTGACCCACAGTCCCCTTCACTTGGGCCTAGTGCGGTAGAACCCCCCTAACTCCTCTACACTTCTGCCTACGTCCATCTAATGTCCTGGGCGTCATCCTCGCGCTCGTTCCCACCGCTTTTCTTTCCGGTCCCCTGTTTTTATAGGGAGGGTCCTCTAGGTACCCCCTTGTTCGCGGGAACCTCATTTGCGCTGCTCCCCCCCTTCCTGAAGAACGGACGCGCTCCTCTTTCATCTCGAAGAGCCCTTTATCCTTTCCCCCCCTTCTGGAAAGCCTCAAGAAGGCAAATTCCAATTCTGGCTTCCTTCCCTGAGTCGTGTAAGCGGGACTCGTAGTGCGGCGCTTCTGGTTCTGATCGACTCCTCGGTACTTTTTTGAAGAGGTTACCCTCCAATCTCGGACGCCCCCTCAAGGTCGCTCATAGTCTGGTAATTCTTTTCTTCCTAACCGAATCCTCCCTTGCGTTCCCTTTCCCCCTCCCGTTTCAGTCTGTGTCCTTCGGGCGCGTTCTCCCTTTTGATCGTTAGGAGAATCTCCCTCTACTCCCTCAGTTTCTTTTTGTCTTTTATAGGTCTGAGTCTTGATTCCCCATCCCTACGGCTTGTAAGGAGCTACTAGCGGTCCCTCGGAAACCTCGTAGCCTTGCGATTCTGCTCGGCCCTCTCACAAGACATTGGCCAATGTTGAGTTTCGTTTTTTTCAGATCGACCGTCGGGCAACACGCCCCTTTCCTTTTCATCCTTTCAAGATATAGCGAATTGAAGGTACCCTTCCCCTTCCTATAGTTAGAGCCTATATTAGGCCTCAGATGATTCCGGGATGAGCGGTACAAGGGCCTTCCTTTGGGACTCCCCCCCCGGTTCGACCCCGTGGAATTTACTCGATCGCAGCCCGCCGTCGAGTTTGCGAGCGCTGTCGAACATCATTCTAGTTTACTCTCCCCCGTCATGTAAAAAGACCTCCCGTCATCCCCTCCTCACCCCCCTCATACTTCGACCGGGACCTCTGACTTTCGCCCAGCCATGCCGCCACTTTCCCTCTCCCCCAGGGAGTATCAGAGTATAGTCGCCGACGCAGGAACGCTACTTCTCTTCTTCCCTTCTCGGTCCCTTTTTCATCTAGAGGATCTGCCATACTGCCCTTTTTTTGTGCAGCAACGAAGTCTCCCCTGGTGGCTAGGAACCTTCCTTGGTGCAGCCACTCACACTTCCCTTTCTCCCATGACAATTCCGCCGACATCCTTCCCTCCTTCCCTTCATCCTATCAGTAGTTCTCTAAGGACCTACCCCCCCAGTTGCGTCAGCCCTCCTAACCATTGCAACGCGGGGTACGACTTCGGCCCAGGATACTACAGGAATTCGTTTTGGGTCGCGGAATCCTTCGGCGAAAGCCACTTTCCAAGGTCAACCCCGCCACCTAGGCGAAACGGACCTCAGAGACCCGGGTAATAACTTGAATCGGCCCCCCCTCCAGATCTTGAGGCAGCTCGGGATTACGTCTGTAGCGAGAAGTTTGCAAGCAGTTTGGTGCTCGTGGGTTATTTTTGCATGGGTGTAAATTCTGTCGTTTTGATGTTGAAACTGTAACCCTTCTCTCATCGCTTTTGCATCCCGTGAGCTTTCCACCCACCAGCCTGTGTTAGGTGCCTGATCCCCCTCCCGTCAGACCCCACGCATCCTCCTCTCTTCGTATCTCTTCTCTGCGTCTCCTTCTGCTCGGCCTTTTATCATTTTCCCCCCCCCCCTCAGACACTCTCTTCCCTCGGATTTGGTTCAGATAGCCACGAATCTCGAGATCTCAGCTAGAGCGCCCACCTCCTTGCCGCTTTAGCTATCGACCACTGTCCATACGCGCGAAGTCGAAATAGACCCGCTAACGTATTTCGCATGTGCAAGGGTAACCTTTATAAACGACTGCAGCAGGGTAAACCTTCCTCTAATGGGTTTCTTCTGGTACCCTCGTAGTGCCACAATCAGCTTAAAGTCACAGCTGTAAGGCCTCCCCCCAGGGTTTAGAGGATTGCCATGAATCTCCACGTGTACCGGCAATTCTACCCTGTCTTTTGGAAGGTGAAAGAGTGTGCAGTCCGGGGGATTCCCCGGGTTGCGTTGGAGCTGTTCTGCTTTTCCCTTTTTGGATTTACACTGAGAATATCTTGTTTTTTGTTTTTGTTTTTTTTCTTTTTTTTTTTTTTTTTTTTTTTTTTTTCTTTTTTTTCTTTCCTTTGCTGTCTTTTTTGGCATTGCCAGCTGAAGCTCCCTCTCCTTGCATCCCCTTCCCTTTTTTCCCTCGCCTGCAACCTCTGCCACTTTCGGCACGCGACTTTTTTTCCTCCCCCCTTCTCTTTATTTCAGGTATCATGCGCGTCCTCATCCCAGAGCCTCCCCCCGTTTTCCTTGCACAGCTCCGGTGCTTCCGTTGCCCACATTTTCACCACTCCCACCTTCTTGACGGGGTGAGGGCAAACTTCGATTGAGTCTCCCTTCTGTTGTTTTGCAATTGCCTCTTATTTTCTACTGGTGGAGTTCCTTCAAGTCATCCGAGGTTTCTCTTCGCTCCTGACTGCACCTTTCAGAATTCTTCCTGTCCAGAGTTATAACCCCCGCTTTTCTCACCGTTCCCCCCTACACCCCCCTGATCCCCCCTCATCGTCCCCGCTCTTTTTTGATGTGCGATAGTCGGACTTCCTAAGTCTTAGGTTGTCGGAAGTCCTGGGTTTACGCTAGGTCGATCGGTTTGGGTTCTTTCTGTCGTTTTCCTTTCACACGCTTTGCATCGTTCCCCCTTAAACATGTCACCAAAACGCCCGATGGTCTGCCCCCAGAGTTCCCCTGATGGATCCGTTGACTTCCCATCATCTAAAACATACAGACGGCGTGCGCTCTGCCGTCCTGTGCGTTGTTTTTTTTCTTTCTAGTAAGATGTCGCATTTGGGTTTTTCCCCCCTCCGTAACAAGCTGAAAGCCAGGGCGCGCCCTCCCCAAATCCACTAAACGGAAAAAAATTCTTGACGTGTCCTCCCGCCTTCTAAGGCCGGAGGGATGAGGTTCATGAGCTGCCAGGACTGAGTCTTAACCCCCTTCGTCCCTACTCTCAAGGCTCCATTTCAGAGGTCTAAGGGATCAAAAGTCTAAGAGAGAAGACTGCATTTACGTTCTACATTCTTTAGTCTCGTTACCCTCCTCAGAAGGGTCCACTCCACCACTTGATAGTGTCTGAGAACGACTCCGTCTATTGAATCCGCTCCGTTCTGTCCGCTGAATTTTGGCTAGAAGCCCCTCCCGCTGCTCTCCTCGGTGGCCGCAACCGACTATCTCGACCCCCTACAGTTTTGCCCCCTTTTCCTTCCTCCCTGACGGTTATCCACGAGCTCGAACACCGCTGTAGTAGTCTTCTTTCTATTCTTCGTTTTGTGGATTGATGACGGTGATAGGGCAACTCTAGTTCGCTGTTTTATTCTCCCCTTTTTTTTAGGCAATGGGGCTTCAGTATTTCTCGTCTACCCCTCCCTACGAGATGGTCAGCCTTTGAAGGAGGTTTAACTACTTGGACGACATGAAGGTTTTTTCTGTCTCGTCCGATTTTGGCTGTTAGCAACGGAGATTCACGGAGCTTTTTCTCGACTCTTATAAGATCTCTAACCCTGGGCCTTTTCCATCCTCTTCTAATGGGTGAACCCCCCTCCCCTGTACCCGAGCTTAATGTGTTAGAGTCCCCGATCCTCCTTACCTGCGGACCAGGTAGGTAAAAGATTTACCGCTGTCCTTCGGATTGTGGAGTCTAAGGTCAGATGTTTCCCGTGGATCGACGTTCCCCCTGATTTAATGATCTTTTTCAGACCGGGGTTGTTTGTTATCTAGTGATCCGTTTTATTATTCCCCCTTTCCCGCAACTGGACCGCGAGCCCTGCCTCCTTTTCCGACCCCCGGGGCGGGGGGTTTTTTCCACGCACAAAGTTGAGAAACTCTTCTCTGACAGTATTCCCCCTTCCTCCGCTTGCCTGCCCGTCCCCCCTCAAAGCAACCTTTTAGTCCCTGTGATCTCGACCCCTCTTTGCCTTTTCTCCGTTGATCAATTCATGTCCCCCTCGCGAGAGACTCACCGTACTGTTCTGAGGGTACCCTTTTTGAAGACAGGTCGGCCCCCCGCTCACCCGGCCGTGCCTCGATTTTTTTGACGCAGACGATCGCAGGCGTCTCAGCCAGTGATGATTCCTTTTTTTCCCAGACCATTTTTTTTGCCTTCATGCGGTCCCCTCCTCCTAGAGGTGCATAAAGATCTTTCTTTTCTCGTGATCCATGCCCCCTGCGTATCTCCTTTTGGCCTTGTCCCTTAGGTTCTCGTTTTGCGGCTTGCGACTAATCCCTTAGATTCGATGTTCCGTTCCTTGATCATCGATATTTGCAATATTTGAGTTCGTGCCCCCACCTCCCACCAAACCCAAACACCCCAACCCCCCCCAACCAAAAAATTTGCGCACAGACCCCGCCTCTAATGGGGGATATGGAACCTTCAGAGCGGTTTATAACAGACCATCGTCTTTCCTGATACGCACGACTCCCTGTTTCCCATGAGGCTTATGTGGCGATAGTCCTCTTCAAATCCGGCTTTAAGCGCCTTCCCCTTTTTAACCGCCTTGCAGCCTGGGGAATTTTTTCCCTATAAATGAGTTTGTCTTGTCGGCGTGGGACCATGATCCCCCTTCTTCCCGATTTAATACAGCGTAGTTCCCCGAGCCTTTTTTCCTACCAACTCCTCCCTTATTGTTTCGGGGGTTTACTGGCCAAGCCCTTGGCGCTTCTTTGGTCTCCCGCTGGTCCTAACTCTTTTTGTTCCTAGCTCGGCCACTCCTAACTTCGCTCGTAACCGCTTGGGGCAGTATCTGAGTTTTCCGAATCGATACCCCCTGCGTCTTCTATAAGATGCCCTTCCCCTTGATACGTCGCGCATCTCACGCCGATTGTTTCGCTTATCCTAGGACTAGAGGCTCTCCCTTTATTTCCCCGGCCCTATCCGGGCGTCACGAAGTGCAGCTAATCTCCCCAATATGCCTACGAGCTGCCAGGTAGTCCCTGCAGCCCAAGCCCCCCCAGAGTGAATACCCCCTTCCACTAGGATTTTCAATCCCGTTCCCCTTTCCGCGCAGTTTTAGGAGTGGTGCTCTAGTCTTTAAACTTCCGCATGACCCCCTCTGATACCTTTTTCCCTGGGCGGGCCCGCCCTTCCAATCCCCTTCTTTTAAGTCAGGAGATTTCCTTTCGACCGTCTTAGCGGAGCGTGCTTTCCAGTTTGAGGATGCCGGCGCGGGCACCGCGCGGTCCCCTTTCGGTTACAAATTTCAGTTATTTTATTCCCCATCGTTTTTTTTGTTGTCTCTGATATTTTTCCGCTGTGGTCGGCCTCATCTCCTCGTCCCTTTCCTTCCTTTACCTCCTCCGCGGACCCACAAGCTGCCACGATTCACTCGACCCTCTGTAGAGCGCAGCTCTCTTTTCCTTTTCACTTTTCTTATTCATGGCGGCGCTTTCAGTTTCCCCCACAGCCAGGCGCGCGAGATGTTTTATTTTCTCGAATTACCACCCCCTTTCACCACTCACCCCAACATTCCGCGTTCGTTTAGGCTATGCACTCCCGCTTTCTGTGTACTTTTTTACTGTTTCCGAAGTATGTTCTCTTTGCTTGGCCTGGTGGCCCGTCCGAGTGACAACCTTGCCCATCTGCAGTCTTTTTCCCTTCTGTTTCGACGTAGAGTTCCAGTTTGGCCTCTTCCCCCCAAAACTCATTTTTTTGAAACAAAGAGACACATGCTCCACGGAGTTCTCTCTTCTAGTCTTCTAAGCCCCGGTTGCACGTCGAAGACTTTCTGAAATTTGGGAGCGTGGAGCCAATTGCTAATAGTCTCCGGCTCCCCGTCTTTCCATGCGAGAGGTGCCCGTTTGGAATACGCCGCTCTTCTGACTGGAAAGGCGGTAAATCCCGTCCCTCTTGGATGGACTATTCTACCCACTTTATAAAATGAGACCACTCTGATGTACATTTCCATCCCCCCCACACACAACATACCACAGCACTGTATGAAGGAGTCTTTGCTCTCCCCTTTCTCTTCCTTTAACCCCCCGGTGAACCCACTTATGCCCCCCGCCACACATTATCTTGACCCAACCTCTTCAAAACTTACCAGATACGACCCTCTTGCCGAGGCGGGGAGAGCTCTAGGACTTGACCAGACCTCCCCTAATCATCGTTTTCTTTTCTTTCTAAATGGCGGAAGCGGCGGTCTCAGTTTAAGCTTCTCCTTTTTCTTTTTGAAACCCATGAGGACGGGCCCCCTGTCTAGAAACATGGTTCTTATGCCCCGGGCCGACCTTTCCTTTCATGTTTCATCTCGACGGTCTTTTCTCGTCAGGACCTGAAGACGGACTCTCCTCCTCTTGTGCGCCTCCGATCAATATCGGTCCCGTCCCACGTCATTGTTTCTTTTTCCCCACTGACATTCTAATTTTCGGTTTTGGAAGGAGTCTTTTGTTGACTTCGAATTCAGCTCGAAATCTTCCTTCGGGTTTAGGCCCCCGGAGCGGAATAATTACCTTCTTTCTATATCTCATCCACTCTATCCGTGCGGCATGTTGTACCCTACTCCCTCTTCATAATCCGCCCGCCCCCCCCAGAGGTCATATTCTCGTACCTTGCGCTGGATTCGTTTCCTCTTCTTTCTCCATATGTCTCTACTCTTCGACACCCTCTGGGAGGTCAGGTCAATCTCTCTTTTTCAAGCATAAAAGTTTTTTCCTTCTTTTTTGACTGCTTGTTCGGTGAGAGAACCCTCTTCGAGTCTCTTAACGTAAGTGCGGAAGTCGAGCCTGAGTCCTCGTTCCCGTATTTGATAGACTAGTCGGTTCTCCCCTATCCATTTCCTTCATGTCGAGATACTATTTTCCTTATACCATTTTTTTTCCACTCCTTCCAGTCTGAGCAACGGCCTGTCTAGGAGTTTGCCTCCAGTGTTCGTTATTCGATAGCGAACGTATTTCTAGCGGAGCTGAGCGCTTCTTCCCCTTATTTCCTTTTTTAACTTCTCTCCAAGAAAGGTTTGAGCCGTCTAGACTTAGTTTTAAGAGGTGCTCCCTCATCCGCCCAGTGGCAGGTATCCTACAGTTATTCGTCAGGATTATTATGTCCCTTTACCTTCCTTTTGAACCCCCCCCCGCTAAAGATCAGGCCTGTTTTTGAGGAGACTTATCGCAGAAGCATGGTACTCTCGAAGTCTCTTTCTCACCTCCAGGAGCTTTGCTCTTCCATTCTTCATTTCTCCTTAGACTTGTATTGGCTTATATCTTCTTTCTCCCCCTCCTTTATCTCCCCCTGTAGGGTGTCGTAGTCCTTTGCATTAGAAGCGCTTGCGCGGCGTCATTTCATGTACTTCGCTTTCCTCTTAGGGTTCTCGAACATTTCCTCCCCGCCGCAGGTTTTCGCCGACCTAGATGGTGCTACTCCCTCCGCCGCGTGATCAACCTCGCCGATTTTCCCGGAGGCCCCTCGTTCCAGCTGATAGATGAATCAACTGGTTTCTCGATGAGTTATTAATCCGTTGGAAGTAGCTCACCTGGGCATCGGCAGCCCGACCTCTCCCAAGTGAAAAGAGGAAGCCAAACTCTGGATAACTGCGGTCTTTTCCTCTTCCCCTCCCCTGACAACCATGCCGCTTACTGGACGTCAGCCCTTCCTTTCTTTCCCGCCTTTATTGAGCAACTCCAGGATTGTGTTTTGGGAAGAGTATCCTCGTGTCTTAAGAGGTTGCGAGTTTGCGCCCTTTTGCCTCTCGTAACATCCGAGGTTCAGTTGACCCGACCTGTTCATTCCCTTGTTCTCCCTCTGCGCTTTGACCCGACGCCTTAGACTCCTGTTGAAACCCTCTCTTTTCTCCCAGCTGTTCTTTTAGATTCCCCGGAAACCGACTCCCCGGCATATTCGTACTTTGAATTACCTCCCCTCCGCCTAGAAAGTCCAGATCTTCTAGGTAGTAAGGGTTTGTGTCGGGGGCAGTGCCCTCACTGAGATTGCCTTTTCCATAGACGTAGAGCAGTTTCGATAGACTATTCTTGTGAACCTGACGAGGATCCGGAAATCACTGACTCCTATAGATCCCCCCTGAGTCTTTCGCAGAAGGAGCCTTGAGTTGTTAATAGCCAAGACCCCGTCCTTCTGTTTTTTGAGGACGTTTTCCCTTTTCCGGGGGTCTTTAATATTTCTTTCCAGGACGTGCTTTCCACGACGTGCGAGGTTTTTTATTTCTTCGCCTCCCTGTCCTCACAAGAAGGCCCCAAGGAGTTGAGGCTCTGGTAGCTTTACTTTTTTTGTCCTTTGGTGTTGTGAGTTCCCTTTAGCCAAAGAGGAAGCGGATACGGCTTATATATATTTTTCTTACTCATAATTTTTTTCTTTTTTTCTATATGTCCTGACCCTTTTTCTTCCTCAAGAATAAAGGCTGACGCGGTACTTCCTGAGATGGCCACAAGCTCTCTCAGGAACAGATCTGTGGACTTGGCCCTTATCCGGGGATTCTTTTCCCTATTCGACTCATTCAGTTTACACTTAAGTTTTGTTTTGCACCGAATGGGCGCCGATCCCCAATTTCACAACTCCTCCCCCACTTTTTTTTTATCCTGACTTGTTTTTTGGTATGACTCCCTCTCGGTTCAAGGTTGGTCCCTTCCCCCTTCCTCCCTCTATTTGACGTGCTATTTGTTGACGTCTCTCGGGACATTTGGTCCTAGTTCTTCTCCTGCTTAGGAGAAGCGTATCCTTTTTTTCCCGCACGCTTAACCGTACTCGGCCAACCAACTACGGGTCAAACCATTCCTGCCTCTCCTCCCAAAATGACTCAACGGCTATCGCTCCCTTGAATTATAATAGTTTCTTTCCAGAATATACCGAATATGGTTCGGACAGCCGTCAGTAGAGATTCCTTTTCCAATCTCCTATTCCCAACCAGACGGGTTTAAGTGCTCGAGTTAGGTTCCTCCATAACCGACTGTCAGGGAAATTCTTGTGGCCGACAGATGGATGCTAGAGAGCAACCTCTCCTCCCCTTTCTTTGAAAAATTAGAGTCCAAGGGACTCCCATGACAGTTGATTCTTTCCCCTTGACTCTTTTGCGGGTAAGGATTATCTGCAGTTTTGGGGAAGGCTTTCCCCCGCCGCTCCCCCCATCCTTTTTCGCGGCCCCCAAAAGTCAAAATCGGCTGCATACTTGTTGAACCGTGCTCTAGGGATGTCATCGCTATTCTTCGCTACCCACAAGCCCTCTTCGGAAAACTCCCCCCCCCCCCACCCAACTGTCGCAATAAGGGGGATCGTCCGCTTGGCGCGCTTTTGTCCCGTCCCTTTCTCTTTTCCCTAGGTTGAAGCCTGCGGAAGGGGCACTGATCCACATGAGACTGGGTGTCTTGCGCCATCACCTCTCCCTCCTTCTTTTTTCTTCGGATGAGCGCGATTAACACGCGCGTTCTACGCTTCGTGCGCTGACTTTGCCCATATACATCTTTTCTAAACGAAACTTCAGCAGACTTTTTTTCATGCGCTGTTCCCACAATCGCTGTGCCCGGTCGGAAGGCGGAGGGATCGTAGTCTTTTTTCCGCGTTGAGAGGGGACAATAGGTTATTCTTTTTTTGCCCGATCCTTCTTTACTTGTGCTGATTGCGTCCTTATGATCATAGGAGGTTACGAGTTTGGTCCACCCTGTCAAGTGTCACTTTCTCCTCCGGTCTCATCCCTTAGTCGACGGATCTGGACTGCCTTTTTTCTTGCGTCTACGAAGAGGTGTAGGATCAGAGGTAGACGCGTCTGTTTGCACGCCGGTACCCCCACTCGCGCGAATCCCTCCCTTCCCTGCCCTCTCAGTCGTGGAACTCTTTGTTTTCGAGTACTCATTTAAGCATCAGCTCCGGAAGAGGCTCGTCTACCTACTTTTCTGCATTGGGGTTCTATCGGGGTAAACTCTTTCTTTGGTAACGTATTTTCCTCATCCTTTTTTTTTTTCTTGATCTAGTAGTAATCCGCCGGCATCAACCGGCCACTCCTCCCTGGATAGACCGCCAACCTCTCCCTTACCTCCCCGCTCTTCAGGTTCCGCCGCCGCCCCCTCCCCGCGCTCTTGGATTTTCGGCCGAGGTCTTCCCCCCCAGGATCTCCCCTCTGAGCTACTGGACCGCCTCTCCTTTGCTCCCTTGCTGTCCTTAGTCCCATAGACTTTGCTTAGCTTCGGATTTCTCGTGACCCCCCTCCTCGTCCGATAGCGTTGCTACGGATCGTCTCTAGGAAATACCCGTGCTCGTCCGTTCGAGCGGCTTGTGTGACAGTCCTGTTCTTTAACCCAAGAAACTTCGGATCCTCGTGGAGTTCTGTCTAGTAGTTTTATTGACTCCTACAACGTCCGGATCCGGTGCCAGTTCTACTACCCTCCAATCTCATCTCTCTCCCTCCCCCTCACTATACTCCTCCCGATGATTCTCTCTCAGCCGAGTCGAACCTCCCTGTCTTTGAAATCCTCAATTCTATAGATCCCCCAACACCTCCCCGCCATATACCATATTTCCCCTTTGGTTCAGAGCTTGCCTATCTTTTTATTTCCTAACCTTTTCACTTTAGATTCTGTCGTTCGTCCCGTTATCCTGGTTCCACTCGAGATTCCTTTTTCCCTCTCTTTCAAGGAGCGGTGGATTAGCTATCAGAGGGACCCCCCTCTCGACAATCTCCAGAAAGCTTTTCGTGGAGAGATACAAGAGCCACTGTTTTCGGGGCCTTCCGCCTTTTATGCTCCATATAGAAAAGTATAACGCCCTTCCTCACAAAAGCTCTCGACTACTTTTACTACACTTTCTAGATGAGTAATTTTCTCTCAGTAAGCCCTTCATTAAGTTCTCAAAACCACTACACCCCCCCCTGCCCCTGGCAGACCTTTTAGTATTGGAGTTCTCTTTGTCCGACCTCCGTTTGTTTATCGGTATGCTTTCTACTCTTTCCCTTTTGACATAGATAGAATACTGAGTCCTCCTTTCCAGCGACATGTCCTCTTATCAAGCTTTCGTATTGGTTTTTCCTGAGGGCCCTGGTCTCCCAAGTTTTTCCAAGCATTGAGCAATATCCTTTTTTTCCGGGAACAGGAAGGATTTCGACGTTTCCCCCCCTTCTCCAGAAGAGGCGTGCTCTTACAACGAGACTCGAGCCCCGTCCCCAGCGCTTGCTAGTAGTCTTCTTTTTGAGCCTCCTCGCAACTAAAGGTCAGAATCGCCCTGCGTTAGTAGGACTTTTCGAGTCTCGGACCCGCCCCCTAGCGAGACTCACGTCTCGAGTCTCAAAGTTAGCTCTAGTCGATTTCTGAAGCCCTTGGTTTCTCCATCGCAGAAAATTTTGCCCTCCACCGGCCAGTCGTTAATAGTGAAGATCGAGCATCTCCCATCAAGAGGCAAGGAGGCATGCTCCCCCAACAACTCTCTCTCGAAATAACTCCTAGTCAGTCCAACGGTACACCTCCCAGAATTCCCCTTAACGACTGACCCCAACTTTCTATACCCCTATGAGTTCTCAATTGTCCTTCTCACCCATTTATGAAATAACCTCCCCTCTTCCTTTTTTTTTTTCCCCTGCGCTCAGCCTGAATTTTAAAACTGACTAGGACCATTCTCTTCCTTCCTCCCTCTGCCTTAGTCCCCCCCTTTGACGGTGCATGAGGTCAGTCCGCTGTAGAGGCAGTCTGGAACGTCCCGGGTCTCCGGCAACTTCCGTACTTTTCTTCCTCTTTTTTTCCCTACCCTTCCCTCTGTTTTTTTCGATCTGGATATGTTTCTGATTTTTTCAGCTCCGATTTCCAACAGATGTCCCCTGGAACGGGCACAACTCTGCCTCAGTGATCTCTCGGCTTTCCCCCCTCCTGTACTTTATCTTATTGATCGCATAAGTCCTTCGTCGGTTTCAGAGAAGGTTTTGCGACGGACACTTTCAACCACTCCTCCCCCATTTACTTAAAAGTCCCCGCTCGACGCGCGATGGGACGGTTGACGTGACAAATTTCTGAGTATGTTCTACCCCCCTTTGAGTTGACCTCCTCTTCCTAACGATGGAATTGGATATGCCGCCCTTTCCACTTCTATTCAGTCCCCCGCCGTCTTTCTCACTCCCCCACCTTTGTAAACGGAATCCTCTCCAAACTGAGACCCCTTAATTATCCCCTCGACTCCTCCGTCTTGCAGATCGGTTAGGGAGAGATCTTTCCTAAGCCTATCCTCCCCCTCCATGGTCCCCATCTGGACACATCTCTTTGGTTCTTGTATTCGGTTCCCACTACGACAATGAAGGCTTTTCCCCGACCTCTTTCTTCATCCCCGCTCACCCCCTCGCTCCAACTGCGGCCTTCGATTCCAAAGGCCCATATCCCCACCCATAGATCTTGATGATTTCTTAACTTTCTCCAGCCCCCATGAGGCGGTCAGATGGCGAGGTTTCTGTTTTCCCGCCGCGTCCCACAGCGACCCCGCCCCGTCCCCAGTTTTCTCACCCCCCCAAGGCACCAAGTTAGTTTTGCGCGTTTGTGTTGATAGTGATGGCCTCATCTCTGGCCGAGAGTTATCTAATTCTCCTTTCCCTCTTCCGTTCTCAAATTGAGACTCATATGGCCCATTCGCGGTCAGTTCCCCTGTGCGATTTTAATCTCTTCCAGTTTTGAATGCGCCCCCCAAATGACGGTGTTGGAAAGAACCTCGATATTTTCGCTCGCCCCCCGGGATTTTACCTAGAACTGCAACTGGCCTGGAGGAGCGCTTTGACCACCGGCCCTATTCTCTCCTTTGACCTACCCCGCCTACACTCAGGACCTTTAGAGATGAGTCAACACCGCCTGTTGCAGGAAGGGGCTGTTTCTTCGGATTTCTTTTTGACCGTTTATCTTGAGTTCAACTTAGGGGTACCGCGCGCTCCTCTGTCTTGAATGACGTCTCTTATACATCTCCACTTCTTTTTCAGCCGAGACCCGTTGAATTCTTTGTCCCACCTATGTAAGTGTCCAGCTAAAAAAGACCGCACGGCAATGACTAGGAGCGGAAATAGATTGCTCCAATTCTCTATTGCGCCCAGTCTGGTCTGATTTACCCGACCTGGAAGTAAGCAGCGTGTTGTCCTCTCGTTACCCTTGCAATAGAGACTCAAGCAAAACAGGTACGTGGACCATCGAGTGCAGCGGGTCAGCGCGACCTACGCCCCCCAAATGAGCTTCGAAAAAGACCCCCAGAGGGCACTCGCCTTTCTACCCGGGACCTTCCCTTCTTTTTTCTCGTTAGTCTGACGATAGTTGTCGCTCTTCTGTTAATCTAATGTTATTGAGAGAGATCCGACCAGAAGATCATCAACGCGAACGCGGCAGTAAAAATGGCAGCCGGGACCTGGGCCGCGGGACTTTAAGGATGGGTGTAAGAGATGGACCCCCGAGCCCAAACCAGGCGACTCAACTATGATTGCCCGAGGGACTTTCTTTTCCACCCCTATGACGTTGTACCCGGCGGCAACGTCGAGTATTATGAGTTTTGCACAGCTGCACATCCCCGTTGCCCTCTCAGTCCGACTCCGAGTGGAGACCCTGATCTAAGGGGTTACTCAAACGGAAAGAAGGGGGGAAACCCTCTTCCAACTGCTCGGCCTGTTTGAGTAGAGTGTCTGGATTAGACTCCGGCCCCAGAAGGAGGAGCGTTCCCGCTTTCGCCCCTACACGCCATTTTGTAGTTCGCCCTTATCACGTAATAGGTCCCACCCCCCACCAGACCGATACAGAGTACATCCGACTGCTGGGGAACTTTCGTAGGTAGCCAAGTTGCTTTTTCGTTATGCGTGTCGTCGCGAGGTCTCGCGGTGGCTCGACCAAAAAATATCTTTCATCTCTGAAGTAGAGTTGCAGGTACGCAAGCCCGTGCGACGCTGATATCCAGCCGGGGTTAAAAGCACTTTCGGGTGGTTTTGGTTCATACGGCCCCTTACTGTTTAAAATGACGATCCTGCCAAAGTTCCGCCCTCCACAGATTCCTCTCTCATTTTATCCCTCTGTCAGTAGATGCGCTAAGGCCTATCATACAGGCCGTCAAGACCTATCCCCCCTTTGCACGCGGCGCAGACCTCTTGGCCGTTGTGCGAACTGCTGTGGCGGGGTCTGTGTTTCCCCGTCCTTACTTTCCCCACTCCCTACCTTCGTACTCAGCCTAAGGAGAAAGTGCACGGCCGAATCCTCTATCTGGGTGGGGGAAGAGTTTCCCCTGGTAGTTAGAGGGCCCACGGGGGATCTCATAACTGGTTCTTTTTACACGCAGGTTTTCCCGAGCAAGCCGTGGGAGATGTGACCTGACTCCGGAACCCGGGGCTTCTTCTCATTTTCCCCTCTTTCCCCTCTGCGAACGACCCCTGAATACCCCCCTACCGATTAGAAGACTCCCCTCTCTTCTACTTCTTCCTAGAGCGGCGTGTTTACATGGTGTCGTCTCTTTCGGTGAAACTCGGCGTGGTGGAATATTTTCTGGACGAGATTTTGAGGCCGATCCGCCGCTCAAGTCACTAGCCTATTCTCCATGCCCATTAGAGTCCAATGAACCGTGAGAAAAGAACGAAGACCGCTCCTTCGCTTACGGGCCCAAGGTACCCCTTTGCCGCCTTATCTCGTCATAAGGCCTTCGACCCCGTTTCCTCTCAATTTTTTTACGAGTCACTGGCAGTCGGATCCCCTTTCCGTCTCTGCGAGCTTCGTTTTGTTCTGAGGTCCGAGAAGACCCCCAAGCCTACCAATCAAGGAGATCTGAGCAGCGAAGGCTCAGTGCTGTGCCGTGGCAAGTGGTGCATTCTCCGGAGGAGTTTCCCGTAGCGGCCGCTCGTTAGGATGGCTCCCCCCCGGCACCTGAGTACCTTCCTTTATTCACAAAAGTTGTTTTGTTCCGTATAGCTACTCCGTTCCGTACTCCCTCCCCTTCTCAATCTCGGCGACGGCCTCTCGTCGGACTGCAAGCTGACAGACTGCACCGAGACGCCGTGCCCGGCAGTTCTCGTTTAATTCATGGATCTTCAGGCGTCGCCTTCGTACACCTCTGAGCATTTTTTTGCCCAGAGCCTGTGCGCCGACGTACCATTTCCCCCACTCGAAAAACCCGTCGCGGACGGGGTAGAGAATCGCACTTCCGTTTGACCTGGGCGATCCCATTTTTTTCCCCCTTAAACCCTCTAACTTTCTTATTCGCTGCCTTGGTTTCATTTCAGCCTTTCAAGCAGATGAATGAGGCGATTTGCTCGGGTTTTTGACCTTAGGCGTCCCCCTCAGTCGAGGCCGGGCCCCAAGCGCTTCGGAGACTGTTAAACCCCTAGATTCCACCTCGGATAACTAAACAAATTCTCCACTTCCGCGCAGATATCTGAGCCGACCCGACCGCGATGGCCTTTGTTCGTCTCTAAGCCTGTGAGGAGTGTTAGGGTTTACGCGCCGATTCTGAATATTCTACTGATCAAAAGCGCGTTGTCCGGATATATTTCTTTACTTTTCCCCCACCCCTCTTCGATTGTAAAAACCGTCAGTTAATTAAAAGCACTGCTGTAAGCGCAACCCTATGCTCCACTGCTTTGCCCATTTAGAGGCTTCCCCCTTGACCATATAAAAACATACAGTCCTTGCTAGTGATCCTATCTGCGAGTTACTCGACTGATTCTCGGATTTGAGACTGAGCCCATGTTGGACCGTACTCGTGTACCCCCTCCTTCTAAAGAAAGCATTCGCGTTGAAAAACATTCAACCCACCCTTAGGATGCGCCGCTTTGCACGCCTTTTCGGTGAGGCGTTAGGTTAGTCTCTCCTGCTTTTCGAGACTGCGCGACCCCCCCCGGACGCTCCTCAGGGGAGACTTAGGATTAGAAGCCTATTGGTCGAGGCTTCATCTCCTTTCCCTCGGTGTCCTTCGCGTGTAATGGGCGCCTTTCGTACCCATGGAAGGGTTAGTTTCCCCTTCAACCCTGCGGTATGTGTCGTCTCCCCTACTGGTAGCGATCTGCAACTAAGTCCATCGGAGCGCTTACGTGCCGCTTTCCGTAAAAGCCCCTCTCACAGAATTAATCATCTCCGGTTGCTAAGATCTATTGCCAACCTCGCGCACTTTGAATCTTCTCGATTGTTTTTTCCCGCGACTGGAACGTCGGGTTTCTGGAAGCTTACGGTGTTTGGCATATCTGTCTTTTTTTTGTATATGCTAGCATTCTTCTCTGTCTTTATTTTTCGTTTTTGTCCGGGCTAAGATTCTCGTATAACCCACTAGAGCAGAGAAGAGGAGCTC
>Ga0179593_1264504_pt1:7500-29381 | contig 29381 bp, 33 predicted proteins | sample CZODoug2_1_08_16_FD_185931 | JGI IMG/M metagenome (GOLD analysis project Ga0179593, IMG submission 185931) | Vadose zone soil fungal communities from Angelo Coast Range Reserve, California, USA - CZODoug2_1_08_16fungal (PacBio error correction) | ecosystem: Environmental > Terrestrial... | reverse complement strand
TTGGATTCCAAACGGGCATGTCCTCCCCTTTCCCCCTTTCTTCAAGTATCGGCGGGTTGTCCTCCCCCTCAGGATCACCGGGTCGACGATCTCGGTTCTTCCCTTCGTTTTCTCTTCTTGACTGGGGCTCCTTTCCTGGCAGGGGTCAGTCTCCTCCTTTTCTCTGTGTGTTCCTCGACGCGTTCCCGCGCAGGTTTTTTGAGAACTTTCCCTACTTTTCGTGTCTCCCTTTTTGATTTTTCCCCATGCCCGTCCCCCCTTCTAGTGGGCCTGCGAGGTTGATTCCGGTTTCTTAATGCTCGTGTACTCCCCCTCCTCTTTGCTCTTCTGTTTCCCCAGTTTCTCTTCGCGCCTCAAAAGACCCCCGAGGTCATTATTCAGGGGCGGCGTTCCTTTGAGTCCACGGGGTTTTCCCGCCTCCAAGGCTCCCGTTTTTCCGCTGGACCCCCCTTCCTTCCCCACCGGATGGTTGCAGTTCGACCCCTCTTGCACTTAAGTGTCCCCCTCTTCGGGCCGCCCTATCTCCTGAAGATTTCTTGCTGTTTACGACGGTTCTGCCCCCCCAGGCAGGACAGTTTTCCTGTTTTGATTTTTGTGCAAAGCCTCTCACCCTTTGTTTTGAGTTTTGGATTTCCTCCCTCTTCTTAACGGGACCGCTGGGAGGGTTTTCTTCTTCCTTGCTTTCTCGATGGTTGATGGTGGCCGACATTCGTAGAACTGTCCCCTATTGCCCCCAGTTTTTTTTTTCACTTTCTTCCCCTCGTGGCCTCGCCCGGGATTTATTTTTCCCCTAACACGGTTTACTTTTGCTTTCATTTTTTGTTTTCGCGGTTGGCCCCTAACTTCCCGGGCCGATTGGTGGAGCGGTGTTCTTTTCCTTTGGCGATTTCCCCGACCCCCCATCCGACAGGTTCCCACCTACTTTCCCCTACTGCCCGTTTCCCCTTACCCACGTTCGGTTTAACGGCTTATTTCTTTCCCTCCCACTGAGCGGTGTGCCTTACCGTGCGAATTCTGTTCCACTAAAACTTTGATGTCCTGGCCCGATCCCTCGCTCGAACCCCCCCTTCTCATCGCTTTCGGTGGCAAACGAGCTCTTTTTCCGTTTGGAGGATCCCCGTCCCCAGTCCTAACCCTCGTCTCCTACGCCTATCTTGGAGTGAAACCCTTTTAGTCGTTGTTCTTTCCCTGTCGATGTCTTTCTCTCTTTTCACAAAGGGAGAATTCCCCTTTTTGCCCCCTTCTATATTGTACCTATTTAGACCCGGTGGATGCCAGCTCTCTAATCCCGTGTGGTCTTTTTCTATTTTGTCATTTGCTTCCGGAACCTTACTTTCGTCCCATGGGGGGGCGCCCGTTTTCTATTAAGGGGAATCGAGTTGAACGCGTCTTTTCGTGTTTTTCACCTATGACTCATGACCTTTTTCCTGGTTTGACTTGCCTCCCTTTAACGGACCTCACCGCTGGTGTTTTGGCCTGCCTAACGAGCAGGTTGGTCAGTCACAATTTTTTTTCTACTTTTCCCCGCCCTCCTTTTTCCCGCGTCCCAACCTTTTAACTTGGTGATAACCGTTCCTCATTCCCCCCGTCCTTTGCTTTTTTTTTTGCTAAACATGCTCAGTGAGAAAGAGTTTTCTGTATTTTGTAGGTGGACCCTTCTTTCGTTAGCTTTCGGGGGATCTTTTCGTGATCTCCTCTGCTGAGATATCTGGGCCTCCCCCCCCGTTTCGTTCCCCCCTCTCTCCCAAGTCCTCTTCATTTGGTTTGTGTCCGGCGTTTGGATAGCTTCTGGCCCCCCTCTGAAGGACTTCTACTTGCACCCTCTTTCAGAAGAGTCGTTTCCCTGATTTTTTTTTCGCAGCCTTTCCCTGTGAGGCTGCCCTGACTGAATCCTGGTGGTTCTTCCCGGTTTAATTTTCCTTCTTTGTCTTTTTATGCCGTTGGATGTGTCGGCTATCGTTTTTTTTTTTTTTTTTCTGTCCTTCCAGGCCCTTTTGCCGCTTCCCGTTTTGCTACACTGAACCTTTATTTTTCGTTCCTCCTTTTCTGAAGACTGCCGTGACCCCCATCCTTTCCCCTTCAGAACTTTTTCCTCTCCCACCTGTTTTCTCTTTTTTTTTTCTCCCGGTTTTCCTCGTTCCTGGTAGTGAGGGTTTTCCCTTCTTTCAGCCCCACTGGGCGAAACTGGATTATTTCTTTCACACGCGGTGTTGGGCTTTTGTTTATTCTTCTCGCGCGGATCAGCTGCTGTTTAAGCTTTTTCTCAGCCGACATCGACCCAACGCGTCGTTCTACCTTTTTGCCAAGCTCCCTCTCCTCATCTGATGCGCGTTTGAGGCTGACCGTTGACCCCGTTGTGTTCTCTCTCTTTTGGACTGATCGTCGTCCGTTTCCTGTTGAGTGGCGCCAATCTCCAGTTTTTGTCCACCTCGTTCTGTCTTACTGACGCTGCGATGTGGCCCTTATGGTTCCCGCCAACGTCTGCAACGTTAGAGGATGTAGGCTCCCCCCTCGGAGCCAACTCCTCGTGTGCCTTTGCCCTTTTTTCTTTTACTTTGGGGTTTCCTTCGTTTTTCGGATGTTTCACATTCCTTGGTCCGTTGGACTCCCCTATACCAACAATTTCCTTTCTTTGAACTTCCGTTTCCCGCCCCCCCCCTTCTCTCATGGTTTTAATCCCCCGTTGTTTTTTTTGTTCTCTCATGGGGTTTCCGCGGACAAGTCAGCTCCCCCGTTCAATAGTCTTTTCTTGCACCACGGATAAAGTGAATTTCCATCGATGAACCCCGTTCCCACTCAACCCCCCCCTTCTTCCCTTTACCTCTTCCATGGTCACCTCGGCCCCGTCCACACCCTTCTTTTTCCTGTTCCGAACAGCAAGCAAGGTGCGCTCCGCCGGGGGGGGTATTAACATTCTTTCAAACATCGGGCGGCGTTTCCGTGCAGCCTTGTTTATGAGCTCACTGGAAGTCGTCGTTTCCTTTAATTTAGGCAAGCCTTCCTTTTGTCGTCCTAGTGCTCCATCCTCTTTTCGATCTCTTGGTTTTTTTGGGACTTCCCGAGAAACTCCCCGGTTTTTGTATATTTGGCGTCGATCGTAGCTTTGCTCGGCCCAGCACAGCTAGTCAGTCATACTTTTTCCTTCTTCAATCGCCCCCTCCACCCCGTAAGTATTGTCCCTTTGAATGGCTGCGTGTGGTTCCCTCTAATTTCATAAGAGTTGTATTGCCGCGCACTGTCCGTTTTTTTTTTGAGGGGCCCCATGACCATTCATCCCCCTTTCTCGCTCTTTGCTACTCGGTTGTTCTTCTGGGGTGGAACGATCCGAGTCTTATTTGGACTCGTTTTTCTCAGGATTTTTTTCTTCTTTCCCCTCAAGACGCTTTTCGGATCGAGCGGTGCCTGGTCCCCCAAGTTCCTTTCGATGACGCCTTTCTCCTTTTCTTGCCTAGTCCTTTAGTGAGCCCCCCCCCTCGCAACCCGGGTCAACTTTCCTCCCCCCGGCACAAACGTCCTGTCCGAACCCCCCCCGGGGCTTCTTACCTCCCCCCTCCACTCTTCTTTCCTTCTGAGTTATACGATCGCGTCGTTCTCCCCTACCCTTCTCTTTTCGCCTCCCTTCCTGTAACTTTTTAACTTTACTCCATGTCCTCGCTTTTGCCCCTCTGCTTGCTTCGGTTGCGCTTCGTTTTTTCCCTCCAAAGTTAGGGATTCCTCTTTTTTCCTCCCGCTTTCGCCTCTCCCATTTTGCGCCCTTGTTCCACTTTTTCCTTCCCTCTCCACCCCTGAGCGCGTTCTCGCGCCCTGGATGTTTTCGAGGAGTTCGCGAACTGGGGACGTCTCGCTTTGTTTTATTTGCCAGACATTTGCCCCCTCCTTGCACCTTTTTTCCTGTCAGACTTTTGTTTTTCAAGATAGATTACTTTTTACGGCCCCCGGAGGTCCAGAGCCCCTGCGCCTTGTGTTTACCCCCTGTCTTGTGTTTCTTTTCTTCCCCTGAAGGGCGTTTCCCTGTCCCCCCCTAGGTGCAGGGATTGGGCCGTGTGAGACCTTCTTACCTCTTCCCTCTTGCGTGATGCCCAGCGTTTCCCCAATTCCGTAGGAGATTTATCTGTCAATTCCCTTGTCCCCTCCCCCACGTTACGGCTTTGGCATGGCACTCCAAATTTTGCTCCCCCTTTTCCTGACCCTTTGTATTTCCTATTGTTTTCCATTTTTTTAGACCTTTTTGATCGCTTCTTTTGTCCTTACACCCCCTCCTGATTTTTTCACGGTCCTCTTTTTTCTGGTTTCTTCCTGCGGGACTTTTTTTTTCTGGTCTGCCACTTTTCCACTCGACTTAGATTCGTTCAAGTGTTTTTTTTTTTTTAAGTCCCTTTAGCCTTTTTAGTTCTTCTTTCGGTGCTGCCGTTTTTTTTGGGCCCACTTCGGGAGAGTTGCTCTCTTCGATTTTTTGCTCTTGCCCCGCGGTGGTCCCCCCCCCTCTCCACAAGTCTTGTGTCTTTTTTTTCTTCCCTCCTTGGCGGTTCGTTTCTACGCGGGTCCATTTGGACTGTCCGTTTACAACACTCCGCTTTGTTTTCGAGTTTTCTCCCTCTTGGTTTATTCCTCCCCGTACGCCGCGTCGTCTCCCCCCCCCGGCCTTTTGCGTCCCGGGGGTTAAAACCCCTCCTGTCTTTTTAATTGTTGCTTTCTCCCCACCTCTTTTCCTCACTTTGGGCCGTTTTCTTCCGATCAAGAAAGGGAACCCCCCCTCTCCATAGTGAGTTCCCCCCTTCCAAACGGCCTTCTAGGTCTTCTTTTTCCCTGACAAAGGGTGATTCCCCGTTGTTTTTTCTTCGATTTTTGGTAAGTTCAGTTTCGTTGTCCTTCATTTTTTCTTTTCGCCCTGTTTTTTCTCCGCTCCCCTAGTCGATGTGAATTATTTCCTTTCGGGATATGTTGCGTCCTGTCCCATTCAACGGCCTTTGTTGGCCTTTTTGAGTGTTTTTCTTGAGTGTTTTTTTTTTTTTTTTTCCCTTTTCTTCTCCTTTTCGAAGTTTTTCCCCACTGGCCCTTATGTTTTTTTTCCAAATGGACTCTTTTCGATCTTCGGGGCTGCTGTCCTTTTACATGGGGGGAGAATAAATGGGTTTTTTTTTCTTTTTGACCTTTTTATGTTCCTTACTTTTCCCCCCTAGGCCTAATACTGGCCCTCTTGTTTTGCTTTTTTTTTTCGGTAAAACCTCTTCATCACGTTTCCTTCTTCCGTTTGCTGACCGCGACCTTGCCTCCTCGGCTCTGTTTCAACGTTGTCGCGGCCCCTGCTAGTACCTCCTGTTTCCCTGCCGTTTTTTTCCCTCCGCGAAAATATTCCTCTAACCCCTGACGATTCGTCGCCCCTCGTCCGCGCGGGGTTTAGGCCCAGTCGTGAGTCTCTTTTTTCTGATCCGTTCATTACCTGCTTTCCTTTTCTCGTTCCCATTCCCTCCTCCTCCGGTTGTTTTTTTTGTCTCTCTTGGGCTTAACGCTCTTTCTCCTCTGGAACAATTGCCATGAACTTGTTTTTCTTCCAATGCGTGAGTGGCGTTTGTTCCTTCCCTGCGCCCCTCGACTCCCTCATAATATCTTTTTTTCTTTTCCCTTCTGGGATCCGAGACGGGTTTTTTTCCCCCCCGGCAGGAGGAAGACCCTATGAGAAGGTGGGCTCATTTGACTCTCTCCCTTTTCCTTGTTGAGTTTTTGTAGACTCCATTTCGTTTTCTTTCCCGGTGCTCCCAGGCCAAGCCGGGACTGACGGGGCGGGCGAGGCTTTTTTTTTTCTTGTCTGCACGGCGAAACCCGCTTCTTTTTCTACAATTACAGCCTGAGGGTTCTTTCCCCGTCTTTGTCTTTTTGTCTAGCCCTCCTCTTCCAACGTCTTTCATGTTATGGGCTACCCTTTGGAGTGACCCTGTGCCCCCTTGGGCCACTTAGTAGGGTCAAAGCTTGCCCCTTTTTTTGCCCCCCCCGTTCTTTGACTGACTCTTGCTCAAAACTCCATCCACTCTGTCCCTTCCCTCCCCCCCAGGTCCCCCTCACAGTAGAGCTGCTACGATTTTTCCCGAAGCTGGAACAGCCCCCCATCCTCCCCCCCCCTGTATCAGCCGGGTTGTTGCTTCCCCCGACTCATCTACTGGTTTGTTTTTTTTTTTTTTTCTCCTGACTTTTCTTCAGATCCTTCCACGTAGGGATGTTCTCCCCACCGGGGCCCGCTCTTCTTGACCAAGCGTAAATGATCGAAAGGCGACTTTCCCCTTTATGCCCCCGTCCCGCCCGGTTAACTTTTTTTGCTGCCGGTTTCGTTTTTTTCCCTTCTTTCACCCAGAGGGATTTTAGTGATCGTTTTTTTCTCTTTCCGAGGCTCCGCTTCCCCCCCCTCGGACAGGTTTTGTCCCAACCTCCTTTCAGACGTGCCCCCCTTTTTTTTTACTCAAAGAGTGACCCCTCCTTTTGTTCCGCCCCCCCCCTTCCCGGCGTGGTTTTTTTGTCCGGTTGTTCGCGCGCTTTTTTTTCGTCCCTTTTAGCACTTAGCCCCTGATGTCCGGCAGCCCGTTTTCTCTCCTACATTCTCCTTTTTGCGGGGGCCCGATCCCTCAGACCTTTTCGTTCAGACATGTTGTCCCCTTTTTCCCTCTGTCCCTTCAGGGATGGGAGGCTTTTTCACCCCCTCTTGATTTTCCTTTTTTTCCCTAGGGCTTGCCTTTGATTGCCCATGTCTCTGTTTCAGTTAGTCAAGGGTTCTTCCCTCCGCTAGTTCCTTTTTCTGTATACTTTCTCCCTATGGGCTCAGGGATTGCTATAACTTTAACCGTACGTTTTCCCCAGTTGGTGATCTTGCCTCATAGAGGCTCTATTCCCCGACTTTTTCTTTCCTCTTTTGCGCGTTTTTCTTCCTTTTTTTTGTAACCTCCTGATGGAAACGACAACGGCTTTTTTTTCTGCGATCCTGTTTTTCCGGTTTCCGACGTTCCCCGGTCTTCCCCCAGCCCGCTCCCCCTCTTTCCCTGCACCCTTCCGTTTCCGCTTTCCCCTTCTCTACAGTTACAAAGAGTTAGTTTTCCTCCCCCTAAGATCCTCTTGCCGTGCTGAGGTGGTAGTGTCAAATTTCCGTGGCTCCTTTTTTTATTCTTTTCTGGTTTACGCGATCGGCGTCTTTTCCGCTTCCCCCCAAGTGTTAGCGTCCCCCCCACCGCCCGGATGCCTTCTCTTTTTGCCGGTATCGCTCCTTCCCCCTATGTTACGTATAACCTTAATCAACGAAGACGTTCCTCCGTCGATCGCTTCTACTGAATCTAGAGGTTTTCTGTGGAGGAAGACCCCCTTTATATTGTGGTCTTTTTCGGTTTCTCTCCCTTTTTTCGGCCGTGATGCTTTCGTTCTCTCTTCGTAGTTTCTCCAACTCGTTTGGCGATACGTGGGCTTGGTCTTTGTTCCCCTACTTTTGCAGATCCTCTTCTTCGCTGACCCCGGCCCTCCCCCACTGTCCCCTCTTCCTCTTTCTAGCACCATTATCCCGCGTTGCTTGTCCTCTTTCTATCCTGGCTTCCCCTCGGTCAGTTTGGATTTTCCGGACTTCCATAACAAGTGTGTCCGTGCACGGCTGTTCTAGGCTTCCCCCCCCTTCCCCTTGGATGTGCCTTTCTCTGAGCGGTTTCTGTTCCCTTTTTCTGACAGTGGACTCGTTCACGGCGTTTCTCCCCTCGACCCATTTTATCGCAGAGCCCACCTGTACCTTGCGCCTGCTGGCTCTCTCCTTGGACCCTAGCCCCCCTCTGTCAAGCTTTTCGGTGCCTTAGTTACTTTCCGACGTGCTTCCTTTTTTTTGCCAATTCTCCCCTTTGTCACATGCCTCGTTTGCTTTTTTTCATTCACTGGTTGAATGCTCGCCCGTCCGCGCACCGTTTCTTCGTTCCTCCCCCCGTGGGAGGGACGGCCTGGCCGGGGTGTTGCTTTGCCGCCGTCGTTTTCTTTTTCCTGGCGAGTTTCCCCATTTCGTGCTCGTTCTCCAGGAATTTCCGTTCTGGGACGTGAATTCTACCCCGCCCCTCTACCCGCCCTTCACCCCCCCCACTACCCCCCCCCCCCCCCAGTTCTGCGCACACACCTTCCTCCCTCCCCCCCCCCCTCCCCGTCCCCCATCAGTTTACTACCCTCCACCACTCCGCACCTACCACATGTCTCTTCCCATCCTTCAATGCTCCCTCTCACTATCCCATCCCCCACCAAACTCAACCCCCTCCCATCCTCAAACCACCCCCCATTCCTCCCTTTTCCGGCCCCCTAACTTCCCCCCACACACCTTATTACAATCCCTCCCCGCCTACCTCCCCCCTCTTTCCCCTGCTCACTCCATTCCCACACCCCCCACTACGCTCACACAAACGCTAACCCCATCACACCGCTAGAGCAACCCACCCACCATTTCCCCCCGCCCATACCGCCCCCCCTTGTCCCATCACCCTCCCCCCGAATGTCCTCGCCACACCCTCTCAACCCACTCTTCCAACCCTACCCTATCCACTGCCACGCCACCCCTCTCCCCCCCAATTCTCCCCCCAATTTACCTCCATTCATCCCCCATTTACCTCCCATCCTCCTTCCCTTATACTTATCACCTCACTTTACTTTCTTCCCTGTTATACTCCTCCCTCCCACCCGCTCTCACCCTACGCGCTCCCCCACTCTCCTTTCCCCATCTGACCACCTCCTCTTCTTCCTCTTCCTTTCCCCTCCATGTCCCCCCCCCCCCACCCTTCCTCCCACCACCACTCACCCCACTGACCCTCCACCCCCCGCCCCCCTCCTTTATTCTCCTCACGACCCGTCTCTCGTCAACCGCTCTCGACCCTCCATCCTCTCTTCCATAACTTTCTTCCCCTTCCCACCTCCCCCCCCCCCTTCGCTTATCCCCACCACACCCTTCCACCCCCCCACCCCCCCTTCCCCAACCCCCCCCTCAGTCTCCCAGCCCACCTTTTACTCGCTCGCCTCCAACATTCCCCTACCCCGCCACTCTCTCCCCCCCCTCCCCTCCTTTCCTACACCACCTTCCCACCCCCCCTCGCCCTCCCCCGCTCCTCACTCCCTCCCCCCCCTCCCCCTCACACCTTCCCCTCCCCTACCTTCACCTTCCTCCCCCCCCCCTTTTTCCGTAACAACTTGGCTTCCCCCTCAACGCCCACTCCCCCTACCATCACACCCCCCCCCCCCCCCCCTTTCCTCTCTGCTCCCACCTCCACCCTCCTCCCCCATTCCCCCCCCGCCCCCTCCCCCTTCCCCACCCCTCCCGCCCCCTCCCCCCCCTCCTCCCATCCCCCCCCCCCCTTCGCCCCTTACTCCACCCGTCTCCCCCCCCCCCCACCCCCTCACCACACACCACCAACCCCCCCACCCCCATCCCCACCCTACCGCCCCCCATCCCCCCTCCCCCCCCTTCCCTCCACCCCCCTCCTCCCCCGACATCCATTCCCCCTACCCCCTCCCCTTCCATTTTTTTTCACCACCCATCCCATTTACCCCCCTCCCCTTCCTCCATCATCCCCCCACCACAACCCCACCTACTCCCCCTCTCCCTCTCCCCCTATCCCTTCTCCCCCCCCTCAACTACCCCCCACACCATCCCTCCTCCGCATTCCCCTTTCTCTCCTCCACACACCACACCAACTCTTCCCCATCCTCCCCTCCCTTTCCCCTCCCCACTTTCTCTCCCCCCTTCTTTCACCCCCGAACATTCTTTCCATCCCCCCCCCCCCTATTACCTGTCTTATCCTCCCGTCCCCTTACCTCCATCTCCCCTTCTTTCATCTCCCTCCCTCCACACTTTTCCCCCCCTCTACCTTCATACAGCGCCTTAGCCCTATTGATTCCATCCCTCTCCATTTCCTACCCACTCCACCCCCCCTCTTAAGCTCTTCTCTGCCTACCTCCCCCCTCCTTCTCACATCGCAATTCCCTTTATCCACTAGTCTTCTATCACCATCTCTTCTCTTCCTCTCCTTATTCCTACCTCGCCCCCCCCATCTCTTTGTTCCTGTCCCCCCTTTCTACCCCCACTAGCCTCGCCTCCTTCCACCACCCTCCCCCAACCTTCGCCCCCCACCCCCACCCCTCTCCCCCTCCAACCCACCTTCTTCACCCCCCTCCCCACACAACCCTCACATTAGCCCATACCAACATCGCTTCCTCCTTCACCCCCACCACCCATCAGCACTCCCCCCCCACACCCATTCCCCATTACTACCACCCCTTCCCCCACCCCTCTAGCCCACATGCTACTCCCCTTCACCCCTCCTCTCTCCCCTTTTGCCCTACCCCTAACCCACCCCTTTCTCCTCCCCCATACCTCCCCCCCGCCCTCCTTTATGACTCTTAACCCCCTCCCCTCCCCCCCACCCTCCCACTCCACCTCATTACCTACATCATCCTTTCAGCCTCCCCCCCTTCCCTCTAACAAGCAACCCACTAGTCCATCTCCCCCCTACTCTCCACCACACGTCCTTTGCCTACCCACCCCCTCTTCCTCCATCTATACCTCACCCCACTATTTCCCCTCACCCCCTCTCCCCCCCCCCTATCACCATCCTTATTCCTTCCAACCCCCCCCAACCCCCTACCTACCTCCAACGATCCCTATCCCCGCCTCCCAAACATACCCTCACTATCCCCTCCACACCCCTGAACCCTCACTTTCCTCCACTCCCCTACCTCTAACCACATCCCCTATTTGTCTGTACCCCCCTATTCGTAACTCTCCACCCCTCCTCATATCGCATTTATATTACCCCCTTCTCTACCCCCACCACGGCCACCCCTACCCCCCCCTTCCTTCCAACTCCCACCCCACCCCCCCTCCCCCTTTTCTCTCCCCCGCCCCTTCCTTTACAACCCACCTCACCCCTATCCCCTATCCCCCCTCTCTTACAAATCACTCCCCGTCTCACTCCACCCCCAGCCAGCCGTCCCGCCTCCCCACCCAATCATAACGTTCTAGTATATCCACGTTCAATCCACTACCCCCCTCTCTCGATATCAATTCGCTCTTTCATCTACTACCTCGTCCCCTATCCCTCCCACGCTCTTATCCCCCTCTCAACCCCCATAGAACCAACCCCTTCCCCCTCTCCGCCTCCCTCTTACACACCCCCCTCCCTTCCCCCTCATCTTCCCCCTCCCACTCCATCACCGCTCCCAATTCTCTATCTCCCCCCTAAACATAACACTCCCCTCAACTCTCCCCCACGCTCCTTTCAGCAACCCGGACATATACCTCACTCCCGCACTATCCTTTCATTACTAACCATCCGCCCCCTTTTTCCTTATTCACCTCCCCCTCTCCCCCCCCCCCCGCACAACCACCCCACTTTCTCCACCCTGCCACCCCCCTCCATCCCCCTAACGCAACCCCTGTCCCCCCATTCCTCTCTCCCACATCCCACCCCCCCTCCTGTCTCCTCCTCCGCTCCTGTTCCCTTCCACCCTCCTTCCTCTTACCCCTCCTAACCTCCTCTACACAGATTCACCTTTCTCCTCCCCCCTACCCCCCCCCCTCCTACTCCTTCTTTCCCTTCCTGTTCCCCCCCTCTTGGAACATCCTCCTCTTTTTTCTCTCTTTGTTTTTTTGTTTGTCTTGAGATTTGTTTTTCACATTTACGTCCTACCCTGTAATGGTGTTTCCCCCTCTAGTTCCCACCGCCACCCCCTAGAAAGGGCCACCCCTGGTTTTTGCGAGTTACCCGCCACCCCGTTCCCTTTTTGGGTCTCTTTTCCCAGTGGATTTTCACCTTACGGCAGGTTTTTGCTTTTTTTTGGGTTCTTTCTTGTCGATTTCACCCGCCTGCGTGTCATACCTCTCCGGGTTTCTGACTGGGACTGATGGCGCTGCCCACATTTTCTTATCTATCATAGCATGTGACGGCCCACGCTGATCGATGGGGTTTTGGTTCACACCCTCCCCTTCGTCTTAAGCCCCACTCACGGGACGCTATTCCTCGTTTTTTTGTCGCAACCCCGTGGTTTTAGATTCTTGTTTTTGGACGTCTTTGCCATCCGGAACTGCACTCTGTCCTAAAGTTTCCCTTTCCCTGTTCCCCTCCCAAACGGTCAATAGTGGTAGTTCGGGGGCCCATTTGTTTGCCCCCACCCGAAAAGTGCGTTGTCTTGACTTGTTGAAGTGGATTCTTCTTTACGCCTCTCTATTATGAGCTCCGGCGTGAGCTGTCCTTTCTTTTACTTTTTGCAGGATTGTCTTTTACTTTGAGTCTTTTTCTCATCCTCACGTTCATGTATTCCCTTAGCGGATTTCATTGACCTCCAAGAAAACTTTAATCGTTGGATTCAACCCTGTCTTAGCAGAAAGCCGTGAAGACCTTTTTTCCACACGTTGAACTCCTTTAAGTTCCACTTCTCCACCGAATTCCCCGTCGGATACACCCACGGAGAGATCCGTATCTACTGAAGTGCGAGCCGGCCGGTATATTTTACTGGACTCACGAGCTTTCCTCTTTCTAGTTTGACAGTAATCTACATGGACCTAAATAAACCGTTCCACCGTCTTTTTTGCATTCCTTCTTTTCCGGTTTTCCTTTTTCTAGGTTCTGACCCGTCTGCTGAGCCTTTCCCTGACAGTTAGACTTAGCCTTGACTCATAGTCGACCAAGGACTAACCCCTTGGATACTATATGCTCCTTCATCCTTTGATTTATCTTAACCCCTCCCTTGTGTTTTTTAACGTGTCTACTTCTCATGTTTGTGCGGTTGTCCCTGGTTTTCCCCAAGCGTCCATTGGAACATCTCGAGATGGGTCGACTAAGTGAAATTCTTCTTCAGATTTCCTTCAAGTCGGTACCTCCCGCTGAGGGCTGCATCATACGGGAGTATGTTAAACTTGACTGAGTTACATGGACAACACAGTCCCCGAGAGCCGACTTTTTTCAACTACCGTTTTCACCTTTCCCCCTTAGAGGACACGATGCTTCTTAGTACGACTTCCAACCCGGGTATCCCCCAAAGTCCCCCTTCTTCAGTTCTATTAGTGCATTCCATTTTTTCAATCTACCGCTTTCCCCAAGTAGATGCCCGGGGGGGGCAAGATGGTACCCCTTTGCCTATTCATTGACCACCCCCAAGATTCGGGTTTCTCTTTTTACTTTTTTCCCATGTTTGATGCAAGGGGAATGTGACATGACGCAGAGTTTTCCCCGCTTCGGGAAGTTCTGTTGGCGGTCCCTTTTTTTCCAATTTGGGTCTGGCGTGAGCCAGTGCCAATTCTCTCAAACCTTTTTTTTTTTGAGCGTATCTCGGCTGCACTGTCCAGTTTTTTTACGTTTTCTACCCTTTTTTCTGAGGTTTTTTTTTCTTAGTCCTCCTCCGTTCCTTTGAGTAAGGCTCGTCCGACCGGACTTGTTTCGGCTGATCCTTTTTTTTTGACGTTTCCCTTGGGCCACTAGAGATGTTCCCCTTTACCCCGTCCACGTGTATTTTTTTTCCGCTCCCTCTGCTCGTCCCACCTCGCCAGAGTCTGCCTGAAGTCCTGAGCGCCCCTGTTAAACCGACGTGGATGTCCAATCCCGGCCCCCCCGATGATTTTTCTTACCCACTGTCCTTTCTCCCTTTTTTCTTCTTTTTTTTTTCTTCGCGTCTGCCCCTTTACGTACGTGGTTTTGACCCTTTTGCTCTCGTCGGGTCCCCTTTCTCATGATGGAGGTTTTTCTTGGATTTTCGCTTTGCCTTTTTTCTTTTTGGCGTTGGTCTTTTTCCAACTTTTTTCGTCGGTGCGCCCAGTTTTTGACTCGTATCGCTCCTACTTCCCCTTGCTTTCCGGCGTGCCCTTTGAAGTCTTTTCTTTTGGCCTTTGCTTTTTTTGGGATTAAGTACCCCCCCCCTCCCCCTTTTTTCGAAGTCTTGGTTTTGAAGCGTCCTTTTATCGTTGGCGCTTTGGAACGGGTCTGCAGTTTTTCCCTTTTTGACGATTTCCCACAAATGTTTATTTTGTTTCTTCTTTCGGCTTTGAATTGCATCGTCTTTTTCTTTTTGACCCCTTGCTGGCCTAGTTCTGGGTGGTTTTTTTTCCTCCCTTCGCTTAACTCCTTCCCCCGTCCCTCCCCCGTGCTGGTTTCCAACTTTCATAGAGTATTTTTTTGAATTTTTCCCTCTAAATTGCTGTCCCGTTCCCGTTCCCCCGAGAGTCGCTTTTGTCCCCTTTGCTTTTTCTTTGATTTGACTCCTTATTCGGCCCCGGTCCACCCTTCCCGAGATCCCGGCCCTTTTTTTACGCGTGTAAAGGTCTGTTGTCGACCCAAAGTTTTTTCTCTTCTACCTTTCTGCAGTGTTGAAGGGATAGAGCTTTCCTTTTTCCTTTCAATATTTTTCCCTCCTCCGTGTTGGTTGTTTTATCTCGAATGACGAGCCCCGGGATTCTCGGACTTGCCTGCCGTGTTCTCGGCTACTTTTTTTCCGGTACTTTTTTTATAGTTCCCGCTTGTCGAAGTTCGGATACTTTCCCGTTCTTTTTCTCCCCTGAGAAGACGTTCGGTTCGTCTGGTGCGCACGTCTGACTTTTTGCTCGAGGTGCACCGATTCTTTTCTCTGTTTTTTGTTAATGGTCCCCCTTCCCTTGATGCCCCTTGCGTGACCAGCCTTCGGTGCGCCTACGGGGAGCCTCTCTTTCTTTTCCCTTGCACAAGTTTCCCCCGCGTGTCCCCTTTTGCTCTTCAGAGGTCCCGTCCTCGACCCGACCGTAGGTCATGTAGCACTCGGCGTGCTGGTGGTCGACCGATTTGCGCCGCCAGAGCCACTTTCCCTTTTGCTTGTTCCATTACCTTGCTTTTTGATTGTCCCCGGTTTCTTTTTTCCATCCCGCTTTCCCTTTGCCCCGCCTTTTCGTGCGTCCCTAGCGTTCGACGACCCCTTCCCGGTGGTCCTTTTGAAGTACACCCCCCTCCATTTGGCCGTCTTTCTTTTCCTTTTCCCGACACTTCTATGCCATGGGACTGAGGCCGTTTTTCTGTTCGCGTCTCAGCGAATTGATTGTTTGCCGAAGTTATTTTTGACCTGGCGCCTACCCGGGTCCCCCGGCATGACCAGCGTTTGGATCGCGCTTCTTGATTTCCACTTCCCGGCTCCAGTTTTTGGTGTGGGGTTTTCCTCGACTTCCCGGGGTTCGTCCCTGGTAATCTTTTTTTTGATTGAGACTTTTGACCAGGGTCCCCCCAATTACCACCCCGGCGTTCCTCCTCTGAAGTTTACCGATTTTTCTTCCCTTCTTACCAATCTCACGCTTATGACCATTTCTGAGCGTGAGGAAACGGAACCCCCTCCCTTTTTTGCCCCTGGATTGCTTTGGTACCCTATCCCCCAGCTCCTATCCCTTTATTCCTCCAAGCCCCTTTTCAATCGGCTTCCCCCACCCAGCGTTTCCCCTTTTCGTCTTTGGAAACGGCTCTCTTCCTGCGCCCCCCCTTACCTCCCCCCCTGGCTTTTCCCCTTTGTCATGCTCGTTGAAAACCCTTCCGCGTTGACTTCCTTTTTTCTCGTCGGGATTTTTTCTGGTCTGTTTTCGGACCAAAACTATGACGTCACCCCCCCGTTTGCCCTTTTGATGGCCCGCTGGCTCTTTTCCATCCGTGGGATCCAGCGGGCAGGTTTTATTGCATCTGACTGTAGTTGCTCCTGTGCTTTGCGCCGAGCCCCTTTGGCTTTCGGAGCGCTTGGTTTTCGCTTTCCCCCCTACGGCTTGTCCGCCCGTGGGCCGGCCGTGTCCCACCTTTCGTCCCCGTGACGCCCCGGTTGGTTCCCCCTTCCGGTGCAAGAAATTTCTAGCCTTCTCGAGGAAGTTTTCCGATCCCCCTGCCCCTGGCTCTGGTTTTCTTTTAGTACACACGTCCGTTGTCCGTTTCCCAAGCTAACCCTTTTCTTTCATCGGGCTTAGAAGAGATTGGCGGATTTGATACTCCGTAAAGTCTCTTTTCAGCGATAGGGCTTGGATTCCTTCGGTTTTTTGTTTAGGGTTCATTCCACCCCCCTAACCTCAATTACCTCCAACCACAGGTCTTTATTTCTTCGCGCTCGTTAGATAGGTTTTGATTGGTAGTCCTTTAGACACCTCTTCGTCCCTGACCGCGACTTTTGCTTCGTTGTTTCGGCTGGGTCCTACTTTTTTTTCTCCCGCTGGTGTTTTCTTTTTGTGTCTTCCCCCCGTGTCTTTTCTGCGGCTGAGGCTTCTTGTCGACCGCAAATCTGTTTTTTTTTTTTCCCCTCTTACTTTTCTTTTGCATGGAGCCCTCGTTCCCGCCAAACTGGTTTTACTCCTCATAATATGTTGCCCCTCCCCCCCCTTTTTTTAGAGCGGCTTCTTTCCCCCCCGAGGCGGACCTCGTCATGATCCCGAGGGAGTCTTTTCTCTTTTTCGCAGGGTTTCCCCCCCGCTGTTCCATTTTTGCCCTTTTTTGTTCGCGCGTCTTCCACACATTTACGGCGGCTTCTTTGGATTCTCAGTGGACATGCTCCTTCCCAGCTGTTGTACATTGCGTCTTCAATTTTCCCCCCACCGGCTTTTGGCGGGTTTCTGCCGCAACGCTCTTTCTGCCCTTTAGGGCGCTGCTTTTACGAACTTGGACTTTTGCGAAGTTTGTCTCTTTGCTTCTTCGCCCGTCAGTTGTTTTCTGACATGTGGCCCCCCCCCCCCCAGTCCCCCGCTGATGTCTGCTTTCGCGTATGTTGCAAGCTCGTTCGGGAAGACAAAGTCCGCTGTTGTGCTTTTTTTTCCCCCCCAGCTTGGAGCCGTCCCTGGTCCTGAGAGGTTTGCGACATGCGATTCCCGGTTTGTTTTTGCCTATGTTGTGCTTTCCCAACCCCTTGTACCCACCTATGACTTAGTGCTTGCGTGCGGTCCCCCCCATCTCTTTTCCTACGCTGTTGTTCTCTGTTTTTTTGGGAGGATCCGATGGTTCGTTGAACGTCCCTTAGTGAGTCCCTTGACCCCCCTGCGTCCCCCCAGAGCCCTAGCACGGGGCCACGGTGTTTTTCGTTTTTGTTCGTATGCCATTGCCTACCCAGTTCCCTTTTTTTGCTTTTCCCCTCTGGAAATTGGACGGTCTCGGAGTTGGGAGTACCTTTTGGAGAAAAATATGCTTCGTTTCTCTACTTCTGCCCTTTTTCCGTTGTTGCTTGGGAGCCCCCTCACCTTTTGTCTCACCTCCACGAGCCGCCCCTTTTTACTGAGCCTGCTTTCTTGTCGGTTTCCATTCAGGGTTGTAGCCTATGGGACGATTTTTCCCCGTTTTAGTTACGCTTTTTTCTTGATGCAGCTCTTTCTCGGTCCCGCTCTTGCGCAGCCGAAGGCCTCCCTTCCTCCATTCCTTTGCTTCGTCCGTTGTTGACGACACCGCACCTCGGTTCCCATCCCTTTCTGTTCCTCTTTTATTTGTTTTCCCCTCCCCCTTTTTTGCGTCCCCCCCTTGGAGCGGTGACCCCCATCGCGCTGATTTTCGCTCTTCCACGAGCGCGTTCCGTTTTGTTCAGTCTTTCGGTGCTTCCCGGCTACGTTCCTTTTTTGATCCCTGCGCGGTTCAGTTCCCCTCGCCCCGGGCTACTATCTCCCGTCTTTTGAGGATTTTTTTTGCAGAGGTGAACTGCCCCCTCACTAAATCGGTTTTTTTTTTTTTTTAACACCTCCCCAGGGAAGGGCCCCGATGCCCCCCTTGCCCTCACTAGGCTCTTCTCGACCCTCGTCCGGTTTTGAATTGTCTCGGTCTTTTTGAGGGCTCACTTCGTCGACTCCCCAGGGACTCTCCTTTCCGGGCGTTGTTTCCCCTCTCGTGCGCACCCCTTGTGGAATACCTCTTCACGCCCCCTATCTCTGTCGCTTTGCACTTTCTTTGCACGTTTAGTGAGGGGATCCTGCCGCCACAGTTTTTTTTTGATCTCTCTTTACATTCGGACCGCCGAGGCTTACGTTTTTCTCCCGCCTTGCTACTGCCGGTACAGGTGATTTTCTTTTCCTTTTTATTTTTTCCCTTCGTCGAGGTAAAGTCTTAGGCCCCCCTCCCCTTGGTATTGCCAAGCTTCTTTTTGCTTTGTCACATTATTTGTTCCACTTCTTTCCCAGGACAAGTACCCCCGACTTTCACGCGTTTCACTTTTTTTTTTTTCGCACCGACCTCCCGTTCCGGTTTAGCTTTTGATGCGCCTGTCTTTTTACCCTCCCCATTTCTTTTTTCGTTAAGGACCAATTTGTATCTCCTTCCATCTTGGAATGTACCCCCTCTTTTGAACCCTCTTACTACCTGTCCCCCCCCCCTTCCCCAATCTTAGTGCAGTTGGGGGCCTTCGCCTCCTTTATCGAAATGGTTTCCTCCCCAGGACCCCCCCCGCTTTTTGAGTAAGTCCTTCATTAGAGATCTTGGTGTTTTTTTTTCTTTTGACCCACGTTGTTGTGCCCACGACCCCCATTTTTCAGGGGATGAAAGGCAGAAGTGAAACCCATCCTTGGTCCCTTTCTTTTAGAGATCCGGATCCGTTTTCCCCAAACCATTTGTCCTCCTTTAATTCGATGCTTTTTTTCCGATCCTTAGGCCTTTTGCGCCCCCACGGCCGCACCCCCGTTTTTAGACACCGTCTATGGCGGTTCATTTTCCTGGACGCTGTGTTTCCCAGTCGGCTATTTTCGGCCCCTTTTTTCGTTTTCTTTCCCCGTTCATGTCCCTTGTTTCGTAAATCCTCGTTTACACGAGTGCGATCCTGCGCCTCGGTCCCACGAGCCAGTCTTCCAGGTTTCAAACCGCCCTTTTTTTGTTTTTCCCCTCCCTGTTTGCCCACTAACCTTTAAGATTCCTTTCCTCTTCCCCTCACCCGCTGGGCGCCCTCGACGTCTTGTTCTTGAAGGAAACTTATCTACACCACTTGACCCCCCCTTGCCTTCCGCTGATCGGGTCGGCCTTTCAGGCTCCCCTTTTCGTTCTCTTCTTTCTTTCCCACGGTGCCTATCCTGGGCGGTTTTCTGTTTTCTGCTTTTGACTATCGTCTTTTGCTGACGCCCCAGTTCACCTTCCGCCCTTTTTTCCCTTTCTCGAGGTGGTTCTTTTCCCCCATTGGTTTCCCCTCTTTCTTGGCGATTTTTGGCGGCCTTTGTTGCGTTCATACCCCTTTGGCCGATTTTCCAAGCTGTAGACTTGTTGCTTTTGTCGCCCCTCGCCTGCCCCCCCCCTTCTGCTTTTCCCATTAACTCCGCCTGTGGCGCATGTCGGATTCAGTCATCCTTGCGGCTTTTTTCAGTTTCTTGTGCGTTTTTCAGTATTTGCTTCCACTTCTTTCGTTAGGATGGCTTTGGTAATACCCCCCCTTTTTTCCTGGCGTTTTTTCAAGTCGACATTGTTCCGCCGCTTTTTCGCCCACTTCGAAAGCTCCTTTTGCTTGCCTGGAGTCGCTGCCGTCGCGTTTTTTTCGTCGATTTTCTGAGACCTTTTTTTTGTCCTGCAGGAGAGGGGATTGAGGAAAATTTCTTTTTTTTTCCCTTGCATTTGCTTATCTTGCCGTTTTACTCCTATCCTCCCTGGTTGTTAGGTCGTTTCCCTGTGACCTTCTGAAGGATATGATCCCTCCCTTCAAAGTGCTCTCAGGTCGCGCGTTTTTTTTTGGAATAACCTCTCCCTTCCCCTTTTCGGTAAGTTTTGATTTATTTTTAGTTTCTCGCGTGGTCCTGGTTTTTTTCCGCCGAAGAGTTTCAGTTTTGCCGCCGACTCTCTTGTGTTTTTTCGAACCCTGAGGCTCGTGCGCATTTTTTCATCACGCTCCCGTTTTTTTTTCCAAAAAGGGCGACCCCCCCCCCCCCCCCCTCCCCTCTTTTTGAAATTCCGATGTTTCGGATGAAGGCGAACCCCCAGCACGTAAACTTCAGATTTAGGTTCTGATGGCCTTTCCAGCCCCCTCTTGATTTTTTTTTGACCACCGGGTCTTTGTTAAACAGGGGCTTTCACGTTTTGGGGAGTAGTCTTTTCTCCAGCTAGAGAAAGGTTCCCCTTTCCAAATTGCCCACCGGTGTTTGCCTTGCGTGACCCCACCCCCCTTAGGGCCCCTCAGCCCCTGGACGAGTTCAATACATAGGGTTTCTCGGCCCATTTTTCCATGAGTAAGGACGCCGTTTGAACCCTCGCCCTTTTGCTGCCATGCTCATAGCCCGTTCTTTTTTTTACTGACCGACCTCGAATTTCCTGCCGTTGGTTCGGGTTCTTCGGTCAGTGAGGAGGTTTCCTGTGACCGTCCCCCCCCCACAGAGATGACTTTTGTTTTTTGTGCCCAAACCGACTTTCCGAGCCCCCCCGGTCAGAGGCCCCCGTTTTACGGTATCTGAACATGCCCCCTTGATTATGGACCTTTCTTACCCCGTTTTACCCGGTTTGCCGTTGGTTGTTCAAGGCCTTTATTGACGCGTGCGGTCTCTTCGATGTACGCGTCCCCGCTACTAGACATGTGTTCCCCGGACCTCTTTTTTTCCTTCGCTGCCCTTCACTGCCTTTCCCCCCCCCCCCCACGGTGTCCTCCCTTCACCTGGTCCCTTTGGTTGACCGTCGGCGCCGTCGGGGCTTCGGCTTTTTACCGTCCGCCGTGTCCTGTCCGTGCGCAGACTAGTCTCCATGCCTGATCTTGCTGGGCACACGCCTCCGTCGCCTCTGCATGGCTTTTTTTCTCCCACTGTTTCGCACCCGGGCGAATTTGGGGGCCTTTGCCCCCATGAGGAGGTAACTTTTCTCTTGCCCTGCTTTCTCCCTTCTGAGCCCCCATAGAATCCTTGTTCCATACCTATTTGAAGGGTTTGAATCCCAATCGGTATCGTATTGAGTTCTCCTTGGGGATTGGTCCCCTTGATGCTACTTCCCTTTTACCCATCGGGGTCTTTTTGCGCGTTGTCCCCTCATCTGTTGGTTCCTTTTTACGCTCCTCCCCCCCGTTGTACATATTTTTTTTATTCCTTCCTGGTGGCCCCCCCGTCCTGGAACGACCGTTTTTTTTTTTTCCGTCGTGGGAACCCTGCTTCCTTGCCGACTTTCCCGCCGAACGTGGTAAGCAAACTTGTCCCGGCGATCCCCCCCGGTTGCTTTTGATTTTTCTTTACCCTTTTCGTTCCGTTTAAGTCAGCCTGTTTTGGCTCATCCCTAGGACTCCTGTCTAGTGTTTTTTCGCCGCACTTTGTTTTCGCTGGAGTGGTTCTGTTAGAGACGGCGGCGTACCCCTAGGACCCCCCCGTCCGTCAACCCCGGAGACGCCCTCTCGGCTTTTTGTTTGAGGATTCGCTTTCGTCGCTCTGCTGACCTTCCCCCCCTCTCTCAAATGACTGACGGTTGACCTTTCTGATGTCCCGCGCCCGCCTGTAGGTCTGTTCTTTTCCCCTCGTTTTTTCTCCTTTTTACGTTGCCCCTTTTCTGTGCCCCTTTGCGGGGGGTTGGCGGTCTCCCGGGCGAGTTTTCTCCCAACGTTTTGGTTTTTCTCTATTCGTGGGCGCCCCTTGGATGCGAGAGACCTTTCCCTTGGAAAACTGTCTGCCGTTTGACTGTTCCGACATCCTGTTCACGACTTTTTTTCACTAGTCTCTCTGACCCGCGCGCGATTTTCGGAGTTTTTTTTTTTCGGTCAGAGGAAGTACCGGAGCTGCCTTGCAGGCAACCTTTTTAAGTTGCCACCGACTTTCACTTTCGGTTTTTTTGTGCGTTTCTGTCTTTTGTGTCGGACCCTTTTTGCTGCTTTTTTTTTTGACCAGTCTCCCCGTTAGAGCGATTTTTTACCGTCGTTTCCATTGAAAGAGCCCCGCGTTTGACTTGCTCGCGAGCCCTTCAATTTAAATCTCAGCTTTCTGTTTTCCCCCTCTGGAT
>Ga0179593_1264504_pt1:0-2500 | contig 29381 bp, 33 predicted proteins | sample CZODoug2_1_08_16_FD_185931 | JGI IMG/M metagenome (GOLD analysis project Ga0179593, IMG submission 185931) | Vadose zone soil fungal communities from Angelo Coast Range Reserve, California, USA - CZODoug2_1_08_16fungal (PacBio error correction) | ecosystem: Environmental > Terrestrial >... | reverse complement strand
CCGTCCCTCCCTCTTTGGATTCCTTGTCCCATCCACTGAGCCGGTTAAGGCAACTCTCTTCCCCTGGCGCCTGCATTCAGCGGAAGCGATTGGTCTTGACCCGTCGCCTTGATTACGGCGAACACTGACGTCTCTCCTGTCGTCTTTACACACTCCGTGGTGACCTTTTTCTACGAGGCTCACTTATCACGGTGCTTATGGCCACCCCTCTTTGTTTACCCGGGCGCTTCACCGGGTTGGCGTTTTGGCGCTTGTTTGTCAGTGCCCCGGAAGTGGCCCGATTTTCGGTTTCTTCCGCCCTGTACTCTAGGTCTCCCCTGCCCTGAAAAATCGACCGGTTTTTTACGACTGGGCCCTTCTTCTTTCCCACGTGGCCGTGTCCCCTAGTTTAGGTATTCTCGTCCCTTAGCTTACTACCACTTCAACGCGGTGTGCCGGGCCCGTACCCTCCCGTCTAGCTCCAAGTCTCGCGGTCTTCTCACCTGTGAACGTGGATGTCCTGTCCTCCCCCCCTGGACGATAGATTACCGCCCCCCTCCCCCCCCCCCACCCCCCCCCCCCCCCCCCCCCCCCCCCCCCCCCTCCCCCCCCCCCCCCGCCCCCCCCCCCCCCCCCCCCCCCCTTCCCCCCCCCCCCCCTCCCCCCCCCCCCCCCCCCCCCCCCCCCCCCCCCCCCCCCCCCCCCCACCCCCCCCCCCCCCCCCCCCCCCCCCCCCCCCCCCCCCCCCCCCCCCCCCCCCCCCCCCCCCCCCCCCCCCCCCCCCCCCCACGCAACCCGTTCTTATCTTGCTGGGGCACCCGGGCTACCGTTTTTTTCCGGCCATGCTTGTCCCTCTTTCCACCCTTCCGCAACTCGGCTTTTTTTTCCTTCCAGGGAGAGTTGTTAGCGTTTTTACCACCTCGCGAGTTTTTTTTTTCCCTTTATCACTGATGCGACCTGCCCCCCCCCCCCCTTTTCTACCATAGGAATCCTTTTTGTCTGACCCATAGTAAGTTTTCTGCGCCTTCCCCTCGTCCTCCCCCTTTTGGAGTTAGTCTGTTTTTCTGGCAGATGCTTATTTAATGTGTTGCCTTTTTTCGTTTTGGATTTCGCTCTCCTTAATCGAGTTGGTCACTGTAGAAGGCGGGTTTTTTCGTTTTACCTGGGGCGCTCTGTACCTTTGCGTGCAGTTGGGAAACCCCCTTCATGTCCACGCTTTAAAGGCGGCCTCCCTCAGGCCCTAGTGGTGACGGCCCTCTTCCTGGAGTGCTCCGAACTTCCCCCCACCTGCGAGACGCCTGACTTTCTTTTTTTTTTTTTTTTTTTATTGTCGCACTGTCCCTTGAACGACTCACTGTCGAGGCCGTCCAAGTCCGGTCTAAGTTCCGCCCCCGATTTTTTTTTCTCTCCCCTTCTGACGCGCGGGCTTTTTTTTTTTTTTTTTTCCGACACTGTGTACCTTTAGTGTGCTTCCCTGATGAGTTGTGGCTTCGCGATGGTCTTTTCTTTCGTCTTTTTTTCCCCCCCCAAGGTCGGGTCACCGATTTTAAACCCTCCTTTCGGCATTTATAGTGGCTGCTGTCCCCCCGTTGGAGTCTTCGTTTCCGCTTGACTTCTCTTAAAGAGGATACAACGAATGATGCTCGACAGGATCTTTTTCCCAGTATCGCGCGTCCCTGATGGATCTGAGGCCCTTTGTCTTCCCATTGTCGTTCTCCTGGGACGGTTGTTTTCGACCCCGAGTCATGTTTTTTTTTTTGCGCTTTGGATGCTTTTTTTAGGTCCTCGGTAGACCGAGGGGCGTGCCTCTCTTCCACTTTTTCTTTTTCCTGACGTCTTCATGCCCTTTTTTTTATTCCGCCGTTTTTGACGCCTCCCTCATCCATTTGCACGACCCTTTGCTAAGCTTCTCCTTCCCACGTTAGTGCCGCGCGTCCAATCTTTTTTTTTTCAGAGTTCCTCTTCTTCTCCGCGGCTCACTTTCTGTCTGCAGTTCCAAAAATGGTGCTCTTGCACGGCTCTCTGCTTTGTCCCCTACTGGACTTTTGTTTTTTTCTTCCATATGCACGAGTGTCTTTTTTACCCTGCGGCTCCCTTCCCCGATTCTGGCTGTCGGGCTGTTTTTTAACATCCCTACCCAACGCGTGTACCCTCCCACCTGCCTCCGAAGCTTTGATGCGTTTTTTCGAGCTTTCCCTCCTCGAGCAGGTTTTTATTTTCCTTCCGTGCTTCTGGTAGTCCCAGGAGTTGCTGTAGTGGCATCGCCCCCTCCCAATTTTTTTTTTCGTTTGCCTCTCCTCGCGGTCTTTTGCCAGCTCTGGAGGCCGACACGGCCTTCTGAACGTTCCTTTGCTGTCTTTCCCCAGCTTTGCTTCAGTGCCCCTGGCATGGCAATATGTGCTGCCATGCCGCTTTAGGTGCCCCTTCGTTTTATTGGGCCCTTTGGGCCGCGGTCCGCGTACGAGGACCCCCACAAATCTTTTCCGGCTTGGTGACGTTGACTTCCGCGGAAACCCGCCTT
>Ga0179593_1411950_pt1 | contig 29382 bp, 39 predicted proteins | sample CZODoug2_1_08_16_FD_185931 | JGI IMG/M metagenome (GOLD analysis project Ga0179593, IMG submission 185931) | Vadose zone soil fungal communities from Angelo Coast Range Reserve, California, USA - CZODoug2_1_08_16fungal (PacBio error correction) | ecosystem: Environmental > Terrestrial > Soil >... | reverse complement strand
GCCTCCCCCCACACATCAATGTTCTCTTCATCTCGAAATCACTTAACATCACTCAGATTATCCCTTTGCGTTGGTTAATCTTCCCCCCCCCCCCCACCCATTACCTATAATTGATAAAAAGTCGGGTTTTTCGGACATTTCTTGCTGAAGCCCCCCCCCTTTGACCCGTGCAGTATTTTAATTTCGTCCTCTTTTTTTGTTTTTTGATTTAGAGATCCTCCCCTCCTTTTGATAGCACCTTTCCTTTTCTTCCCTCTTCTCAAAGCCTGTGATTACAACCGTTGAGGGCCCGTGTGCGCCTCTCGGGAGTCACAGTTTTCTTCCCCTTCAGGTCCGAAAGGGGATTTGACCTTTTTTGAATCTATTCGCTTTTATTTCCTTCGGGGCTTTGCCTCCTTTCCCTATCTGCCGCCCTAGTGGAACAGTTGCCCCAAGTTTGCGCTTCCAGTTGTCCCCCTTTTTTGAAAAGATGCATTAGACCACACCCCTTCCTTTTTCTTCACCCTCGTTTCAGATCCTTCGTCCTGTCACTACCGACCTCCTTTTTTTCTGCAATCTTGACCCCTTTAATCAGAAGAGCCAGCTTAAGTCCGAGGAGCTAAAAACCCAGTGGAATTACCCCCCCAATCCTCCGGTGGGGGCTCCTTGCCCCTTCTCCGGGACTCTTTCTACCCCTTCTCCCCTTATAGGGGTCAATTCGGTTATCAGTTCCCTTTTCCAGTCAATGGTTTTACGTTTCCCGACTTTTTGCCTGTCTTTCTGCCTCACGGGTAAACCTAAGCCAATTTTCCAGAAGCAACTGTTCCTCTGACTTTGACCCCCTGACTCCCTCTGCTTTTCCCCTTCGGTAGCTCTACGGGTTCACGCAACGATGTTACCCTAGTCCTGGGGGAGGCCCGATTAGCTCTTCGGTGTCTCTCCCCGATTAAGGATGGTCTTCCGGGCAGTACTTTTTTCCCTTAGGCTTTGCGTGAATTTTTCGCGGCCTTCTGTCGAATGAGGGCTTTTTTCGTCTTAGGGGTCACGAGTTGAGTTCGGTAAAGCCCCCCTTTCCTTGGGTCGTTTGGGATCCCCGGGTCGTTTCTGAAGAGACGCCTTTCCACAACCGGGATGCTCTGTAGTTTTTCCTCTAATTTTGGGTTTCCCCCTCCCTAAGGAGGCTAGTTCTGATGTTTTTTTTTGAGAGACGAAAGTTTTATTTTTCTCTATGGATCGTTCTTCCTCTTTTGTTCTTCTCTGATTAGGTTTTATTTGTGGCCTGGAGGTCTTCGCTTCGTAGTATCTCGTCCTTTATTTTGGTCGTTTTAGATAGGTGAGTATAGCATTTTCGGTATCTGGGTAGACTTTTTTCCGGCCTTTTTTTTCTCACTTTTTGTTTCTGGCGTTTCCTTGGGTCATGCATTTTGGTGTCATTTTTAAAGGCAGACTCGGGGGATTGAATGGCGTTCGCGGGTCTCTTTTTGTTTCCTTCAAGAGGATTTAGTTCCACGCGGCACTATTTTTGGATTCTGTATTCACCTATCAGGTCGACTTTCCATCCCTTGTTGTCCTCGGTCTTTGTGTCCCGTTAATCTGCCGCGGTGGTGATCCCCCCCCTTTTTGGGCCGGGGTTTCGCGATTTGGTGTTGACCAGCTTTCGGTCCCTCTTCTTTACCTTCCTTTCCGTGTTAACCTTCTTTTTTTGGAGGTTGATCCATGACCCCCTTCGGTGATGCGGAGGAAATCGCTTCTTCTTCCTCCTTCAGACATTTCAATTGGCTACTTCTTAGATGTCTTCCCTCTTTCCTCGTATTTCGCGGTGTTGTGAGTTTTGAAATTTCTGAGGTTTTCCCAGGATGATAATGGCTTCCCCAAGTGTGAGGTGGTCTTTCCTCTTTTCTTAGGGACCCCTCCGGGCGTCTTAGGTTGGTATTTACGGAGTACTTTCCCCTCTTTTCTTTTCATCGTGAATTTTCCCCAACCGAGAGCCCCCACCGATGCCCCGGAGCTTCAGAGATCTCCCCTCATTTTCTTTGACACATTTTTTGAGTTGAAGCCTTGGCCTGTTCGCCTTCTTGCTGCTCCCCCCCTCATACGCGGACATTAGATTGATTTGAGTTTTCTGTAGTTCCCGCGGATTTGGGATTACTGAGATAGGTGCTTAGATGATCCGACGATCGTGCATCCCCAATCGCGGCTTTCCTTTCACGCTTTACCGAATTTTTTGGGGTTCTGCCTGGTCGGCGACTTTCCCCACCGTTTCCTCCCTTTTTTGTTAGGCGTGTTTGGTTTTTTTTATTTCGCAGAGCGGGCTAGATAGATTCCCGTTAGTGCTTTGTTCGTCTTCCCCTTTGTTGGCTACCCTTTGTTGTGGCAGTTGGCTCTCTTGCGTTTTCTTGAAGTGAATGTTTTCTTTCCAGAGAACGTTTACACCTCCTGTAGAATCCTAGATCGGTAGCCCTTGACGTACGTGGCGTCCCCTTCTTTGAAGTGTTTTTAGCTACTCAGCTCTTTCGAGGAACGTAGAGTTTTTTTTTCCGTCAACTCTCTGCAGGACCAGGATTTTTTTCTTCGTTCATGGAGGATGGCTGATCCCTTTACTGGATTGAGTTTGGAGAGCTGTACGCTGGATCCTTTTCAGATTGCCGTCCTTTTCAGACTTGGCTCTCTCCGGAATATACTTTCTTTCCTTCTGTTGTTCAGAGATCTTAGCCCGGCTTTAAATTCCAGCTTTCCCCTAATCTCCCCTCCCTTCTCCCGGCCTCGTCCTGCCCCCCCACGACACGGCGGCGCTCGATCTTCACAGAACCGACTTTCGCTCTTTACACGTCCATCCCTCCCTCTGTCCTTGACGAAGTAGTCTCGCAATTCCCCCCTCCCCTGTCTCTCAAGTTGTGGTTTTTGCCAACCCGGACTTCGGCACTCCCAAAAACCCGCCCTCATTACCCTCTTGTTCGTAAATTTACGATCAAACGAGCTAACCCTCTTTAGCCTTTTTCCCTTCTAACGGGGTTAACCCAAATGTTATCGGCCACGAACCCCACTAAATATATTAAATTACAGACTGTCGAGCCTGTCCCGCTCCCCCCAACATAGATTCGAACTCCTGCCGGTCCCCGCACTACATTTTATCAAGTTCTTCCTTAAGAGTCCTCCCCCGAACAATGAGCACCAAACGCGACGTTGATACCGTCGCGCACGTCCCCTTCCCCATACGCCATCACGCCCGACACAAGAAGTCTAACCCCCCTGCCGTGCTTTCCTGAGAAATAATCGCCCCTTTCGGCCCGCCTACTCCTGCGCATCCACCCCCATAGCGTATGGTTTCCCCGGAAGCTTTTTTTAGGCACCTTTCTTCCTTCCCCGGCTCCGTCGCAACTACAGTCCCACCCGCAAGCACTTTTTTTCTTTTACCCCCCTCGGACTCTTCTATTTCCCGTGTACCCTTGGTTTCCTTTCGCCTTCATTCCGCCCAATCTGTTCTTGTCACCGGTACAAACCCCAATTTTTTCTTTCAACCCTTCCTGACCCGCCATTTCCTTCGTGCCATAGCCGTCCCCCCCTCCCCCGCCACACTTATACCCGCCCTAAATACGTAAAAACACGCATCCTGCGCTATCTTCTCCCCCATCCCTAGCTTTTCCTCACAAGTAAATTTCTTGGCGGGATAACTGATTTTCGCCTTCAACCGCCGCTCGTTCCGCATCACCCACACCATCGACCTGATCGGCTTCTCCCTTCCCCCCCCCCCCCCCCTTTCACGCCTCTTTTAGGGCATGGACCGGATCGTCTTGCCTGGTGTTCCCCCTACCACCCCGCTTCCCCCCTCCACTACCCGCGTGCCCCCATCCCTTTGACCTCACTTTTGCAATCCACTTTACTACACCTGTAATTACGACCCCCGATCGACATAGTACGCCTCCCTTTTTTTCCCCGCGCCCATCCCTACGTGTATCTCCTCCCCCCACTTGAACTGCCTCGTCTACCCTTCCCTATCGGTCTCCTTAGCCCCCAAAGGTCTCCCGTTTCCCCGAAAGACAGCCCAGGGTATGCAATCACCTTCCCACCTCCCCCCTGCAATCGACCCCCTGTAGCTACATCCCACGCCATCGCCACTCTCCAAGCCTCTTAGCAAAACACGCGTCCCCTTTCCCCACTAACCTAATCGTCCCCTTAGTAGAAATCTTCTCCCCCTCTCCAAAAATCACCCCCCTTGCCCTCCCTCCTTCCCCTGCGAGCGACGACCTTCGCCAGGCCAACGCCAAGTTCCAACTAATCGCTCCTCCACCCCCCTTCTTCCCAGCCTTATCCATCTTCTTTCAAGTCCCCTTTTTCCAGAAGATTCGTCCTTCACCCCCCCCCCCCCCCCAAATAATTCATAATCTTAGGAGCGCCAACAAAACCCCCCCTCCGGCGGTATCCAAGCAGCCCATTCTTTTTTTTCACGGTTTCTTTTTCCCTCCGGGACATCCCCGGCATAGAAGGCTTCAATCTTCGCCAAATCGGAGTAAAAGACGTGAGCCCCCCCCCCCCCCCGACTAAATCGCCTTTTTCCCCCCCCCTTGCTACTTTTCACCCAGAGTCTAATCCCTACCCCCTCAGCCCCTCATTCTTTGGTCAACCCCTTTCCCCCCTCAACGAGCCACAATATAGATCTGTGCCACTCTTGAGCCTTTTGGTTGAACTTTCTTTTTTCATCTACTTCTCTTCCTCCCCAGAGACTATTCGCCCAGTGCCAGTTCTCTTTTAATTCTTCCTAGGACCTGTAACTTTTCTTTTTTTTTTCATACAAGTTATCTCCCCCGCCGACACGCGCCGCAAAACCTCCCCTTTTTTCTGATTCACTCTCAAACGTTCGACACCCCCTGATTTGATACTCATGTCCTCTGACCGTCATCTACATAGCCAGGGAGGCTGTCAACCGGTTGTCCTTGGTGGGTTACTCTTCTTTGGTAGTCGTTCCCAGCTTCGCTTTCTTCTCTCCTCTGTGTTTCCCAAGCTTTCAGAACCACCCATTATATTACTTTCAACTCCCCCGTCCTTGCGTAAGTATTGGAATCCACCCTTAAGGCCCACCCTGTTTGTGGTTTCTACTGCAACCTTTTTCAATTTCTCCTCGACTTTTCTCACCCCTTCCCACCCTCGTAGCTGAGCTTGATAAGTCGACGTGCAGCGCCGTGTAGCCTATCGCGCTGGTACCAGCCCCCGCTGGTCGCGATTCCCCCCCCTTTCCCCTTCACCTGTCCTCTAGCGAGCGCACCCGTTGAAAACCCTCTTATCTTTCTCCGGTCCTTTACATCTTCCCTCCCCCCCCCCCTTTGACACCTTGATTGCACTGCTTGATTTTGTACGCGAAAACTCCCCCCCCGTCCTTTCCTTCCCCTTCCCCCCCCCGTTTATTTTTAATCCCCGTTTTTTCCCAGTATTCTTTGTTTTTTGCTCCGCTTACTCGTAACTTTTTTTCATAAACCACTTTTGTTCCAAAGGTGGGGTGATGTCCGCTGGCGCTGGCCGAAAGGCCTTGTGTTTGTGGTCCTCCGAACTTTATAAACGTTTATCTCCTATTTACCATTCAGAACTTTCTTTCGCTTCTGCTTGTTTAACCAGCCCACCCCAGACCTTTCCTTTCTTTTTTTTGACTGTGCCGCTGGTTCTTCACTGGCGGTGGCTATGGCCCTTCTCCCTTCTCTACGAGTGGACTGAGTGGATTTTGTGCCCGTTTCTTCTTTTATGCCATGCCTTGCGCACTTGTAAAAGGGCCCCCGTTCGACCCCCCTCCCCCTGGGTTTTTTTTCTTCCATTGTTTGAGCCATCCTTTCTTTAACTGCACCTAGTACAAGTAACTTTTTCTTCTGACATTCCCCCCCCTTTAAAAGAGGTGGAGCTTCTGGAAGCGGCAGTCCTTTCCCCCCAGACAAAATTAGGTCTATGACCCCCCAATACCCCTGCTCCCCATTTTTTTCTTGGCCACCCCTTTGTTCATTATCTCCACGTCCCAGAGTATTTGTGTTTACCCCTTTCTTCCTCGAGACTGTCTCCCCCCACGGGGTTGCGCGATCACCCCCAGTCCTCTCGGATTTGTGGTTTGTCTATTCGGAATTTTCTCGAACTTTCCTTAAGTCACCCATAAGCAAGAGCTACTAAAGTCTCAGTGTAAACCCTATAAGATGTTCTTGAGAAACCAGTCTGAGATTAGAAGATTTCTTCCCTCTTCTCCCCCTCCCTTTATTACACGTCTTGGAGTCCTGAGTTTTTTGATAGACGACCTCCCCTCCTCGTCGGGTACCTAGGGAAGATTTAACAATAGCTGGGATTGGAGAGGTTTTCGAATGTGGATAAGGCTCTTTGTGACTTAGTAGGCCATTCTCGTACTTTCTGGGATTTTTGGGGTATTAGGGGTCCCGAATCGTCGGATTTTACAAGATCGACTTTTTTTTGGATAGTCCCCCTTTTCTTTCCTCGGTTTGCCCACGTGCCCTACCGGGATCCCTGCTCTTTTTTTTAACATCCCGGTGGTGTGAAGCCTTAGGAGGATCTTCGCTCAGACCGTTTTGCTTGCTGCGTTGACGGGAAGACGCGGGTTAGGTCATTCTCCCTTCCTTTGCCCCCCCGTTAGGTAGTGACCCTGATTAGTCCCGTTTCATGTCCTGCACTCTCCCCCTCCTTGATTTTTAGTGATGCTGGTTTAGGTGTCGAAGGAAGCCTAGGGAGTCTCGTTGGTTTTTGTCCTGGGGTTTAGATAGTTGGGGTTCGCTCCCTCTTCCCTCCTTTAGGTCCAACTGTCGGATGCCGTGTTTTACTGCCCTTCTGTTCCTTTAGCTTTTTTAATTGCGTGTGGACTAGTGGTCTCTAGGTCTGTAGTGATTAACTTTGATTGGGATCGTGTTGTACGTAGCTGCCATCTCCCTTTTCTTCGCTTGATTTACACCTTTATGACACGCCTGCTTGTTGAGCCGGTCCGACACACATCCCTGGTGTGCCCTTTAGGATGAGGATATCTTTTTCGCTTCTTCAGTCTATTATCGATGTCTTCACCCCCCCCCTTTGCTCCATGCTGTTGAATAGGATTTTTCTGGTTTTCTCCCGTCTGTCGTGGCCCGAGATGGATCTTTCCTCCTGTTGAGTACTGATCAGTGACCGGAATGCTGCAAAGTAACTCTGGTTTGCCGTGCTTCGCCCTCTCTTTTTCCTCTTCTGTGTTGGCTCGCGGCCTTGAGGCCCCCGACTCGTGTTATCGTTGCTTCAGTATGAAGGTTCCCCAACCCTACCACCAGTACTCTTGTTCCGTATTTGCCCCCCCCCTGGGCCGATGGATGCTCGGCTAATACTTTTTTGATCCGGATTTTTTTCTTTGTTATTTTTCCCTTTTTGTGTTAGTTTTGCACTTGCGTGCTTGTTGAGAGCTTTTATCGTTCCTCTTCTTCTTACTTCTTGGTTTTGCGATTTTCTTCCCTTTTACCGTTTATTTGCGTATTACGATCTTTTCTTCGACAGCTCCACGATCTCCACCTCTTCCCTTCGTTCGAGCACACAGATTTGCCCGTCAACTCAGTTCTTTGGTTCCAAGACCTTTTTGCTTGCTCTTCATCTGTCTATTTACTCCGATCTTTTTTCTCGACTCGGATTGTATGGGTATATGTGGATAGAGATATCTATTCGTCTTTATAGTTTTTAAACCTGCAGCGGGGTCCCTTCTTTTCATTTTGCCCATCTTTTTTCTTCCTTTATAGTGTGGTCGGTTTTTCCCCCCCCCATCGTCTTTCTTTTTCCCTCGCTGTCTGTTGGGTGAATTATGTGTTATTTGACCCTAGTTAATTAGATTGGCTCGACACCTCTTACTCTGGAGTGGGTCTCCGGCTTTCTACCCTCTATGCCGTAGATTTCGCTGAAGGCTCTACCTGCTTACTGAAGTCCTTTTTTAGGGGGTTTTTTTTTCAAGACGGCTCCGTGACTTGTTTAATTTTTCCCCTTCTAGACTTTATTCTCTATTCTCTCCTCTTCTTGCAGTTTTCCCTCCCGCGGCTGTCCTCTGTGTCTGTGTTTTTTTTACTCTGTTGACTACGGGACCCCCCCGTATTTAGTCTTCCGTCCATTTTGTGACCCCGGTTCTCTCCTTTTCTCCTCTTCTTACAACTGTCGGGTTTTTGCCTGACCCTTTGGGAATTTTCTATCTGGGGATGGCCAGGGCGCGATTTCCGGTTTGGCTCCCTTGAGAGTTTTCTCCGCAGTCTGCCCAGGGCAGGGCAGTAGATTATGTTTATCGAGGTCTCTTTCTTTTTCTTCCCCCCCCACACCCCCCGCCTTCTTGTTGTTCAGATTCCATGCTCCATTCCCAACCGCATTCACCCGCGGCGCAGAGCACAACTCTTCCCCTCGCCTCAGACGGTTCTCGTAGTTCCTCCTATTCCGTCAAGCCCAGCTCACAAGAGTTGTATGTGTGGAGTATAATTGTTGTTTCCTGTCGCTGACGTACTTTTCGGTCCCCCCTCCTTCCCCCGCCCCACCGACGACATTGCTTAGCGAAAATTGCCCCGAAAAAAAAATAGACCACGACATCTAAACCGCACTATAAGAGCATACCACGTGCTAGCTATCTTCCCCTTTCTCTTCCTACCCCCGAAACCCCAACAACTCACGCCGCTATTTGGCAGCCCACACAATCTACTCCCCTTTTCTAAGTTTTTTCCGTTCCTCAACCCTCATCTCCTCCTTTTCTTTTCTGATATCGTTTCACTGCGCAACCCCCGCTGTCGCCCCCCCCAATAAGGACCCGAACCTTTGAGAACCGTTCCCGACGCCCAATAATCCTCCCCTTTCCCCCCACGAAGTGCCTATTCACCCTCCATCCGTGCCGTTCTTCTTTCCTATCTGACCTCTACCGACGTCGCCCTAGAAATATCGTCCCCTGATCGAAGCGTAATGAACATACTGCGATACCCCCCCCCCCGAATCATCCGATGTTCCTTTAGTTACTCCCTCTTTGCCGCCCTTACCCCTCTGTCATAGCCCTAAGTCTTTTCTTTTCCTCCTCGTCCTCCACCAGTTTTGATCCAGGTGCCCATTTTTTTCCATCTTCAATGTGAGCCAAAATACGCACCTCAACGTCGAGGTACTAAGTCCTGTTGCACCCTTTCCTCCTCGTCTCCGAAGAAATGCCCCCATCTCCCCCTCAAGCTCCTAACACCCCATACCTTTCACTTCCCCCCATCACCAATCACAAAATCCATCCTCTAGTGAGTTCTTCCATCCACTTGCGGAGAACTCAGACAATTTTCCATTCTGGATACCCTTCTCCTCCTTCCTCCCCTCCCGCTGCCGTTTTCCGCATACCCCAAATATCCTTCCCCTTCCCATATTCCACCTTCTTCCCGACTACATTACTTGAAGTAAAAACCCGCCCCCATTCAGATACAGAATAATCAGATGACCCGTCCTTCCCCACCTTCCCCTACTACCCACATCCCCCAATGTTTCCAGGACTGACCCTCAGTTACCCCCCACCTCTTCCAGCTATAAAAAAGACCGTTGACCGCGTCTCCCCTACCATCTTCTTCCTCTCCCCACATCTCCCCCTCCAACATCCTCGCCTTTCGACCGGCCCAGTTCCCCCCATTGCATACGTCCTCCCTAGTAGGACCAATTAACACTCCCCCCCCTCCTCCCCGTTATTATTCCCCAGACGCGCCTCTTTCCCCCCCATTTCCGCTCTCCCATCCCGACGAATACTACCCATCTAAATCTCCCCCCCACCCAACCCCACTCGAAGAATACTCCTAAGCCCTTGAACTAGAATATTCTTCCCCCACGACAAGCCCATGCACAAAAGGCCCCGACATTTCAGTGAGCCGCATCTCCCCCCCTCCTCTTTCCCGGTACGCCCTAATCATCCACCCCCAAACTCATCAACCACCTCGCCTTCTTTGGCCCCCTTTCACATAAACACAATTAATTTAGTCCAAACTTCCCCCTCCCTCCCTTTCCGCGCTCCACCGTTGTGCCACCCCAATTACTTCCCCCGCCCCGTCCCCCAGTTCCCCTTCTCCCCTTCTTTTCGTCCCGAATCCGAAAGAATCACCCCTAGAACTACCGGCCTACGAAACCCTCCCCCTCCATTGCCCCCATTTCCCACGCGCACCGCTGGGCCCCGCTGACCCCGTTTTGGTTTACCCTGCATTGATCAATCTTCCGCTCGAACTTGATCTCCCCCCCACGGAATCTTTAATTGAGCTCTTTTTCAACTCCTTCTGTCGTCTTCCCGCTAAAGGCGCATCACTTTTAAGTGCCTTCTCTTACTTGATTCTTTCCTTCAAGTTCTCCTTCTCCCCCCAGACTGACCCCTCCCTTTCCTCCTTCCAACTGAGAGCCCGGTTCCCCACCCCTAATACCTACTTCCCAATGTTGTTGATAAATCCTCGTGAATTTGCACCTCGTCTACCCCCCCCCCTTGTAGGGGGTGTTACTCCTTTGGGGGTGTGAGCCCAGCTTTTCTCCCTTTTGCCTCTAGTACCATTGTTTTCCCCCCGATCAGAAAAACCCTTCCTCCTTTATTACCTCAACTTCGTTGTACCTCTCTGGCTATTAACATAAGGACAGTCTTTGGTGAGTTTGTGGTTCTTCTTCCCCCCCAATTTCACTTTTCCCCGCAACTGGACTCCCCTGAACTCTTACTCTCCTCTATACCGCCGATTTTTCCTCGCATGGCGCCGCCTCCGCTAAGCCACCCCCCCCTACGTCCAGTCACCTCTTCCACTGTATTTCACCCTTTTTTTTTGTAATAAATGGTAGCCACCGGTCCCGCGCCGTTCTTTTTCCTTGGAAGATTTCCCCGATAAATTCTTTCGTCATTGATTCCCCCCCCGTTTTCTTTTTTTTCGGTTACCCCCCGACGTTGTTCCCTGTTATTCTTTCTTCTATGTTTCCTTATAAGTGGTGTGGGTTTTTGTCTGCGCTCTAGTACGGTGACTGAGAAACGGGTCCCTTTTCCCGTTGCGTCCCTGAAACCAACGGGTGGATATTACCTGTGGATGGCCGGCCGGTCCCCAGTATGAAATATCTCTGTTATTTCGTCTTTCTAGTTTTTTTAGCCCTTATTAAGCATTTGGGTGCCTCTCCTTGCCTTTTTTTCTATGTTGATACTGGTCCCGGCGCTGCGCCCGATCATAGCTCTTTCTTGTGCTCTTGGAAGGTTTTTTCCCTCCTTTTCCTATTAGTTGTGGCCATTGTCCCTCTTTTGTCCCCATCCCCCCCCACCCCTCCCCCCGTGTTGCGTAAGTGCCACCAGATCCCTCCCTCCCCTTTGCGTCACTTCCAAACTTTCTTACTCTTTTCCCCAGATCTTCAGACCTTGGACGCTAACACACCCTCTTCCAACACAACATCCTTTTGTTGTGAGGTGTCAATTATGTACGAGCCTGTCTTCGGCACTCCTCCTAGCCAGAGTTTATACTCCATCCAATGGGTTCAGGCTACCGACTTGTGCGTTAGGGTGGGTAGGAGTCGCGCCCCCCCCCTTGTGACAAAGTCACTGGATCCATCCGGGCACGATACGCTTGTTTCATGGCACAGTCTATACGTATCCTCCCTCTCCTACTACCAGGGATTCACCCCTCTCGCACGGCTTTCCCCCATAGTACGAGGGGAGAATGAATTGAAAGAAGGAGTTTCTTTTCCTCCTATTCTGGTGACTTGCGGTGAGACCTCCCCTTGTGCCGTGAGTTATCATTTTTGTTATGGACTATTTTTTTTTCGTTCGCCGTTTTTTCAAATTTTGGTTTCCCCTTTATCATCTAGTGCCCCTCTTTGTTCCTCCCCGCCTTCGGATGCGTGCAGGGGACAGCCTTTCTAGTTTTGCGGCATATTTTTATCTATCCACGGGTCTTTTCTCTTGTCCGGTCAAGTGTGCCAAGTGATAACCCTTTGGCTATGCAAAGGTCGCTTTTATTTTTTTTATATTCATGGGTTTGGTTCCCCCGAACCGGTTGTTATGGTTCTTTTTACCACTAGTTTCTTTGTCTTAGTCTTTCCCGGGACGCTTTTCCTCTTTTGCGGCGTAGGTCTTTTTTTTTATTGGCTTTCAAGTGTCGCCTCGATTTAGGTTTCTGTTTCCTTAGTATTCTTTCGGTGTCGTTTTTCGAAGTAGTTTTTCTCTTTTACCCACCCTGTTTTTCTCATGTTTAGTTTCTGTTCGATTAGGGCGGATGGTTCGCGGCCCTTTTGGGTCTCCTTTGTCGTGCGGTGGGTGCGACTATGTCGTCTTCTCATGGCTCTTCACCCCCCGGTTGTCGAAGGCTTAGGTTGGGATGGCTTTTATGTGGGTCTTTATTGATGTGTATCAGCAGAGGTGTCGTTTTTCCTAATTTTTTTTGAGGGTTTCTCTTCTCCTGAGGCGTAGGGTTTTTTAGTCCAATTGTGGACATCTGATGGTTTGCCTTCTTCTCTGGGGCGTTTATGTCTGATGAGGTCCCTCTTTTTGTTGTTCGGGGTGTTCCCCCTCGTTCATTTATCTTTCCTGTTCAAAGATTTTGGCTGGGACCCCTCTGAGCTTCTGTTCGCTTTTTTTTTTTTGGTGATCTTGAAACTCGGTGTTAGTTTTTCCTTCGTCAAGGTCTTCCTCCTCAACCTTTAATTGCCTAGTATCCCGTCGTTCGCCTGAATGTTGCTGAACCTTTTTCTTTTGGATGTGAGGGTTGAATTAGTGACGGTTTTTCTTTCCGTTTGTTCGTGGGTGCTGATGCGGGTGCGACGCTTGCCTTCTGCTTCGTTGTTCTGTTACAATAGTAACGCTGGTAAATCGGTCCTCTGGTCCCTCGGAACATTTAGGAAGGATACAGAATCACCGCACCTCGTTCCGGAGTTTGGACTTAGTCTCCACGCCAGGGTTGGGAACATTTCCCCCCCTCTTGATGATTTATGAGTTCTTCAGGGGCTCCCCTCTTTTTTCCCTGCCGCCATGAGAACCTAGGGACATCCGCTCTTTTCTTTCCTTTCTTTCCAGCCCGGCATCTTTGCGAGATGATTTCGGACAGAGAGCTTTTCTAGACTGTTTTCTCTTTTGCCATAGCTTCTTTGTGTGGATAGTTTTTCTTCTTTTTTTACCGGTCGGCGATGGCTCCCGTTCGCTCTTTTTTCTCCTTCCTTTTGTGAGCCTCGCGTGCCTATTCAGATCGGGCTCAAGTCTTTTCCCTCCTGTAGTTTTTCTTGTTTTGCGCGAGAAGGCTCTGCGTCTGGGCGTCTCATCTTTCTTAGTTGAGTTTTTTTTCCTTCCCGACGAAGTGGACATTTTAGGTTTGTTTTCTCATATCTTTTCTTTCTCTTTTACTTGTCATCCCAGCTGTCGGTTGTGTGTTTTGTTCTATGTTTTCCTATTCCCCGAGATGTAGAGACCGTCCCGAAGGTTTTCCCCGGGTTTTTTTGCTTTTCCTTCGTCGTCAGGTGTGGCTGTTTGATGCGTCCTCCTTCCCCCCCACATGAATCGTCTTGGACTTCCTCTCGAGCACTTTGCGTATGGTCTTTTTCTTGAGATGCTTCGATGAATGGACCTGGATGCGCGGGCCTCTTCCTCGTTTTTGTGCCAGATCAGATTCCCGCGATGTCAAAGCTACTCATCGACCTATCAAGACCCCCTCTCCCTCTCCAACTGAGCCCCGCGCCCCTCTCCACCCTTACTTCGTTCTCCAATTACAGAGTTCAGCCTCCTCTCCAAGCACCCGGTCGCTGCTTTCATTCGTCTCATTCCTCGCCTCTGCCCAGCCCCTTCGACTGTTCTCCCGCTTTCCGCCCACATCCGTTGTCACCCCCCACCACCGAGGACCGGCCCGTTGCTTTTCTCCCACCGTAACTCGTCCCCGACTCACCCTCTGGTTCTAGATCTCCAGGCGTTTAAACGTCATTTCTCTTTTCACAGACCCCCCCCCCCGGACATCATCTCCGGGCGTTTGGAGCGAAACTATCTAAGGCGAATGGGCCGCCTGCCCCCTCCTGTAATGGTCGACTAGAGAATTAAGCCTTCCCCCTTCCAACCACTGGATTGGTGACCACTAAGCTCATTGAGTCCCTTCCTGACTCCCCCCTCATCCGCCTAAGACTTCTTATTCGTGCTTTTAAAAAAGCTACGCGAGTCCCGGTCTTTCTTCTCCCCTCTTTCTGCCCACTCTCACCCAAATATCTGTTCGACCCCCTACAAATCGTCGCCCGTAGGGGGAGCAAGCCGCTATTCCCTTCCCGACTTCCACCAGCTTTACCCCCCCTTCTTTTTGATATCTTCTTCCCCTTCCTCTTTGGGCCATATCTTCTCCCCTTTTCCCGACTCCTGCCCCACCACTTTTTCATCTGTCCTGCTTAGCCTGAAAGACACATCGTTGCACTCCGTAATCTAAAACCGAAAGCCCCCCCTCAACTTCCGCTTCCTGTAAACTCACCCTTCACATCACCTCACATGACCAAGACATTCCCCTTTATAAGACATACACCTCTACGAGGTTTGACCTTCCCCCCCTCCCTTTTTTTCCTTTTGGAGAAACTTATTCCTCCTTTCACGCGCTGCAGTTTTTTCCCCCCCCCCCCCCCCCCCCAAACCCCGCCCTTGGCACCTCCCAGGCGCAAACTTCTCTGCCGGTCCGGACACTCAACTCTTCCATACCCCCCGATTTTCGATCCCTCCCCTAATCTAACTCCCCCCCTTCCTGCAACCCATACTCGCCGGCCTTACAGCCCACTTCTTACTTTCCCCCTTTTCCCCATCCCTTGTGCCGGTATCAATCTACGACCAGAAACTTTCCTTATCCATACATCTCTGCGGCATATCCCAGCCTTCCCCCCCCTGTTCCCTCCCCAAGCGTACGGCTCCTTTCTCCCGCCTTGCCGCCTTCCCGATTGCGATATTCTCTACCACATTCATCGCCATCGCCCTCTTACCCCTGTAGCCGTCTCCCAACCAGGCTTTACATTACGCCCAATAGTATCCCCGCGGCCCTATCCCCCTTCTCCACCCCCCCCCTGGAAGTCTGATAATTACAGACGAAAGAATTCAGCATATTCCCCTCCCAAGTCAAACCCCACCAATAAATCACTCTCCCTCCCCCACTCTTTTCAACCTCCCCCCCCTTCCCCCAGTCAATAAACTTCGCGTCCCCCAAACCCCAAATCCTTCACGCTTTCCCCCCAACCAAATCGTCCACCAAACGCACTGCATAACTGAGGCGAGTTTTTCAGGAACTGTTCCCCTTTTTCCCTCCCACACGTTGACCCATAAAAAGCGCATAGAGTGCCCCCACGGTCTACCTAAGACGACACCTTTCCTCCCCCCCCTCGTCCTTTTCTCCTCTTTTTACGTTCTTCAACGTCCCATCTTTTCTCATCCCTCCCCGAAAGTTTCCCCGACCTCCCCCGCCCTTCTTTGGTACACCACTTCTCTGTCCCAGAGTCAGCCGATAATCCCTTTTTATATTAGGACTCTGTGCCTTTTTCGTTTCTGTGGTTTCCCCCTTCCTTTCGTCTTCTCTGCTCATCAGAGCACGTGATCCTTACCAGAGTTCTCTTCCCCTCGAATTATAGAGCCTCCCTTGCATTTGTACCCTCCTTTTCTCCCTCCTAGACCCAAGTGGAACCTGTTGGTTGGTCTCCCCCCCCTTCTTTAGAACCATGTTTGGCCAAAATTATAACCCTTACCCAAAACATTTTCTCTGGTATACTTCATACCTCGTACGACTTGCACCCCCTTTCCCCCCCCCGGGGGACTTTTTTTGGTTCCTCGGTTGGTGTCTTTCCCTTATTTAAGCGGTTGCTTTTCCAAGATTAGTCAACCCCCCCCATAAGTCTTAGAGTGCCTTTTAAGTCCCCGTCTTTCGTTGATTCTGGAACTCCACCCTTACGCCGCAAACACCTTTTTTTCTTTTTTGGGTTCACGGAAAACTTTCCCAGTCTTGTCTCTCCCCATTCCACCTTCATTCCCGCGAAGCTCGATCTCTTCGAAGCCGCCCCCGACACCGCGACAGTCTCCCTTTCAAGCAAACCGGCAAGCTATCACCCCCCTTCTTTGCTCCCCCTATTGACAGCAGGGATTGGCACTTTACCCTTCTACGTCTTTTACTTTGAGCTTTTAATCCCCATACAACTCCCCCATCATTTTAACACAGAGTTTTTTTAAGCCATCCGCCTGATTGAAATTTGATTTCGGCTTACATTCGTTATCTTCCTCCCCCCTCGTTTTTTTTGATATGTTCCGTAGCCGACTTTAGTTTTAATTATTCCATTGTGGTGTGATTTTCCTTTATTCCTCCTTTTCTGTCCTCTACCGGCCGCGAATTTTAAGTTCTTGAGGGCGGACCAGTTTTTCTCCTCAATTTGTTGCCTTGTTCCAGCGGTGGACGTGCGGGAGGCAGTCTTTCTAGTTCTCCTTCTCATAATTCTCGCTCGTGGATTAAGTTTTGCGATTAAGTTGCCGGAATCCAGATTTAGTAGACCCCCCCCCCCCTCCCCGTGGGGTTTTCCCCGTCGTTTTTCGCGTGACTTCACCCCACTTACGCTTATCTCATCCTCCATTCTACTTCCTTTTTTAACTATACCCTTTTTTCTGACGAGAGTTGAACCCTCCTCGCCCTCGCTCCTTGCCCCTCCTTTTCTACCACCGTCGTCACACACAAGCCTCCCCCGTTTTTGGTTCTTGTAATTCTTTACGGGATGATTCCCCTATTACCCTCCCTGATTCTCTTTGCCTTGCGAACGCACCTTTTTACGGCTCCCGTTCCTTGTTGGCGGGGTATGCAGGCGATTTCCGTAGACCCCTCGCGACGGAGAACAACGTTGCAGCAAGGAGGATACCCCTAGAAGGTCGTTTGACCCCAAACGCCTGATTCCCTAGTTTCTCCGTGAGTCTTCCTAGACCCCTACGCCTTCTTTCCCCCACAGTAGCGTCCTATTTTTTGACAGAAGTCCAGCACGGTTGGAGAGCCGCCCGATTAGCGTAGTTTGTCATATCCCCCCCTTTTGACCGGTGGTTTCTCCGTCCCGTTCCCTCCCGGGGATCGTTACGGGTGGGCCGTTTGATGTTTCGTGGACGTTTTGACCTTTTGAGGCAATTTTCAGGCTCTGCGATATGTGGCTATCTTTGGTACGACTTTTTTTCGTCGTACCTGACTCCTCTGAGTGGAGGGGAGAGTCCACTTGTCGTGCGTTCCCGTCACGTTTGTACTTCTAACTTTTCCGGCCTGGATGTCTTGGAGGTTGTAGGCTGACTTAATGTGTGTTTCGTTCTCCTCTCATTTCTCTAGTTCTTCTTTTTGTTGGGGAGGACGACTGGTTGTTCTTAGACTATATATTGCCCAGGTGATTCTTTCCCTTTTCGCGGATTAGGTCGTTGTTTTTTCCTTTTTTCTTTTGCTTTTCTTTCTTGCTCATTATATTCCTGAGCGTATCAGGAAGATTAGTCGTCCTTTTTTGATTTGTTTTTTCGAGTGTTTGTACGGTTCTAGTCTTCGTTCGGGTTATTTTCGGGAATTGGCGCTTCCTTTTTTTTGATTACGTGTAATAGAGGGACTTCCTTTTTTTTGAAGTTGTTCTTTTTGATTTAGTTATGTTGTTGTCCGTGTCGAAGGGCCATCAATGTTCTGTTTCTTCTCGGGGCTGACAGTTCTTTTCGTCTTCCTCCCTTCTCTTGTAGAGGCCTAATTTTTGTGGTCTTTTCTTTACTTCCTTCGTCCTTCCCAGTGTTTTGTCACTTGGGCCGACTTTTTGAAGTCGTTCTTTTTTTTTGAGCGTGCGGGCCTCGCTTTTTATGTTTCTAGATTTTTCTAGTGGAAGTACCGAAGGAAATGCTTTCCTCCTCCCTCTGGTGTTTTTTTTTCCTTGGATCCAGGTTTTCCCTTTTTTTTTTTTTGGTGAACCGGCTCTCCTTCTTTTTTCGGTCTAGTCGACGTGTTTCTACCAGTCCTCCACTTTCCTTTTTTTTCAGTTCTCCCTCCTGAGATCTCATAGAGTATGTCCTTCTTGCATTTTTTTTTAATTTTATTGATTTTTTCTGTCTTGGCTACCGTTTTGTGTGTCTGCGACCTTCTAGGTTGAGTGACCTTTTCTCTGTTTATTCGCTGGGTAATAGACAGTTGCACGTTCTCTGGAGGCATCGGAAGGAGTCCAATCATGGTCTTAACCACCTCTTGACTGTATAATACCATCTGAGGACTAAGCCAGGGGGGAAAAGACCACAAGCTTTGTCTTTGCTTTTTTTTCCTTTCGTAAGTTTTTTCTTGCCCTCTACGGGACAACCGGCTCCTGGGTTGGTTCACTTTAAGACCTCTTTAGTTTTTCCCCCCCTCTCCGGGTCGTGGCTAGAGATCGTTAGGGGCTAGCCTTGACTGCCTATCCCCCTCACCTTAGCTTTTTGTAGGACTTCATTTTTCCGGCTTTGAGTGGTTTCATTTACTTCCCACGCTCCACGTTCGCTTTTTTGTTTTGTCTCTGATTTGTTCACTTTTCTTGCTTCCCTTCTGCTTCGGCACAGGTATTGTGGCTCTTTCTTCGGCTTTTTCACTTCTACGCTTTGGCCGTACCAGAGTCTACGCTTTTGAGTACCTTTTTCGGTTTGTCTTTCACTATGACTTTTACCTTTTTTCTCTCCCTTCCCGGTAGAATTATAGATAGGTTAGCGCGTAGTCGTGGCTGCTTTCACAGGCTCTTTTTTCAGTTTTTAGTTCCCTCTGGCCCTAGACCCGTCGTAATTTTTGTCTGTGAAGGCGGCCTCCATTCGTCCGTCAGTTTTTCAAGGATGGAGGTTCCCTTTGAGGAAGTTATTTAGGCGGACCTTTTTACCCCTCCTGAGATTTAGGTGGAGCTTTCCCCTGTGTGTTTTTTGCATCTGAGGGTGAAGATGCCGCACCGAGTGGGTTCCTTCTTGACGCGCGTTAATATATCTCTTTTACTCCTCCCTTACTGCTGTGTTTTTTTCTCTCTCTTTCCTCGCGCAGTTTTGCATATCCCAGCTCCTCACACCTTTCCCGTTCGCCATTTTTCCCGTCACCGCCGTTTTTCTCACCTTCCTCGAAATGTCCCTCTGAGCGACACCTCAACCCGGCACCGCCACTTTTCCTGCTCTGCCGAAGTCTGTCTCTGACCGACCCAACTTCGAACTGTCCTATCCACGCGTTTTCTCTTTGCCCCCATCCGAAAAGACACCGCGCCTTTTGCACGTCTCCCACACGAACTCTATCCTCCCCCCGAGAGCCGATTTCTCCCTTTGTAATGTCCCCTTTCTCGGTACCTCCCCCCCCCCACCCCATCCGCGCGTAGATGTGATGCAGTTTTTACCGCTTTCTACGGAACGAGTTAGCCCGATTGCCGTGTCTCCCCAGTACGGTCAACGCGAGTTAAATGCGCCGCGTTCTAATCCCCTCCCAAATTAACCACCTACCCGAGCATTGAGAACAGTCTGGACCCACTCCTCCGCACGCTCCCCCCCCTCCTTCCCTTACCCCACCGCGGTCAACCCGGTACTAGAAAATGACTTCCCGAGGTACTGGTGACCTCTGCCCGTGTCCGCACTATATGAGGTTTAGCTTCGAGACCTTTCCTTTTTCGTGGGGAGCAGCACCCCCCCGATCGCTGTCCCCCCCTATCCCCCTTCTAATGTGTACTCCAAAAGCATTTACCTCATGGTCCCTGTTTATGATATTCTTTTTCCCTCTTTTTTCCCCCCTTTTTTAGCTTTGCCGCCCCTCACTCGCCGGTTTCAGTGGCACCATCACCCCGTTTTGCTACTGAGTGCCTTTTTTCCACCCTAGCCGCCATCCCAACCGCCACCTCCCAACCCCTTAAAATAACCGATCTAACCCTCCCCCCCCTTCCCCCCAATGCCCCGCGATAACAGATGAGTACGGAGCAAAACTTGACTATCCTCCATTCTTCAATAGCAAATTATTTTCTGATGGGAATGAAACGTTTTCCCAGAGAACCTAACACTGCCCTTCTTTTCTGCATCCCCCCCCCCCCCCACAAAATAGACATCTTCTAGCGACACCCACACCTAGTTTAATGTCAAGACCGTGTCCCATAACTCGTCACCTCACACCGATTTCCCCACCCCCCCCCCGGTCCAGAAATAACGAAGGAACCCGGACTCACCACCCTTCGCCTCTTCCCGACCAGCCGTTAGTCCCCCGGGGTAGGATGACCCATTTCTTTTTCCTCCGCCTTCCCTCTCTCACGCACAATCCCTGTTTCTTTTTCCAATAATTTTTCATAGCCCCAACCTCCCCTGTAAACCGATCCTGCCAAGATCCCGGTCTTAGCCCCCCTTCGACACGGCCCCCTCCCCCCAATTCCCCGAGTAGCCTTCCAACGCAATCTCCCGCGATGCCCAGCCGCCCGCAAGTCTTTCCAACCATGGCTTCCGCCATAACTTACGAACTATTCAATGATCAAAATCACCACTCACAAGGCCGCGAATACTACGCGACAACCCCCCTGACCGTCTCCTTCTAGAGAACACGACAAAAAGTCACCACCGGACATAATCCGCTCCCTCCCCCCCTCACCGCCTACCTTCCTCCTAGACCCGCTTCGCCACCCCACCAACCCAACCCATTTCAAATAATAGCCTCGAGTCTTCCCCCACCATCGTCAAAACCCTCCACCTAAATGTGCAGCGCCGTGTAGGGGCACGGTCACCCCCCCCTTGTACCCGTTTAAGAGACGGACACCCCCGTTTTTCCTCTTCCATCTTTTCCCGTCCCTCCCTCACCCAGACCCAGCTTCAGCCTCTATTTGAAGACGAACACCTTAACGCCTTTTAAATCCGCCGCAAACGTTGCGCCCGCTCCCCTTCCATCCTTTTACCCCCTCTTTCAGTCACGATCTCCTTTTATCTTCGCCCTGTTTGCCCTTTTTTTTCCCGACTTTTCTCTAGGCACCTTGCCCTTTAGATTTTGCCCGTGTCCCGGTTTCTGGCTTATACTTTCCCTTCCTGGGCTCCGTCCTCCCTCTCCAAGTCGGCTCACCAAGTCGGGTTCAGACATTTGAACTTCGACGGTTCAAACATCTTTCCCCCATTCAGGGAGAGTTTTTCTCTATTTAAGTTTCACTCTCCGCAACCAGGGAGTCTTTTTTGTGTTTTCCTCCTTGTTTGTCGCGCCAACTGCTTTTTTTCATTTTTTTGAGTGTCACTTCACCGATGGCTGCCAACCCCCCCCCCACCATTTATTTTCTTTTAGACTTTTGCCTTTTTACGCCCTTGTTTCTTCAGTCTCTGGACTGAAAACATTCCCAACCCGTGTTGTCGTGGTGTTATACTGTCCCCCCCCTTTCTTTCCCAAAAGCAACGGCCCCGGGAACCATCTCCCCGCGCTCTTTTCTTTTTCCCGGCATCTCCGAGCCAGTATTTCCCCCTTGCACTCGCACCGGCTTTTCCAAACCACTTTTCTCACCTGGTCCGGCAGCGAGCACTGTATTAACTCCCCTCTCCTCGTCACTGTAACAGGTACAGGAACCCAATTCCGTTAATCCCTTGTGCTCCCTCTTGCTTTTTCTTCCTTCCCGTTTCCACTTGCCGTTTTTCTCGCATTCTCTCCCCCTGGTGTGTTGATTGATCTCAGTATCTGTTTTACCTTTTCTTCGAACACAAGTGGCGTTTGGCGTGACCAATCCCGTCTGGTTTTTTTCTTGATTCATTTTCTTTGTTGCTCCGTAACAGTTGCGATGGATTTTACGTTTCTTCCTTGACCAGGTGATGATCCTTTTTTTATTGGAAGTTTTTGTTGGGCGGGGTCGCTGGAGTGCCCTCCTTTCCCCCGTCGGCCTTTCTCTCTTTCTTTCGAGTTAAGATTGGAGGTTCCAATTTGGCTCGTTTTCCCTTAATTGAATCTTTTCCCCTTAGCCCGCCCCACCATCCCCGTGTTTTTTTCTTCCGTGTTCATTACTAGCCCCTGAGAATCTCTAAGCTCTCTTTTTACTTGCCACACTTCCCTCCCCTCCCCTTTTTTTTTGCTGCATTTCAAACCCTTTCCCACTGACAGGACGAGCCCGTTCTCAGAGGCCTACCCCGCGAGGCCCAAAAAAAGAGTGCTACTGTTGTCCTCTAGCAATTTTACGGTTTTAACCACTCTTCTATTATTTTTTTGTATTTTTTTTCCTGCTTTTTTTCAAGCACTTAGTTATGGACCCCTTTTTAGGCTGACGGGTTGGCTAGGAGCGGCAACCCTTCTCGGGAAACCCGAAGAAAGGAGGCTAGAAGCTGATCTACAAACTCCCTGATGCTGGACATTCCGTGGATTTTCTGCACTCGAAACAGGCTTCCCCACAAGCACGGGAGGCAAGAGTTCGTATGTTTTGTGAACGCACGTTACTAGAGCCCGGAGGTTCTAGCATCCACCCTTATGGTTCTTTGCTGGCGCCGGAGGGCGGAGGCTTTTTTTTCTTTTTTTCTTTTGTGTCCGGCCGTAGTTCTAGTTTCGTCGGCGAGGGATTCCTTTTTTTCTTACTGTGTCTTTTGAGTTTGTTGGGAAACGACTTCGATCTTGGTGGAGCGTTTCTAGTGGTAGGTGCGACAGAGTAACGGTTTCTTTCCCCAACTTCGCTGTCCTTTTTGGCTTTTGTTGCTCCTGTTTTTTTGGGTGCCGCCGGAGGCTTCTTTATGCTTTTTTTTTTTAGAAGAAGAGGTTTAGGGGCGTCGGACTATGTCTTTTCTTTCGGGTCACTCTTGTGTCGGTGGAGTCCGGTATTGGTGAACGTTGTTTAGGTTCGGACCCCTCTTCTTAGTTAAGGCCTATTTCTCTTAGCGCGGTGGATTTTGGTGTGTCCGTTATATGGGGTCCGCGCCCAATTTTTTTTTTTTTTAGTTGAGTTGGCTCGGAACTTTTTGGGGCTAGCCGGAGCGTTTTTCTCTGCGCTGGTTGTTAGTGAAAGGTTGATGGAGGTTGCGTATTAGCAGGTTGCTGGTTGGTGTCGAGACCTTTCTATTTTGTTCGCGTTTCATTACTTTTTCTTCCGATTTGGAGGACCTCCCCCGTCCAATTAGGTAGAGGAGATAGTCTTTGTAGGGTCTTAGCTGGTTAGCCTTTTTCCCCTTTTGAGAATTCGGCTGGGGAAGTCCCCGGCGATTTTCCTTTTCCTGTGCCTTGGCGCATTCTTTATTGCAGCATATTGGTTTGAGTGGAATTTCTTTTTGCTTTCTGTTAATGTACCGGTTTCCCCCCCCATAAGTTGAAATATTTTTTATGCTCTCTACTGTAGAATTTGGGTTGAAACTTTTTGCGGTTAGTTTTCTTCTTCCTGTCCCTGTTCTCCCAGCCCTCCCCCCTTGGCTGCGTTTTTATAGGAGATGGATTGTTGACCTTTAATTCCGTTCCCTTCTTCTTTGCGGAAATTTGATTGTGTGTGATTCTGGTAGGATTGGCTTTTCCTTTTCTTTTGCTTTTTCGATAGGGCTGCGATTCTGGCGGAATGTGCCGACATTTCACGTTTATCCGCTGACATTTGGTCGGTTTTCAGTCCGACTTTTCCTTCCAAAATAGGGTCACTTCTTTTGAGACCTATGCAAGAAGACACGCCAGGGTGGTCCCATGCGTCTTTTTCTTTCTTTCTTACCCTTTGGCCAGCGGGCGCAGTGAGCGCCCCTATGCCCCAAGATTTTTACTTTTAGTCCCGCTTTTCTGGCTTCTATCTGGTGCTCTATGAACCCTTCGTATCGGCCCCTTTTTTTTTTTTAGAATAGACCACGTTATAGCGGGTTATAGGACTGCTTTGGTGATCTTCTTCTTTTTGGGTCCTGGTCCCGATATGTGTCCCAACGTTCGCTTCTTAAGATTTTTCGTGGCGCTTTAGGGCCTTCGCTTGCTCGCTCATTAGCGGCGGGTGATGCCATCCTTTCTATGCTTATCTTTGTTGGCTTTTTTTCCCAGCCTCTCCCTCTCCGGTTGGAAGATGATTTTTTGTTATTTAGACTTTCTCCTTTCCCTTTTTACGCCCGGAGCGACGTTACGTTCTTTTTTCGGGTTCCCTTCTTCTTGACGCGTTTTATGCAGGTGTTCTTATTTACCCCCGAGACGATATACAGTCGACTTTTCGGTGGCGCGTACCGACTTCGTAGTTCAGGACATTTGGCTTTTTGCTTGATGGGATTCTGACAGGAAATTCCTCGGATTGAGAGGGGGCGAGATTTGCGCTTTTTTTTGCTCCGATTTCTGGGTCAAGATGAGGTAGATGGGGCAGCGGTTTTCCCGCATTTTTTCTCCTCCTTTCCTCCTCCCCCTTTGTGTTTGAGACTCTATTTCTTTTGAGGACCGCCCCGAATTTAGTACCAGAATCTACCCGGCATCTCTCCATCGGACAACAGGAAGACTAACATACTGAATGGAGAGCGCCCATCCCCCCCCCCCTAACCAGCCCGCCCTTTACATGACATTTTAAGTCTGGCGTGGCCCCTCACCTTCGACTTTTTCTCTATTTTCTCTTGTTGATTTCTTCGACAAACTTGCAGACAGACCCCCCCCCGCTGTCCCGCACGCTGTTCGGCATTCACTCCCCTCTCTCTTCGCTTTCTCCCGTTGCCGTAACCCCAGGTTCCCTTATAGGTAAGCACCCCACACTACTCTCTTCTCCCCCTCCGAGTATATCCTGGCATTAAACCAAGATAAGGAATTGACTTAGCCAGCCTTTTCCTTCCCCCCTCTCCAACCCCTGTGCAGCGTTAGCTCTGTCACAGGCTAAATCGCCCCCCACGACCCCCCCCGCGAGCCAAACTAGAAACGTTGATGCCCATGTCTCGTTTCTACCCAATAGCCGCTTTTCCCCCGTCCTATTGACCCGCTATGACCGTTCCTTTCTTTCTAAAACAGCGAGGTGATCGATTCTTAGCCCCGCCCCTCTTCCCCAATCTGCTTTTTCCGTCACCCACAGACCAATCTGTCATGTCGTAGTTTAGCATTTCAGCCATTAGCCCCCCTCCCTGCTTCATGAGACTCCCCCCTAATTTTCTTTCCCTCACCTGGCTTTTTTGTTTATCTGCCTCCACTTGGTGGTTGAAAATCCCTCTCCTCCGATTGCCTCCCCCCGAGTGTAACTAGTCCTCGCCGGTGCCATGTAGACAGAGCACACTCCGCCGAAGAAATTATTGAGTGTTTGCGCCCCCCCTCTTCCCCCCTCTCTCACTCCAGTCCCGCCCTCCACCTCAGCTCCTAATTTTTTTGTCCCAACACTCACCCAACCACCATCTCGACACCCAGTACCCCCTCACATAAGGAGAAGCAAGACAAAACCTCTGGACTCACTCGCAAAGTTTTACACTCCCCTTTTTGTTTTGCACACCTAGAAGCTCCCTCATTTGAGTTCTTTCGTCATACCCCCAAAACACAATCTCCCCCTTTTGATAGGCTCTCACGCAATTTCTAAAGAATATCTCCGACCAACCTTCACCTTCCACCTTCCTCTCTCCAATCGATGCTCCTTACGCCACACGTCCAGCACGACCGATGTGTCCCCAGGTGTTCCATGCGCCCGCTTAGTTTTAATCAGCTACTACCGCCAATAACTTCTTGCCGCTTCCCCCCATCTCGGCGGCTTAACAAAGTTGTTATAGACAGCAAGCCATCCCACATTCGCCCTTCCTCGACCCGTCCCCAGCCGAACATAGACTCATTTACACTTGTCTTTACCCACAGAAATCTACGACCCGCCCTTTTCTAGCCCCCACCCGTGCTTTTTCACTCCGCCCTAATCGACGAACTCCCATTTCCTCCACCTACCACAAAACCAATCACCTCCGCGCATACTAACTGCGCACCCCTCCAGACTCCTTCGCCTCGGCCAACTTCCCCTGTCAAACCCAAAACCCAAAATCTTTCACGTCCATAGTCTACTGCTACCCTCCCCTCCTTCCTCCCACAAAAATTACCTTAATATCTTTTTCCCAAAAAACCATTAATCGTCACCAAACAAGTCGCCGTGAATCTCCTTGTTCCCCCCCCTTTTCCTCCTCACGACCGGTACTTTCCCCCCTGCCCCTTTCTCTCAGGTTCACCACACTTTGCCCCAGGGTTTGGAAGACTCCGCCCTCGCCTTATCACACTTTCCCGGGGAAACCTTCCACCCGGTACCAAAGAACGACAAGCCAATCCTCCGCCGCCCTTCTCCTTTTTCAAATCTTTTCCCCTCCCATGTCTAATCTTTCGTCTTCCCCCGGTTTTTGCGTGCCCTACGTGTTGTTTTTGTGAATCCATGTCGAGTCTTCTCTTCTTCTCTTTCATGCGCCACTGTTCATTCCCGTTATATTTTTACGAGCCTTCAGATTTTCCCTCTCCGCTGTTTTTCTCCCCCCCCCCCCGGTCCGCCCCCAAGCTTTCTATTCCCATTGATAGACCTGGTCCCTAACTCATTCCCCTTGACCGTGAGTGTCTACCTCATCCTCGTTCCAGACTTAACTCGCTCTCCACGGGAGGTTTTGCAGTGTTTCCCCTTTCTTGAATGCTTTCTTAACCTTTTTTCCTCCCTTTTTTTCCCAAAACACAATGAAGTGCTTCTCCTCCCCGTTCCCGTCTCAGTTTTGTCGACGTTCATTTTCAGACAAAACGGAGGGGGTGGTACGGCAACCTCTTTTCCACTTTCCGCTGGACCTCCTTTTGGAGCAAAACCCTAAAAGTCCCTTTCAGAATTTCTCCTTCGCCAGGAGTCAGCGCCAGTATCCCAGCCCGTCCCCCTCCCGAGGAAAGCGATTCCCCAATGCTACTTACTCCGCTCCCCTCCGCATCTAGTCATTAGGCGGTACCTGCATCGGCCCCCCTCAAATTCGTTCCCATTTCTCCCAGACAGCGTTCCCATTGACCTATCCCGACCCTTGCTGTTCGTCGTTCTTTTGTCTCCTTTTCTTTTTCCCCGCCCCTTTTTGAGCTCCCCAGATCGAAATTTTGCGCGGTCGTAGTGGCTTTCGTGGCCTCCAGCCAGCTGGTGAGGCAATGTACGGAATTTGATACCGGGCCCTTTCCTCCCTTCGAGTTGATTCCGTTGGATAGGCTTCCTCCCCCCCTGGGTCTGCTTCGTGTGGAATGTCCAGCTGGTGTGGACGGCGTTTTCTGGCGCGTCGCTTGCCGTCGATTCTTTGAGATTCGACGGGACGAGCGTTTTCGCTTTTTGTATCCCGTTGCTCCTCCCCACGTTTGCAGAACCCAATCCCCGGTTTTGTACCTGTTCATTCCATATGAGCTTTCACCCTGCCCGAATTCCGGCGATGCCCAAATTCTTAAGAACCGGGTTTTTAACTTGAAACCTTTCCGTCCCCTCCCCGCTTTCCCATTCCCTCTTTTAAAAACCCCCCCCCCCACTTCCAAAGAATCTTTTGGGGGAGGGCGTCCTAGGTTCCCAATCCTTTTTACGAGGGTATACCGCCCCAACCCCTTTGTCCTGAGTTTTCCTTTTTGTTTGACGTCCCTTTTTACTTTTACCTTACTTTGGCCGCAGGGTTGGAGTCCGGCGTCAACCGGATAGGGAACCCAGTGCGTTGTAAGGGAAGTGGCTCGGATTCGCGCTCTCCCCCTTGCGCTGTCTATTCGCGATGAAGCCTCTTTCAAAACAGTCTCCTTTCTTTTGTGCCTTTTAGCGAGTTGGCTGATACTCCAGATTTTTAGCGCGGCGTGCCATGATTTAACAAGGATGGGGAGGCTTTCCCGTTTTTTTTGAGGATTATTTGGTTTTTCAGGGGTGAAATGGGTTTTTAGACTGCGACCCCCTAGGTATCTTTTGGCTGTCTCTGGGCCGCTTAGTTTGCGAGGAGGGACAAAGAAGTTTGGGTGGTCCCGCTGTCGTTGGCACTCCTTCCCCCTGCAGGGTGTAATAAAGCGTTGTCTGTACCCAGGGATGCTTACTTTCTTTTCGTTGGTTCCGAATTTTTTTTGGGTGCAGCCGTTTCTTAGTTGAGGGTTTTGGGAGGGCCCCTCTTTTCTTCCGCTATGGACTAGTTTGGTTCCAAGCTTGGTGCGTTAGGTAGTGGGTTTTTACTTGGTTTGGTTTTGAATATTTTAGTATTCGATGGTCAGGTTGCTTCGTAGTCTTCTCCTTTGACACTTTTGTATTTTGGCGGGTGGCCGCGATAGTTTTGGGGGTTCTCTCCCTTCTTTTTCTATCGTGAGTGCGATCTCCTTTTTTTAGATTGGTTGTTCCTTTGATGTTGAGATTGCGCGTGGGCCTGCACTTCTGGCCGTCGCTCTGCATTTTTTTGATTTTGCATTGGTTTCCTCCGGCGGACGGATGGTACTTCTTTGGGCCTCCCTTTATGTTTGTCTATGCTTCCCTCTTCTCCTTTGGAGCCTGCCAATTTATTGCTTTGAAGAGTCCGGGTAGAGGCACTAGCGCCCTTTGATCCTTCCACCTTGGGGCTTTAACATCGTGCGAAGTATGTGAGACCCTTTTTTCCCGCGATTATTGTGCTTCTCCCCTTCTTTTTTTTTGAGTGTAGCTTTTGAGTGTGGGGGTGTTACGTCTTTTTAATACTTAAAGAGGTTTGGACGTGGAGTCCCTCGGATCTGTTTATGGGAAATTCTTCCTTCGTTATTCGATTCTGCTCGGTTTCTCCCTCTCCATTCTTCTGAGTTATCAGGCGGAGATGCGTGGCTCCGCATTATGCTTTGCTGAGTTTTCTTGTAAATTTATTGATTTGGCTTTTAGTTCTTTTGAGGGAGGGGCGGATGAGGGGGAACGTCGATGGGTCTCTGATTCAGGCCCTATCCGATTCCGTCGTCCTTTTTTGTCCTTGGACTTCTCCCCTAAGATCCCAACTCGGTCACGGAGCTCCCCATCTCCTACAGCCCATGTGATTTTTAAAAAGACCGCTTGAGACTGGGTCTTGCAGAAAGCCGTCTCCTCTACTGGTCCCCCCCTTCACGTAGTATTTGCTGAGTTACCAGATTTAGGGATCGCTCGGGTCTAGTCTGCTCTCTCCTCTGTGGAGCCCCCTTCATCGGTTTTCCTATTTCTCTTGGAGTGGATGAATATTTTGGTATGCGCGAGGATGGCCTAATCCGTTTCACTTTTTCCTCTTTGTCTGTCCCTTGGACTCTTTTTTTTCCTACCGTTGTCGTTTCTTTTCCAGGCGTGTACCCGTTCATTCCGTAGTATTCTTGGCTCTCCCTCTCCCATTCTTCTGCGGGACCCCTCTTTTTTTCACCTAGACGTTTCCCTTTTTACTCCTCGGCCGAAATCGGCTATAGCTCTGATCTGTTGAGATGGGCTACAAGACTTCCTTTCCTTTTTTCTTCAGTTCTACTTGACCTCTTTAGAGCCCTCAGGCTTGTTTGCCTCTGTTTTTATTTTATTTTGTCATTTGCTTAGCGATGCAGACCCAAGGATGGAGGGCTTTTCTCCTCTCTTTTTATCCCTTTTTTATGATGTGCTAGTTTTATGGGAGACGGTGGCTCCTTTTGATGCTTGTGAATC
>Ga0179593_1704534_pt1 | contig 29383 bp, 26 predicted proteins | sample CZODoug2_1_08_16_FD_185931 | JGI IMG/M metagenome (GOLD analysis project Ga0179593, IMG submission 185931) | Vadose zone soil fungal communities from Angelo Coast Range Reserve, California, USA - CZODoug2_1_08_16fungal (PacBio error correction) | ecosystem: Environmental > Terrestrial > Soil >... | reverse complement strand
TTTCTTCCTCGGCCTCCCCCTTCCCTTTTGATGAGTTTTCTGTGATTTGCACGTTTTCAATAAAGCCAGTACAGGTCAGTCCCTCACCGAGTTAGAGCGGCCAAGTTTTTCCCGGCTATGCTCACGATTCTTCCTCCCTCCTCTCAGACTTCTTCATCCCAGGAAATTTGAGAGAATGTTACCATGCTGCCATGTAGAGATGCATGCTTAAACCAACTATTCGGACTCCCACTGACCCCCCTCCTCGATCTCATTCTCCCGTTCCCCAAGGTCATAGGCGCCGGATTCCCATATGCCTCCTGCCCACGATCCTTCTCGGGTACGGACAAATGAGCTGGCTTCGGTCTACCCCTTCCCTGAAATAACCCGACGCGGCGTTACCCGAGTTCCTGCGGGCCTCACCTCTGCGTAAACTTGCCAGTCTCCCTGCCTTATGCCTGTTTCCTCTCCTTTTGTTTCTCCAAGTCCATGATCCGTTTGTCAGTTTTCTTTCTCTCCCCCTTTTTTTGATTAGTCCGAAAGAGATCGTGGTTTATTCTCCTTCCCCCCCGCCTTCGTGGCCCACACCCAGGTTGCTGGTCCCGGAATGAGGGGGAGCCGCTCCCTAAGTTTGTCTTTTTCGTCGGCGCCCGTCGTATCAGGCGGTGTCCCCACACTCTTTTCTCCCTCCCCTCGCACGTGGGCAGGAGAATTCCCGAGCTCGTCGTTCCCAAAACCGCAATCAGAACGGAGGGAGGCTGACTATTGACCCCTTTTTGGTTTTTGCGGCCTTTAGGCCTTAGGAGAGTCTTCTTTCAGCAGGCCATATTTCGTTTTTTTTTTCCACCAGGAAAGAAGGACTTGGTAGCTTTTTGTGCTGTGAAAATTTTAGACCGCCTGAGCGTAGTTGACTCCCCCTCTTCCGTGTGATTTTTTTTTTTTCCTCCGCAAGAGGTTAAAAGGAAGGTCCGACCTTTCCGGTCGAAAGAGGATTTTCGCCGCTTGTCGAGCGGGGTGTCCGATTCACGGTTCAGCCTCCTTCCTCAGATCTAACGTCCCCCCCCCTTGTTGGTGTAATTTCTATCCCCCCGTATGCTATTGCTTCGACTCGGATCTTTTTGCAGCTTTTTTCTCTTACTTTAAGAGACACAAGACCTTTCTTCTTGAGTTCTTTTTGACTCTCCTTTCCAAACGCAGCATCTTCGGTTCTTTTTAAGTTTCAGATTTTTTTCCTCTTCTCAGACTAGGCGCACCGGAGGGTTTCCCTGGTCTCGTTTCTACCGAAATGGTCAGGCACAGGACAGTCCACGCTTCTCTGGTACCACTCTGTGTTTTTTTCCTCCTACGGAAGTAAAGTAGTGTTACTTTCCATACAACCCTCTTTTCTTCCTCCTAGCTGATGGGTTCCTTCCAGTCGACGGTCGCCTCTCTTGTCGAAGCACCCGGTCCCACAGCTCTGTGACCTTCTTCAGGCTCGTTTTGGTTCCCTGGTTTGATCCCCTTACATCGCAGCGGAACTCCCCTTTAACAGTGAACTCTTGTGACGCTAGGGATGTGGCCACCTTCACTCCCTGTGTCGCAATTCGGAGAGTAACCCTGCATCCCCCGTTCCATTCTTGGTTTTTTCTCTCAGGGGTCGTAGCGGGGTACCGCGGCCTTCCTTTGCTTGTCTTCAAGCATGCCCCCTTTCTCCTCGTTCCTTTCGTAGAATGGTCTCGCTCACCCGTGTGCGTACCGTTTCCGCCAGCTATCTTCCCCTCAAAGAGGATTCCGGTAGTGTGGATTTGTGGCGGACCCCCCTGATCTCCCTCCCTGATTTTATTGGTTTCCATGCGCATAAAGCCAGACCCCCCAGTCCCCTAGACCCCCTATACAGTGTGCCAGGGCCTGGTTACCAGGAGTTTCTTTTCTGAACCCTCGGGTGGCTCCAGTTCCCTCATCGACTCTTTCTTCTCCAAGCGGGCCCCCCCCCTTGTGACTTCTTACACGCTATGTACCGCAAGGGTCCTTGGTTTTTTCACCGGGCTTCGCGTTCGGATTTTCCTGGTCCGGTACTTGAGTCCCTCGTCAAGTCCTTTCTTCCCGGTAGGAAGATCCTCCCCCGGCCCGAAATTGTTCGATTTACCCCGTCCTAATTAACGGCGGACAAGCGTTCGACCTTCTTTCCTTTTCTCTCTGGGGCGGGCAAGGGGTCCATTCTTCATTCGACAGACTGCTTTCCTTTCCCATCATTAGAGGAAAAAGTCCTCTCCTCTCTATTTCCTTCTCACCTCAGTGTTTCTCTATCTTTTTTTCGATGACCTTCGTCTTTTCAAGCGAGATAATAGAGCTTCATCTTTTCGTAGATGCAGAAGGAAAGTCGCCTACTTTTTTCACGAAGGCAGACGAGAATTCCTCTTTTCAAGCTTTTCTCCCTTTTTAATTAGGTGACCTAATAGACATCTTCGCCCGCCCGTATTCCCTTTCCCTCCCTCCCATCGAAATGACTTTGATCCTACCCTTTTCTAGGACCCTGCAGAGACGTTCCCTTTTCTTATAGAGATGGCCAGTGAAAGGTGTTCTGCTTTCGGCGGCCCGCAACTCTGACTTTACACATCCCACCTCCCTCCCCTTTCAGAAGTAGAAATTAGAGCAAAAGCAATGCAGAGTCGAATACACGTGCCCTCCCCCCCCTCCACTGCGAAACTCCACACACTTCATTTGCCGAGGTCTCTCAGACATGCTTTCTTTGTGATGAATAATTGTCCGCCCCCCCTTTCTTCTTAAGAGCGTAATGGTAAGAACCATTAACCCTCGATTGGGGAGGATAGCTGGTGAGCCGCCTTGAATTTTCTCTAGACCCTCCTTCTTCATCGATCCCCCCGTGGCTCCCACTCAACTGAATAAAAAGAGGAATTTTGGCTTTTTTCTCCCTGTCTTCTATGCTCTGCAATAGTTCGCCGGCCCCTTCCAAGCTCTCCCCCCGGAAAATTCCTGGGGACTCCCTCTTTTCCTAGCAGAAGGACCCCCCGACGGCTAGAGGGTGGGCAGCGTCCTGGAGTGCCTCAACTCCCTCCTACTGAATTCCCCTTTGTTACTCCCTTCCTGTAACGTTCACCCGTTAACAGGAGGAGGGTGGCCTTTTTTCTGGTTAGCCCCCTCGTAGCTGGCTAGTGGCTTCTGCATTTCCCTCTCCCCCTGCAGGACATTGACCCTTTTTTTTCCTCACCACGAAAAAGACGGATCGGCAGCTATTTCGTTCTTACACGCTTTCCTGGCAGAAGTGACCCGTGGAAAAAACTCTCTTATGTAAAAGGTCCCTTTTTGCTTTTCTTCCTCCAATTGGAGGAGCTAAAAGAACGATCCCTCCCCCTTGGTCTTCCCCCGAGCCTTGACTTCTCCGTCTCTCGGATTTCTTACCCTTTTGAATTAAGTGACTGATGCGGCTGTTGCTCTGCCTTCTTACCCCGTTACACAGTGGGGACCCGCTTTTCTTCCCTTCGCTTCTCCTCCCCCCCGCCTGTTTCGCCCCCCGCTTCCTCGATTCTTCCTCCCAGTTCCCGCGAGCGCAACCTCCAGGCTTTTAGCGCTGCCCCACCTCCCCTCACGCTTTCTCCCTTCCTTCGACCGTCCAACGGTAATGTCCTTATTTATCGATGAGCGAATTTCCCGGGGTTGCACCCGTACGCTGGCTTCTATGATTTCCGCCCCCCCCCCCCGACAGTCCGAAGAGTCCTCTCTTCTTCCTTTTTTTTTTTTCTCCCGAGGAATGGGACGTAATTTTCTCCCCCCTCCGGGGGGACTGTTCTTCCAGGCCTCTCTTCTCTCTGGAGAGTTTCCCTCCTCCAGTATGATGCATGATTGACTTCACTCTCCGTCCGGAATACGGCCCAAGAATTTCTCGGCCCTAGTTGCCCCTCCTTCCCCGTCAGCGGGTCCCCCAGTCCTTTCTCCTATTTCCCTCCTCTTTGTTTTCTCTCTCCTCTGGCGGCCTTCTCCCCGAATGCCTTCTTTTCCTTTTTTCCGAAACCTCCGAAGAAGGAGTGGTTTGTTGCGTTTTTCCTCTGCAGCCCTTTCCTTTCCACATCTGACATCAGATGCGGCCGGCAAGTCATGTGATCCCTTTCCCTTTTCGGATAGAAGCCTCCCTCTTCGCTGAGGACTCAGGATCATTTTTCCCCGGTATCTGCGTGGTCCACGCCAGGACTTGAATTTCCGAGTACTTTTCTTTCTTTGAACTTTTTTTTAGTCCCCCGCTCTTGATCCCCCTTCCCCTCTGGATTTTCTATATTCCCCAGACCCGCAGGTGACGGAAGGAGAAGACCCCTTAGAATAATAGGCGGGTTAGAGTGCTATTGGTCTTACCTCCTTTTTTTTTCATCCTCTTCTCGATCATTAATCCCCCCTTTCAAGGTCTTCTCCTTTACTTTCCTCTTCATTAGAGGAACTGAAAGGCTTCGGCACCTCAGCCTGTTTCTCCAGCAGAACGGCCGCCCCGCCTTACTGTTCCTCCTTCACGGCTCCCTCACGAAGTAAAGAATGACCATTCTTTTACTCCAGGCTATCACTCGATGAGAGCGCATTGTTTTTTTCTTTTCCTCTCTGAGCCACCTTCCTTTGTGGAGTACACTTCCCAAGAGCCGAACTGGTACTCCCATTCAGCAGACCCCCTTTTCGTACGGTAAAAGTCAGTCCTTTTCAGCGTCCCTTCACGTGTGCCAGATTCTCTCCCTCTCTGCTTTTCCAGATCCTCCCCGGTTTCCAGCTTTTCTTTACTCGGCAAACATTAAGAAAGGATAAGATTCCCGGCTTCTCTGCTTCCTTTTTTTTTTCCCTGCGTGACGTGTTTTTTATGATGTCAACACTTTCTTCGGGAGTTATGAATTTAAGAGAGACGCTCTTGAAAACCTCCTAAGTAGCCCTGTCTTACCACACCCCTTCCTGCAGAGCCCTTTTTCTTTGGTCGATGACGAGTTTTTAGATCTCCTGTATGGACAAACCCAAGTTCACCTCACCCCCCGCCTTCTATTGGAGACATCGTTTGGCGGGACTACAGGGCCCTTTCGTGAACAGGCCTTTCTGTAAACTTTCGCCCTCCCGAGACCCCTACCCCTTTCTTCGATTTTGGGGATTGACCTGTCAGCCCTCTGTTTCCCTCTCCTCAACCCTTTTTCCTACCTTCTCCCGCGAAACTTCGGCCGGGAGAAGTATTCCCCTCGATTTTCTTTTTTTCTGCTGGACCCCGAGGTGGGAGAGGGCATTTCATCTTTTTTCTTCATACAACACCTTCCCATCCCACATTGGGTCCTGTCAGCTGCTCCATTTTCCCTCCCTGAAAGGTCCCCTGACCGAGACGTGGCGTCCTTTTTCAGTTTACTACTCGGTAAATAAGTATAAATTCATTTAGGTCTCATGCGGTTCGAACCTTCCGTTCCTGGGTCGCGGATCCCTTCCCTAACCGGACGTTCCCTTTCTCAACCCGTGGTTCTCCTCGCATGTCACTTTGCGTCCCCCTTCTTCCTCCCTCTTTTTTCTCTCAGAACGTATATTGTTTGGGTTTTGTTGTAAAAACCATCGCGATTATACTTCCATCTCTTTCCTTCTTTCTTACTAATAACGCTTTGTGTTGTTCCCAGTTTCCCTCCCTAGGTCCTCTCGCGATTTTTTTCCCTCGCTCTTTTTCCAAGCAGGTAATGAGGTCCCTCTCCCCCCCTCTTGGTGTCCCGTCCTGGGAAGCTCTCGCGAAACTTCTTCATTTCCCCTCTTCCCCGTTTAATTTTGGTGCAGCAGCCCCTTAATTCTGTTATTCGTGCGCTCTTTTTCGAATTCCTTTTGAGACCTTTTCCCTTTTCCCTTTCGTCCCCCTTCTGGGCCTTGCACGCGACTACTCCTTTCCCCCGTTTTTCTGCATTTTCCAGGATTCCCCAATTTTTGCGTGGAGAGCAATTCACTCTAACTGCAGCCACCTCATACCGCCTCTCTCCCAAGCATCCCCTTTCCTCATTAGCCTTCCCTTGAACTTTTTCCTTGGAAACTGGTAATGGTGTTTATCATGGCCTCCTCATGGGGGCTGATTGGAATTGTCATCCCCCCCCCCCCCTTCACAATCCCCCTCTCCCGCGAGTGTTTAGTCGTGATACTGGGATTCACATTTCATCCCATGATTGTTATCCCTCTTCTTTCCCTCCCCTCCCCGGGTAAGCCTTTTCTTTGTCACGGTAGGCGCGTCCTACCTGCTCCCTCTCTCTCCCCCTACAAAGGCTTTTCCCGTTTCCTTTTTTTTTTCCTCGCTACAGGAGAAAACGTCCCCCTCGGTGGGCGCTCCTGGGCGCGCTCCAGACCGCGAATTGCGGCTTTCTCCTTTCCCCATGGTCAGTTCCCCTCCAAATTTTCCCATTCTTTTTCTTCCACTGGTAGAGGTCGCCGGTTCCTCGCTTTCTTTTTCTGGCTGATTCGACCCGTGAGCGCGCCGCCTTCTTCTGTCTTCCCCTTCTTGTCTTCCCCAGCGGCTGAGTATCCCCACGATTATTTTCAGGCTCCTCTGACCATAGTCCAGGGAAACACGGCCCCTCCGTTTTGCTACGTGTATGAAGTTCCTTTCCCTAAGTCTCCACCCCCGGGCCCTTCCCTAGGTTCAGAAGACTAGGAGTGAAGTTTTCCCGTGACCTCTCTTCTGTGAATGATGCGAGTCCCCCTGAAGTATCTTCACCCTAGTTTTCGGGCTTCAATCTGCGAAGGGCTACCTTTGGGAGTTCTCTCCGAAGACTACCAGGAACGTGCTCCCCCCTCCCGTCCTTTTCCTAGATTGACGAGATCAACCCCTATCGAATTACACCCCTCCACTCCCTCCTCCAGAAGATTTATTTCCCGCCATTATTTTCCCATACTATCAGGAAGGTTAACCTCAGCTTCTCCAATCTTCCGGGAATCGCTGGACGGACTTCTCCCTTTCCCAAATCCATGAAGACAGTCTGAGCCCTCTCTCTTTTTCTTTAGAGTGGAAAGCGCCTTGTCTTAGCTCTTCCCTCGCTACTCGACTGTTTCGTTTTTCACGGCGCCGATATCGTTAAGACTCGAAGAGGTTTTTTTTCCTTTTTCAAGCTTCTTCTTTTCCTGACTCCCGGTACAAAGAATGAGTCGGCGTTACCCTTTGCTGTCCCTCCTGTATACCGCATCTTTCCCGGCCAGAATCTCCTCCCCAGTTGTTGTTCTCTGAGTGATGTGGCTTCCCCTTCTCCCCCCTCCTCTTTTTTTCTCAGGACTTTCAAACTCTCTGGTCGCCACGGCAGACGCAGATCTTTTGCATCTTTCTCTTCTCTTTCCCGTTCGGACCTTTCCCCACCTCCCTTTGCATCGACTGATCATCCTTCGGATCTTTAACTTCTTTTCTCTCCTCCCCTGAGAGAGCTTTCATCCTCCCCTCGTTCTTCTCTTTCGCTCAAAGAAGGAACGATTTAACCGCAGCCTGTCGGTGATTGTAGGTGAACGGCTCTATTCGAATTCCCCTCTATATCTGTGATTCGAGACCTATGAACTTCTCCTATGAAATGGTAGGGACTGAAGTACCTTGCCGATCTTTCTCGCGTGAGGGAGGTCAGCTCTTCTGAGCCTTCCCATGCATCTTGGGATTCTCTTCCTGGTCCTCTTCATAGTGAAGAAAGGCGGTGATTCAGCCTTCCCTCTGCTCCCTCTAGAAAGCGCTCAAGACCCTTTTGACACTTATATACCCCCCTGCATCGTACGTCCCGAGTCCTTTCCCCCGATTGAGACTGTTTTTAGTCTCACGCTTGGAAGGTTTCCTTCCTGGTAGATCCCCTGCCCTTCCTCCCTGAGTAGAGCCCCCTTTTTTTCTTCCTTCCAAGCTTTTTTTCCCTGGAGAGGGCTACTAAGGCCGTCCCTTTCAATCCCCAAGAGGTTCTGCTCCCCTCCTCCCCCTTGTGTTAGTGGACAGACCATATAGGTGCACTTCTAACGAGAGGTAGAAGAAGGAACCCAGTTCCGAACTCTTCCCTTCGACTACTCAGGTGAGGCGTTTTATTTCCCTTTTGAAAGGTAAACTAAAGGTCTCAGTCCTTCCCCAGTGGCGGTTAGGCGATAGTAGTCCTCCTCTTAAATACTGAGTACCGGGTAGAATCTTTATTCCCACTCGAGCCCCTTTTCTCTTTTCGGTTTAGGCGAGGTGTAGTTCCTATCGACCGGCCCTCTCCTCAGACAGCAGCTTCCAGGTAATTCCCCCCCCCTCGGCTTCCCCCCCCGTAGTCTCAAGTTCTTTTACCTTCCCCCTCCCTTTAAAGCAGCGATACTCACTTCTCTAGTTTTTTTTCCTTGGGGTATGAAAATGACGCTTTGATGACATTCTCCTACTCCCTCCCCCATAAGTGTACCTTCCTCCCCCCTTCTCGGTCCTGCATGAGTCCTGTAGTAAAAGGGTCTCTCGCTGCCCTTCGTTCCTTCTCTTGAGCGGCTTAAGAATCTGTAGAACTTGCCTTATCTTCTAAAACTTTTGAAGATATGTCCACTGTCCGCAATTTTCCTCCTGTAGTCCTTTCCCTATCCCTTTCCTGAAGGAAGTCTCCCGTTCCCCTTTTAAGGTTAGAGGTCACCTCAAATAACCCCCCTTTACCATCACACCTTTCCCTTTTCAGAAGGATCACCCCAATATCTTCCCTCTTATGAAATAAGAGATTATAGCCTCCCTATTCTTAGAGGTGGATGACCTCCCCCCAATGAATGCCTCCTCCCTGTATGACATCGCTCTTCAAGCTCCCCCCCCAGACCTTCCCCTTATTACCCTATAATTTTAACTTCCCCCCCCCTCCTTATTCCTACTCTCTAGTATATGAACGGAGGGTCCCCTCTGCTACTCCTCTTACAGACGGCCTTGCGCATTCCCGCCCCGTAAGTCCTTCCCGCACTTTCCCCCATCGAGCATCGAACCTTCTCTCCTCCCGGGCCCTTGAGGTTTTTGCCTCCTCATCGAATCGTTTCGAGGCTTCCCCCTTCTCCCGCGAGACTTTTCTCCTTCTCTTACGTCTTCGGAAAGTGAAGCTCCGCCTAATTTCGACTCCCTTTTTGAACCTCGTGTGTTGACTGTGATCCCGTTTTTTCCCCTTAACCCCCCCCCTTTTTCCCTCTAAAACTCCCGTTGGAGATCTAAAGGCTTCCCTCGACCCCTCCTCTACGCGAAGCCACTGCAGTCTGTTCCCCTCTCCCCCTGCAACCTTCCTAGGTGAGACTGTCCCCCGGAATGGTTTTGATTCCTCCCTTTTTCCTTTCCAGATGGATGACGCAGCATTTTCCTCCCTCCCATCACCTCCAGGATATCTGGCCTCGGATCTTGGTGTGACTTTTTAATGCCAGGCCTTGTCTCCCGCTCTCTCCTTTTTGGCCAAGAAAAAGCTTTTTCCCAGAGGAATTTTTTTCATTGAGTCCACGACGAGCTGATCGTCCCCTTTCGCTCCCCCGAGAGTCAACGCCCCTCTTTGTACTCCGCAATGAATTTCCAGACAGGCTGAAGGATGATTCCAGCCTCTCCGTCGCCTTCTCCTTTGATCAGCAAGATGAAGGGGAGTCCTGCTCCCGGTTTCGTCCCTTCTGGTACCCCTCACTGTATTCGAGCTTCAAATTTGAGGGTAGAAGGCACCCTTCATTTTTTTCTAGGCTCCCCCGTCGCGGCTCACTCATCTCCAGCCCCCGTGCAAGACGTTGATCTGTCCCTCTCCCAATTTTCTTTCATAAGAGTACGGAAAGTGACTCTCAGGGGAAGCACAGGCATGGCCCCCTTCTTTAGCTCCCCTACTTCCGAACTTTGGAGTCTCTCGACAGGAACCTTCCTCTCTCCCTGGCGACTCGCTTTGTCACTTCCCTCTGACTTCTACACTTTTCTCTTTCTGTGCCCTGCAAATTCCCAGTCCCTAGAATGGCTTGAACCTCGTTCGCCTGAGTCAGTATGCCCGCCTTTTTTTGGGTCGAAGCTCCCCCACAGAAGATTTAAACGCCCCCGCCTCCCTACCCTGGGCCCTGAAGAGATTGACGATTCCCATTCCCCCCCTCTTCCCGCCCCGCGCGCCCAGCTTTCTTCCGACTAAATTTCCCCAGGATAGGTCCTTTTTACGAGGGCGCCTCGACCCTCCCCCTATATGGTAAGGAAAATGTCTTCATTCCTCCCCAGTTCCACGACCTCGCAGTGCCCTGTGCCCTCCCACATTCCCCTCCCGGGAATTTTGGACAGTGGCTTCCCTCCTTAGTAGCCGGCTGAATAGATCTCTCTTTCTTCCCTCTTCACGACCTTATCATTACTTAGAACGGGAGTAACTTGCTCTTGTTTTGACTCTTTTAACGATTCCTTTCCGGAACACCCTTTCTTTGCCCTCGTTTGATGGTACGACTGGATCCGAACTTGATTGATCTCCCCCTCTCTTTTTCTTTTTTTTCCCTCTTTTATCCGGTGTTGTTTCTCTCAGAGAGGAGCGGAGAACAGCCACCCATCGTTTGACCCCCCCCCCTGTGGTCGCCTAGAAGAATGCGTTTCTTTTATTTTCCCTCTTCTTCTTACTAATCAAAAACTCTGCAATCAGCCTGAGGACCCCCCTTCATGATTTCTGGAGGCCGGGTCCCAAAGTCTCCCTTTGGTCGGATGCCTCCCTTTCTAGAGTCCTTCCCATTCTCGCCCAGAGAGTCCCCCTGAACCCTCCTCTCTTATTCAGGACTTATCTTATTTTTCCCTTTTGCCGCAAGCGAAGAGTTCCCCATGTAACTTGTCTCCTCAGAGACTCCCTGAACGGCCCGCGCTTTCCCTTTTTATGGTAAGGTCCCTAAGAGGATTGAGAGTTTGTCAGTCTCTTTGTGAGTAAAGAGGGTTTGCATCATTTGCTTTGTTACCTTTCCTCTAGCTTTCTGTATCCCCCAGGAGGATATCGCCTCCAATCTTCCGGTAGACCGGAGAATGCCTAGATCTCCCTCCGGGACTTACTCTGTTTCCCTCTCAGCTGTTAAGAAGGGAAACTCCCCCCTCCCTTCCTGTTAAATTGGAGGAGCAGTGTCTTGAACTTTCGTAGACCTCTGCGAACCTGCCTTTCTTTATTCTCTCCCCCCAACTTCCCTGACAGGAAGTAGAGAAACCCTTTCCTCCTTTTCCCCCCTGAATTTTTAAAATGGAGAGGGTAATCTGACCCCCTCGTTCCTGTCCTCCAAGCTGTGAGCCCCCTAGTGGTTTCCCCCCCTGCATGTTCCTCGACCTCCTCTTTGCCCCCCATCCCCACGGTAAGCAAGGCTGGCTTCTCCTCCCCCGGGCGCTACTTGTCTTTTTCAATGGTTACTGAAAATTGATTCTACCCAGTTGAAAATAAATGTCCTGGGATTCTATCTAGGTGACCTCTCCCGATGCCCCCCCCCCTCGACTCCAGTTCTAGCCTTTTTCCCCGCTTTTACAAAAAGGCAGGGAGAGGTTTCCCCAGTCGTGGCGTTCTTTTAGCAGGACCTATAATCGATAATCTCACAGCACCGTGTCCGACAGGCCTTTTTCCTGAGAAGAGTGAGGGACAGCTAAGGCTAGGACCCCGCGTCCTGTCCCCGGAGTACCTCAGAGAGCGCCCTTCCGATAGTCTTTCTTGGTGTCGTGATGGAACCCTCTGAGCCGCCCCTCCCGTTCTTCCCTCCTCCCTCAAGTCAACACCCTCCCTTTCCCCTTCTCTCTCTCAAGGTGAAAGGCCTTTCCTTGCAGGGTTCGTGTGTTCCCGCCGTAGGTTTTTGTTCTTTTCCGACCTCTTCAGACCTGATCGGCTCTTTTGGTCTACCCTTTTTCGATGTCCACGATGCTTTCCAAGTTCCCCCTGGGCCGTTTTTAAACCCCCCCCCTTTTTTTCGTCGCGTTCCTCCTGACTTTCCCTCGACAATCAGTTCTCCTTCTGGTTTTTTCGTGGCGTTTCGTACGAGATCCCGCGGGCGGGACCTCTGTTCCCCCCTTTCTGCTTACAATTCCCCTTCGGAAAATCTTGATTTTGGATTTCCGATGAAGGTACAATGATTTTTTCCCCCACGGATAAGCTCAAGAAGTTTCCTTCTCTAATGAAGGGACCTCAAGGTCATTTTCTTTTTTCATATCTCCCCTCCCCCCTGTGTTGTTGAGTTGAAAGGCAGCAACTCCTTCTTCTAGCGATTGTTCCAATTACTTCTCCTCCCGCAGGAGCTTAGTACTCGGGTGCCCTCCCCCCCCCCTTTCCCCTCCCCCGAGACATCTCAAGGATTTCCTTTTTTTTAAGACTTCCCTTTCCTTGCGACAGAATGGAGACCACTACGGTTCCCCTCGTGTATCGTAGCCCGCCAACCGAACCTTCGTATGGAATCGTTTCTTCTCCTTGACCTGAAGCAAGTTTTGCCCACTTTCCCTGTTCCCTCTCTGACTCTTTTGACAGGTCATTAAAATTTGGTCTCTTGAGTCTCCAGGCGCCGTTGCCACCACGAGCCCCTTCTGTCCCGACCAAAGAAGTCCTACCCCTACCCCCACCAATGGATAGCTTTCCTTCCCCTGAATGTTGGCTGGCTTTCTTTCCGCAGCCCTTGGAGTTTGCTCCAAGTTCATCCCCCCTCACGCGAAGGCGTCGGGAGGCTTTTTTTTCCTCCCAGCTTAATCACAGGTCCCCTACCGAAGCTCAGTTCCCGACCAGATGATCAAGGTTCCCGGTCTTCGCAAGCCCCCGACTTCTTTCTCCGGCCCCTTTCCCAAGTCGAATATAAGAAACGATAAAACCGAATTTTCCCTAGCCTCTAAGGTGTGACTGGCGAACCCTTCCTGCCTGAAGATCTTGGGTTCTAAGTTCTGCTTCTCCACGACTCTGATAGAACTACGCTTCCTTGGTACCCTCTTTTCAACCTTGTTACCCCAGACACCCCCTTATATCGCTTAACTTTCTCGCCAATGTCATCTTGCTGCCCCGGGTCTGCTCGGCTCGCGGCATCACTTTCCTTCCCGTGACCCTCCAGCTGGCTCCCTGAGATACCTCTTGCTTTTACCCCCCCTCTTTAAGCCTGAGAGAAATTCAAATGGGTCAACCCCTTGTCCCATGAGTTTTTTTGGACCCCGCTAGTCATGAGTGTCTCTGAGCGACCATCTCCCTTCGGAAGGTCAGGTCCGCCTCCCGGCCCTCCCCCTTTCATTCTTTAACGCCCCGAAGGACATATGATTTCTTTCTTCCCCCTCTGAAAAGGAATCCCTCCAAGCAAAGTGGTTTTGCACTGGTTCCCCGGCCACTGCACACCCCTCTGGAGTCCCGATATCGCCCCGCCCCACTTCCTCCCCCCTTCACGTCGAAATGGAAGCGATGCCTGCCCCCCGGATTTTCCTCACCCCTCACACCTCGCTCGCTTCTTCTCCCTCCCTCTTCGACTTTCAGAGCAGGCCCTCGGCTCTTTCTCTCACAGACCCGCGGTGTCAGCCCTTCCCTCTGGATGACTGAGTAGACCCCGTCCCCGGACAGTCCCTTACCCCCCTTAGTATGTCTTCTGAGTGGACCGTCGTTCCCCTGGCCCTCCTTCTTTAGAAGCAGGCCGGAACGATCCCTCAGGCTTTTCTCTTCTTTTGAGCTTCTCCCCGTTAGATCAGATTGACTCAATCTAGGGTGATACGCATCTCCCCCAAACGTGCGACACCCAGAGGTTGATGCGTCACGTCTTTTTTGCTGCCCCAGAGGAAAAGTCCCCTATTCCTCTTGTTTTATAACTTTGTTCTCTCTCTTGAGGCTTCTCAAAGAATGACACCCACTTTCCCCCAACCTCTGGTCGCCATCGACGCAGGGCCCCTTCTGCTTTTCATCCTGTGCTTTCTTTTTTCTTCCCCCCCCCAAAAACTAATCACAGACCTTAGGAGGATGACTTTTTCCCGTCCCTAATGCTTTCGGGTTGTTGGTGGTGTTTTTGTTTTGTTTTTTTTTTTTTTTTTGTTTTGCGTGTGAGGGCCTTTCCTGGATCTCCTCCCCTTAGTCTCTTTCCTCTTGATTTTTTCTTGAGTTAGGTCACATCCCAGCCCTTTAGGCAGCGAGGGTTCCTCAGAGTCGGTGCGTTTAGGTTACTCAAACTTGCCGTAGGTACAGGTCTCTCCCTCCCCTTTGATCGTGCGCAGATCCCTCTTTTCATCCTGACCTGTTCTTGCATTTCGATCCGGCCGGTTCTCAGATTGATCTTTCTTTTTTTTGTTTGATTCCTCCTCCTGTTGTTGCCTCCCCTGGCACCCGATTAAATGTTATCGGTCATTTCGCGGGCTTTAGCAGTCTCCTCCTCGGATCTTTCTCCGAAGGTCCAGCAGCGTCCCCGGTCCACCTTCTTCCTTCGGGTACTGCCTCCATGACCTCTTGCCGGTAAACTTCCGGTGTTTTCTCTAAGTACCTCTTCCAGGCCTATGTCCCGACAGACCTCCAACGTCCTTTTCATTTTACCTTTCCGCGACGCACCGGACTCCTTGTCGCCTCTTGAAGGTTTTCCCCTTGAGTCGACTGGTAGACGACAGTCTGGTGACCCTCCCCCCCTGTAGTCTTTTCTTTATGCTGGGAGTGGCCACGCCCTTCCCCTGCCGGTGAGTCTTGTCGATTCTTCCCCCAAAAGGTCCCACGCCGCTCACCTCTCCCCCTTTTTTCCCTCGCGCCCAAAAAGTATGGTTCCCTTTGACCCTTGGGCCCTTTCGTCCGCCCTTCCAAACCCACTAATGCGGTCCGGCGTTGACATCGCCCCCGTTTGGTCCTCTAGACCCGGGCTACCCACCCCGATCTTTGTCGGAAGTATGAGTTGAACTTTCAGCGCGGTCCCCCCGTGGTCGGTTGGCGTTGTTTTTCAGCAGAGACCCTCATTCAAACCAAAAACGCCGATCCTCCCCTCAGGGATCACTCAGAATTACTTCTTTTTTTACGTCCTTAACGTCCGTCCCGTCTCTCTTGATAGACTCATTCCACGCAGCGCCCACACGCCCTAATCCCCCCCCTCCTTTTTGTTAGAGTGATTTTAATTTGCTTCTTCCCCAAGCCCTCCATGATGGATGCAATGGATCCCCCTGACTTTCCCCTTGCCGCTCTCCCCTTTTCCTGCCTGGAGAAGTGCTGAGTGGATGTCATTCTTTCTCTCTGATTTCCCTCCCCTCCTTTTAGGTCTCCCAGGCGGAGGAACTTACTGGTTCTCCTCTTTCTTCGCCCGTAAAGAAACGGGGCTCCCTCCGATTTTCTCCTTCCAGTTCGCAGAGTATATAGCCCCCCCAGTATCCCGGTCCTTCGCTGCTCTCTCTATCCTCATTTTTTTCGCAACAACCTCTCTGGTCGCAAGGACTCCCAGTCTGTAACCTAGGATGAACCTCCTTGTTTCCTTCAATGCGGGCAACCGGCTTCGAAGACTGCTCTGCTCAGGACCCAATCTCCTCTCTTCCAATAGTTCCAGCGGTTCTCTCTCTCCCGTTGTGTTTTCTCTCTTAGGAAGATGCCCTCCCAGTCGTTGCTCTCTGCTCCTCGTCTTCTAGAAAACTTCGTTTTCCACTTCCATCTCTCTCTGAACGATGACCAAGTTCACTCTGTTCCTAATATTTCCTCCTTGGCAGCTTTCGAGTTAAAAGACCTCTCTAGTAGACAGCCCCCCCCCGGTCGACTGATGGTCGTCCCGTGCGCTCTTCCACTGTTAACAATGGTTTCCCCGTGCTTACGAGAAGGATTTCGTTCTTCCCCAGGCAGAGAAGCGAAGCCCCTCCCAGCGCAAAATAGTTCCCTGCAGCCGCGACTCCTCTCACGACTTCTCCTAACCCGGATCTCGGTTCTTCATTTCCCTCTGTGATTTTCCGAGCTGCCTCCATCTCGTTTTTCCGCCTCTTTTCTCATTTTTTTTTCTTCCCCCCTCACAAATCAACCCGTACTCCGGGCGAGGCAGTGGCACAAGTCCCTCAAGTTTCCTCCCTCCTGATAAGACGAAGTGGTACTCCCCGATGCCTTCCTATTCCGGACTCTTCTCACTCCGGAGAGCTGTGCTCTTCTCCGAGTTTTTGCGCGAGACGTTTTGAAACTTTTCTCAACTTTTAAGAAGGCGCGTATTCTCGCTCGGGACCCCGGACGACTGGGCATCTCCCTTTCTCCGCGCTTCTAGCACCCCCGAAGAATAGTCCCTCCTTATTTAATTTTTAAGGGAAACTCCTCCTGGAGCGACTTCCCCCAGGGTCGAGGGTCCTCCGCCTCTCTGACATGTGATACTCTTCGACCCCTGCGGCTCTTCCACCCGAACTTTGAATGTTCTTCCCCCCTCGCAGAGGAGCTCGGTGGGGATTTTGCCGACGAGTAACGACTTGCCAACCCCAACCCCCTTCCTTTTGAAACGAGAACGATTTTGGCGCCGTCCTTTCAAAGTCGGCGCCGGTCCCAGGCCTCTTCCCTTTCGGTGGTTTCCCCTCTCCTTTTTTTCCTCCTCGGCCGCAGCTCATCGTAAATTCTATCTTGTCCCGTTTTCCTTGATGTGTGGCTCTTTCTTTAAAGAAGTAAAAGTTCTTTCCCCCCCGAGTCGGTCCCCCCATTCTTTATACTCTTAATGGAGGACTAGATTTTTCAGACTCTCCTCCGTGAGAGAAAAATGACACGCTTTCCCTTCTCCCCTCTTTTCCCCTTCTCCCAATGGCCCCCCCCGCCCCGTCTCGCTATCGCCGAATCCTTCCCCTTTACAATAAAATGTCTTCCTTCCCTTTTCCAACTTCATCTTGTTAACCCCCGACTCTTTAGTCAACTCACCGGCTCTGTCGACCCAGACCTTCCCCCTTTCCATAAACACCTCCCCGCTTCCCTGAGGCTGTTCTTGACCCCCTTGAAGAAAGATTCGACCGGATTCTCCCCCCTTATGGCCTGCGATTTTCCGTAATCAGTTGTCTCTTTTCGCCTTCCTTCCTGAATTCGGAACTCTGCTTCCTCACAGAATGGAGCTTTTGAGACCAGCTTTCCCCCTGCCGTCTTTGTTGCGCCGACGCCGCCTCTTTCTCACCACCGTTTGGTTAGCTCTCTTGGATTTCGGTTCTTCCCCTTCGAGGTCTACTGCCGTGACCTCCACCTCTTTTTCCTAACCCTTTTTTGCAGTGCGTATCAACCGAGTCTTGAAACTCTTTCAAGAACTTTTGCTGACTCTAACGGCTACCGGCCCCAGGCTTCGGTCCCTCCCGAGTCTCGTCTTTAAATAGTTTCCTTACTTTTCACCCCTCTTTCCTTTCTTAGAGCGGTGTAGCGGCCTCGTATTTGTCCTTGTAACTTTTCTCTAGCCCTGCAGCAGGTGCCCAACCGATAGTCTCTCATCTCCTTTTGAACCTTCTTTTTGCACGATGACTTCTCTTAGGGAAGGTACCTCCTTTGGGAGCTCGTGAATCTCTCCTTGTTCTCTCTCCGGTTCCCCTCGCGGCAATCCCCCACGTCCTTGCGTCGTCTTTTAGTACTTTTTTAGGATATATAGGCCCGTCAAGGGAGTGTTTGGAGAAAGGCGACGCCTTTTTTCTTTCGGCTCTCCCCCTTTTTGAACCGTCAATCCAGAGGGCCTTCCTGCCCTCAGAGGTACAGCCTCTCGGAATCGTCTCCCTTTCCCCCGAATCCGAAGAGAGTCTAGTCCTACCGGTGCCCTTTTTTTTTTCGTGATTTAATGGTTTAGCTGCTCCCCTTCAGGCAATGTCCTTAGACACTTTCTGTTAAACCAGCCTTTTTTTTTCCATTTTTGTCCCTCCCCTTTTCTTCCCTTAGTGTTCAATAAACAAGAGTGCTATCCTCGTGGTTAGTGGAAAGAATGAAGGCCCCCCTAGTCGAGGGGTATAATCCTCCCCGAGTTCCTCTCCCTATTACTGACCTCTACCTCTATCCCCCCTTCCTTTTAAATTGAAGGGGTCAAAGCTGGTTTTACCCTTGAAGGCGGGATTTAGCCCTTACTCTCCCCTAGCTTTTCACTATCTGCCAGTAGAAGTTTTCCTACTTCCTTTCTGGACCGCAGAGCAAAAAGTAGTGGTCGGTTTCTCTCTCCTTTTAAGTCTCGGATCAGGTCAGAGCCTCCGCTTTTCTAGAAATTTTCCCTCATCTTTTATCAGCGGTTCTTTATATTAGAGGGAAGAATCCTTGGGCACACGCGGAGTCACGCATCAAAATACCTTTTTTTCTTCCTTTTTTGGCTTGCCTCCCGTTCCCCATTTCTGAATGAGACTTCCCCCAAAGTTTTCTCCCCCTTGATTTCCTGGAGCCAGTGTACAAGATTCTGTCCTCCCGTGTCGAGTTCTCCTATACAACTTATTTCCCTGAACCACTTGATTTCTGCCCCCGACACGGGGAAGGCCTTCATCCGTCGCGGCACTTTTCCTGCCGCCGTCCTCGGCTTCCCTTCACATTTCCCTTTACTTTAGAAGCTATCCGTTTCGTTATGCTTTATTCCCTAACTGGACAAGGGCAAACCTCGTATCTTGGCTCTCCGCTCCCGGGAGCAAGGTGGCGGCCGCTAAGGGCATTGACTCCCCTCCTTTTTAACTTCCATGCCGGTCATTTAATTCATCTTTTCCTCTTTCCTCTTAGTGAGAGGTCGCGATAGTGTGACCTGGTCGGCCGTCTCATTTTTCCGAGATGTAAATTTCGGTCCCCTCCTGGTCGTAGCACACTCCGGTCCCCCTAGCTGAGAACTGCCCCCCTTCTGTACCTCTTCATTCCCTTTTCCCTCCTCGCCTTTTTTCCTCAGTTATCCCGATGTAGGACCCTCACGCTTTTTTGACTTGGGACTTCCCCTCTTTTTTTTCGCGATTAGAAATTACCACTTGGCCTTCCTTTCGCAGAGTGGACATGTAACCTCCGGCCCGTGGAGAAGAAGGCACTTCCGTTGCGCCCCTCGAAGTCCACGCCGCGACGCAGTTCCCTTGCCTCATTCCCACTGCCCCTTTCTTCCTTTTTACTGGTACCTCTCCTGGTGGATGGGGCTCTTCCCTTCTACTTTTTTTTTTAGACTATCATGGTAAGCCATTCCCAGGGCCTCGGATGGAGGGCGCAGAGACTGTTCCTTCAAGAATTTGAGATACCGCGCTTCTACTCCTTCCTTGAATCCAGAGGAATTTAACTCACCAGAGGCTGTCCCCCCCGTGAATTCCTAAGTAGTTTATGTCCGGCTACGGTCAGAGCTTACCGCCACGATTGGGTACGCAGCCTGTCTTCCCCTCCCCCTTTCATCCCCCCAGGCAGGAAGAGAACGGTGGGACTCGCTCTGATTGAGCTTCCTCGATTCCCTTCGACTCGGGAGCTTAAGATTACCCCCCCCTTTTTCCCCCCCCGCCGGAGGTGCTCGAGATTTTTTTCCAATCGGCGCTGGTGAACTTTTTGATCCTTCATTTTTTTTTTCCCCTTTTTCTAACTGAAGGACTTCCAAGATCTCGCGTCTCACCGCGGGGTGATTCCCCCTCACGTTATTCCCAGTGACTTCCTCCCTTTCTGAAACAATTCTTTTGACTATTTCCTTCCGTGTGAGAGACGTCCTTTATGATGGTCCCTAGCCCCCCTTCGCGAAATTAAAAGTTTGCAGTCGAGTTTGCCCCTAGGCTCGCCGCTTTCTCCAACTCTTTGCCGTGACCTCTGATTCCCTTCCTAAAGAAGTCCAGGTTCAAAGCGTTCTCTGACTCTCCCTGCGTGTGTTTCCCAACCTCCCTTGGAGAAGCAGATAGCGCTGTGTACCCTTCACTGACTCCCCCTTGAAGATGTTTTGAGAGCTTTGCTGTCACACGTCTCGGACCAAAGCACGCTCCCCTTATCCTCCAAGAAGATTCTTCGCCCCCTACTGGCGGTCCCGCCGGTTTCTGGACTCTTTTTTCGAAAACTATCACCTACTGTATTCCCTTCCGAGGTAGACCAGTGTCGGCCGTCGGACCGCTTTTCTTTTGGACAGTATAAAGCCCTGCGAACCTTTTTTTTTTTTTTTTTCCTCGGCTGCCTCGCTCATCGATTTTCTATTTTTCCCTACCTTTCCTAGCGGAGAGTCAGAAGCCCCGTTATTTCCCCTTCGGATCCTTTCCGAGTGGGTGTAAGGAATAAGGCCCGTTGAGTGCGAAAGAGGTGCTCAGGATCCCCTTATGAGGGCGCGAAGAAAGAATATCTTCTTCTTTTTTTGACGATTGATGGCGGAGTTCCTAATTACGGTATAATTTCCCGGTTCTTTGTAATATGGTACCCCCGTTTCTAAGTTTCCTGATCGTATCACCCTTTCGTTGAATTACCAAAACTCGATAAGAACATGGTTTTTCCCTCCTTTCCCTTCGATAAGGGTTAAGGGAAAAAGGATCGTCTACATTCGATTCTCTCCCGCTTAATAGAGTAGGATTAGGCCAAGAGGCCGCAGGAATGCCTTCGAAGTTTTTTTTTCTGTCCTGTGCTTCTATGAACTGGTCGACCTGACCACTTTTTCCTGAAACTATAGTTTAGTGTTTCCCTTTACACCAGTCGCCCCCCTTGGAGACGATGTTTGCCCCGGTCAAGACTGAGGTTTTCTTATTTAGTTCGGGTTTGAGGTTCGACGTTGTGCAGCTCTGACATTTCCACCTCAGTCATTTCATACCTCGTAGCTTTCTTTCTCCCCGCGGCCGAAGCTCCGAGCCGTCTCGCTTCGAAAGGTCCTTTAATTTTTTTGGGTATTTTTCTGTTTAATTTTTTTCCTCCAGGTTCCGGGCCAGGCTACTCTGACGTGCGAGTCTATCTTCGCCTACTCTTGGAGCACCGGCCGTTTTTAATCCACTGGTAGACTTCCTCTTGCAGGCCAGGACGTCGTCATCCGTCGGGTAACCCTTTGTTACCCTGGAGAGGGTACGGCTGCTTCCTTCTTGTTTGTGTAAGACCCCCCCGTGGTTTAGCTCCTCAAGATTTTTGTTTTCGTGTTCAAGTTGTCTTTCGTCTAGAGAGGGTCATTTTTTTTCTGCCACGGTCAGGTCGCCTAGGCGAACTCTTCCCCCCCTTTTTTTTTGATGAAGCCGCCGCCGTATGGTTCCTTTTTGGCTTCCCTTTGTTAAGCTTTTTTTAAATAAACTGGAAGTTTGATTTCTTTTTTCCCTGCCGCTTTTTTTCACCTCGTGCCTTCTTTAGGCTTTGGAACCAACCTTCAGGCGCGTGTCCCGGTCGGGGAGTCCCTTTTCTAGCCTTCGGGTCGTTTTTTTTTGCAGTTTCTTTTGACTCTGAGTGCTCAAGCCCGGTCCACCTCTTTTTCTCTGAGTACCACGGGGCGTCCAGAATCTTTCTAGTTCCCAAGACTTTGCAGGAACCGCGTTAGTTCCCATCGATACTCTACCGATCTTTCTTTTGTGTTTGTGCCTGACGCTTTCGTCAGCCCCTCCGCTCCCTTAACTTCAGGCCGGAGACGCAGATCGCTTTCGTACAAGTCGTGTGATGCGCGAACTCGGTGGCGAGGGTAAGAATATTCGCTTTTCCCTTTTTATCCCTTTTTTTTTTTTTTCCACAATGGTGAAGATTAATCCCCAGCTGCTCCGATTTTGACGGCCTTGGTCATTGGCTCGACGTCCGGCAAGTGCTGACGTAGTCATTCCCCGGGCGTTTCGGGAGTCGCTTGGCCTTCTTCTTTACACCTAGTCCTTCGCCAGGATGCGGCCAATCCTTGTTCTCACAGCTGATGCCCTTGGCTTCCCTCTCGTGAACGGCCCCCCGGTGTTTTTTTTCTTCCGTATAGGAGGATGGCCGTTTCAGAGATTGAGACATTTTGAACCTTGTTTTCACTATCTTCCTCCCTTTTGGTTGAGTTTCCTTTCGGAAGATGCAACGGCGGTTTTATTTTTCTGTAGCGCTCCTCCAAGCCGGAGTCTCTCCCACTTTTTTCTTGTGCCCGGTTTACTAAGAAAGCTGGTAATTTTTTTCTTCGGGTAATGGAGGTTGCAAGCATCCTTTTACTTCCCTCTTTTTAACCCCGTGGTGGATTTAGACCGCCGCCCCTTTTTTCTCCTGGAATAGCCGTCGACCGTGCCCCCTCCTTGCCAATGAGGACATTTTTTTCAGGTTTTTAGCGTGGACGTTCTAGGTCTTCACACTCTCCTAACCTTGGAGCAGAGCAAATCCCCATATGACCCGCTCCACCTTTCCACGTCCTTTTTTATCAGACTTTTCTCAGTATGAACTGGATTCGCTTCTTGAACTGATTTTTTTGCGTGTGGAGGTTTTTTTCTCCTCTTAGGCTTTTCTTCCCGAAGAGTCATGGTAACCCACCCAAAGGTTTTTTCCCCTCCGTAAGGCGCCGGGGCGGGTTTTATCTTGGAGGAATCCCGCGTTTCCTTTCTTCGCGGAAAGGCATTATACGCAGAAGTGGTACGACTGATCCCCCCTTCCCCATGGAAACTTAGTTTTTTTTTTTTTTTTCCTGATCTTCGCTGCCGACACTTGTTTCACCCGGACCCTTTTTGACATTGTTTGTGGTCCTCGAAGGAGACCACCTCTCTGCAGACTCCGCGAGCGCGTACCCTTTTTTGATAGCCGCCACCCCTTCCATGGGACTTCAGATTTCTCGTTAAAGTCAGCCGCGGGGAAAGGAGCACGATTCGTTTTTTCGGCTCAATGGATTTTTTTTTTAACTTTCTTTTCTTTCAAGGAATTCGTTCTCTACCCCGCTTCAGCGTCACCTGTTTCCGCAAAAAGCAGGGTTTTTATTGAAGCTAAAGATTTTGGTGTTCTCCCGACTGTTTGAGCTGACCGTCCAGGCCCCACAGGTGGTACCTTCCACTTGCTGTGTCTAACGTCATTTTTCTTATCGTTTTCGGCGGCTTTCCCATGAAGACCGGCTGTGTCCGAGTCGGCGAGATTTTTCGCGCGGCTCGCCTTGCACGTGACCCTGATGCTCTGCATGATTGATTCCTTTTTTTCAGCTTTTGGCACTTTTTCGTTAGGCCCCAGGCGGGTTCTTCTCCCCGCCTTGCGCCGCGTAGGTTCCGCGCTTTCAACTGACGAGTGCTGTTTTTTTCCTGGATTTTTTCCCACCCGCTCTTTTACCCCTCCAGCTGGACTGCCTCTTTCTTGACCGGAACTAACAGGTATGGAGCTCCCCTCTTTTTAAAGTTTGAGATGCGGCCACGTTTCCTGCCCCTGTCTGGCGTTTTTTTTTACGTTCCCGACAGCACTCCTTTTCTGACTGCTTCCTGCGTTGCGTGGTTTCTTTTGACGGCGAAACGCTTGCCGGAGCCGCATGGCTGCAGTATCGTTCCGGCCCCTTCATGATTTTTTTTTCTTTTTATTAATCCCAGTTCTGATGCAGAGGTGAATTAGTCTGACCGGCGGCTGTGTTGATACGCTCCCCTCTTTTCGAGGCGCCCCCCCTTTGTTGTTACCGCCTGAGGGGTAGGCTGCATACTTTTGTTGTTGTGCGAGATTCAGCGGCGGCTTCTCTTCTCCTTCTTTACCCAGCAACTTTTTGGACGCGAAGAGGTGTGGGTCGTATCACGATCCTTCTCATTCACCCTGCCATCAGTAATTCCAGGTTTTTTTTTCGTCGCGTAATGATCCGGGCGCCTTTGCCTGATTTTCCAGTCTTTTCTCTCTCATCCCGGCTCTTTCTCAGTGCTTAGTCCTCCCGCACTTCCTCCGGCCGCGTCTTGCTGTCGGTTAAATCTTCACAGCTGAAGGTGCCGACCCGTCGGTGACGTTTTCTTTTCAGTTTCTGCAGTCTTCTGATTGTGGGCCGGTGATCGGGGCGCGGTCGTCGTTGTTAAGATAGGGTGTTGAAAGCGCTTTTTTCTTCTTCGGAAGGTTTCTGTCTGTAGCCGTCTTTCTATTATGAGGGCGGCGAGCCCGGAGTTGGCTCTTTTCCTGGTGAAAAGCTTGCGTACGTTTTTTGTTTTTTGCATCCTCGTAAGCGAATCGTCCCTTAAATTGAATTGCGCGTTTTCGGGTCTCGAAGACTCGTTACACCCCTTTCCCTTGGTCTACCTTGTCTTTTTCCCTTCGTTCTATTTTCCCTCCCCCCACAAGTGTCAGTTTCCCGTCCTGTTTCCTGGGCGTATAGACGGGTGAAGACCCTCAGTCGATCTAGTGGAGTGGTACTTTTTTTTCAGTTTTCTTAGGGTTCTTCTTGTAGCTTTTTCTCACTTTTCAGCCTGCCCTTACATTGTGAGAGAGCGCAGTCTGTTCAATGGTGTGTCGGGTAGATTTTGGAATCCCCGGCGGTTTTTTCTTTATAATCTGGTTCTTCGGCGACGCTCAGCCAACCCTGACCGTGTGTTTTCGACGGAGAGGAACCCGCCTCAATATTGGGTCGTTTTTTCTGGGCCTCCGGTCACGCCTTGTTCCGGACGATCCCCCTCTAAAGCCAGGGAAATTCTACCTTCTTATGAGGTTATTCGTAGAGGGATAGCTCCGGCCGGTCCTACACACGAGGAGTTCCTCGAAACCTCCCCCGTAGCCTGTCCTTGGGCTTGACCATGAAGTGTCCGCCCTTTTTTCTCCGCAAAAAGTCAGGTCTGTCCGCGATCAGTTCTTTCCTTATCTTTCGTTGTGTTTCTTTCGTGCTCGAATTCGCCTTTATCGGGAGGGGACCACCTTGGGAATTGTCCCTCTCTTGACCTTGACTGCCGGGTCAAATTTACGTCTTTTCTCTGCCGACTTCTCATTCACCGGGCATTGAGCGGCGTCTCCCCTCCTCGTCAATAGTCCTGGTCCCTGTACCCCGAACGGGAGGAACAGCTCCTGACCCCTTGCGTTTTCTGCTGACCGGTTTGTGAACCCGCTGGTGGCGCTTCCGGCTCTCTCCTCTTGGACACTGTTCGGGAACCGTTTTCTCCCTCTTCTCTTTTTCCTCCCGTTTAGAGAGGATATGACAGAGACGGCGGGTTAATCGGAGGGATCCCCCGATGACCTTTTTTGCTTCTCGCCGTTCCTTCGCCACCGGTGCGACCAGCGATAAGAGCCATTCTTCCTCGCACAGGGCCTTTGTTCTGCGGGACGATTTCCCCGACCCCGGCGATCTCTTGCAGATGAGAGAGGGACTGCGTTCGGCCCCTGCAGGCACGTCGAAGCCTTGAACTGGCCGTCCCTTTCCCTTGTTTTTTTTCATCTTTTCCTGGTGGATTCGGGTTCCCTCCCCGTTTACCAGGCTGCTGTCCCCACTCGCACACAAACTCGCCTCCACGCGCAAGCTCTTACTACCAGGCCTTTTCTGGATTCTTTCACTTTCTGGTTCTTCTTTCTGCTACATTTATAAAGGACTTCTATTTTTTCCCTTCCCGAAGCCGATGGTCAGAACCCTAACCGAGAGAAGGGGGAGTCCTCAGTTTACTAAGCGTGTAATTGCCCCCGGCTTGATCCCTATTCTAGTCATCTCCCTCTATGATACCTTCGGAATTTCTTTGAGCACGGGGAGCTGCGGGAACGGAGATTCCCTCCGTATTTCCTCCTCCACCAAAACGTCACCCCCACTGCATTTGACCTCTACGTGTTAGAAGACGGCGACATTCCGACTCAGGTGGCCGTCTCCTGCGTGGGCCTCCTCTAGCTGACAAGCTCCGGTGATCCCCGGTAGTCCCCATGGAACCTATGCATCGAGGCAATGGGTCGAGGTCGCCTTTTCCCTCAATTTTGTTTTCGATTCGACGGGCCCTTTCCTACTGGACTTTCCCCTGACAGCCGGCGGCTCTTACGCTGGGGTTCTCGCCGCGAGCTGACCTCTGTTCTTCCCCCTGTCCCGGCCGGACGTTTGTTGCGCTACTTCTTCTACCTCCAGTCTCAGTTAAGAGCACTGTTGCGCAGAGGTCTGAGTCTCCTTCTCCCCCTTCTTCTCTCTGTAAAGTTCTCTGCACTCGACCACTGATGCGGTGTGTGCCCGGCAGTCCTGTACACTTTTTACCGATTTAGAGCTCTACCTTCTTCTAGCGACCCCCTTTGGCTTTTCCCTTCTTCGAATCGATTCCTAGCCTCGCCATGGAAGCGATTTTGCAGTCTTCCTTGATCACCCCGCCGTTTGTACACTCCCAGCCTCCTCCCTTTAGACCTTCAATTACAAGTCGTTAATTTCTCTGAAGACCCCCCTGGGTCCTCCTGTACCCCCCGCGTGGCAAGTTACCCCCCCCCCGACCACGACCACGCGTTTGAACTTCTCCTCTGCGTGTTCCCGCGCGGAACTGGCCCCTCCCCCTCCTGTTCTCTCCTAGACCTGGCTGCGCAGTTTCCTTGATGTGAGATCAGCCCCCGTTCTGATGCCAGATTTGACTTTTTCTTACGATCGTTGTGATTTGATACGATCGCCCACGCTGCGCCTCGACCCCTACGCCCTGCACCCGCATGCGGGGCGCCGCGCACATTCGCTTTTCTTTCCCCGTCGTTGCAGAGACGATGCTGGCCTTTCCCCGACGCAAGGTTCTCCAGCCGACGCAGTTTTTGCATTATGGTATCCCCTTCCGTTCTCCCTTCTTTCCCCTATGCATAAGACCCTTCTTGCTGATCCCCCCGAGTAATTATAAGGGGCTTCCAGCACGAGGAGGCAGCCCTGCTCTGCGTTTGGTCCGCAGGCAGGCGGAAGTCTCTACCCCCCCCTCCTCGTGCTTTTCAACTTTCTCCCTAGCGTGCCGCGGGCGTGGTCCTGACGTATCGGTGATCGTTTTTCAGTTCCTTAGCGCCAGATGCGTCTTTCCCCTCTCCGACTTTTTTGGAGGGTTCGGTTGTCGGCGGCGGTTTCTTTCTGCTTAGAGCGTCCAATCTCTCCCTTTCCCTGTTTCTGCCGCTCGAGGTCCCCTTTTCTTCCGCCGTCTCGCCTCAGGTGGCGGCGAGCTTCCCTTTTTTTCCTCGCCCGCGAACAGAGGTTCCCGTACGGCGGTTCTGCCTTTTCCCAGCCCCTCCGCCTCTTTCAATTGGAATGCCCTGCTTCGTCGCCGACATCGGGATTTTGGCTTTTTGGTCGACGCGCCCCCGACCCCTGGCACTTCCTCGTTCTCTCCCCGCGGGCGGCAGTGTGGTCGCTGTCAGCTGTTCCTACTTCCACGCGTGTCTCCTCCCTCAGCTTTTTTTGCCATCCTTTCCTTCGGTGTCGGCTGCCCCGTTCCCTCCCTGGCCAGGACGCCAGGCGGCGACCCCCGATGCCTCGCCGGTTCCGGTGAGGTGAACATGAACCGGTCACTCCCCTGGCATTGCCGTTCTCCTAGCCTAGACGGAAAGCGGAAACGAGGCAAGCTTTGTTCTTAGGCTATTCCCGCCTGCCTCGGTCCACCCACGTGTTGTAGTGAAGGTGTAGTTCGCCGAGACTTTCTCCGGGACGACTCCGATTGTTCAAGATTCGATCCCCTCTGAGCAGGGGACTAAGAGACAGTAGTTCTTCTTCCCCCCCCTCCTTTCAGGAAAACGGGCAACCCCTTCACTCGCCCGGTAGCGTGATTTTCCTTTTGAGCTTGTCAGCCCTCCTGATGGCTTCTTCTTCCTCCCCTCCCCTCCCTGGTCCTCTCCCTCTGAAGGGCCGTCTCCTTCTTACGCTCTTGGTGTGTCGGCCCTTCCTTGACTTTACAGACATCTTGCTGATCGGCTCCACGGGCGCCTTTTTCCTGTCCACGCTGACTCACTTACAGAGGTTCCTTCCCCCTTGTAACCCTCTCCTTCTGGCCCTCGAAGTAAGCGAGTCCATCCATTTTGTCCGGTCAGGGCGGGCCCTGGTTCCTCCACTTGAAATCCTGGTCCGAAAGGTTCCCGTACATCCCGGCCCTTTGAGAAAGCCTCCTGCGCTTCTCGTTGACGGGGGCGAACCATCCCCCCCTGCTTGTCCTACTCGGAGGGAATGCGCCGCTTGCTTGAGCCTTTGGGCCCAGCCCCTTTCAACTCTCTTCTTTCCTCATTCTTCTTTTGTTTTTTCGATATTAGGACATCCCCTCGGGTTACCATTTTATGAATCGCGATGTCACTCGATTTTCTGCTGAGTACGTACGCCCCCCGGTTTTCCAGTACCCGGCTGCTAAGACTCAAAGACGTCTTTCCCCGCGCCGGGCTTGATTTTCGCTCTTCGGTTCTCCCTCTTCTCTTTACGAACTCCCCGAGAAACTTGCTCGACTGACGCCTTTGGCTCCCCCCGCGCCCGTCACTCCTCTGTTGAAACTGTCCCCCTTTCCCTTCCTTTTTCTCCAGAGTTGGAAATCTCTTAAAGTGGTTTGGTAGGCGAAGTTGCCCAGCGCCACCTCTAACCCCTCCTTTTTCTGACTTCTCCAGGCCCACCCCCCCCCCCTTTCGCTTCTCCCGGAGGACTGGTGCTTTCTTTCTTGCTCCTACAGAATGGAGGGGATGAACTCATGTCAAGCACACCAGTTGAAACACGAGACAGGCGTCTTAGTGAGGGTCGGATCTCCTGCTTTACAATAGTTTACTTTCCCACCTTCGATCAAGCGAAGTCATGCATTAAACAGGATAACGAGGTAATTCTTCAGTCCCGGAGCTCTTTATAGCCAAGTTTAGTTTTCCCTACGTAGGATAATCAAATAGAGCTCAAACAAAGCCATTGTACTCGAGCCGTGGTCCGAAGACGGAGACCCATGCAGTTGAGGGGCCGCTGCGGAGAGTTCACCCAGCTGCTCTTCTAATCCCTGCCGGGGAGTCTTATTTTGTCCTTCCCCCCCCCGTCACCAGGGTACAAAGGCGGCTTTTTCTTTCGAGGTCTCCGGCCTATTTTTTCGACTTCCCTGGGTGCTCGGCTTAGAACCTCGTCACCTGACCAACTGTTGGAAAAGCAAGAAGCCGGCTTTTTAGTTGTCTAGGTCTTACCTAACTTTTTACGTTCTTCTCTGTTTTTAACGGCCAGGGGAACAAGGCCTGTACGCCTCTTGATGATTATTGGCCTGAAAGGTCCCTGCTGCTCGACCCTCTCTCCCCCAACTCCTTGATCTGACTCTTTCTAGGCCTCGTGAGAGAGCATAGGTCAAATTCTCTCCCTTTTGAAGGCTTTCCTTGCGGATGCCCCGGCAGTAACCCTTTACCTCTTGGCTTGGCAAAGCGGGTCAGAGGAGGTCTGGGACCCTTCCCCCTATGGGCTTCAGACCTTACACTGCCTCTTCCCAAGGAAAGCTCTAGGAGCACCCTGAACCACTCACTGATTGCCATGCAGCGTCACAACCTTTTTTTCCCCCCTCCACCACTTACACGCGAGACATCCGTTCTGCCCACAAGGTCATCCCTCCGCCTTTCTTTAACCGCGACGCTGCGATCAAAAAAAGTCTCCTGGTAATGTCTCAAGGAGAGCGAGCCGCACCGACGCGGAAGGCGGCGCTTCTGCGTGCCTGTTTTTCCCGCTTTCCTTTCCCTTTGCTTAGTAGAGCCTTATGAAGCTCAATTTGGCATGCCATCATTTTCCCTGACTTATATTTACATTCGGGAGAGTAAGCAGACCTACGTTCAGATGTTTTTGAACCCCTCGCTCCGGGTAAGAATCCGGGCCCTTCGGAGAGGTCCTGGGTCACGCCGGACCGCGGCGGGTT
>Ga0179593_1352522_pt1 | contig 29386 bp, 28 predicted proteins | sample CZODoug2_1_08_16_FD_185931 | JGI IMG/M metagenome (GOLD analysis project Ga0179593, IMG submission 185931) | Vadose zone soil fungal communities from Angelo Coast Range Reserve, California, USA - CZODoug2_1_08_16fungal (PacBio error correction) | ecosystem: Environmental > Terrestrial > Soil >... | reverse complement strand
TTTGCATGGACCCCCCATCCTGGAGCGGACCCGCGCCGTCCTGATCAATACGTCCTATAACAACCAATCTGAATATGACGCTGTCGGAGCCCGCTTTTTTCACTTGAAGTCCAGGATTGTGGATGATCCGGGTGGCTTTTTTTTTTATTTCTCGTTTCCGGCGCGTGCGAAGTCCCTTAGGTCCCTTTGTTGTGTCCTTCCCTTTTATCTTCTTGTGTACTTGCGATTGTCTTCTGCGGACACCTCGGTTGGGACACCTTCTTGGGTTTAAGTCGTTGAAGGGTCTGGTTCATTTTTGGCGTGGAATGGTTGTCCCCCCCGACCGTTTCCGAATTCTCTCCTCCTTGCCCCTTGACTGTCCATACGATACCTGGTTTTGAAAACATTTATGCATTACGAACTCGAACCCGTGGGCGGCTTATTCTGCTTCTCTTTCGTTTTTCAAGGTTCTTTTTTTTCTGAATGTCAGCAACACTCTCTCCGTTCCTCTCTCTTTTCCCCACTTGTATATTTTTGTGGCGCCAGCGAGGGAGCGTCCCTCCTCCTCGACTCCCTGCCGATAGTGTTAGTTTCCCCCCACCATGGCTTTCCCTCTCTTCTTTTCTTTTAGGAAAGGTCACGTGGAAGCGCTAAAGAGAATTACAATATTCATTTTTATGTCCTTCTCTTTTACATGATCTAGGGAGTCAGGTCCTTGTCAAAAAAGAATGGGATGACTTCTGGGCCATGGGTTTGAGATTTGATACTGGCCCCTTGTCCCTTTTTTACCCACAAATTGTCGGCACTCTCCGAACGATCTCTTATCCTCGGGTACTTGCGTAAACCCCCCGGATCCCTTTTTCCTTCCTCTTACCCGGAGTTGTCAGCAACTCCTGCGATCCCATGTTTATACTTCTTACGAACCCCGATAATTCTGGGTGTCCGTGTCTCCTTTCCCTCCCCCCCCCCCTTTTTCCTATCCAGTGCTCCCCCTTTCCCATTCAGAGTGGTCCCACAGCAACATTAAAGGCTGGTTTTTCTTTTTTGGTAATCGTTTTAACATGTCCCACTCCTTTTCTATCTTTTTCCGAAAATTGCACTTTTCTTGAGTTTCCAAGGAGAAGAAATTACCCCTTTTCATTAAATGGTTCTTCGTACGTTCCACCTGAATGATTTGCCGAGAGCCATCAGAAACGATTACGTTTGTCATTAATTCTTTTTTCTCGAAGCCATCTGAGAGAATCCCGCTCTGGTCAGTGAGGACTCTTATTCCATCTTTACTCAAAGTATATTTATCCTTTTTTATAGTTGATTCTTCAGATAATCAAGTCGTTGGGCGTTAGGTTACATTGCGGTCTTTTCTCCGGTCACTCCTGGTGAATTTGTTTTTGCTCTCTACGAAATTGTGAAAAGACTTCGTTCCCAACCTCCCCCGTTCCTTAATTTCAATTTTTAACCCTCTTTTGATTGGTCTTCAGACGCTTTTGAAGTTCCCCCGCAGCCGGACGGTGAGGGCGAACTCTCTTCCAATTGGTCAACTAATCCTTTATGTTAGTACATGCTACTTTCACGTTTCCCTCTGTTCCCTTATAACCTTTTTTAATGATACCCTTTTCGTTCTTGATCGTCTCTCGCCGCGAAACCTGCTAGTACCTTCAATCTTTTCCATGCGGTATGCCGGTTAGTACTTTTCCGCCCTCCTCCCCTTTCGGTCGTTTTACTATTTTTTGTACCATCGGGGTTTTCCCCCCCCCTGTTGAATGGTTCTCATTTTCCTTCTGAGGTTTTGGGGCTCAGGGACATTTACCTTTTCCGCGCGGCCGCCGAGCAGAACTTTTTTCTAAGGTGACTAGAAGCATACTCCGTTTCCCCTCCAATGCGCTCATTTTCAGGACAACAACTCCTGGACCGATGTTTGGCTCCTCAAACACTTCACTGGCCTTTTCTTTGGGAAACCTCCTTCGATCTGGAACGTTGCTCCGAAGAGTTTTTTCTGGGGAATCCGCGCCTCGGGAATTTGAAAAGAGAGTCCTCCCAACCCTTGTGGTGCTTTGACTTTTCATCAGTTGTCTTTGCCCCCCCCCCCCCCCCCTTTTCCCCCCACACACCCCCCCCCTAAGTAACCACATTGAAGCTCCGCGCACGGTCAGTTTCTTTGTTGAAGATTCCGGAGATTAGTTTGGGCTTTCCCTCCCCTTCCGCACCTCTTTCTCTCCAAACCTTCTCCATGAGATCCGTCGATATGAACCTCCTATGTATGACCCTTCGAATTCTCTTCAGACCTGACCATCCCTTCCTCCCCCCCCAAAAGTGTCTTCTTTTCCTACCCTGGTTTGACCCCTTCCCAATCCTGGACTATCCCAGAAATCCGGTCCTCTATGCGCTTTCCGACCTGTCATCGAAGAGAGGGTAATTCTGATTGGATTTTTCCTCTATGTTCCAGTTTTTTGTGTTTGTAATCCCCTTTACTTCACTGAAGGGATTTCGGTGAAGATAACGGGCGCTGCTCCAGGTGTTTTGACCCCCTCTTTTTTTTTCAATGCCATCGAGGTTTTTTTTTGTTTGATATGCTCATTTAACACGAGATGACCGTCACCCCCCTTCCTTTTCATAATAATAAGTTGTTTTGTAGCTTTGTACTGTTCAGTAGATTCTCGTGTCTGAGCATCGTACACCTTCTCCCAATCGCCCTTTTCCCCCCGTTCTGGACCCAAACGTCCCCTTTTTTGCAACCCGTGCCCGCAGGCGCCTCGGCCACTACGTCACCCCGGCTCTTCCTCGATTCTCCTTACAGCCACTGAGGGTAGGCCACCAATGCATTCCCTGCCTTTTTTCTTCTCCCCCCGGACTCCACTATCCATGTATTTTCCTGGCTCTATTTAGTAACTGTGTCTTGAAATGGTACAAGGATCGCCCGTCACCCCTCCTTTCTTATTTAGTGCGTGATGTACTTAGTGTTTCATTTCCCTTATCCAGTTCATTTACCCCCCCCTTTTCGTTACTATGATCGGGATCCGTTCCAGCCCCACTTTTCGGGTTTCGGCATCAACCCTTTCCTGGAATATTTCCTTCTCACTAGTTCCGACGCATGTATCATCATTTTTTGGTTAATATTTTGGTCAGTTCCGTCGCAGGCCGTTTTTCCTGCCGACCTCCCTCCTTAAAAAAATGGATGGATCTGTTTTCTGTATCGCTTTTCCGCACGTTCCTCCGGATTAACACACCCCAACTTATGCCTGCCGCTTTCCTCTCTCCGGATTTTAGCCCCTGGCCAGCTTCATGCCCTACCTCCTTTTCTTCCAAACATAGGCCCAACTTTTCCTTTTTAAAGAAGCTTCGGTTTCCCAGCAGGCAATTCCAAACTGCTTTCCCGACCTTAACCATCCTTCCTTTACGGTCTTCGCTGTCCTCCCTTCGGTAATGCCTGAAACCACCCCTTTCGCCGGCCGTTCCCATTCCCAGTGGGCCGCCGATTTGTCCCCCCAGCCCTCCCCCTCCCCCATTCTAAGGGGCCTTTAAGACGCCCAACATACGCATTCTTCATTTCCTCTCCTGCTTCCCCTTTCGGTTTCTGTAATCGGTTTCAGGAAACCTTTCCCTCCCAGCTTGTACCCTATTTCGCGGCACTTCCTAACGATTCTAAGGTCCAGACATTCCCCCTTCCATATTCTTTTAACCAACAACGAAATTTCCGCGCCTCACAGCGCCACCTTCCTTATCGGCGATCACCCACTACTTGTCACTGCTGCTACCAATCCACCCGTCTTTTTTACCTCCGCCTTGCCCCGAACTGTGTTTCAAGACGAAGTCTTTCCGATTTAGTAGAGTAATGCCTCTTTTCCTCAGGTTTCTTAGTTGACATTTGATAGTCCACTCGCCCGCACTAGTCCTTCCCCCCAAATTCCCCCCAACCCCCTACCATATAGGATACCGCCCGTTGGCTCTAAGTACCTCCCCACAAATGTATTTCATTCGTGGAGACCCGCGCACCGCTCCACCCTCCTTCCCCGCTCTTTCATTAATGATCGTCGCGAGCTATGAAGTAGTCCGCCTCCTCCCAATATGTCCTTCCCCCTGGTTCGAACCCTCCGCGCAGCCGCCGTTCTTTTGCGATCATTCTCTCCCCACAAGTTGAAAGTGCCCCACTGGTTGATTTGACGCCTTACCCCCCCCCCCCTGGTCTTACCCCCTTTTTCGGGTAGTTTTTTGTATTTGACCCCCCATTTATTTGAATGGCTGGGAACGCTTCGTTTCCTATTAAACTGTTGGGGAAGGCCGGGTGTCCCCACACTCCTTTTTTCCCCACCCACCCCACCCAACAAAGGAGCTCACTTCCCCTTGTATTTGATTTTTAGTTTTTCCTGTCCTATTCGAAGGGAGGATGCGCACTATAATGCCCCCCCCTTTTTGGACTTGCCCTTGAATTTCCCCCCCGTCACTTTAATTCCCCCCCTAGCCGTGGAAAGCAGATAGATTTTTCATTACGGAGAGTACTCTAGGAAGACATTTTAGACTTTCCCCTTTAAAGGCTCTACTCTCCACCCCCAACTGACGTAGAAGTTCCCTTTCTTTTTAAAGAAAGAATTCAACACCGCGTTTTGATAGTTTAAACGAGCCACCCCCCAGGTTGTTGGAAAACTCTTTTTCTCCCTCCTCGTAGGGTATTTGGCGCCAAGGGCCTAACCCCTTCTCAAGGCGGCGACCTTGTTTTTTCTGAACCGAATTGGTATAGATCCATACCTGACGAGTTTCTTCTCCCCTCCTTTGAAGAACCAAACGAAGAAGCCCCCCCCTTGGCGGCTCTCAAATTTTTTTTTGAGAATTTTTAATTCTTTCCCTATCCCCCCTTTTGGACTTTCCTCTAACCCGAGCGAACCGATCGCCCGCCCGCTCTTTTCCGCTATACTTTGTTCAACCCCTTCCTTTCCCACCTAACAGGATAACCTGCGCGGGCTTCCAGTGAACGGTATCCCCCTGCACTATCAACCCGGACGTGCGCCCGGCCCCCTTAGTCTTTTTCTCCCTACCTGAGGTTACATTCAGCTGACCCCCCTTCCCAGCGTCCGATCCCTTCCTTTCAACCAGGAGCCCCTTTTCTTTGACGGTCCCGCATTTCGGGCGGTATTTTTCACCTCCTTTCCCCCCAATTTCAGTAAACCTTCATTGTCGTAGGTACGATAAGATCATTCCTGGCTCACATCACCCCCCCTACAGGCTTTTAATCAGATGTCCTCCCAGACTGTTTTCCCCCCCCAAAATAAATTCTTTTTCCCCTTACATGAGAAAATACGTCCTTTCCGCGTTGTTCGAAGTGGTTCTTCGATGCCTATATCAGACGTTAGCCTCATTTTTTTCACGCCCTCAGCCGGAGATTCGTTAATGTTCCGCCGGATCCTGGTTTATCCCCAATATCCCTAAAGGAAAGTTTTGGGCCTGAACAACTCCCTTTTTGGTTTTTTGTCCTTTTCCTCTTTTTTCTCAAGACTCAGTCTACAAACATGGGCCGTCAGGTATGTCCTCCCGGATTGTTTCTGTGGGCAGGTTTCTGGACGGGGCAGTTTTCATATTTTCTTCCCCCCAAAGTTATCTTTTCTCTCCCCCCCTCTTGCTGAGCTCACCCCCCTTGTGTGCGTGGACACTTGCCCTTTCTGAAGGGAATTCGACCCCGCACGCCACTCTGGTTTGATTCCCCTTCCCTTCTTACGCATTTACGTCAGGGAATCTTCCCCCACGTGTCTTTTAAGTTATTTTCTTCTTTGGACCCCTTCCCACTTCACATCTGATGTCACACCGTTCGAGTAAGGGTCGGACAGATTTTCTCAAGACCGAACGCCAAAGGCCCCGGCTTCTTTCCCTATCCTGCCGGCAAAGCGGCCTCCCCTTTGTTAATGTTCCTAACTTCTCGGATTCATCATCTCGCTGCGTCCCCCTTCCCCTTTCTCCGAAAGAATCCCCCAGACCTTGTGACCTATGATAGACGTCCCCCCTTGGCGCCCCTGATAGTCGCCCCCAGCAAACCGTCTTCTTTTCCCCCCTGTACAGAGTCGGAAGTTGACTGCCCTATGTATCCTTTGAGACTCTCTTTTTCTCCCCGTGTTTGTTTCTCTTATATCTTTTTTTCAGTGGCGCCATCGCAGTCAACCCTCTCCCCTTAGATCCCAGCACGTCTGGCTGGAGGAGGGGATTTTGAGGTGGACCATCGTCCTATACTCCCTTTGAACAAGATTCAAGGCTTTCTGAAGTCCGTCTTTCAATCCCGGCACCTCGCCTTGAGGCGGTAAGTGCTGCGCACTATTTAACGGAGTAATTTGACCCGCGTCTTTCTGCCGCGACGCCCGTGGACGCTTCCCCCCCCTGTTTCCCTTGGTTCCTTTCTCCCCCCCCCCCCTTCTCCCCCCCCCCCCCCCTTAAATAATGCTCGAACGTGGCAACAGCTTTTTTTCCCGGTACGTTTTTACCAGGTTCCCCTTCGAAAACATCAAACTGCGGAGTAAACTTTTTTTGTTCAGGTTTTCCTTCCCCCTAAGGACTCGTTTCTTGAAGGCAAAGCCTCAAAACCAATTGCTTTACGGTCAACCTTACCTGCGATGAGTATATAGTTCTTAGTTCGCCACGCCGCCCGTGTGTTTGGTCCATTTCCCCCCCGGTCCGATTGCCATAAATTGTTCCCCATTTTTTCTCCGATAGGTCGATTTCCTCCGATAAACCTGACAAACCACGTTCTTGTACCTTCCCCCCCAGTGCTATAACCCCTCTTGTTTCGTCACCACTCCTTCCATTGATGAGAAATCGGCACACTTCGCGGGTTCTCTCCGTAATTGATCGTCGATGTTGCCCCACCAGATACCTGCCTGAAAATCGGCCGAGATCCCGGCGAAGGGCCTCCTCGGCACCTTATGGTAACCCTTTAACGTCTTTATTAGATCCCCCCCCTCCAAGAAAGCACATGTTTCATCCGACGGATTTTAGAGTGTCCCCAATTACCCCCTTTCTTGTCCCACTTCGCGACTGGCCCCACTCCCCCTACGGAACCCCCGCCAAACTCTTTCCCCCCTTTTGTCTTCTCGAGTTTCCTTGACCTCCTTCTCTTTGCAATCGCGATTTCCATCAGGAATTTTTTGGAAGTCGTTTTTTCCTGGCTTATGTCTTCCCTTTTGCGTCCCGGATCCACGGATTATTTTTTGGGGCATTCCCTTGGAGGCCCGGTGGCAATGATCCTCTTTCTCGGAAACCGGTCTTGCATAAACCGTCCCTGTGATTCCCCTGGTTCTTCAAGACATGGTCCGGTTTGTTCTGTCTTTGGATTTCTCCTCCCTTTTTCCCTGCCCAAGCTTCTATTGCGAGCCTGGAGGATACCTCTCCAGCGACGCTGGGTTTTTCAAACCCCATCCGAATAAGAACAACCCCTTTTTGGTCTTCCTCCTGATGTTCGGGTTAGAGTAATCCAAGGCCCTTTCCTTTAAATGTGGAAGCCCAAATTCTCCGTTTTGGGTTTTTTTTTTTTCCCTGCTCTGACTATTTTTATGACCTTTTTTCGTTTTGTGCTCTTCCCGCCATTGGCTCAGCCCCGAGCGTCCCCTCCTTTCAAGCAAAGGAAGGAGACCCCATTAACAAATGTTCCTGCTGCTGCCCGGATGATGCCCGGGCTCCCTTCCAGAGACCGGACCCCTCCGTCCCTCAATTTACGCTTTCTTCTTTGTGGATCATACCCCTGGTCTTTTACGGTACGGGCAGGTCAAATAGTTTTCCTTTATTCGGCCCAATGGCGTTTTTGGACGGCTATTACTTCCCTTTCCCTTTTACTCTCACAAATGTCCGCGGGATGTAACTCTCCGAATCAGGCCTCCTCTAGTCGCATAGACTGGTCGTTTTCCCCCCAAAATTTTCAAGGCGGATGTACGTTCCGTCAAGCATTCACCTCCCCCCCCCCCCCAATTTTTGATCTCATGTTTCCTACCGTATAAGACCATTTTCCTCCACAAGATTCCTAGGTACCTTTTAGAGTGATCACGGGGCCATCCCCAAAGTTTTTTCCCCTATCCTTGCTCTTCCAGATAATTTATTTTTTAACGCACACCTCATTTAACCTTTGTCTCCTCGTCCGGCGTTTTCTGGAAACAGGTGGTTTCCCCCCCCCCCCTTTAATTGGCTGATTCTCCAAACTGGTGACTCTTGATGTTCACCCGTTCGCCTTGTGATTTCCCTATCAGGGGCATCGGAGAACCCCCCCTCTGCCCGCTCCTATCCGTTAATGGTCCCCCCCCGTGTCTCAGTCGGGTCGATGTCGGCGCCCTTGATAGGCGAAGACTTCCCTTTCCTGTACTCCCTTTAATCCACCGGGGCTCCTTTCTCCTCTTTCTTGTTTGTCTTTTAGTACCTCACGGCGGCTGAGTTCCCCCCTTCCGGTTGTCCCCTTCGGAGGACGTGTCAATCCTCTTGATGAGTCTACTAAATCTGACCTACTTTCGTTTCTAAACAATAAATTCTGCCATCTCAGGCGGGTAACCTATATGTGTCCTTTCCTTCGCATACGGCTCAACAACCCCCCACTCTTCCTTTGTTTTGTTTTTTCTTACGGTTACTGGAGCGAACACTTACGGTGTTGCTCGACCCCCCCACCCTCTGACCGCGACTCCATACTCCCCCTGTTTTTGAGTTTGGCTGTACGATCCCTCTTCCTAAACGGGAGGCTTCCTTGACTGAATCTTTTCGACATTCGCCACTGCCCTCTTACCATAGAGCCCCCCCCCCTCAGTGTCTCCGTGGACCTTTTACAATCGGCCCCTTTCACTCTCGTTCAGGCTGGGAGTCACCCCCTTGTGTACAAATCGGCGGCCACTTGACGGACTGGATGACCGTCCTTTGTCAATGGTTTTTTTCCCGGTTCCGAGCGACTTCCTCCTCATTCCTCCGAGCTCTTGCTAAGGAGGAGTTTTCGGCACGCTGACTCTCTTTTTTTTTCATGTGCCTTGACCATTACGGCCTATATGGCCCCCCTCTTTTTACAGAGGTGTACTCACAAACAGGATTGATGAAGGAGCTGGAGGTTCTTCCCCCCCCAGGACTTTGTACTCAGTAGAGCTTACTTTAGTTTTCAGTTCTTTTTAATCCTCGGAATAGGTCGAATTGAAAAGATTACATCCCCACCTTTGGTGAGTTTCAGTACAGATTCTGCCTTGACCCCCCCTTCAGCCGTTCCCCCCCCCTCCAAAAACTTTACCCACATCGACATCAGCGAAGAATCCCCCTTTTCCCTCGGATTCTAACCCCGTTGAGGTCCTTCGAGGCCTGCCACGCCAATTTTTCCCCCAATGAAGCTTGCTATCAGTACGCCGATTACCTCGGCTTAAATCTTCAGAATTCCCGCGGACCGACTACCTCCCCCCTCCCTTTCTGGTGGTGTCTCCAATTGTTTACCATTATAATTCCGGACCCTTTCTCTCCAAACTACCCTTCCCCTTCCCAATGTTTGTGATTCATTTCTAAGTCCCCCGAGGAGTTCATCATTGATGGCATTCCCGCGACTGATCCTTTTATTGCGCTCCTGTCGGTTCGGTCTGTATTTTTTCCTCTTTCCATTTGCATGACCGGAAGGTTTAACCGCTTGGCATCCATTTTTTCCCTTTCCCGCGGTTTTTGTCCTTTATGATGACAGGCACGAGCATCTATCCCAGTTCCCACTTATATATTGTAAGAAGAAGACCCTTTGTTTTTTGAGGAGAGAGTGTGTATCCTTCCGTGTTCCTTTAATCCCTCTCCCCCTTACGCATCAGAATGATTTCTGCCCCCCCTGAGGTAAACCCCACCTGTCTCACCTTTTCAGTTCCCTTCCTCCTTCCCGTTTGAAGGTTCGAACCGTTATCAACAACCGGACCCTGTCTCAGGCCCTTCCCTTTCCCCTCCCCCCCCAAGAGTGAAATCTTTCTTATCCCTTTCCAGGAGGACCTCTCCATTTTCCTTTTCCCGATATTCTCTTTTTATCTCTCGGATTGTAATTGATTACGGTCATTGACCGACGCCGCACGGTTGAGTTCGTAGGTAGGGCCCTTCCCGTATCAGGTCTTTGTCAACACCACTTTTATTGATTCTCTGTAAGATATTGCTACGTGCCATCCTCCCCCCCCCAACGAGATGTTTCTTCTTAATGGCCCCCTGACCCTCCTCGCTTGCTTTCATTCCTATGTGGGTTTCTTGGGGACTTCTTTTCTTTTGGTCACTGCCGAAATCTCAAGCTCCCCTGATGATGCGTCACCCCTTTTTCTTATCGTTTTCCCGATACGTCTTCCCATAACGCTTTCTCTATCTTTCCTCTCGTATTTTTTCATCTTTTCCCCCAGGCGCTTCCATTTTTCCCACTCCTGTTGTTTTCCTTGCCCCCCCCGTGTGTTGGCTTCTCGCTTCAGGGCATTCATTTTTTCAAAAATTCCACCCCTTTCTTCTTCCGAAAGCAGTCCGGAAACCCCCTCGTAGACGCTCCCCTTCCCGCCTTTTATTTCCTCCTGGCAACACCGTTTTCGCGGCCTTCCCTTCCGAAAGTGTACCCCGCTTTTTACACCAACGATTCGCCCCATCCTTCCCCCCCCTCTTTCCCCCCCCCAATGATTTTCGTAACTCCCACCCCTGCCGGACTACTTCATTTACCCCCTTTCGACTGTTATGACCTCGGGGGGTGACATGTAGCAGAGTTTCCAGTTCTCTTTCCTTAAGAGTGCTCCCCCCTTTTAGACTCAACTCACCCCCCTCCTTCAGAACCCTTCTCTCCTCCTTTGAACTCCCCCATTGGAGAGGATTATGTGCAACAAAAAAATTCCTTTTTCCCTCCCCCTCCCTGTGACCTTTTCCGTCCTTATTTGATGACCCCTGCCCCTTCCTTTACAGAGGACAAGACCCCCACCGATTGTTTACCGAGTATTGCCCCCTCCCGTTCTTTGTTTTGACGACTTTTTTTCATGAGTTTCGCCCCCCGCCCTCCTCTAGGGACGAAGTCCCCTCTGAGTTCTCCGGTAATGTTCTCCTCTCTCTCCCGAAGTGTCTTCAAAACTACCACCCACCCTCCACTCCCCGTCTGCCGTTTTTCTTTCTTCAGCAGTAATAAATCTGAGTCTTCCCCCCAGTCGATCGTTCTCTCATCTTGGGCGTGCGCCTCTCCCCCCCCCCCCCACCCAGGTGACGCGTTTTTTCCTTGGTCAATGTATTCTAGGCGCGAGATTCGGTTCGCAGAAGCAAGCTTTACAGTCACTTCCCTGTTTACCCAGCGAATGTCCTCATGAATCCAACCAGTTTAACCTTTTGTCCCAAAGGCGACCCACTTTCCCTCTAGATCCAAAGGAGGTACTATGTCTGTAGGTGAACAAACTTTATGAATGGGAATGAGTTTTCCTCTTTGTAAGCCAGTTTGGGGCCTTTGCTCCCTTCTTCCTGTATATCTGATGGGTTGAATCTCCGCCCCCCCCCCTCTTCCCTTCGCTCCTTCCTTGTCTCCTTTGTGCACCAATTTGGACGTTCCCATGTGTCCTTCCCCTTCAACCCACCCTTTTTGTATGATTTCACCCTGACACCTTTCACCCCTGCACCCCCGGCACGCAGCTAGAGACCAGATTCGGAGAGGGAACCGAGATTCTCAGTGTTCATTTGTCTTTTTCTGGCGATGCCTTTCCCTTCCCCTAATTTTTTTTCTACAGCCAACAACAACAGATCTTTCCCGCCACCACGAAGTCTCCATGTGTTTACCTGCCCGATCCCCCTCAACTCGTCCATAATCCATTTGCATCCATTGAACATAGTCCAACTCGGAGGTAGGGGAACAGAATGTCGCACGGTCTCTTATTCCCTCCTTTTCCCATTATTGAATCTCAGGAAGTGTCTCTTTTTGGAACCTGAGACGGTCTTTACCTCCCCCCCTCCCTGCATTTTTCCCCCGAAACTCCGACACCCCATGGCGTCGATCGGCTTGCACTGTTGAAGTTTTTTATCGATGTGAAAGTAATTTCTCTGAGAGACCGAATCTCCTCCTCGAGCCCCTGTTTAAGATATTCTGTTAATCTTATTTTTTTTCTCCCACCCACCCCAGATAGTAGGGACCCCGATATCCCTTTCCCTTCTTAAGCCCGAAATTCACGTAGGGTGCCCATGCACGCATCTCCCCCCTTAACCCCCCTTGAATCCCCTTACACCTTTTTTTTTTCCCACTGCATTTTCCGTCCGGTACATGCTCTACCCAACGTCCAGTGACCCCTAGCCGCTCCAATTCAGTTTTTAAAGTTTTCCCTCATACGTTTCCCGCCGCTCTGGTTTCCCCTTCCCTTCCCTCCTTCCCCCAGATTCCACCCCCCAAATTTTTTCCTGAAGAGGTAGATATAGGATCGGTCCGGATACCATCTACCGATCTTTTCCATATTTTCTTCTCTTCGTATTGGAGGATATTCGCGCCTGTGTCCTTCTCCCCCGGCTATTGACAATTTCCCAACAAGTTCACCCCCTTTGACCTTTCGCCGTGCGTTCTGTCGAGCTCTACAGCCGTGAAGAGGATTTACTCCCTTCTTTTCGAAAACGATTTTTTGTATTCTCCCCTCTTTCCCGCCTGGTCTCTTTTGTCTGTCCAACTCCAGAACCTTTTTTTGCGGAACTGAAAACCCGCGAATTCTGTTCTTCTCCGAGTGAAGCCTGTCACCCCCCTCCTGGCTATTGTCCCTTTTTTTTTTCAGCCCCTTTGATTAAAAGTTCCTTGTTCTGTGCAGGTTTATATGGACCCGACTTCCCTCCCCTTGATTTTAAAGTTTTTCCCTCACCTGCGGTATTCAACAGGTAGTTGGATCCCTTGCAATGGAGAAGGGATTGAGTTAAGTTCCACTCACCCCCCCTCCCCTAGGCACTTCCGTCCCTCCAAGGTTTAGGTCTTTATTTCCTCGCCCCCTTCCCCCTCACAGTGTTTCCGCAAGGTGGTTTCGCCGGCTTCCCCCAAGTCCCCCTCTCTGTAAACCTGTCTCTTTCTTACTTTTACTCCGACAAATGCCGACCTTCCCCCTTCTCTGAGCACAAAGTATCCGGCCCCTTCCTAACTCTTACTTTCCGCCGGTCTCTTCCCCCCCTTAGGAGTGCCCCTCGCTGAACAGAGACTTCGACGGAACCTCCCGCATGCTTGATTCACGACAATTACGCTTCTTACTCCTCCTCTGACACTCCTTGTAGTCATGGAACGAGTTCGAGTTGAATTTATCTTTTCCTCCAACCTCTTTCCTGACTATCGACTCTCCTCCCACGTTGTTTTTTTTTGAAGATCTCTCGGCATAGGTGGACTTTGACCCCCCCACGACTAAACCTTCGCCCCACTTTACCGCACTCTACCCTACCTTTTTTGTGCTTCTTCGTTCGCGTTGGAAATCCCCCTTTTCCCTTCGCAATGGCATCTTCCCTTCTTTCAGTAACCCTCTTGTCAGCAGGATTACCTTCCCCTCGATCGGCGGGATGGTTGGATGCGCGTTTCCTTCAGTTCTTCCCATTTTTTCTTTTCGTTCCTTCTCCCTTTCGGAGACTTCCTCCTTTTTTCCCAGTTGGCGGCATTCCCCCTTCCCGCCTGGTATCCAAATTCTTCAGAACTTAGCTAACGGTGTTTGTTTTTTCACCCCCCGCTGTCAACAAGGTTCAGTTCCAAGCCGGCGACCACCCCCTAACCTCCCCCGGTGTTTAGTTTTAAGAGTTTTATTTCGCCTGCCTTGTGGTCTCTGTCCTTTACCCCCCACCGATTTGCTTGAGTTCCCCCCCAATTAGATAGTTTTCCTCTTTTATTATTTCACCTTTGTTCCCCTCTTTTTAAAGTTTCGCGTAGGAGAGAGGTGTGCGTCATTTCCCACCGTTCCAGTCTCTTTCCTTCAGTCAAAACCTTTCCCTCCCACACTGTACGTAATACATTCAGAATATCGTTTTTTGTCTTCCAAGATAATTTTTCCTCGCCGAACTTCCTGGGGTTTAGCCCCCCTTTACGGATTCGTCGGGTCACAAGGATACACGCCTGAACATATTCGACTTTCCTCCTCCCCTAGAAGTTTTGACCACTCCTTCGTCATGATGAAATGTCCATTTTCTAGTCCTTGCATCGACCCATCCTCTCTCCCAAATGTACTCTTCTTTCCCGTTTAACCGGAGCGTCCCCTTGTCCTTTTTCCCACCCGGCATTATATACTACCCCGACAAATCTTCGATCTGATTTGCAAGAGGAGGTTAGTGGGAGCCCGATCATATGACCCTCTTCCACCAATATAACCTTGGTTTTAGGCAATTTTTCCCGTTGTGATTACCAGGATTTGCGGAGTTCGCAACGGAGGTCATTCTTTTTCTTTTCCTTCCCCCCTTTTGGCTTTTCCCCTTTTTGTTCTTCGAGCGGTATGAGAAACGCCTTTTCGGATACACCGGCTTTTTTTTTTTCCTGTATTCCTTGTTTTTCTTGGTGTCATTTCCTTTTGATGGGTCAGAAGTTCACTGGGCTTGCACGCTAAGTTCTTTTCTCCTGGGCGTGTGTTTCCTCTCTCAGAGTACGATTTTGGTTTTTTTTCACACAATAAGATTACCTCGCATAAGTCCAGTTAACCTTTGGCGTTTGCTATAGTTTTCGGGTTAATCCTAATTTCTTTCTTGTCTCACAGAAATGTTTTTTTTACAAACCAAAGGATCCCCTTTTCCAGCCCGATCGCAGCACTTGGTCTCGTTTTTTTCTAGGCCTCGGTGCCCCCTTATGCGATTTTTTCGTACCACTTCCTGTAGTCCCTTCATCAGCCTGGACTCAGGGCCTGAGAAGGTTGACTCTTCCCGGTTTAGACCCCTTCCTTAGCCCCGATCAATTCAGCTCACCCCTTCACCGCGTATGCTAGGATGCTTTGACTTTTTTTTAAACTAAGAAGTGCGTTCCGGTTCTTTTCCCTTTCCCCAACACTCCTTATGTACTTCTGATGCGCCCCCTTATGGTTTTTACGCGAGCTTTAGTCCTACTTGCAAAGTATACACCCCTTTCCCTGTACTAATCCGATCAGCGACTTTTTTTTTTTCCCCTTTCGCAGGTTACCCCCTTCCAGGGGACTACAGTTTTTACTCACCTTTTCTTTTCCCGCTCGCTACCCCGATTTTTGATCCCTTTTCCTCCTCATTTTTTTCTGACCGCCATCGAGATCAGATAAGTTCGTCCCTCTTTGCCCCCCGGGAATCAACAACTTTTTACTCCTTTCCAAAGTCTTCCCCATTCATGTTGTGAATACAGTCCCCTTTTCCCTTTTTCCCCTCCCGTGTGTATCGCTCCGGGTAATCCGCGGATCAACATTGGTGGTTACCCCATTTTCTTTTCCTCCCAATCTTAGTCCCCGATTTCCCCCTTTCTCAGGAAGTCACATCCAGGTGGTATTAGCGGAAAACCGATCTTTCTTGATAATTCTAGGCCAACTTCCACCCCCCCCGTTCAATACTGCGGTGATCTCTTGATCTCCCTTGTAGACGAAGTGGAGATCTTTATTTGCACTTCCTTTCCATTTCCCCCTTTTTTGTACTAAGAATTTAGTTTTTTTTTTTTGTTGCATCTTCCTCCAAGTTCGTTGAGACTCTTTTCTCCCATCCTATTCGGAAGCGACCGGAACATTCGTTGACCGACTCTTTCTTTTTTGGCTTATCCTTGGAACGAATTCGTTTACCCCCCCCTTTCTTCCAATCGCCGGCTTCAATCGTGGTGCTTGGGATAGCCGCCGTGACCTCCCCTTTAGTGATTCCCCCCCCCCCCCTCCGGACGTTTCTGCTTCGACCCGGCTGAAACCGTTTTTGGTTCTCCCCTATCATACAGTTTCCATTGGAAACTTTTTTTTCTATGTGTTTTTTCTCGGCCCGCGCACCGTTAATTCCTTTCCTTTCGCTCCCTTTTGATACCTCTTCAACATTAGCCCCTTCCTGGAGGATAATCCCTCGATTCCCACTCCTGTTCCCCTTTTTTTCGAAGTGGCGTTGCCCTGTATTCTTTTTTCCCTGTTTTTTTTTGAAGGATGTGGAAAGATTTGGTTACACCTCGGACGGAAATACTTAATGGGGTGAGTCCCTTGATTCTACCTGTTGTAAGAAGCGACTTCTCTGTCGCCCTCCTTTTTTTCTGAGGAGTTGTCCGTCATGCTTTTCAGCTGCTCAAGTTGGGAATGTGATGCTGCCTGACGGGAATGACCCTTGTTCCCTTAAGATTTGCGATTTACACAACAGTATATGCTTCTCCTTTCCTTTCTTCCCACCTCCGGACAGATTAGTCCAGGTCATCTTTTCAGTTGATTTAAATCCTTGCAGATAGGTCGATCACCTCGCCAAACAATGTTTCCTCCATTCATTGGTTCCTGACTTTCTCCTTTCCCCCCCCCCCCCCTTCCCGCTCTTTGCCTTCCACACCCTTCCACATTTAATCCAGAACGGAAGCGAGCAGAGGAGAAATCGGCCCAGGAGGCTTCCCCTTTCCTCCCTGAGCAAAGGCAACATGAGCCATGATATATATTCTCCCCCCCTTCCTCTCTTTGATGCCTTCACTTGGATACGGAACTTTCCAACTGAAGAAGAAGCAATCCATTCTTTCGTCCTTGCGTTGACTTACTGGGACTTCTCTCCAATATCAGTTTTTTTCCCCCCCCCCCCTTCAGGGACTCTAGGATCAGGACCTTCGTTCAGTGCTGAGAGGCCGTTCCCAGTCTCTAATTTTGATGGATTTTTAGGACATCTTGCGGTCCGCTTATGGTAGTGGCAGATAACGGCCTTATGGTGGGTGGTGCCCCTGATTTTTTTTCCTCACCAGCAACAGTGCGCTTGTTTGGGTATGCCCAGGTTAGTTGTCCTTCCCCTCTCCTCTGACCCAGTAAACCTTCTTTTCTCTCCTTTTTTTTGGAGAGAGTGGTTTTTTACTGTCAGAGATTATTTTCCTGATCTAGTCAAACTTTCCCAGACTTTTCCCTCCCTCACTGATTGGATGCAATCAGGTTACCCCCCCCTTCCTCCCTTCTCCCCGTTTCGGCCCCAACACAAACCATAATCAGGAAAGGACGGTAAATCTTCTTCTTTCACCGTCCACCCCCCCACCTCCCCTCCCTTCTCAGGCGGGGCACTTCCCCCCCTCTCCTTCTCCTGCAGGGTCTTAAATGGTCGAACCTCGGAAATTCAATTTTTCTTCCGGCTTTCGATTTTACTTCCTTCTTTAAGGTCAACCTTCCCTCCTCTCCAGAACTTTTGGTCGCCTTTCCTTTCCCCTGTCACTGAGATAAAGTCAGAGGCCCCAAGATGATCTAGGCGTCGGCGAGAAGGGAAATGTTGGCCAGACACATATTTTCTGATTTTTGGATGACTCCCCCCTATAACTGGCCTCGATTAATCCTACTTCCTCCATTCTCCCCCGCTTATGTCTTCGCTTATTTTGTAATTAGTTTTTTCCGGATCTCGTTGTTTCCCCCTTCCGCCTAGGACAGCGCACCCCCGTTGCTCCCAATGGGGGGGATTTAGAGTTTTCAATCCCCTCTGCCGCCTTTTCCCAGCAAATGAAATCTGCCTGGCGCGTGAGCGTCCTCCTTTTCTTCTTTTCCCGTGACCTTTTCCCCACATCAACTGTTGGAGTAGACCCAAAAACTGTCCGCGTGTTTGAAGAAAGTCTTCCTCTGGCACATTTCCACCCCTCTCCCTTGCTCGTCAATAAGTCCGGGGGCAAACTCCTACGTAGAGCGCTATTCTTCGCTGTAGCCAGTCTCCCTTCAATGAGCCAGTTCCCCCTCCTCCGTCCAGTTGGCCGACGTGTCCCACTTCTTCCTGCCCTTTCCCCTTCAACACCCCCTCCAGGGATTTCGTAAGGCACTGGCCAGTGCTAAGGCACCTCATTTTTCCTGCTCGGCAGGAATTCTCCTTTTTTCAGTCAAAGGAACACCTTCTTCACAGTAGTTCGGTAGGCAGAACTAATACAAGACCCTTTCTCTTATTCTTCCCCATACATTGCCTGGGTCACCCCCCCCGTGACTTCGCTTCCGTTTCTCCCGGCATAAACGTCCGGCTGCTTCTTTTTTTCATGAATCTTCCGATGCAAGACCATTTCCATTTTACCTCCTGCCGCTCAACCGGGTCTTTTTTGCGTTTCCTCCTAATTTTTTACACGCATTTTTTTTTTAGCCCCAGCCGCAGGTCTTTATTTTTTTTCAGAGAGGTCCTCATTCCGTCTTTTCCGATTCTCCTTTTTTTCTGCACCAGACCACAAAACTACATCTTAACAGGAGTTGTTAGTGTCCCCCCATACCTCTTTCCAGTACCGATGGGCGCAGTAAGCATTTCTCTCGCCTAGTCCATTTTAAGGATGTACTGTTTCCGTTCAGGGCTACTATCTTCTCCCGCCCCAATGGATCCCGTTCAAACTTCTCCAGGGTTGCAACCCTAAGAGAATTGTAAGGGTTTATTTTCTCTAATCCCCCGATCCCTAGGGTCCCCCTTGGTTGGATGCCGTTTTAACCACCCCCTCTTCCCCTCTCGGATACCAGCGGTACCTTACGGTTTCTGTGAAACCCCTCTTTTCATGTGCCTGTCTTTGTCCCCGGAGGATAGGGACTGAAATGTTTGCGGATGAATTTTGTCCCCCTTCCTTCCTCCGGAGATCTTGATGTCGCAGACCTCCAAATTATACTTATGAGATCCTCTCCCAGTCTTTCTTGTGTCCTTCTTGAGTTAACCTTCCCTCTCCTTATTTGGTTACCACTGCTAGGGAAGCGATCGTCGCCCGATTAGAGAGAGTTCTCTTGAACGGACTTTTTACTCTAAGTTACAGGAATTTTCCCCGTCCAACCAACTCCCATGAAAGTCCTTCCCCCTCAGTCTCTTACTGACTGCCGACCTACAAGCAAATGTAGTACAATCGAGTACCCCAATGCGTGGAGTGAGAAATCCATTCTTTCTTCTCTTCTTTTTGTACGCCCCGGCCTCAACCCCTTGCGCAAGGTGGCGCAATGGTCTGACCCTTTCTTAACTTTACCTGAGCAGCCCCCTCTAACTCGAGCTCTTTCCCGTTTAGCACAAGGCTTCCATCGAAACACAGTAACCTAAGCCCCCCCCGTGGAGGCTCCTTCGGTCAGGAGCATGTTTAGACATTTCTGTCCCCCCTTGGGTGGATCCTTCTCTTCAACGACAGTCCCTTCCTCTCTAGAGTGTCGTGATATGGTACCTGTACTTCGTTTTAAACCCATATAGCGGCTATATTTAACCTCCAGAGATAGCTTTTCTCTCTTGACCTCAGCGCACGTGGGATCCCCCCACGCCGCCCCTGTCACACCTCCCCCCTCCCTTTCCTACCATTCAAAGGGCGACGTTGGACCTCCCTCGGGCTCATACAAGAGAGTAGTCCCTATTCCATCTCCCTTGTGGGCAAGCCTGACAATGCCTTTTCGACGCTCAACCGTAATTTTCCCCCCCCTCCCCCCTCCCCCCACCCCGAGCTTCAAATTGAAGTAGGTAAGATCGACCTTATCAGATAGGACCCCTCATCCCCTATATCATTCTTTTCCTGTTCTCTATAATTCCTCTAAAGGACTCTCCCCTTCCTTTCTAGGTCTGGTTACTTGACACTAATGAAACCTTCCCCTTGTTTCTGTGTTTTTTTCCTCTCCCTTATCCGTCAGTCATTTCAAAGGAGTGAACCCTTCTTGTTCTATGGCCCTTTTACGCCCGTTATCCGTTGTGGACCCCCCCCCTTACCTATACGGAAGGGTGAGTTAAACTGCCCCCCGAGAAGGGACGCCTCTTTTTCTCCTCCTGAATTTATTGTGTCCACCCATCGGTATGAAGCCGGTTGCTTAGTAACCTTCTTTTCTGTTGAGGTTTATCTGACTGAACATCGACGATTAGAGAATGACCCCCTTTCTTTTCACAAGCAGGCTTCCTCTTCGCCACCAAGGTCGCGTCTTCCCTTTTCCTCCTAGAGCATAGAGTTCTTACTCACGCAATAGGAGTTTCCTCGACCCTCCGTTTTTTGGTCAGGGCATTTTTTTTTAACCGAACCCCCGTTCATCCTTTTTTGTTCGGATTGGAAAACGGAAACCTTTTAATTCGATGGGACCCCCTTTTCCTCTTATTCATCTCGGACTTTTTTCAATAGACCGTTTTCCCCCCTGGATGCGAAAACTGGGGCGGAAGGCGTTCAGCAGAGAATCACCTTCCTTTAAGCTTTTCCGACCCCCTTCTAACTCTCTCTTCAGAAGAGCTCCCTGTCCCCTCCTGAATTAGAAGCCCCCTGCCGCGTGGCCTTATGAGAGACGGATTTTATTTTTCCCCTTCTCCCGCCTCCCTCCCAGGCGGTATCGTCCTGTACCCTCGTGTTAGAGGTTGTTAATTGATCTTTTTGGCGCCACCCCGATGAAGTAAGATTCTCGCTCGATATCCCGTGTGGTTTTTTCTCTCTCTGAGCCCCCTACTGCGCCAAAACCGAATTCACTCCACGACTTTTCAAGAAACCTCTTCTTTCGTCTTTTTGGGTCTGGACTAGTCTCTCAATCAGGCAGTTCCTTCTTTCGTAAGTAGGGTCCTGGCTCTTCTGCATCGCGCAGATTCTCCTTTGGATGAGTTTAGTTTTTTTCCGGAAGGGGAGCTTGATCTGCCGGCCCCCCTCGCCCCTTTTTCTTCCGTCTCAAATCCATGGGGAACGTGGCGGCATCATTCCCGGCCCACCTTCTTCCCTAATTTTGAGACCTTGTGAACCCGTTTTCCCCCCTTTTCATGGTCCAAGACGTCCACCCCATAACATCAACCTCCTGGTTTGTTCGTTTTTCCCCTGATCCCTTGGCGGTTGCCAAGGCCCCCCCCCCTCCTCAACCCTATTTGCTTTGTGAACCTTAACCATTCGCGGCTTTCGCCCATTTCCCTTGACGCCGAAAGTGTTGCGTTAGGACGCTTCTTTTGACTGAAGAGGCAATTCCCCCCTCGTTCCTTCGCTCTCTTCGTGTTCTTTCCAACTTGCACCGCCCGAAACAACTTCCTGCCCCTTTCCCTCCCGGAATTCAAGAACTCTATTTGTCCAGCCCAGAGGCAAGGAAGCTTTCCTCCTCGGAGTCAGTTTTTTCCTGTCTTTGCCTGATCTGTAGGGGTTTCCCCCCAGGATAACCGGCGCAAATCGGTCTCCTCCCTCCGCGCCTTTTGGGCCCCCCGCCCCCCTTAAGGAATGTGACCTTCTCTTTTCTGTGATATGGTTCTCTACACGAACTTCCCGTCTCCCCCTCTCGATTTTTCTCCTGCTTTTCCATTGTCACACCCCTTTCTCGGCCACAGTGAGCGCATTGCCATCCTGGCCTCTCTATAACCCGTCTTACAACATAGCACGATAGATGAGAGTCTCTTGAGCCCTCTCTTTTAACATCCTTCAGTAATTTGGTTGAGTGTCTTCTTATTCCGCTTACCTTCGGGGGACTCCCCCTGAAGTCGGGATCCGTAACAACCTTTTGGAGTTTCTCTAGGCCCGCTATGTCCGAAAAGTCCCTTTTGGATACAACGCTCCCCTTTGTTGCCTTGGTAGGCGATTTTTTTATTGGTTAAGGTTTGCGTTTCCATGGGTAACGACGTACTGATCGCGCACGACAGTGATATTTTTTGAATATCAGGTCGCGCCCCCCTCCGTTTGTTGCCCCCTTTCCTACGAATAACAACTCCCTCTCTTCGCCCCCGTTTTAATGCGCTTCTTTGCATACAATGTCTAGTTGAGAACAGAAATGTACCCCCCCCCCCCCCCCATCTCATGCTTGGGTTCTTCTTTTTTTTTCGTTTCTCATGGTGGTTTACGACCTCTCTCCTTTCGGCTGTCGTCTCCCAATTACATTTTCAGGGACCGGCCTTGGTGCTTGCCTTTAGGACAGGGCGCCTCAGCGCCCGACTCTCTAGGGTTTCCCCCCTTTTTCAACGGGGTTGCGTCTTCTGTCTTCTCGCCGGGTCTTGTTTGTGTTTTTCTGTTTGGGGTCAAACCCAGCTGAGGGTCTTTCCTCGAGATTTTTTTAACTCTTCTTTTTTGGATGCTCTCTTTTTTTTCATGGACGACTCTACTTCGTTCCAGGATTATCAGAACGAGCCCCGGGTCTGTCCGTGGTCCCCCCCCATAAAGGAGGATTAAGTTCTAATCCGTTTCATCCATGGTCGACCGGATGCGTCCTTTCTTCGAAGAATTTTAGCCCTCAAGATTTTTCCCTGTCTGGAGGGGACTTTCTCCCTTTCCTCCCCCAAAACTTGGCGTCTCTTTTTCGCCTCATTTTTCGGTTCACTACTGCAACCTTCATTTCTCCTTGTATAAAAGCCGTTTGTCTTTTCAAAACCAGTCATTTAAATGTAGAGTATCAACGGCGGCCCTCTCGAATTCACAAAACTTGATTTCTTCCTTGAAGTCCCCTCTTCCCGCCTTCGCGGCGTCTCCAGAGTCCTACAGAGTTGCAAGTAGCGATTCTGTCCAACGGAGGGGGATCCCCGCTCTCCCCGTCTCAAGATCCAGCCTCCTTGAATTCCTTCTAATAAAAGGTAACCTTCTCCCCCCCCCTTTAGGTGGGTTGGTTTGTAATTCCACTTGTCGATCTGATCTCGTCAGGAACTATGATTTGATCTGATCTGCTCTCTTGAAAGACTTCCTCCTTCCCCCTCACGTTTTCCATCGAGGCTGACCTTTTGTCTTGCAGCCGCCTGCTTTGCGAAAACGCACTTCCTTTTTCTTCTTTTTCAGGAAATCAGACGTCTCAATTCCGGTTGTACATTCCTTTCCCTGGCTGACGCATCGGCTGAAGTGACTTGTACGCGCAAATACTTTCACTTTTTAGCCTGTGATACCCTTCCCTTCGAGAAACTCCGATTCCACCCTTAGTAAGGATGCGTATTCGGCCCCTTGTCTTTACCCCTCCCGGCCCCCTTTAGGACTCGTTTCTTATGGGGAAATCCGGCCATTTCCTTTGATGAAAGGACGTCTGCCCTGGTTGGCTCAGGCAATTACAGACGACGTCTCCTTCCGTCCTCCATAGAGGATTTATGGCTTTTTTGCACTTTTATCCATTCCGTTTTGAATTCTGGTCATGCAATGGGCGGATTTATTTCAGCCACGTTGGATTATCACCCCTTAGTTTATGTATTTAACTTGGCCTCGACGATGCGCCATCAGCCTTTTAGTTTCTTTTCTCCGTTACTTCCCGGTCGAATTGAAAAATAATGCACAAATGGGGAGCTTTGGGCGCTTGAAGGGGAGGGACAACCGCCCCTCCTTCCTTCCCCCCCCAAAACCACATCGAAAACTCCCCTCTCCCCCAGGAGAGTCTTCCATTCATAGGCCACTTTTCTGCCTTCGGACCCGTTTTTTAATTGCCTTGATATGGAAACATATCATTGAGCTTCCGTACGCCGATTCCCCCTGATCGGGACTGAAAGCACTCGCTCCACTGAAAAGTACTCTTTTTCTCCCCGCGGGCGTCTTGGATCTCCCTCCTGGATGCGACTCTTAAACCGAAGGCCGGCCCCCCTTTAACAGATAGTTTTAGGCGGATAAGCTGATTCTGGTCATGTGAGGTTTTCCAGTTGCCCACGCGCTGAGAAGTTCTGTGCTTTCCGAACTGAAGGTATAGTGGCCTCTCCCCTTTCGCATTCCTTTTCCTGGGGTGTTTCCAATGATGGGTCCCTTCCCCTTCACCCCTATGCGAGGTTGTGAGTGCCTTTCTTCACACAGTGAGAATAGACTTCCCAGTCACATCTATTCCTTTGAGGAGAGAGGCAGTTCTCTCGTTTTTCCTTTCTCCGTGTGCCCCTTTTTCAGCCCCCTATCCTTCCCGCCCTCTTTTCACCAATCCTACCACATTCCGCTTTTTTTTTCCCCGTGGACTACGCAGAACTTCCATTTTCGCAGTTCTCGATCAGACCCGAGCCGGTACTTCCTAATCTTCCAGAAATCCGGTCCTTGTTTCTTTAATCATATCCTTTTTCCTGGTCGCCTCCTTTCCTACAGTGTCCTTTAGGTCAACAAAGACCGCCGACGCACGTATGAGGTTTTCGATGTCCCTCTTGGCCTTTCTTCCCCTTTCGAGTGAGTCCTTCTCTTTTCCGTCCAAGGATCCCTTTTTCTTTTTTTCCCACAACGTCCCCTTTCTTTTTCTCGGGGGCCTTTCGGCGAGTGGCCCTCTTTCCCTTCCTAGTGCATTCAGGTCTTCTGTTGGGTAAGTAGTTTCGTTTCCTTTCTCCCTTCCCTTTTCGAACCATCTTTCTTCCCATTTGTTCTTCTCGCTAAAATATCGGCCTTCCGTCGTCATCCCTGCACTTTCGCGCCTGTTCGATCGCCGCTCCGGCATACTGCCAACCACTCCTTTTTTTCTTAGTTAAACCGCGGTGGCAACCAAGTCAGGTCAAGAGCTCCTTGGTTGTCAAACTTGAGCTGCGAGAAGGCTCCGGTAACAAATACTTTCCTCAAGACTCCCCTATTCGCCCCCAGGCTGCTGAAGGGCTCCAACAGGTAATTCTGCAGTTTCTACTTATGCCATGGATATACCATATTTCCCCACACCTGGTGACGCCCCTCAAATGTCTTTGGAGTGAATTAGGACAGACAGCCCCTTTAATCCTCCTATTAGATCTTTTGAAGGGATGTCCTTTTGAGCCTTGGACGGTGGAGCCCGCAATCCTTGCTCCTACGTACGCTTTTATCTCAATTCATTCCAGAACGCGTTAAAGGTTCAAATACCCCCCCCCCTGGTATTTTTTCTTTTCTCCAAAACCCGGCTCGCCTCGGTTTAAGAAGAATCGGATGGAAGACCTTCGTAAAGTTTGCCCCATGGCCAATCATTTTACAGTTGTTCTCCCGTTTCACCGTGAGTGTGTGGAGACTTTCCGATTTAGTAGAGGCACCAGGGCCGAAGAGGATTTTCCACCCGGTTATGCATTCTTCATTCTCTATATTCGCCATGTCATCAAAAGGACAAAACAACATCTCGGTGACCCCGTGACATTTTGCCTAAACCTCAGTACCTGATGGCGTTCTTTGCTAAGAGTGGCCTGACCGCGAACACACCGCTTACCCGGTCCTCTTTCCAATTTGTTCCGTTTCTCCGCAGGCGGCCGACCCCTGGATCTGTACCGTCACTCCGTTGAAACTAAGGTTCGAGTCTTGTGCCTTTCCTCCCCCCAAAGTTTAAGTGGTGCACCACTGTTGATCACCGCCGCGATTGTTTTTTTTCCATTTGTCTGTAACCTTTACTGGGAATGTTTGGAAAGCGTTTCGGGTCCGACACTTTTTTTTTTGTGCCCTTTGCTCACTTGCCCCCTTTGCTCTTGATGCGTCGACGTCGGAGCTATCCCAGTTGCCCAATGGGCCGTGACGAAAACTGTACCTCTCCTTTTTGTTTCGCTCCTTGGCACCTGCTCGTCGCTCCTCTACTCGCTGTTCCCGCATGTTGAACCCTTCCCAGTGATATCATCTCGTCCAAAAACCTATGTGCATTCCCCCCGAAGTCTCCTTTTTGACCCTCCCCGCCGATAGATGCCCTCGCAGAGCACCCTGCGCAAACTGCTATTAAACGACTAGCGTTCTTTTTTTCGCTGAGAGACGGTCCTCATCCCTGCGCACGGCTTGGTCGGAGTCCGTTCTTTCCTGTGACAGCAGGAACGCGTGTTCGTTACGAAGGATGCAATTCCCCCCCCCCAGAACCGAATCCAACCCCAACCTTGCCCTCCTGGAACTTTTTTTCTCCACTATCACTCTCCCCCTTCGATCAAACTTACTTTACACCCATAGACGGCACGATCGGTTCACCGCTTTTCTTGATTTAGCGCCTCTGGTTTTTCCCCCCCCAAACCCCCCGTTCCGATATAACCCCTGATAGTTTTTCAACCTGCGCGCCTTCTTCTTTCCCCAGATGCATGCCATACGACAAATGAACTCCATTCAACGGTCCCCCTCAGGTTGTAACCTCCTGACGTCAGGCTCATAAGTCCGAGTGCTCTCACCTCCTTTGGACCCCCATTCCGGTAGCCGACTTCGGTTAGACGCTCCTTTCGGACCCCGCTTCCCAGTCTTAACCCTATGACGTACGGCAGACTCCTATTCGGGTCTACATGCCACTCTTGTCCTAATTTTATTTAATAGTATCGACGTTGGCCCCTATCAGAATGTGTCCCCTGCTCCTTTCTCTTTTCCCTTTCCCCTCATCTACCATCCTTCTTCTCCGATTGCGTTCTTTCTATCTCGTCCTTGAAGAAGTTCCTTCAGAAGTAGTTAGACCTGCTAGGAGCTGCGGGGATTTCCGAAAGGTCCCTTGTTCCTGTTCCCCCTATTTCCATTTGACCGTGTGGACCTTACACCTTTCCCTTCCGATCGTTTCACGCCGCCCTTCCCTCTGGTGTCTTTTCACACATTTTCTGAGCATCAGGACGTACCCGTGGTCTTTTCAGCGTTCTTGACTTACCGAAAGTGTCGGCTATGTGAACGCTTTTTATGGCCCCCTTTCAAAGATTTTTTCCCACCCCCCGAAAAAAGGTTCAGTCCGTTTGAACTTCGGCTACTTCGATTCCCAAGTTTTCCCTCGCCCCCAATAGGGTTGGTGACTTAATCCCCGATTTCGGAATTCTCTTTAAAACGACCCCCCCCGTAGTTAATCAGGTTTCCTTTAGGTTTCGCGTTCCCCTTGCCTTCTGTAACCGTTTATATGAATTTTCTTTTCCTTTCATCCTACGCCACCTTTTCCCCGTCCCGCTAGACTGAGGCGCCCGGCGGCCTAACGTCATAGACCGCTTAATCGCCTCAAAGATCACGGTGCGATGAAGAATTCTCGGAAGACGACGTAAAATCCTGACCCTGCTTGAACATGTATCGACGTCCCGCCCCGAGTCGCCCCTCCGACCCTTCAAGAAGGCATAGTAAGGGACTATTGGGAGGTGATAGATGTTTTTCTTTTTTTTTGGTTCCCCCCAGACGACGGAGATACCTTTGTTTTGTTGAGAGATCTTATACTAAGGTGTTTGTGCTCCCCACTCCAACCTTCCCCCTCTTTTTCCCGCACCGATTAAACATCTGTCCGGCGCTCTCCCTTGGTACCCAATTAATCGGTCCCGCGGCATGTTCGAATTTCGTAGAGTGTGTTTTCTCTCTGCATCGAGAGGGCGGATTTGTGGCCCAGCTCCCTCTTTTCTATCTTTTTTAGCTGGCAGTCCCCCCCTTGGCGAGATCAATAATTGGAACGGCCCCCGCTCCACCTTCGTCAGAAAGCTTTTCCTTCGACGGTTGTTCCATGAGTTCAAAGTATTCTTTGGTCCAGCCGGCTGAACAACCGGGACCACGGTTGTTATGATTTTTCCCCTGACTCTTTTAAGGCGTTTCAAGGACCTCCCCCCCCCATATTTCTTCACCGTACTCGATGCTTCTTTTCTCCCCAGTGAATCTCCAGACGACCGTGTTCTTCCCGGCGAGCCTCCTTCAATGCAATAACATGTTCATGAGCTCTAATCTTTCCCCCCCAGATTGTATAAGAACCTGCCCCCTCCAAACCCGTACATCAAAGTTGCCTTTCCCCCTCCTCTTACACGATGTTGGTCCCCCCAGCACCCCAGAGTCAACCCATTGTCCGTCGAAAATCTGCAGCAATTAGGGTTTTTCCTTTCCCGCCCCAAAACCTGGACCCCAGATGATGTATATTTCCTACAAGGAGAACATGTTACATCGGCGCCTTCATCTCCTTTTGGGGTCAACTTCCGTGTCTTTGATGACTTTCCTTCCCTTCTCCTCTAATAGACAAGTAAGATGGCCCTACACCAACGCGTTGGATTTTCATGCTGTCCGGTACCTCCATGAGAGCACCAGGGCTTCTTTCCCCGCCATATAAAGATAACATTTTTAAGATCCTGATTGATGCCCAGTTTCTTCTCCCTTTGGAGGAGTCTCAACGGATCTTTACTACCGAATTGGTGGACGCTTGGGCGTTCTTTCTTGCCGCCCGAAGGGGTGGAGGATAACCCCTCCCCTCGGTCTCAATGACATTGGAGCGAAGGGGGCAATGCTTGTATTGAGACCCGCAAACGACGCGGTGACAACGTTAGAGGGGGGGGACCCTTTCCGTTGAGTCTGGTCCTTTTTTGAGTTGCAGTGCCCCTTTCCCATACACCTTTTAATTGCTCGAGTTATATCTGGGAGTTGTGAATTCGTCGCTCGTTTTTTTTTCCCCCCCATTAATACCTCCTATGAAGTCGGAACCCGTGCTGGCGGTATGGATGGTGGGTTTCTGAGCCCCTCAAGGATAGGGAGACAGAATGAGAAAAATTGCACTTTCCTTTTCGTGAAGCCACTTTGTTCTTCCTGGTTTTTTGTGGCGCTTCCTCTGCTTGCGTAACGACCTATTCGCGTTCCTTGCTGCCGCGACAGAGGTCCTTTCCCGACCATGGACGCCGGGCCTTTTATTAGAGGAACAGGTTGTCTGCCATTCGCGCCTCCCCTCTAAGGCTTATCCTCAGTTCTCTGTTGATTTCTTTTTTTTTTTTTTCTATAAGACTTGTCCTTTGGTCTCAGGTCAAACAGCAGTTTGACTTCGATTTCTTCTTTGACAAAGTAGGTTTTTTGGATGCTCGTTCCTTCCCCCCCGATTGCACTCTAAACTGCGTTCACGCGCTTCCTATCCACTACGATGCGCCCGACGATTGAGGCATTCTTTGCCCCAGTCCCCAAGGAGTCTTCAGTTTTCACGTAAAGAGGTGACAACTGTCCCCTTTGTGTCCAGGGCCTGACCATTTCCCCCGAAAGTATTCTCCTCATTTTATTTTAGAAGCTAAGCAGGTCCGTGAGACCACCTCCCCCGTGTTTATAAAACCGGGCCATCCCAACCAGGTTCTTCCATCCCCCTCCCCTCTTTTCCCTCTTCTTCCATGTGGTCACAGAAAAAGGCAATCCTTGGTATAATTTCGCCGGCGTTGTAGCCCCGGATTCCCCCCTTTGGAACTCACTTGTCTCGGATTGTTTGTCGCAAATATTGACCCTTTGTCGTTTTCCCCACTTTCCGGTTTATTTCCTTTACATTTGCCGCGGCTCAGTATAGATGGTGAAGACGATCCCCTTACTGCTGTAGTGCGTTCAATAAGATGTTCTCTTTGCTAAGCCGCCCCCCTATTTAAAAGACCCTTAATGTGCTTTCCTCGTTTATTGGACAATCCACGGACGGTATCCGCTAGGAGTTGTGTTTCTTCTCCGTAGGGCTAGGATAACTATTCCCGGACCTGAGTCATCGTTAAAGCGGCGCTGGGGCTTCTCTTTCCCTAAATCTGTGGCCCCCGTTCACAAACCCCACGTTAGGTGCCCTCGCATTTTTTTGGTAACCCCATCGTGCTTCGCTAGTGAACAGTATTGTACTCCTCCGCCTGTTCCGCTCCCCCTGCAGGGTCGAAATCCTTGGTTGTTTTTCAA
>Ga0179593_1370017_pt1 | contig 29409 bp, 30 predicted proteins | sample CZODoug2_1_08_16_FD_185931 | JGI IMG/M metagenome (GOLD analysis project Ga0179593, IMG submission 185931) | Vadose zone soil fungal communities from Angelo Coast Range Reserve, California, USA - CZODoug2_1_08_16fungal (PacBio error correction) | ecosystem: Environmental > Terrestrial > Soil >... | reverse complement strand
TGCCCTTGGATGGAACCCCAGGTCACTGTTGCCTTCGCCATGCCTTCAATCTTTCCGCATGTCTTCCCCCCTCCCTTCCCGACGGTAACAGGCGGCAGTCTTTCTGTGATTTTTGTCCTTTTATGCCCCCGGCCGCTGCCCTCAAGTTGTTTTTTCTTTTTTTCCAAGGTCTTTTTCCGAGGTCCTCGTTTCCTGGCACGTTCTCCAATTTCAGCTGCGTCTCTTCCCTCGCTCCATCTCTCTTCTCCTTCCTCGCCCTGAAGAGTCTCATACCTCTGGCGCCAGGAGCCAGGTTGACGGCGTTTGGTTCTCCCCGTCCCCTTTTTGTCTGTACTGACCTCGCCAAGGCGTTGTTCTACTTCTCAAAAGTGAACTAACTTCCGCCCCACAGCTAGACCATTTGCTTTCCGTTGTGGCACAAAGGGGAGGTCCCCCCCCTCTTCCACCACGTAGAGTCCCGTCCCTTGCCCTCCTTAGTCAGTTCTTCGACCACCCTTTCTTCCCTACCGGGTGAAACATGTTCGCCACCACAACTCATGTGACCCTCCCTCAAACCGGCTTGCATGTTAAATTGAATCCCCCCTTAGCCTTGCTTCCAACCTCTGTTAGGCGGGAGACATGGGAGGACGCGAGGATCCCCGTCCATGCCTTACAGTCTCTCTGGACCCCCCCCTTCATTCAGGGTGAAAACAGCATTTGTTGGTTAGGGCCCTCCCGGAATGAAGTACTCAAAACCGTTTCCGGTCTTCAGCTCCGCACCTTTTGAAAGTTTGAATTCCGCTGTTAACGTGTCTTCATAGCCTCCCAACACCAGTGAGCGGCGTGCGACGAGTCTACAACGCGGTCCTGTCCCGTCCCTCCCCAATACCCATACACCCGCGCCCCTCCAGGGCAATACGGAACTCCTTTGGGACAGCTCCCGTCCCGCGCCCTTTCATTTAATAAGCCATGGATGTATGCCAAGCACACCAGGTGTTAGTTTTCTCCCCCCCTCTTTTTGATTTACTCCCTCTCACCCTTGCTTTTCTAGCATGTTGGATTACGGTTCCCTTTATTAGACTTACAGTAACGGAAACTCTTAAATGTTCGGAATAAGGGCTACATACTGCTCCGCCCCCTTCCAGCACTAACTATGCGCAGGATTTCTGAATTCAAGGAAATCTTTTTTTCCCTCCAGCATCTCTGTGCCTCCTGATTTTACCAACGACCTGCGCCTCATATGTCTTACCATAGTCATAGCTCTTTCCCAGACTTCCATTTATGTTCTTAGAGTATTGTAGAAGGTGGTACGTTTTTACTTTCGATGATTACGTAGGAAGTTATTTTTAGTTTATTACTGGTGAAAGTTTCTTTGCAGTCTCGTCTCTCTGAGTTTAACTAATTTTTCCCCCCGATGGAATCTTAGGCCCCTCGTTTTTTTTGAAATTGACCCAAGACACCCCCCCCCATGCTTCAGTGTAGGAACGAGTCGAAAAGCGGAGATCCCTATAGATTTTTGTTTTTCATCGAGGCGAAGTTGCAATTCTCCATTCTCTTCCCTTCTCAATTGCCGCGCAAGTAACATTAAGCTTCCTTCCGGCAATCTTTAAGGGGAGGATGAAGGAAGACTTATCCCCTTCAGTCTCCTACAGCTGCACATCCCATCGTCGTTGCCGTGGTTTCGTCCTTCCCGAGTCATGATAAGAATATGTGCGTAATAAAGGGGCGGTGTATCGATCTTCCTCGTCGAGTCCCCGTCCATTTTTCCTCTTTTTTTCTTCTTTATCAGGCTGAACCCCATGGACTATTTTTCTGACTCTTCTACTGCGGACCTTTTTTCGTTGGGCCGTTCCTCCCCTCCTGCTCGGCCCCCCTCGCCCCGTCACGCCTGTTTATTGACGACGTGAATGGATGGATCCCTCCCGGTAGACTTCCCGTTTGAGTCGTCTTCGTATTTCTCGGTTTGTCTTGGGTCCCCGTTGCTACTTTAATTTCTCTCCCTCGGTGATCCTGTCGGTAAGTTTCCAAAGAGCGGTCTCTGGTCTTTTACGGGGTAGCTCCCGGCGAGCACTTTTGTTCCTCTACCTCTTCTGCCCTTCCTTTCTCGTGTGCGTGCCATTTTGCGTTCAGGTTTTCTCCGAGTCTTTCCCATTAGGTGACCCTTTTTCCTTTGGATACCTGCCTTTCTCTTATTCCCCTGGGTCGCTGTCTGTCTCCCCATCTCCCCAGTCGGTCATGTCGCTTTTCACAAAGCGTGGGCCTTTCTTTTTTTCTAAATATGAGCATTTCTTTTCATGGAGCTCTTTATCCTGGTTTCTGAGGATTTTTTCTCCCTGAAGCGGTGAAGGCTTTTTTCAGGATCTGTTTCTCCCTTTGGCACCAGATTAGGAGTCGCAATGCCATCTTTTTTTCCCGGTCTAATCTCTCTTTGGTCGTGTCACAGGGACCGGGAGAACCCCAAACCCTCGCTTTCGGGGTCCCACCCACTTTTACCAGTGCTGGCATGGCGCTGACCCCATCAGAGGAGTCCCCTAGTTGACGCCCCTCCTTTTTTCCCGAACTTCCAGTTCTTATGTTTAGACAACTGAGTTGAATGGGTCCCAATTCCGTCCCCCCTGAATGGTGATGTTAACTTGGATGTCCGGAACCACCTAAATCGGACGTATTCTTATGTTTTGGTAGGCGATTTTCTATTTGTTGACTATTCACAGTGCAGCTCTTAGAGGTAGACAGTTCCCACTTCTTCTATGTCCCTTTTCCGCCCCCGTTTTTTGTTTTTCTCTGAGCCTTTTCTTCTACCCCCCTAGATGCATTCTTCCTGGGTCCTATTGTTCCCACCCCAGGACACTATCGCCCCCCGATTTTCCCCCCTTTTTTCCGGCCAAGCACCTATTTTCCATTTACCTAAAAAAAATTTGAATGAATTCTATACTTTTTGACCCACCCCCCCTTCCCCATAGACTGATGTTCTACCCTCCCATATAAACTCTGTCGTCCCCGAGCGTGCCATTCCCTAGTCTCAAATGTCTTTTCCCGCCATCTTGACAAGCTTCCGACCCTCCTTTACTTAGTTTTGGTTTAAACCCGGTCTGTAAAATCCCCCTTCCCGCCGATGACAGTCGACCTCCCTTGTCTACTGTCTGACTCTCTCCGCTTCTTTCCCCTTCCCTATTCTTGGACACAGCTATCCCCAAAATCTGTCCGACTGAAGATGATGACCCTTCCGATTTCCTGCCTTTTTTGCCCCCCCATTTTGAAAAAGATTAGTACCATCGGCTGCCAGCAGCTTCTCTGCCCCACAGTCAGGATAACCTCCCCCTACCTTTCCCAGTCCTCACAACGTCCGACTGTCATTTCTACCCCTTCCTCAAGTGCCTATCATAACTTCACCTCAAACGAACCTTCGCGACCTTTCTGATCGTTACCCTTTTTCCCCATGATAAAACCAACTCAGGCCCCGGTATACGGCCTTTCCGTCCTTCAAATTCCGCAGCGGGACGACCCCCTTCCGCCCCTCGCCGGCGTCCCTTGTCAACTTGACCCTAACGGACGCAGACCACGCTTTTCGAAACTCCCTCTAGAACATTTAATTTTTTCCAAAGACGCTTTCCGCAGCCCCAAGGACTAAGACGTGCGACTGCCTTACCCCTGAGCCTGAAGCCCCTCCAACTTACCAAAGGATAAAAAATGGAGCGGTAGACTCACCCACGAGAGCCGTCACAGGCTTGGGGCCGGAAGTTTCTGAAACATCGTGTCCCCCCCCATAGCCATCCGTCAGTACGTTGATTCCTGCCCTGTCCGAACAGACAAGGTCGAAGAGGCCCCTGGGGGTTCGCCCCCCACCGGGAACGTGAATAGCCAGACTCGAAAAAAATCTCTTTCACCACGAAAGGGACTGTAGGACTTACCCCCCTACAGCCTCGTCCCCCTCGGCCTCCCCCCCCAACCCTAGTCCGGAGAGGATCGGAACCCGACATTCAAGTTCATCAAATGGCATTTCAGATCCCCGGTAGCGGAGAGCACCTGCCCTTCTTCCCCGCCACCTGTCCCAAGTACGTCAGCGGCACTTTCCCCGGTACTGCGATGCACCACCCCGCTGGCCCATTTTTTCTTTCTCTCCTTGACCCGACGGAGCCGATCCCGACACATCAGAGGTGAAAGAGTTAGATCTTCGGGCCGCGCCTTCTTTTCCCTTTGTTTGCTCTTCTTTTTCTTTCCTGACAGAGACGCGCCGGCTGGAAGGAAACGCCTCCCCCTGAGTACCCCACGAAAAAATCCTGCTTAAATGACTCCACCTTTAAAAGAAGCTCATCAACTGCACTCTCGCATTCACTGCGTCCTCTTCCTCCTCTGACGATGTAGGGTCCCCCATGCTTTTCAGCGCGTCGCGTGGTTCCCACTGGGCATCATCCCCCCCCCTCAATCCTTTCTGTGGTTTTTTTGACCTGAAACATTTCCCCCAGACTTCAAGGCTTTATGGCGTGCTAAGTCGTTGCTTCCCCTAGAGGACGCCACACGTCTGCATTATCACTCTTCTACGAATCCCCTCATCCCTTCCTAAGCGTTTTATTGGTTCCCCATCAGAAGCCTGGTTTGCGGAAACTTGCCATCTTCCCTCTTTTTCAGACCACTCCCGGGCGGCCTTCCAACCTGAACCCTAGCTCCTCTCCGGCCTGCACCTTGTTCCAGAGCCTGCCCGGTTACACTTTTTCTTTTCTCGTTTATGTGGTTTACTCCCCCCTTTACTGAAATCTGATTGCTTATACATCGTCTGAACGCCCGCTCACCATCTGCGTTGTCGACCCGCCGTCCACCGGAGCCAACCCAATCTTCTTTAACCCTTCCTTTTCCCGGTTCTGCAATCCTTCCCTGACTCACCGCATTACCCCAGCCAGAAAGAGATTTTTCAGCCTTCCGGCAAGTGCCCACCAATTACCCCCGGTCTCCTGAGGTCTCCCATTTCTTCCGCCCCCCTCCGGTTAGCCCTGGAGACTTGTCCCCCCCATTGCACCTCCTAAAGTTCCTGCCCCTGTGAAAATGATTTCGTTCGCCAGTTGTTACCACCGTTTTCTTTGACAAATGGTGCCATATAGACTCGAGTCCCTTTCTATCACTTGTCTTTTTAATCGCCCCCCCTTTTTCTTGTTTGAATTCTCCTCTCCTTTCCCTCTGATGGGTTTTTGATCCAATTCGGGACTGGATTCTTGCCTCCTCAGACGATTGTTATTTCGATTTTTCACCCCTCCCCGCCGCGGACCGTTTTTTTTTTCATAGCAATCTCTCTCTTCGCGGTCCCTTTGCCCTGGCGCATGTCCGCGCCCTTCGCGCAGACCCATTTTTCTTCGCTATCCCAAGAAATTTCCCTCTTCCCCAATGGAGAAGTGCCAGCCTATTATCGCTCCCCGGTCTAAGAGATCGACCCCTTGATTGGCCAGTCTCCTTTTCGGCGCACCCCTACCTCCACCCCCCCCAGCAACATACCGGACGTCCCCTTTTTTTTTCCTTGAATTCTTTGTTTTTTTTGAAGACAAGCAGGACAGTTTTTTGCAGGGCCCGGTTCCCACCTTGACACATTGCTCCCCCAGCGAACGAGATCCACCGGCTCCCTTTTCCCATAAATACGAAGCTGCGGGGGGGGGGGAGCTAGGCCGGACGAGAGACTTGCGTTCACCAAGCTCCCGTGGGAAGGAAGAAACCGCCCCTGCACTCCCTTTAACTCCCCCTTCTTACGAAATCTGTTATTTTTTTTTAGTTCACCCACGCGGGTGGACTTTCGGCACGGCAGTTCCGTTCCTATTTTTTTTTTGGACCAGGGCGCCGACAACCGGAGCTGCTCCCAAGTTTTCGATCTCGGGTACAAACTTTATCTATGTACCTCCTTTCTTTCCCCCCGTTTCCACACTTAGCTGAGTTTTTGGAGCTTTCTTCTCATCCCGAGAGTCCAGGACGGACTGCCAGTTCCCCGAAACATTTCGCAGGACGAGATTCCCTAATTCCCTCTTTGAAACGTTGAAGCATGCCGAACCCATGGAAGTAGAGAGACCCGGCCGAAGGTCTCTCCTTTCGACCTCCTCTCCCAGTTTCCTCCCCCCCTCTACCCCAACCCCATTCCACCCGTTATCCCGCTACACATTGACAATCCCCCACTCCCCCGCCCCCACAGGGGTAAAAGACCGCCCAACCAAGTCGCGAGGTAACAGAAGAAATCTAAAGAAGGACGAACCTTTGAGCCACCGAGACTCGGAAGAGTGGGCCCCACATTTGGCGTTGACGATCGTTGTGCCCAACAACCATTCCACCCCAACCCCGATCGAGAGTTTTTAGCCTGCACGAAGGATGCCAGAAGCAGGCGCCAGAGGTAAACCCGTTATTCCCTCAAAGGACGAACAAATGAGCGAAACACCCAAAGAGTGGCCAGACAGGTCTAAAAGGTTCGGCTTGGTGAACGAACTCCCCGCTTTTTTTCGTTTTAGCAGGTTGCATGGGTTGGAATACCACTGATTTTCTGCTCGCTACTTGTCTCAGTCCAGGCTGACTTTTCTGACGTCCCCTCTCGGAAACCCCGTCATGGTGGGGTTCCGCGGACCCCTTCTCAAGATGCCAGGATCGTCCGCACCCCTCGTTGAATCCGCTTGGGGTTCTTCTGAGACCTTTTTTTCTTCTTGGATGTCCTCTCTTCTTCGAACCACACCGTCTTAGGTCGGACGACGCGTTGCTAAACCCCTTGGAAGAGTTCCCTTCTTTCCGGCATCCCCCCCTCAACCTCGAAAGCTAATTACGGGCAACCCCCCCCCCACTGGAACTGATTTTGGCAGCTAGATCTGACTGGTTTCTGTTGTGACATCCTCCCCCCTGGATTCTTTTTAACCAAGACACAGGGCCTTTAGGGCTATACCCGCTTCTTATCATCCCACCGCCCCATCGCTGCAGTTTGGATGCGGTTACCCCGTATTTCGTAAGGCCCCTTAAACCTCTCAGCTTGCGCCTTCCCTCTTTATCAATCCGAACTGACACCGGCCCATGCAAGGTTAGCTTTTGAGCCATTCCCCCCCTGCCCCATTTTTCGTTGACAAAACAGCCGTCTGTTTGCATCCGTCAGTGTACCCACTGAGAGCGCGTGCCGTCGGGAGTTTCCAAATCAGCGCATAGCTTTTTCACCCCTACGGAAGTTCTTTTCGGCGATCTTGTGCCGTTTGTGGATAGTCGTGCCCACGCCCTGATCTGAAGGTTGCTGCTTCAGGGCTTCGTTCCCTTCTTGGTTTCCCACTTTTGGTCTCCTTTTCCTCGTGGTTCTTTTTCCCCTTCGGATAGAGTCTGGCGTTGCACCTCGCTGCCAGTCCAATTATCGGCGCGGTTCGAGAGACAATGCGGATCGTCGAGGCGGTTCTCGAGGACCTGCCGCGGGCCGCGTGAGAGAAACACTTGAAGCGAAACTCGGAAATACTTTGAACTTGGTCTTTTCTAGTTTTCCCCCCCTATCCCTTATACCTCATCACCAGTTTTAACCTCCTACTAACAGTACCACATAGGCTCGCCCCCCCCCCGCCCTTCCCTACCTCACCAGCTACCTTACCCCGCCCTACGTACCACCCCCCCCCTCCCTGCACCTCACCACCCTCGAACGACCAGCCTTTGCGAGCGCGCCCGGCCACTTCCGCTTAGGGCCCTTCAAAGTTTCCGTGTCGTAGAAATTGGTAAGGGCGCCTTTAATTTCGGGGTGGGGGCCAGCATCCAGGCATGCCCTCTCCAGGCCCAGACCCCCGGTCTCCCCGGCAATATCCGAATGACCCGGATCATGGTCAGTCCGAGGGCTACGTTTTTTGCTCGATCCCGGATACCTTGTGGTCTTCTCAGTCGTCAAAGGCAAAACCCTGTGACCTTCGACCCGAGGCTTTAAGCCCGCTTTGACGTGTCTAGGCCAGTTCCTCTCCGTCTGCTTTTGTTACAGCTAAAAGCTACAGCTACACGTGTAATTTGCTTTATTATCTTGAGCCCCTTCCTTGAGTATATTTCGATATGCTTCTTCAGGCGGTTTTGTTTAACCGTTTTTATCCTTCAATGGCCTAGCAAGAGTGCGGTTACTGTCGTCTTCATTTTCAAACCTGTCCCGCTGCAGCTTTCGGGTCGTCCACGTTTAATTTTTAGTGCCGTACTTTGGAGAACGCTGGTCGTGCGGGTTCTACGCTACGAAAGGTCTGTACGATACCCCACTGCTGTCTCGGGCCCCAGTTTTGGATGGTGCCCCTGAGTTTCCTTGAGATGTGTTTTGCGCTGAGGCCTGACCACCTGCGTAGTGACCCCGGAGTTTTCCTTTCGTAGCTTGTCCTTGTCTTTGTTCGGGAGACCCTGATTGGGTTTCTCGGATTGGCCCGAGACGCTTGAGACTCTTTTCCATGGTTTTTCAAGGTTTTTTTCTTTTCTGTTCCCGCAGTGCTTAGAAATGCCTTTGGCCGCCCAGTTATCTACCCCTCCGGGCATGGGCAACCCTTAGTCAGAGTAGGCCGCTAATTCCAGCCAATTTGAGCTCTCGCTCTATGCTTTAGCTCTTATCAGGCCGGTTCTAGTTTGTCCCCCCCAACAAAAACGCGTCCCTTTCGGGTCCCCCCAAATTTGTGGACCTAGTCGGCCTGGAGGGGAATAAGAGGCTCCGTTCTTCGGTTGAGACCCCCTATCCTGAGGTTACCAAGCTGGCACCCCCCTGAAAGAAGGCGATGTCTCTGAAAATAGAGAGGCTAAATTTTTTTATCCACGTTAGATAGGCCAATCTTTGTTATGTAAAATGCTCTTTTGTTTGGCCCCCAAATGACCTGACTTGCTTTAGTAATATTTTGGATGAACACAACCCTTTTGCCTTTCCTAATCCACTCAGAGTTCAGCCTCCCCCGTGTGATTTGTGACGCTTGAGAGAGGATGCTCCCCCCTGAACAGAGCCTGGTTTCAGTGAATAGTCCCCCCCAAGCTCGGACAGAGCTCCGCGCGTGACCTTTGGTATTTTCCGCACCGTTTTTACTTTACCCCCAGCATCGGCATGGACCGTTTTGAAACCGAAAAAAATTTACTCTCGACGGGGGCCTTCGGACCATCGGACCGGGCCTCCCGTGAGGTAACCACGATTTAGGAAGTGTCAACGAGTCTCTTCGCCCCACCCCCATTCTCCCTCGTTTTGACAAAGTTTCTTGCCCCCTTCAGGTGGCCGCGTGTCTTTTTTCTCCCGGGCTTTTACACAACTTTACGATGTTAACTCCGAAAAAGCCCCTGGCTCCTGTTTTTCCTCCTCTTCTTGTGCCCTCCTTCGTTCTAAAAAGTCGTGCCACCACAAAGACTTTTCGCCACCCCGCGTTCTCCCCCGATCTCCCTTTTAAACAATTGTCAAGTTGAGCTCACTCGGCCTCTGAAGTCTCTTGCATAGGATCCCTCCCCCCTACCAGTTTTCCCCAGACTACCACTTCTGGTGCCGTGTCCTTTTTTTGTCACCCAAGACCAGGGTTTTGTCCCGATCATCACCCCTTAAAATCGTTTCCTTTCCACCGACAGCCTCGCCAGTCCAGTTTCCTTCCTGACGGCGACCCTGCTCTCTAACACACACTACAGGAACAAGTTTTGACCCCTACTTATACGGCCCAACTTAATAAGTCGGACGTTCACCTGCCCAGCCAAGAGCCTATCTAATTTCCCAAATAACTCCGAGCAATATCCATCACGGTTGCAGCCCCTTCACTAGTCCACGCTACATCCAAAAGAACGACGTCCCGCGCAAGGACTGAAGACTAATCGCTTTAAACCAAGGAAGTTAAGACCCTAAACGTTACACGGATAACACTTCTGACGGTAGAAGTTTGACCTTTCCTCCCGCTTGGAGGAAACTGTGTCCCCCTACGCTTCGTTCGGCCTTACGACGGTATCCGAAGAATTCAGGTTCCGAACCTTTTTCCCTTCTCACCCCGGTTTATCATCCGAAGCGAAGAGCCCACCAAATCCCCCCCCTTGTCCTCACGGAAAGAGCCGAATTTCGTCAACGTAGTTTCTCCTCCCTCTTCCAAGGACTGTCTTTCCGCCCCGGCCCGCAGAAGAGGCTTCACGCAGATGATGCTGAAGTCTCTCCCCTCCCCTATACGTTCCAGTCCCCCACCATTTACGTCGTGACTCTTACCAATGGCTATCTATCGCACCCTGTTCAGGACGAGATAATTGAACCGCCGCGCCTTTCTTCCGAACTAAAAGCTTTTTCCCCACCTCTTTTTCGAGCTCTTCGGTCCGGCCATTTTTTTAACGATTTGATAGGACCCCCCCGGGTTTTCGAAGGACCCCACACATAGAAACCTCCCTTCGCGATTCACGTTTCAGCAAGACCTTTTCCCCAAGAAGGTCCAAGCGTTAACCAAAGCAGGGCCCCCCGTCTGGCCGCGTTGAAAAGAGATCCATTTTCCACAAGAGAGAAGTCACCGACTTTTTTCTGGCTCTTTCCCCGATGCGGGGACGACCCTATAGCTTTGCTTCTCTCCGTTTAAATGCCACGTTCCCTACCTCCCCAATCATTTCCGACTTAGCGGTGCCTACTTTGGCCGTGTGTGAAAAATTCCCCACCGTTTGGGCACTTGCTTCAGCCGTCTTCGATGCCCGTGGAGGCCTCCCAGCCCTTCGCCGACCTCTGCTCACGGGATTTTCATCGTACCTTGACCTTTTTGCCCGAAATACCTAGCGCCCGCATCGTCGGCCTCAATCAGCAGGGATCCTCCCCCCGGCTTCCCCCTTAGACATCCCGGCTTATTCACCCTGACATCGCCGGCTCATGCCGGAGTTCTTTCCATTTTTATTTCTTTCATTTTTGTCCCGTTCGGATGGCTCCGTTTGATTTCAATAGTCCAGACCTTTTCGTACCATGTAGGAAAGCTCCCCCAAGTGTCTGTACATATCTCCTCCCGGTTTTTATCTCCCCCCCCGATTTCCCTTCCCTTCTTCTCTTGACTCCTTTTTTCGTTCGCTGCCCCGGCCAGTTTTTCCGGTGAGATGTTTTCCTCCACCGTGTCCGCACCACGTCGTCACGGTCGGACCGCTTCTCAGCCCTGTTCACACTACATTTTCCCCCCCGCACTGCTTCCGAAGGTTTTCCGAAACCCTTAGGAACACCGTCCTCCCTTGGTGAACATGTTCTTTTTGTTTGCTCAACTCACAGTGTACTGTGAGAAACCCCCCATTTCCCTTTCGACCTCTCAGGGACAGGATGCCGCGTGATTTGAACCTTTTACACCAGTGGTCACAGCTTATAAGCGGTTGATAAGTGGGGTACACTTGCATTGGATCTTGCCAAGGACTCAGACGCATGTGATTGCGTTTTAAACCGGACAAATCAGCGGAGATCATGATCAGCTTTAAACTTTCCTACTGAAGACATGCTGATCCGGATTCCCGGGGGAGTCCCTTTTCTACCGCCATCCCTTAGGAGCACCTCCCCCATGAACTCATGTCGGGAGCGAGTCAAAAAAGAAGCGGTCCCGGCGGAGAGTAGACATCGTGTCGAAATGCAAAGTGCCCAGGGAACTACGACCACAAGTGTGACCAGTATACGACTCCTACCAAAAAGGGAAGAGACATGCTGAGTAGTTCCCCCGGAGCCAAGGAGCCCCACGAAAAAAAATCCCAGACAGCCCCCAGACTGGTCTGACAGCGATCCACCGAAGTGAACGCGTTGTGTCCGACTAAAAGATGACGAGGCCGAGAGGGCCACAGGCTGGAGCACATGCAACCATGGACCTGGAGTTCAAGACCGCAATTATCGTTGGCATATCACCGCTGATGTTTTGTGGCTAGTTCCTATCGTTTAGGCCACGCCGTTTTCCAATGGCCTGCCCTTTCATCCTCCAGGTGACAGATCCTGCCTCTTAGCAACACGATTCCTACTGCTCCTTCAACTGCCTTTGATTATTTCTGGCTGCTTTGCCCTGGAAAAACCGTGCCTCAAGTTTCTTTCCCCCCCCCCCCCGATCTAATTAACACTCTTATCCCTTACTACGTTTTGATGGTCCTTATCCAATTTCAGCTATTTTCGGATGGTCTTTATCCCCCCTTTATTCTCTAATGAGCTCGAGGAAGACGAAATTTCTGCCGAAGCGGCATCCCTAGTTGAGAAGCAATGCTCCCAGTTGCCGGCCAGAGCCTTTTTTCTCCTACTTCGGCGCAATCGCCGTTCATATCAGCACGAATCGGCGTTCATCCCAGAGAACCGAGAACCGTTTCTCACTGGACTGCCCCTGCTTCCCCGCTTCTCCAGCCTGGAAAGTTCGGACACCCGCTTTTTCACAAACGGCTCCGTTAGAGTCCTGTCGCAGTCGAAGTTTCCCCCATTTATCCCCACTACCTGTGACCTGCGCCCCCACCTCATGTTCCCCCAGATCGACACCTGGCTTGCCGGTCACTTGAAATCTCTTGGGTTCCGCGCGTGTTTGGGTCGGCAGACTGAGGGTACTCTATTTTGCTACTTTCTGGACTTCCTTGGAACCCCCCCGTCATTTTTTGGCTTCCCCCTCTACCAGGCCCGTTGGATTACACCTTCTCTTTGCCCCTGACTTCCCCGTTGGTTGTATTTTAGTCCTTTTCTTCGTACTGCGACAACCCTGAGCGTCTTTGCCGCGATGTTTTTTCTCCACTCGGACTCCCTCCCGCCCCTACCATCCACATACCCGCGACAGACACTGCCCTTCAATACAATTTGGACTAATTGCGTGCCACCTTTGAAGTGACCTGAGATGTTCATCTGTGTGACTCCTCCCTGGAATTTTACTTAACCTCCCCTGCCTTTTTCTTCCTGCTTCTTTCTCCCTATCCAATCCGCCCCCGTAGCCAGCTTTTCTTTCGGTCATCGTCTTTGGACAACAAGCCCTATCCGAAGGTCCTGCTTCCTACTTGAACAAAAGAGCCTTGTAGAAAGTACATGCCTTCTTCTTGAGACAAATCTTCCCGGCATCCGTCCCCATAAAGACAAATTAGGTCTTTTTGTCGTCCGTTTTTCCCCCTCGTGAGACATAGAAGCCGGGTCTTTCCCTAATATGTCCTTTAAATGCCAGTTAACTTAGGCTGACTTAGAGGGTGACAGGTAGGATATCGTGCAGCCTGATTACAGTATGGACAGGATTTAGTACTTATTTTTTCAGGTATGGCCATATTCCCTCGGCAGCGATGGGCCTATGTCTTAGAAGATGGCAGAAGGAAACTTGAAAGACAGACCGACACCTGTCCGCGTGAGAGGTAAGCCTCACGTGATTACCTCAAAAGCTTGGGACTCTTGTTTTCGGTTTCGTCGTTTTTTGGGCCGTGCAAGCACGCCTCCCTGAATGGCCCCGGGTGGTTGGTCGCGAGACGAAACTTCCTTCGCACGGAACTTTTGGGCCCCGCTCGTTTTCTTACGCAATCGTGAATCATAATGTTGATTCGCACGAGAAGCCTAGGATGACCCCACGAGCGCGAGACAGTTGGGTGGCCCGATGAAAAAGGAGCAAAGATCAGTTTTAAGCACACGTGAAGCTGGAAGTAATCGACCCCCTCACAGGCCCGGTGCAACGGTGGGAAGTAGATCAGCTCCTCCGCCCGAACCAAGGGTATTGGATAGTTATGCGTCCCCTCCTTTTGAACCATGGTATTTACCTTCCCCTTATTAAAAGGGCAGAAAGCGGATGTCGGGCCAGTTAACGAACCTCACTTCTGCTCTTTTTGGAACACGCGAAAGACGGCCAGTGTTATCCGGAGATTTATTGCTTGCGAACTATCAGTCTTTCGGTAGGATTCCTTACTTGTTCGATGTAACGGATTCTCTTTGGTAACACGGTGTAGGAGATTCATGGAGACTGGCCGGTTAAGGTCATCTTTATTGTTAAGTTACAAAGTAGTTTCCCCATCGACATGCGCTTCGGTTGTCGCTACTGATGCCTTACCGTGGCGGATAAGGAGAATTGACCTTCAGAACCCTTTTAGCCCTCTGTCTTGGGTTCTTCCTTTTCCGGGGCGTATCTTTGCCTTTTTTTTGACATTCCTGAGGCACTTTGCGGCGTGTGGTTTTTGAAGTGACGTGGAACAAAGGGGCGCTACCTCCAGCACCCTCACGTATTTTCCACGTCGGTCCCACGTTGTATCTGCACAGTTTTTCGCTGATCATTTATGGCAGAAGAGCTGGTGAACATGGGCCGCTAGACGGCTGATCACCCATACCCCCCCAAGGTGGTCAGGATAAGAGTATTCGGAGAAAGAGGAGAGTGTCGCAGCCAAGGTCCAGTGTTTGGTCACCCATAACAGATAGCTTAGTCACCACTACGCTTCGCTGGCACCCCGTACGAGGAAGTCTAATGACGACACATGTCGCCTCTTTGCTTTTCATCGCGATTTTTTTACACATTGACCGGTTGAGTAAGACAACCCCCAACCCTTTTTTCCCATTCGGTGCCAAACTTTTTAAAAGTCAGTTCCCCATGGCGGGATACTCAGGTATCCCTTTGACCCCGCCCGCGGGGCGACCCGGTCCAAGGCAGAGTTCCTCGAGAACACATCCGTGACTGTTTCTTAAACCAAGTATCCCCTTTTTCAGGTTCTCTTAATGAGAACTTGCGAGCCAAAAAGGTCGTAAATATGGGCAGCTTTAGCTGTCACCCTTTTGTCGAAATATTCCCACCAACATTCATTTCGGAGAGACTAGTCGGTTGGCGACATAAAGATACTCTACTACTCCCATCCCTAGGGGTTTCCTGTTCGAGAGAGTGGGTTTCCCCCCCTAATTTCTTTCCCTTTTTCTAGTTTCCCACAGAGGACTCTTTTTATCCCGACCCGAGGTTCTTTGGGTGCCGCCAACCTGCTCCGGTTCCCACAGCAAACCACCCCACGCTGGGACGCCTGAAGTCTCTTTTGAAAAACTAGACCTTCGCGATGTTTTTTCTCCTTCCCAATCTGTCCGTTCGTCAACCAGAGCGGATCAAATCTTCTCTGATATACCGCAATCGCCTATTGTGTCAGCCCCGTTTGGCCTCAAAGGTTTTAAGTATTGGTTTCTCCCCTTGATTCAACCTTCCCCATTCTTGAGGAATTCCGAAGACCGGCTGAGGCATTTCCCTCCCCGAGCTACTGGTGCCGAAGTAGTGATCCACCGCTTGAATTACCCAACTTTTGCTGTACCTTTTGCTGCCCGACCTTTCTTCCTCCTTGTACAAAATGTTGAACAACTGCTCCCCCTTGTCAGTACGACCTTTGTCTCCCCCAACTCCCTTTACACCGCCAACCTACGGGTGAAAGCTACCACGGGCCCTTAAGGGGGAAAATTGCGCTCGTAGTGCCAGTTTCATGGCCTAACTCAAAGCGAACCCCCTCCCGTGCCCGTTCACGTCCCCCTGATGCTTTTTTCGTACCTCAGCCCCTTTCGTCAAACAAACCCACGACCCGTAGCGCATCCTGCACCATCCCGGTTCCCCACTTAAGAAGCTAGGCGCCCACGAGCCATGTGAGTGCGTCCTTGGCCACTGCCTACTCTCCATTCCTCACCGTCTCGTCCATTATATTCCCCACGTTTCATGGGGGGGTTTTGACCAAATGCGTCATTGTGCACTTGAAGAAGACGCCGGCATTGCTTTTTTCCGATGGAGACCGACTAAACTGACCGGCTTTTCCCCTGGCTTTTTTTTTGAGCTTTCCGAGTTCGTACGGTTGAGGAGTGGAAACTGGCCCGACCTCTTCCCTTTTTCTTTTTCCCTCTATCGAAGTTCGACCGTCCGTCACCTGCGTTCCCCCGCCGCAGAAGTCTAACATTTATCCCTGTTTTCTCCCGTAAGGCACGTGTTTTTCTCGTCACCGTTCCGCCATGATTCTGTGCTAATGATCGACGGACGAAACCCCTTTTGCTCCTATGGACTTCTGATTTATTTTTTGAGCCTCCATTCATCCCCGGAAAAGTTTCATTTCAAGTTGCAAATTGACTCTAAGAGTGCTTGACGCTCCTCCAAAAAATTTTAAAGTGCAAGTGTCCCTCTTCCCTGAACCCAAGCCAGCGGCGTTCTAGCACTCAACCCCCCCCGCACGGGTCCCTCGTGATCTCGTGTCCCTCCCCGCACGCTGCGTTTCTTTCCCGAGGTGCCGCACCCTGGCGAAAGGGACAATCTTAAATTGTGTCAGCGAGGAAGGCCATCCCTAACACAAAGCTCCATAGCCCCCCCAACGAAACCCAATCGCGAAATTCCCCTTCCTCTTCCAACGACTTAATACAATCCCAATTTCCCCCCCTCGCACCTTTACCGAACTGCCGGTTTTTTCTCCGATGACTCTGATGTTGCCCTTGATTCGCGCGTTAGTTCTTAGGTAAAGATCTCAATCTCAAGCTCGCACTTTCTTGCTGGTGACCTCTTGTTTTCCCGGGAAAAAACATTTCCACCATCAAGTCCCGCGGCATTGAAAGTTGCTCCTCTCAACCCCCCCCACCTATTGATTTATCCCCTTATTTAAGACAGTGCCACAGGATCGTTCATTCTCCTCGAGCTCCCCTCCTCAAACCGCTGAAGTTCGCTTTATAGAGTCCCTTTTTTTCCCAACTTCATTTGAAGCCCTCCCCCGTGCCCTGTTTGAACGACATCAAGCTGCGTATTCCCAAAGGACCTCTCTCTTCCGCAGTTACTCATTGAATTTATTTGTTTTCAGACTCTTTCCCTGGTGGGAAGTAGGATTAACTCCCCGAGTGTTTTCTCCATCGTCGAGGCCTCTCGCACCGGTGTGGGCTGCCATCTCGCGCCCCCTTGGGTATCCCCACCAGTCGTACGTCACCGCCCGGGGCGGATCTTTAATCCGCTGCAGGCCGATTCATCGTTCTCCTCGAAGACACCACCCTCCATTTATGTTTTCTTAGCTGGAAGACATCCACTTTCGTTTACCCGGCGACGAGTCGTAATTTTCACATTTTTCGCCCTTCGGCTCTGACGCAATGGATTCTCACCGTGTACCCCGCCCCTCCTTGCTATACTGAAATTCTTTGTTTTTTTCGCAAAATTGTAAATGTTGCTTTGAGAACTGGTTCCCTCGAATTCTATCCAGGGCCTTCTATCTCATTTCCTTTTGATCGTTTACCAATCCACCCTTGATTAATCTTTTTTTTTCCTCATCTGGTGTTCCATTGGCCTGGATTCTCAGTTTCCGAAGTCTTTGATCGTTATTCCCCCATTCCCCGACATTGCGATACTTCTGCGGCTTCGCCTCTCTCAAATACCTACCCTCCTTCTGTGCTCGGTAGTCTGATGAAGTACCTTTTCTTTTTCAGGAGAAGACCATTCTCGCCTCCCCCACATCATCTGAACAGGAGAAAGCGCCAGTCCCAGTATAAATAGTATCCCTTTCCCCCGCTCCGACAAAATTTATTCAAAGCGCCCTGTTTTTTCGGCGAACTGTTCGTAACAATTCACAAATAAACCCCCTTAAGAATGTGAGCGTCGTAGGACCTTGACGGTTTCCTACCAGTCCTAGCAGGTTCTTATGGATTTGAAATTCCCCTTAACTAGGTTCCATCCCCCCCTATATCCCTTCTTTTCCTCATTAATCAGGGGGGTTGTGGGATCCCCCTAGGATGTTAAACACGGTCACTGTCGCTTCATGTCAGAAGACCCTATTTTCTATTGGAGGACACCCCCCCCTCGTCACCCCCTCCCCGTCGCACCCCCAAGGCATTAACGGCTTCTGTGCTGGTTGAAGCCCCAGGGCGCTCCCCCGTAAACGAGCGCTGGCCCCTCCCGTTTTCGAACCCGAGGCTATTTTCAATAACCGGTCATATCGACTGGGCCCACAGTAGCTTTTTGTGACTGGCCCCAATCAGCTGCGTTTTGGGAGCGTCCTACAATGTGATGCTTTCGCATCACGCATTCGTCCGTTATTTTCGACTCCGGTTAGCCCAGTACGCATCCTCCCTCTTCTTCGTTTCGACCCCAGTTTGAACTGACGCCTGTCTTAGAGCCTCTTTCAGTGAGTCTCACACTTGCAGGGGTAATCCACCGCGCATCCCCCAACGTCATGGGCGATACCCTGACCTCACCGTTCTTGCCTGCCCGACCAGTCCCCCCCCCTCTTCATTCGTCGCTCCCAGCGCTGGGAGACCGGACAACCTTTGGGACCCACTCAAAATTTTCTTTTTTTTTTTTCATTTTCTTCCGTCTCCCCTCCTGGATGAAGTCGAATGTTTCCCCTTTTTTTCTCCCCCCCCCCCCTAGGTGTTTTGACCTTTTGCGCACACCATCCATGGGCCCATCTCCGACAGGGAGTGTGGCACCCCTTTGCTCTCCATTGTGCCCCCTTCTTTGATGGTTGCGAAGCAATGTTCCGTTCAGCGCTTTCCCCTCACTCTTTCTTGGTGCCCTTCCTCCTCGGAAAACACAGCCCTTGCTGGGGCAGGTTTTCCGGCCCCCCAGGAACGCTGCAGGACTCATCCGTCTCAATAACCATGCCCCTGGTTCCCTTTTGTGTATTCAGGCTTTCATTCTCACTCTCTCAACAACTGTCTCGGGCGCGTTCCTCCGATGTCTACCAACGCGAGCCCCGCTTCTTTCTCCTTACGACATCCAAAACCCAGCGCAAGTAAACTTCCTGGTCAACGAACTGACGACTAGGCATAAGCGTACGAGGCCAGTGTGTGAAAGACTCCCCCCTTTGCTTTTCTTCCGAATCCCGTTCAGTAGGCTTTCCCTGTCTTGATTTTTCCCACTCTCCCTGCTAGCGCGTTGGATTGTGAATAGTCCTCCCCTATTGAAAGTAAACACGCTACCGATTGCCACGTGTCCCTTCTTACTTACCATTTTCCCCGAGCACGTTCCCTCCCTTGTTGTGAAAATTTTTCAAAGGACACTTTTTTTTTCCCCACTGTCCCTCCCCTTCCTTCTTCTGCCCGTCCTTACAAATTTCGTACCCGCTCATCCCCTCTGGGCTTACAACCCCTCGCATATTGCCGAAACCTCCTTTCCTGTTCCCAGTTGCCGTATGAGGGTTTTCAGGTTCTGACGTATTTTATTCTCGGGAAAGAGTCGGGCAGGATTAGGTAGCATTTACTCTTTCTCAGGTTTTCCTCTCGGCCCCGCCAGATCTGGCGATGTGGCGTACCCCTCCCTCTGTTCGAATCAAATACTTGACATCAGAACAACCTTCCCCTCCCCCTGAGCGCGGCCCCGAGCCTGCCACTACCGGTTTCCGAGTATTCGTGTAGGACTCTTCCCTCTGAGTTCCCCTTCTCTTCAAGTAATCTGCACCCCATTTTTCGACGCAGAGACCTTCCCCTCTGCTTCTTACTTGAAATCCTGTAAGGGTCGGTTAATGGAAATTTCTTGAGCTGCTGATACCGCTGACCTTCCCCCGAGCTCTGCCCGAGTTGTATGAAGACCGAGACTTCCTTCCTTACTAAGGCTTTACAGATGGATCCGAATGTGAACGGGAATATCTTCTTTTGCCCTTTTCCCCCCTTATCTAACTTCCCCGGGCTAGGTCATAGGAAGGCCCGTCCCACGGAAAACCTGCTTTTCTCGCCCCCCCTATCGCCGGGGAAGACCCAAGAGTCATACTCGTACCTCTCCCAGTTCCTACCCCCTCCCTTCTTTTCCGGGGACAAGCGGACCCCCGAAGAAGCTTTTTCTCCTTTCGAGTCTATGTGATTAAATTCTTTTCCGACCCCCGTCCCTAGAGAATCCAGTCTTCAGTCTGTACGACGTCCCTTCCTGTTCCTTTTTTTCTCATTGAATATTGCTGGCGCGCGCGTGCTAATTCCTACTTGTCAGTTGCAACAGTACGCGCGTCTCTTTGAGTCGTTTTCCTCCTGAGGAAGTTTGCCGGAGACTTTTCACGTGCAACCCGCACCTGGTCGTTGTCGGTCCCTCTCCTTCTGAAAGGGGAGCGATCCCTGCACATGATTCCTCATCCGTCGTTACGTTTTAGAGAGGGTCGCATTGTTTTTCCTTTCTTACTTCCCCCACTGGTTCGCTGAGTTCGGTAACATCTTATTTCCCCAACCCTTCGGTCAAAGTTTTCTCTATTGACAGAGGTTATGGGGGTGAGTTATCCTGTTTGGGCTTCGCTAGGAATTTTCTCTCTTGTCCTCCTTTCCCCTTTTCCCATCGTTGAAATTCTTCTACCCTCGAGGTGTGCGCCTCCTGTCCCTTGAAGAGCTTTCTCTGCCCTTGCACTATACGATGGTAGTATCCCCTAAGGATGTTCCCCCAACAGTAAACGCGGTAGGAGAAGTCATAAGGTTAGCCGTTTCTTTCGATTTCATCGTCCTCCTATGGGTTTTTTCCCCTTGCCCGGCAGAAACAACCACCCGAAAAAAGAGGAAACCTCCCCCTTTAGAAAGCGGTGGGCGACAACCCAAACTAATCCATCATTACCCCATCATCCAGAACCAGCCTCCACCCCCAAAACAAAGAGCACTGTCACCCACAATCCCCGCACCCATATGCACCAGGCCCCAGTCCTAAAAACCTAATCCCCAACCAAAAACAATCCAGACCTCCGGGTAACCGCCTGCGCTACGCCCACCCAACCGTCACCGTACATGACGCTACTTTTCCCGCCGATCTTCGTAAGGAACGGGCCGGCGTGCCTCTTCTAGACCACTCGGGACGTTTCCTTTTTTGCAACGGATACGGCCCTCTTCAGTTGTTACGTTTCCCCTGGAAGTTTCGGAACCCAAAGTGATAACTCGGGCTTCTTCTCGAGTCTTATTGGGACTTTATTTCCCCCCACAGAATGCCTCGAGTAGTTCTGACCTCACTCCTTATTTGTCTACTAATCGTCTGTTAGGTTTGTTGCTCTGTTGGCATTTTCCCTCCAGAGCTTCGCTTCTTGATTAGTCAACCAACCTCTTCCGATCGACCCGAACGTTCTCAGGTTGTGCAACCACTGCTCCCTTGACAGAACAACTGGCCCGACTTTGTATCCCGTATTGTGTCCAACCCACCATTTCCTTTCTCCTCTGTGCGCGACACCTGCTCACTCGGGCTATTTCCACCAGCACGCGTGGCTTTCTGTTAGACCGTCTGATTTCACCTTCTCCCTTTTTAAAACTTTGTGCCCCCCGCCACGTCCGGCCTATTTTTTTTAGTCTTTCCTTTCCCAAGCCCCCCTACCCTCTAGTTTAACACCGAAAAGACCTTCTTTTTCCCGTTTCCGGACATTGCTCCTCCGGTAATGGTTGAATCCCTTAGCCATTCCACCATATGCATGCCCCCCCCCTTTTAGCACCTCCAGCTGCCGCCAGCCCGATCCCCTCCCTTGCCCCCCCCAAACCATGTTCCCCACAAGAGAGATCACCTCGCACGTCACGAGATATCAACCGCTCATCCAGCAAAATAATCGCCACAGACAAGTTCCCCCTCAGGTTCCCCTAGTTCGTCATCCTACCCCGTCGACAAAGTGGCGTGTTTCAACTCCCTCCACTGAAAACTGCCCCAAGAACCCGTGCCGCGTTTTCCTTAAGCATGTGATCGATACCTGCTATGAAACACCACGCCCTCTCACACCGGCTCTCTCCTGATTGAATTACACCCCTCTCCCCCCCCCCCCTTCCGCAGAGGGACGGACCCCCCCTTCCGCCATCTCTCGCGTGTCATTTGGGGCACCAGTTACCCCCTACGATACAAGCCCAGCCACGCGCGCACACTCTTCCCTAGAGACAGCATGTTCTGGTTGACCAGTTACCGACAACCTCGACAAAGTTTTTTTTCGAGAAGCGACCTCCGCTCGTGAAACTTTCTCCCGAGGAGAAGCCACCCAATCAACGGCACTCCCACATCGTATCTAGTTTAACCGAGCAGACTTTTTTGGGTATTGTCCATCTCGCCCGACGCTATTCCGGGTTCCGGTCTCACTGGTTTAAGAGGTCCCTGGTTTTCCTTTACGATTCTCTCTCACCAAAAATTACCTGCGTTTTCGACGGACATTTTTTTGACATTCAACCGATCTCTCAAATCGGAAGAAATCTTCAAGGTCATGCCCCCCCCCTCGGACGACCACCCGTGCCGGATCCTTTTTCATTGTCGTTTTCAGGCTCTCCTCTAGACCTCTCCCCCTCTTTCACGACGCCTCCGTACCCAAACAATTTCCCGCCGACGAGTCCCGTTCGGAGCCCCCCCTTAGAGCACCCCCAAAAACTTGTCAAACTCTTCCCTGGTAAGAGAAATTTAAAGAAACGAGTTTCCTTACGCCCCCCGTCAGCCCCAACCGCTTTCAAGATGAATAGTAGGTTCCCGAGACCCCCCCTCCTCTGTTTCCTTTAACGAAGGGCAGAGGCCCAAAAAGCCTGGGTCGAAAGTTTCCCCCCGCCCGCCATTCTGCATGGCCCGAACTCGGAAGGCGACCGGAACCCCAAGACTGTTTTAAAACCCTACAAAAAAATGCCCCCCTTTCCCCACGACAGCTCAGACAGCGGAACCCTCCGAAGTCCCTAAACGTTTAACCCCCCCCCGAGACCTGAACCGAACTGTTCTTGGACTTCTATGACGATGAGGTGACCGCTGGCTCCGCTCGGCGACCAGTGGTCACGGCTTCCCTCAGTCAAGACTTTTCCTGATGTTTTTTCGATTGTTTTGCACTTTCCCCAGTTCTCGAACGGGCTTTTTGCTTGTTCCCCCCCAGGAACTTCCGCTTGCCGTAGTGGGACCTCCAGTTACCCTCTTTTGATTTCTCTTACTTCCTCTGCAGCCAGATTCCAGAACACCACAAGCCTCTCGCCCTTCCAGATCCCCTCAGTCATCCTTCTCAAGAACGGCGCCTGTTCGCAAAGTCCTCCCTCCCGTGAGTTCTTCACCCTGACCTCGATCGAACTTCCCCCGTTCGTCTCACGGTCTTGCGTCATGGTCTGCTTTTATTGGTGATGGGCTTACCCGATGAAAGAGTACGCGGTTCTTTGTGCGTTTTTCGGTCCGACCTCGTCCGGTCACGCCCTCTCAATGTTTTTCCCCCTTCCCCGCTCGACAGCACCAGGACACTACCCCCAGTCCCTTCCCCCCGGAATTTCGTGAGCTGAATCTGGCAGCGTACTTATCCCGCGGAAGCCCCAGACGCATTGCCTTTTTTACGAGATTTCTTCCCAAGCCAACCGAACGTCCAGGCCCACCCCAATAATCCCTTTGCCTCAAATTTCTTCCGACGCCCGTTCGTGTCCACGTCCAGGTTTTCGGCAAAGGTACTGCCCTCCTTTTTCTCTTTTTCCTCGACAATGCATTTTTGTGTCGACACGGTTGTCGTTGTCGCAACTTTGGGACCCGTCACCCCCTGTCCGGCGTCCTCCGGGATTTGAATTCTGTTTTAAAACTACCGCGCTGGAAAAGCGCTGGTATCGCTGTTTTCCTTCGGGAATGGATTCTTGAAGCTCAAGCATTTTCTCTAGTTCACTTCCCACTGACCGCAGCTCTTCGATCTCATATGCTTCCTTAAACTTTAGCTGGCGGCGGCATGCTGCTTAGTTCCGATCAGCTCGAGCTTTTATCAAATTCACCTGTTTGCGAAGACCCTGCTCCCAAAAACCCATCTTGAACTCTCGATAAACCTATTCGCCAGCACGCTCCCCGACTTAAAGATGAACGAGAAATCCACCCACTGGGATGTCCCGACTCCGTTCTCCCTCAAATGAACCCCATGGCCCCAATCAAACACTTGAAGCTGCTCTCGTGCTTTAATCCTCGCGTGGTGACTACAAGCCTTTTCAAGTCTATTATCGAGCAGTGGACTAAGTTTCAAAAATACTGTTTCCATCGACTACCTCTCCATCCTTCCTCCCCTATTGTTGTTGTGAGTTTTTTTCCCTAGATCGGAGGTTGTCAAACGGTCCCAATGTTGGGGGCCTTAGCCATGCCTCTTCCAGTGTCAATGATTGTATGTCACAACTAGGAAGGACGCCAGAGCAACACGGTTTGTTTCTATTTGATTTTTTGCTGCATTTCCCCTCTAAACATTTGATTGGCGAACTTCCTGTTACGATTATGGTCACCTATTGACAGAGGTTTTTAATAACTTTTTGAATGGCCGTTTCCCCTTTTCTTATTTTGGTCCTTAATAACTTTTTCCATTCGTTTCCTCGAGTGCTGGCCGTCAATAGACGAAGCCGCATTTTGTTTTTTCTTTTCTCCCCGGAGAAATCTAATGTAGGCCGCACCTCTTTATTTTTTTGATCCTCTTTAGGGAGGTCATGTTTCCTAAAGCCTCCCACGTCGGAGCTAACGCCCATTAACGCAAGGACCTACACCCCTCTTGCCGCTTCATTCGGGACAAATTTTGGGTGCATCCGAAAGTGCCCCAAAACCTATCCCCCTTACTTCTCTCTGCCCTCTTCCTTTTTTCCGGGACCAAGCTCCACAGGTTCAACCCCGTGCTACACACCCCAATCCTGGGCCCGATTAATTAGCTTCCCCCCCCCCCCCCCTGGTAAATTTGAAACCTTCCTGTCGGGTTTATTTGATTTGGGTTGGGCGGAATGAAGGGTGTTCCGAGACCACTCGACACCCCTTACGTTCCACAAGGCTTCCGGGTAGGGCCTTCCCTCTCGGTCCAAAAAGCTTTTGGGATGGGTGACGGGTCGATGTAGACCGGAACGCTGCAATGACGCCGTCTCGTAAAATCGCCTGCAGCCCTCGGTGCTCTATCACCAACACTCTTTTTGGACTTGCCCTGACTCTGCGACACCCCGTGAGCCCTTTCCCCTTCGTCTTTATCTGTCACCACCGTTCTTGACGGTTCATCCGGGAACGCCAATACCACATAACCTCGCACCCCGGACAAAGTCCAGTTTTTTTACCCCCCTTTCTATTGAAGCCCTGCTTCAGGAATTCTTCTTCGAACTCGTTAGGGTGCATGACAACGAGGGCGTCTTCCCCATCACCCCCTTTGGCCGTCCGACATAGTTACCCTTTTCCTGTGATTCCTCCTCCCCCTTCTAGCGCAGGTGGTATGTCTGGGAATGTCTTCCAGTTGAATCCAGGCCCAGCCTCAGTCCCATCGGAAATTATCCCTCTAAACAGCGAATAACGCTCAGTGGGCCTGTCGTACTCGGGGTCTCCCATCTTTTCGGATCCCCCTCCTGCACGTCGCTCTTGTCACGTCTTCCCCCGACCCTCCAAAGTTTCCAAATAGGGACCCCTGAATCTTGTTCTCACTGCACTTCCCCTCCTTGACCCCACTTTCGAAGAGCTACCGTGAGACCCTCATCGTCCGAGCGATAAACCAATCACTGACAGTTCTTTCCGTCTCCGGTGTTTTTCTGTAGGATACGTTTGTCCTGCTCTTTTCATTTTAGGATCTTGTTTTCCTCTGGTTAAGGTCTGGTGCATCGCGTCCGCGCGCTTCCGTTCTGTCCTCGACCTTTTTGGTCTACCTTCGTGAAAGAAACCCGGGTCACGCGGCGCGGCCTCTCTCCACTGGTTCCCCCTCTTGTATCTTTCCCTTAGAGCGGCCCGCTTGTTTTTCCGTGCAATGCCTCTAGTCACTGTGCCATTTTTTGTGCTATCCCTCCCCTCTACTATCCTCTTAAGGAAGTTCAAGTTGTGCCGGGTTGCTTTCTTACTGGTTCCATGTCGAGACGCGCCCTCAGTGCATGCTCCATTCTTACCAAGTGCCTGTTCCTTAAACCACCGACAACTTTTTTTTTTTTTTCCATTCTTTCCGCTTCGTCCTTCACCGGTACAGTTTTGAAGATCTATTCCTCCGTCTTTTGACCAGGTAATGTTACCCGTTTCGTCCCTTTACCCTTCCAAAACCCCACCTGTTACCTCCTCCTCCTTGGCTATTTTTTTTTCCCCTCTTCATATCTTCTTGACAGTTTCCACGTTCATCGGTTTTTTCCCCCCCTCCTCCTCAGCCTCTCATCTTTTTTGGATTCGTCTCCTTTTTTCGCCTCCGATCTGTAGGAGAGTTTTTCTTCCTTTTTGGTCCAGAGACCCCGGTCTTTTTTCTTACCTTATACTCTTCATGGTGCTGATTGCTGTACTTTTTCTGTAAGTTCCCCAAGGACGCGATCGATTCGTCGAGGGTTTCTTTCTGTCTTTTTCCTTTTTTGAATTCATTAATGCGGAAGCAAACCACGCCTTTGTTGTTTATATCGTAGCAAGGGGCGCGATGCATTCTGCCTTCGGCCGCGGCCTTTGGTTTTGTCCTCTTGGTGTTGCCTTTCTATACCTGTCCCCATTTTTATGCTTACACAGCTTCCCCTTTCCGTCGGTCTTGTCCCTTGGCACAACCTTCTTTTTCGAGGATCCTGCTGTCAGCTCTGATTCCCTGATGGCGTCCATTTTTTCCTTGAGGAGATCTCGTTGCGCCCCGGCAGTCGACCTCGTTTTTTGCCCTGCAGCCTTGTTCTCCCAACTTTTTCTTTCCCCCCTTCCTTTCTGAGAATGCACTCCTTCTCCCTTTCTTTGTTTCTCGCGCAGTTTTTAGTGTTCCCCCTCCGTGGATCCTAACACAAAAAAATCTGCTCCCGGGTGCCACTTTTCGCCACCTTCTGCTCCCTTCTTTTCCGTTCCATCTTCGACTCTTACTCCTTTTTTCCAGGAACGGCCAGCGTTACCTCCATTTGCCGGTGAACATCGAGCCGTTCCCCTTCACCTGACTTTTTGCTTCAGTGGTATAACTGTCGCCCAGAGATGGCACGGTCCCACCCCAAAAGAGGTGACCCGGGCCTTTGGAGTCCCTTTCCCAATGTTGAATTACTTTTTTCCCCAAACTCCCTGCTTAGGTGAGAAATCTTTTTCCTACCTTTGTTTGTCTTTGATCGATAGGGCACTTCCACTCCCGCGTTCCGGGCTTTTTTACGAGGTTCCCCAAATTTTTTCTACCCCAATAACGATTTATCATTTTTTTCCAGGTTTTTTGCCCCCCAATGTAACTTTTTAAAATACCCTTGACTCGGATGACTTTTTGAGAACTTTCCATCCGATGCTCGACATGTCAATCTTCTTTCCCCTGTCCCCCTCTCTGGTCGTAACTGTCCCTTCATTCCACGCCATTCTACCCCTTTCGAATGTTGGGCCCCTCACTGGGCTTCTGATCCGGTCTGTACCAGACCCAATTCCGCCTCTTCCACTCAAGAACGGTCTGTCCCCCCCCCCCGCTTTCCATCAGACTCCACACACCCCGCCCCCTTTGCCCCGTCGACGCCCCCCCCCCCCCCGCCCCCCCACCCCCCACCTTTACCCCCCCGCGCTTCCGACCCCACCCCCCCACGCCTCCGCCCCCCCCCCCCCCACACTTCCACCCCACCACCCCCCCCCCCCACCGCCCCCCGCCTCGGCCCCCATTTCCTCCCCCCCACACGCCCCCCCCCCCCCTCCCCCCCCCCCTCCCCCCCCCCCCCCCCCCCTTCCCCCCCCCCCCCCCCCTCTCCCTGCCCAGCCCCCTCCCCCCCCCCCGCCCCCACCCCTATCCCCGCCACCACCATCCTCTTCCACCCCCCCCCCACCTTTCCCCCCTTCCGTCACGCACAACTCCCGCGGCCCGCCGAGCCTTCCCACAATTAATGAAATCTACAATCAATTCTGTCCCTGAAATGAAAAAAGGACTCCCTATTTTCTTCTCTAACCTCTGGCTTACTAAGCGCCAACCGCTTTTCTGTGCCTCTTTTCCACTCCATCGCCCCCCGACAGCCGAAGAAGTGTAAGCCTATGCCTTGCCCTTCCCCCCCCCTGTCCGCACCCCCCCCTTTAAGAAAGTTTCGAGACCGGCATTTCATTCCGGCCACACTCGACCTGGATCCTCAGCCCACTCTCGCTCGTCCTGTTTCCCCATGACATATTGTCTCCAGTCGTCAGTTGCGAGCCCTTAACTATCTCCCCCCCCCTTACCTACCCAGCCTTCGTCCGCGCCCCAATCGTAGAAGAATAGCCTTACTTTTCTCCGCGCGCCCTCCCCACTTCCATGATCACCCTTCTGGTCCTCCTTCTCAGAGGCTTTTGCTGACAACCTGTCCGTTTCCGTCCTTTCTTTCTCAGACAGGTCCGAGAGTTCATGGATTTTCCCTTACGTCCCCTCTCCTCGTCCCCAAATCCCCCTGGTCTCTACTTTCAAGTACCGACCTCTCTTCCCACCTCGGACGCCCTTAAGGATAAGGCTCTATTAAGAACACCGTCTGACTCCCAGATGAATTCCTCTGATGGTCCCCCGCATCCCTCCAATTCTCTTTTCCGGCAAAATTTTACCACCGACGATCGTGAACGTCTGTACCTACGCGAAAAAAATGGCAAGTTCCTTTTTTAGCTCTTGCCCTCGAGACGTCGCAACCTAAAGATGTTCCCCGAGTTCACGGGGCCGCTCCCCTCCTGCCCGTCACGTTTCTTTTCCTCTGGCCGGCTATCAGGGTCTCATTGACTAGCCCCCCCTCGCTTCCCCCCTTTTCCGTCACAGACACTTCACCAATCCTGTAAACGAAAAAAATCCTTGCCGGAATTACTCTTTTTCCCTCCTTCCCCCCTTCCAGCTCCTCTTGTTTTCACAAACTTCTCGGTTTTACGTTGTCTTATTTTTCTTTCTTTTATGACGAGAGGGGACCTCCCGTTCGCGCCGTCGAAGTTTTTCCCCCTTCGTCCCTCTCCTCAAGAATTTCCATGTGGTGCTTTGCCGTTTTTACCCCAATGTCAACCGCTAGACAGGGCATGGCCCTTGCTCCCTTCCCTTCTCTTTCCCGTTTATGCCGACCTTGTGCCTTCGTGACTTCATCGACGCCGCTAGCCCGCACCTCCCCCACCTCTCTCGCGCTTAGATAGCCGTTTTCTCCAAGACAGCAGGGCCAGACCCGGCTCTTTGAATACATCCCGTTGCGGATTCCCCCCCCTTCCCCATAGCGCGATATTTCAGCAGTGTCTTTTATGTCCCGTTCTGGTGGCTCGTTTCTTTTGGATTTCTTACCTTATTGACATCGTAGCGAGGTTTTGGCTCTATTCTGTCAGCCGCTCACTGTTGTTTTTCGAATATACGCTTTCCGTACGATCCACCAGTTATGAACCCAGGCATTGCGGAGGGTCCTTCGCATGTTTCCTGCTTCCAGCAGGCCAGCGGACACCCCGCCCCAGCCATGCTGCCTGATTGTCTTCCTATCCCTGACGTCCAGACACGACAGTACGGCGACGCTTTTTACTAACAATCTCTTCTTCCCTCCCCCCGACCTGTTCGCGGCCATCAAGGTAGTCCCGTGCCCCCTTCCCCCCCCATTGCGCCTCGCACCAGATGATGCTTTAGGGTTTCGCACTGACCCCCCGTGTTTGACGATATTTCGTTCTACCTTCGCTCAGGGCAGGCCTGTTAATTTGAAAGTTTTCCAACCCCAGTTGTCACAGAAGCTGAAAACCTGACCCGCTGGGTAATGGGGTCTCCCTGGACTTTCTTTTTTTTTTTGACCCCGTTACGTCAGAACTGTGCTGCGTTACCCCGACCCATACTTCGGTCACTCCTTATATGATTCAT
>Ga0179593_1576785_pt1 | contig 29412 bp, 56 predicted proteins | sample CZODoug2_1_08_16_FD_185931 | JGI IMG/M metagenome (GOLD analysis project Ga0179593, IMG submission 185931) | Vadose zone soil fungal communities from Angelo Coast Range Reserve, California, USA - CZODoug2_1_08_16fungal (PacBio error correction) | ecosystem: Environmental > Terrestrial > Soil >... | reverse complement strand
AACCGAAAAACCCCCCTGCTGCCTCTTCCATAGGTTTTTCCCTGTTCCTTTGACTCCACACCTGCGGTTGCAACTCCCCACTGACAAGGCGTGTTTTTGCGGTTGATTTCCTAATCCAACTTCCGGTAAACCCCTTTTACCGTTTATGTCCCAAAACGCGAGTTTTCTGTTCTTTTTTCTCTTTTGAAGTCATGTCGTTTTTCCCAACCCCTGACCTTCTACCCCCTTTCCAGGCTCCCTCCGGTTTCCCAACGTCCTCGCCCCTTCTGGTGGTATTTTTTTGAAACTCTCCCTGGTCCGCACCCCCTCTTTTTCCTCACGTACCTCATTTTTCTTCCACTACGGTGTTTTTTTTTTTTTTTTAAGACCCAAACCCAATTCAAGTTTCTTTCTTTTCCCCTCCCCCCCTCCTTCCTTTCCTCCTTTCCTTTTTGTCTTCTCACCGCTGATTTAAGAACTTTTGGGGCTTTTTTTTCGTTATTCAGTTGATTACGTTTGAATCCCCACCCTCTTGCACCCCTTTCTCCCCCTTCGCAGTGCAGATTGTCCCTCCCACCAAGTAGATCCCCCCATAGTTGTTCTTTTCTGAGCTGGAACCCCTTTTTTCCGAGTAGCCTTAGGACTTTCCCTCTGATTTGGGAAAGGGCTCTGGCCCCCTCCCCCGAGCGCTGGTCTTTTTTTCGAGCAATTTTGTATCCCCCACTTGGGTGTACCTTTACTTCGATTATGTGCCCCCAAGTCCCCCTCTCTCCCCCCCTCTTTTTTTTCCTTCTCGATCCAACTAGTTATTGTGCACTTTTTTTTTTCGTGCTGTCTCCACCCCAATGTCTTCCTTCCCCCTTCATTTTCCCCCTTTTCTCCCCCCCCTTTCCAGTCGGCTTTTCTCCCCCGAACTCCAAACGTGCTACGCTGTAAACCTTTTTTTCGTTGGTCCCTTATTCCCCCTCCGATGCACTTTCGTGCTAATCCCTTCCGGGCTTTGTCGTTCCTCTCTCCCCCCCCACCCTTCCCCCAATTTCCCCTTGTGTTTTCGGTAACTCCCCCCGATTCTCTCCCATTCGTTGACGATAACGATTACGTTTTTCCGTTTTTTCCCTTGAAACGTTGATCCTCCCTCTTTTTCTGCTTCTCCCCGACCACCTCTTCAAAGTCTCACCGAGCTGTTGTTTCCCTTTCTGTGAGTCCATGAGATTACACGGTCCCCATTGTGTTTGTTGCAGTGTTAACCTCTTTTCCTCGTCCTTTTTTTCTGGTCCCTCCCCTTATTTTTTTTGACCTTTTTTTCCCCCACACCCCCCCTTTACGGACCAAATTGGCGGCTCGGGCTGCAAACTTTTCTCCCCCCCACGTTCCCCTTTCTAACTTCTCCCACGCCTCTGGACCCTTTTCGTTTTTGACCTCCCCCCGGTCTTTCCTTTTGTCCATTTGTCTCACCCCCCTAGTTCCATTCCCCTTTGTTCCTTTTTCTTCCTTGAACCCCCCTTGGTCCGACCCACTCTCCGGATTCGGCCGTGCGTGTTTTGGGCCTTTCTCATTCATTGAGGTTTTTTCCCCCTTCGTTCTTCCCCCCTTCTCCCGGACGTAACCCCCCTCTGAACAACTACGGTAGCGGTGGTTGGTCACCCTGCCTCCCTCCGGACAAATGTTTTTACGCTCTATTTTCTCAAACGCCCTGCATTTTTTTCTGTCCCATTAAGAAACAGGTGAGATCACTCCCCTCTACCTTTTCCCCTTTTCCCTTTTCGTTTTTCAATTTGTGCGTCCGTGTATTTACCTTTTTTCCCCCCCTTTCCCCCCCCCCTTTTTGTTCTCTTTGCACCCCTTTCGTCTCTGCTCCCCCCCCTTGGACTCTACTTTTCAGTGCTGTCCATATCGGAAGCACATCCTCCCCTCCCTACCCTTTCCCCTTTTTTTTGGTGACCTTCCCTTTTGGCACTTTTAGTACTTCCCCAAGTTTAGCTCATTATGTGATATTTCCCCTCCGTAGGCTTCTTCCTCCCTTGGTCTTTTTCCTAATGTCTTAGCTTATTATTGCTTAGGATTTCCCTTTCTGTTCTTGCCGGTATTTTCGTACATTTCTCATTATTCTTCCCCCCCTCTAACCAGTCACCTTTCTTTTTCCTTTTAGAGGTTTTTTTTGACTTTCTTTTTTCAAGAGATTTCTTTTTCTCTAGTCTTGCTTTTGGTCCCTCCTGGTCTCTTTATCGCCCCCCTTTTTCTCTTCTTTTTGAGCCTTTCCGCGACCCCCCTGGCTTGAATGCCCCGCCTCCTCTCTCTCCAATTTTCCCCCTCCGGTGTCTTTTGCCAATTCCCTTCCATTTTCCCCTTTCCCGTTCCCCCCCACCCGGATTTTTCCCGGGATCCGTCAAGTGGGACCTGTCCATTCCCGAATATCCCCCCGCCTTCTCCCCTCCTTGAGAACCTGAATTCCCCCTTTCTAAATTCCGGGTTTCAACACTGAACCTTCGCGACCCCCTAGCCCTCCATCCCACAATCCGTTTCAAGTTTTTTTGACCTTCTCCTCTAGCATTTATTTTTCCATCCTGCGTCCAAGGCGGGTAGTCGCGGTGCATCCGTGGTGCAGTTTTCCAATTCGCCCCTACCTTTTCCCTGTCTTTTCAGACTTTTTTTCTTCCTTTTTCTCCTTCCTTCATGTGTCCCCGGGCCCCCGTAAACCTGCCCTTTCCCCCCCGTGAGCCCCTTTTCCCCCCGGCATGTTAATCGCTATTTTTTCCGGGCCCAAGGGACGATTTCCAACCCCTTGCAATTTCATTTCCCTTTGTCTCCTTCCAGCGCTAAGGGTCCCCAAAAGTTCCTTTCTTTGTCCTTTTTCCAGTTGCAAGCCGATACCGTTTCCTTTTTGCTTACTTTTCCTGATAGCTCCTATCGGCTTAGTTTCTTTGGTCTTCATAATCTCCCCAAGAAAAATCCGCGACTTCCTTAGCCTCCCATTTTTTCGTCCGTCCCCCCCCCCTGCCTTTTTTTTTGCCCCTGATCACCCCCGAGTTTTATTGATCCAACGCTTCCGAGCTTTCTCCTCAAAAACTTTGACACCTTTTCCGGTTTACTCCCTCCTTTTTGTCTCACCCTTTCCTTTTTTTCTGCACAGCTTTCCCCTGACTTTCTGAGGGTTGTACGTTCCTTCTTGCTTTTTCTTTTCTATTCTCCCCCCCCCCTCGTCCCCTTCAACACCACACCCGGCTGTGGTACCCTTCTCCCTTTTTCGCTCCCCCCCCCCCCCTCCACCACCTTTCCTCCTTCTTTTTTTCTGGATTTACCTGATAGGAGTCTTACACTTTTTGTTCTGACTCACCTCCCTTTTTTTTTTCTTTAACCCCCTTTTCCAAACCTTTCAACTCTTTTTTTTTTGTTTTTTTCCCTGGGTTTTGACACCCCATTTAGGCTTCTTCCCGACCATCCGGTTAAAACCAACCCGCCCCTTTTCCTGGCCCTCATCCCCCCCTTCCAGTTCTTTTTTCCCTTCGTTTTCCTACTTTTTCTCCACATGAGCCCAGCGGTTTGCTACCTGCCCGTCCTTAACTAAACTTTCCTTCCTCCTACGTCTTGCAGCTTTTTTGATTTCCCACATCTTCTTAGGTTCCGGCGCAAACTTTTTCTCGTTATACCACCGCATCCTTTCCTTTTTTTTTTGTGTCCCACCCCTTTTCTCTTAACCGATGACCCTTGTGATGTCAACCCCTTTGGACCCCCTTCAGGGCGTGAGTACTTCTCGCTGCCGTGTGTCTCCAAATCTATCTATATCCGCATACGTTTCCTTGCCTCTTCACAGTCACCTCTGTTCCTCGTCTCCTCCGGCCGCACACCCTGCGCCTCCTTTTTAATTCCGGGTTCTTTTGGAACCTTGCGTGCCTTTCCCCCCCCCCTTTTCCCCCCACCACCTTCAGTAGGGTATTCTGCCATTCCGCCCCCCCATTTCTCTCCCTTCCCCCTTTTTTTTTTTGAGTTCTCCCCCGATCCTCCGAAGGTGGTCCTCTCAAATGGGCCCACTGCGAGTTTTTTTTGAACCTCCCCCCCCACTCTCTTTCCTCTTGCACCCCCAAGGGCCGACTTTCCCCCCAGAAACCAGATTTACCCATTTAGGGCTTTTGTGAGCGTGGCTTCCCTTCTCGTTCGAGGTTTCTTCCTATGGATCGGTCCTTTTATCAGCGGCTTGACGTTTCCCTTTTTCTTTCTTTTCACACCCGCCCCATGTCTTCCCAATTTTTTTTAAACACCCTTGTTGCCCCCCCCGCGTAACAAACCCTTCCTCCTTGTAATTCCAACCTTTTTGCGCCTGGCCGTCCTACTCCTTTCCAGGGTTTTTGCCTGTTCTCACCCCATGTGGTCCCTTTTCCCTTCTTCGCCTTTTCCCCTTTCTCTATTTTTTTTCCCCACGGTTTTTTTAGCACCCTGCTGGTTCCGCTCATATTCATGTTTTTCTGGTCCCCCCTTTTTTCTCCCCCCCCTCCTTTTTCATCCCCCCTTTTCCCCCTTGATTTTTTCCTGTTAGATACTCCCTTGTCGCGTTTTTCCTGTGAATCTGTTCGCCCCCCTCCCCCTTCCCTCTTAAAAACTCTTCCCCCTTTGAACATCAGCTTTCCCCTAAAAATTTTCCTGCAGACATTCTTTCCCTTTTTTTTGAACGTCCCGTCCTCCCTAAGCTTCTTTCTCCCCCCCCCCATCCCTGATTAATTTATGACAACTTGGGGTCCGGGGGGTTCAACAACGAGGCCCCCCTACTTTCGGTCCGATTTCTTCTGCCCCCGCACCTACCTCGTTCTGGCCTTTTCCCCCATTTTTTCCTGTTTTCCCTTTTCTTTCTTTCTTTTCTTGCAGTTCCCCCAGTCCTATCGACGCGCTTCCCACCCCCCCTGTAATTTTAACTGGCGTTTAAGTCGGCTCTCCAAGTTTAACAAACCCCCCCCTTGAAAACTTCCCGCTTTGGGCCGTTAATCAATTGCCCTGTTTTCAAGCCTTTTCACCCCTCCCCCCTCCGTCCTCCTGGTCTTTGTTTTTGGGTTCCCCCCACTTTACATGCTGGGTATTGCTTGGTCCCCTTTTTCCGGAGTTTTTTTTCTTGTTTGGCGAATTTCTTCTAGGTTTATATCCCATGCCATTCCAAAATTCGGGCTATCCCCCCCCTGCGTCTCTACCCTCCCCCGGCCTTTTTTCCCACTTCTTTCCGCTTTTTTCCCCCCATTGCCGAAGGACGCCGGGTGCGGTTTCTTGTTTTCATTGTAATCAAACCTTCCTCGTCTCCCCCTTTACCCCCCTTAGATTTTCCTTTTGACCACGGGTCCCCTGGGTTCTGGACGGCTTTCTCTCCTTCTGTTGGTCTCCTTTTGCTCCCCCTTTTCTTCCTTTCATTTCCTGGTTTTCCCACCCTTTTGTTAGAACTCTTTCAACCCTGGGAACTTCTTTTGGGTACCCCATCCCTTGCCTCCCCCTTCCCTCCCCCTTTTTTAAACCCTTTTTCCTTCCCGATGACTTCTTTCACCTCCCCTACTACGCCTAAAACTTGCAAAGTTCCTCGCCCATGTTCTCCTGAATAGGCCCTTTTCCTCATGGTCCTGTGATCAGTTCTGATCGGTCCACTTCCAGGATTTCCTTTTAGATGTGGTTTTTTCAAGGAGCTTTTTGGTTTCATCTTACTCCCTTCATTTTTATTTTCCCCCCCCAGGTTTACCCTACCCCGCCGGAGCAAATACTGTTTTCGTTCCAAACTCCTTTGGCAACCTATCCTTTTGCTGTCCTATGTTAGGGGGACCTCGCGCGCGTCTCCTTATATTCTTTCTCCTCCTGGGTTTTGTGTTGTCTCCGTTTCCTCTGTTCTGCCCCCCCCCTTCCTTGACATTCCTTTCCACTGATCTTCTTCACCCCCTTTTTTGTTTAGCTGCCGCGATAAAATTAGGTCGCCGCGGAGTGGCACCTTCCGGTTGGCCCCCCTCCTTTGGAGCGATTCCCTGGAACTCTTTTATACCTATCCCCCTCGTCTCCCCCGAATAAGTGACCCATATTTCCTGGTCCCCCTCCCCCCTTCTGACCCCCTTCCCCCCTTTGTCTTCTCCAATCCTTCCTTGACGTTGGTACTTCCGTGATATTTAGTCCCAAACCTTAGTTGAGCTTTTTCGTCAAGTCCCTTTCCTTTCCCCCGGTATTCCCTACCAGCCCTTCTCTTTTCCCCTTTCTTTCTCTCTTTACGGAAGCTTGGTTTGGCTTTTCTTGCACCAAATTCCTCTTTTACCCCTTAAACTCCCTCCTTTTTCCTCACTTGTTCCCCACGGCTTTGCGTCCCCCTCTCCCGGAACCCTGCTGAGGCTTATCTTCTAATTTTGAATCCCCCTTTCCGGCCCTTTCCTCGTTCTCTCTTTTCCCCCCCAGTTCTGCATCCCCTTCGGAGTTTATTGGTATTTTGTGTTCCTGGTCGGACCTTTCCCTCCCTTACCGCTTTTCCCTTTGCGTTTTCTTATTTTTGGTGGTCCCCTTCGGAAACCCTCCCCCCTTACTAATTCGGTCCAAATGGGTTGAGAGCCTCACATCCCCCTCCCCTCCTTCCTGGTTCCTTGTTAATGTCCCTCACACCCCTCCCCTATCCCCAATAAGGTCGTCACCGGAATGGTCTCAGGGCTTTTTTGCCTAATTCAGTTTTTATCCAAAATTCCCCCTTTTCCTCCGTTCTTTTTTCTCCTGTCCCAACTCCCTTTCTTCTTTCTGCCCTTTTCCTAGCCCGTCCGTTTGTGTTGTAAGTTCCGTCCCTTGTTTTTTGTCCTTTTTTCTCTTCTTCCCTTCTTCTCCCCTTTTCCCCTCCCACCCAGCCTTCCACTCACCTTCCAACCCCCTTAAGGTTATTTCTCAATTGGGGCGCAGGTCCGGCCTCTGGTTCCCTCGTCCTCGCCCTTCGTCAGTACCTCCCTTGTCCCACCCCCTTTTTGTATGAGTATAATCTCATCCTCAGTTTACTTTCCGAAAAAGGTAAAAGATTCTGCGTCCTCGCGTCCCTTTTGAACTTTCTTTCCTCCCAGGTATTTTTTCGGCGTGCCCTCTTCCCCCCTCCCATCCCGTTCGCCTAACCCAAGCATCCCAGTTTTGATTTCACACCCCTCCGGTCGGCGTTCTTAATTTCCTTTTCCCTTTCCCAACCCTGATATCTCGCGGCGCATGCGTTTTGTTGCTCTCGCAGGACCCGAACCCCCCCATACTGCCCCCCTTTTCTCTCTCCTTCAGGCCGAAACACCGCCCAGTGAGGTCCCTCGCGCCCACTTTTTCCTTTCTTACCCCTCCAGTTTCCTATTTCCTTTTTCCCATCCGTCCCCTTTTGATTTTCCGGGTTTTCGCCCCCTTCCGCTTTTGACTTTCAGCGGTCAGTCTCGCTTGCTTATTTTCTTCCATCTCTTGTTCATTTTTTAAGTTTCTCGTTTTCCTCTTCCCCCCTTCGCCGGAGATATCGTCGGTTTCTGTCCCCTCCGCAACCTGCTCTTTTTTTCCGGTTCCCCCTCTTTTTCCCAATTTTCTCAACTTCCCACCCCCTGACCACCCCTGTTAGTCTCGCATCTTGCCGTCTAATCTCCTTTTTCCCCTTATCTCCGTGTGGTTGGTTTTTAGTACCTTTCGTCTTAAGACTCTTTTTTTTCTTCAACCCCTTTGTGTTCTGGAGGACTTTGACCCCACCGCCCCTTTGATCTTTGCCCCCCCAAAATATCCGGTTTGATTTGCTCTATCCCCCCCCAGACGTATCTTCCCTTGCTCAACTTGCTTTAGCGTTCAGGCCGTTACCTTTCTATTTCGTTGTTCTTCCTCCAGGTGGTGGACCTCCCTCTCTTCCTGCGTGTCCATTTTCTTATTCCTCCAAACCCCTCCACCCAACATCCAACTTTTCGATTTTGTCCCACCAGTCCACGTTCCCCGCCTTTTTTTTTCCTTTGAGTACTTGTTTTTACCATTGCTTCCCTCTACTGTGGGTGGTTTTTCTGCCCCAAAATGGTCTTTTCCTTATCCCCTCCCTGATTCCAGTAGCTCCTATTTCCCTCCCCCCGGTTTATAGTCCAAACTCCCCGTTTTTTTTGCCCTTTTTTCTGAAGGGTTCCCATCACTTTCCCTGGGTCCCCCCTATGTGCTGTTGCTGTCTTTTTTTCCCTGTTCTTTTTCCGTTTTTCCTTTTCCTTTTCCCCCCCCCCTAACCCTTCCAAAATCCCCTTTTTGAACATTGTCAACGTCCATCGCCTCAAAATCTTTTTCCGAACCCTTTTTCCTACCCCGTTCTGTTCTTCCTTTCCCCCCTCTTTCTTTTTGTCTATTTGAACCCTGCCCAAAAAATCGGGTTTTTGTTCTTTTTTTTTTCTTTCTCGTTTTCCCCCATCCTTTGCGTTCCCACCGCCTTGGTTTTTTTTTTCCCCTGGTTCTGAGTCATGGTTGGTGGTATTTGCCGGTTTTTGCCTCAATTTCTTGACCTCCCCCCTCCCCCCAACCCCCTGAACTTCTTCACCCTTCCCTTTTGCTTCCCCATTACATTGGCTCCCCCTTTGCTCCACTTAGTTTACTCCTTTCCTCGAGCGAGGATTCTTACGTCGAATATATTTTGTCCTTTATTTTCCCTCAATCCTTCCCGTCCTTCGTTGGTCCCCTTGGAAAACCCCCTCTTTTATTTTTTTTTTTTTTTTTTTGTTTTTGGGTATTTGTATTCCATTGACCATTTCTTTAGCTTTATTTTTCTTTGTGGACGCTCCTCAATTAGGTTGGTTGCTTCCCTTGCCCAATTTCTATTCCCCCGGTCCTCCGTCCCCCCCCCCCTTTTCCCACCCAAATAAGTTCCTTTAGGTTTCTTGCCCCCCCCTTCCCTCTCCTCCTCCCACTTCTCGTGCAGGACGTTTTCTCCCCCCCCGAATCCCAAATAATCTATTTTCTGATGCCCCCTTCCTGCCTAAAGTGATGTTTCCCCCGCCCCTCTTATTCCCCTTTACTTTTTCCTTGGTTTTGCTTCGTTTTTCGGGGTTGCATTTGTTTTCACGGGGCTTGTTTAATTCAACTTGTTTCCCCTCCTTTTTTTTCCCCGCCCCGCCACTCTGTGTGTGAACAAGCGATGTTTGTGTCTTTTTTTTCTTTTCCCTTATCGGGCCACCCACTTTCCCTCCTTTACCCTACTCATCTCCCACTCTTTTTGCAATTATAGGTTGGCTGCTCAATATCACGAATTTGTAGTCCCTTCCCCTGCGTCCCCCCCCAAAACCTCCTTTCTTTTTGTTTCCTTCCCCTCATTCTTCCCAGCTGTTCTTTGTTTTTCCCTTACGAATTCAATTGGATTTCACCTTTTCTCTTTTTCAATGTTCCCTTTTGTGTTCTATCCTACTTTCAGTCCCACTAGTTCATCCCCCCCCTGAAAGGTTTTCCTTTTGCTTCCCCCCTTTATTCGGTACCCCCCAACTTTTTTTGATTTCGCGGCTAGAGGTTTAATTTGTTTCGGGCCCTTTCCTTTTCTCCCTGGACCTTTTCTTTCCTACTTGTTTTTTTTTTCGATCATGTAAAACACTTCCATGCCATGCCATTCGATCGCTGCTTTCCGGAGACCCAACTCTCCTTTTCCCCCCCCGTTTCTTTTTCTCCAAGTTCCTTTTTCTCCTCTTAACCCCAGTGTTTCCTGCACAATTTGACGTTTGTGTCCCAACGGGAACACCCTTTCAGCCCTTCGTAATATTTACGGCACTCCCCCTCTCCCCCCTTCCCCACCATCAAGTATTCCCAATTCCCCTCCTTTGGTTCCCCATCCCCCCCTTTTGGCTGAATGGGACCTACGCCTATGCGCCTTTCCCCGCATCCACGCTCCTTCTCCTTTCTTCCCTTTTGTTTTTCCCCGTGAATCTTAATTTTTTTTTCTTTCTTTCAAAAGGGACGGTTCGGTAGCCTTCCTACAGCCTTCCCGTCCCCAATTTTTCCTTTTTTTTTGCGTTCCTTCTTCTGTTGTTTTCCAGCCCGCCTTCAACAGCCCCTGGCCTTCACCCCTTGAGCGTTTCCACAGGCCCCCCTTTCCCCTTTTTCAATGTCCTTCTTGTCTTCCCCCATATTGTTGGCCTTTGCGTCCCTTCGATATTATTCAAATACTCTTATGAGACCCTTCTTTTCCTTTTTTTTTTTTCTTTTTTGACCAGTTTTCCCCTTTCCTTTTCCCCCTTTTTTCTATATTTCCGTCTCCTTTTTCGTTTTTTTCTTTTGGTTGCCAATTGAGGTTAGACCAACTCCCCCCCCCGTTTTTTTTTCCCCCTTTCCCCCAACTTTTTTTTGGCTCACCCCCTCGTACCCCAGTTTTTTGATTTGCCCCAATTTGGTCGCTCCCCACCGCAACTGTGTTTTTATTCCTATCCTCGATTTTCCCCCTTGTCCCTTCCCTTAACCCCCCAACTCTTCTTTTGACTACCGTCCTCAGAACCGATGATTTCTTTGCGCCTTAGGTTTTCTTTTACGGCTTTCCCATTGCCCCTTTTCCGCTTTTCGGTTGTTTGTCGTTTTCGGCGTTCTTATAGGAATGATCCGCCCCAACTTGTCTGCCCCCCCCCTTTACCCCGCTCACCATGTTCACTTTCCCCCCCCCACCCCCACCCCCCATTGGTTTCCGGGTTTGCGCTCCCCCGCCCGAACCTATATTTTTTTTTACCTCTCCCCTTCTTTTCGCCTTTTTAATTCCTCTTTCCTTCCCCCACCTCTTTATACCCTTCCTAATCACTTCCCTTTGTACACGGTCGTCCCAACGTACCTAAATTAGTTCTTCTTTTCTCGTTCTTATTCTTGTTGCCCCCGTTTCTTTTTCGATTTGCCTCCCGGAAAACCCCCGGTTATTTAGCTCTTCCAAAAAGCAACATCAGGATTTTTCCCAACCTTCGGCTTTTATTATTCCAGCCCCTCCCTCCTCTATGATCCTGTTTTTTTTATGCGGCCTTCCTTCTACCCCCTTTACTTTTTTCTTGTCTGTACTGCTCCTCCCTGTTTTTTTGAGAAAAAGGCCTGCAAATCACCCGTACCTTGGTCTTTCTCCTGCCCCCCTTTTGCACCAACTTTTTTTTACTTACCCCTCTTGGTCCTCCATAAATCCCTTCCTTACCCCCATGTTCTTCGGTTTTTTTCGCTTTAGATGGCTCTTCCACCCCTTGACTTTCCCTTCTCTTTCTCTGCTTGACTCCCCCCCCCCCCCCTGAACCCTTGAGTGTCTATACAGCTGCGTCCCTTTTCCTTTGATTTTCCTCTCCCACGCCTCCTTTTTGATATTTTGGTGCCCCTCTTGATTTTTCATACCTGTGCACCCCTGAGTCTGCACAAGTGCAACACCGTTCCTCCCCCCTCGGGTTCCTCCCTTTTTTTCCCTTTCCCACCTTTTCGGCATCATCTCTATTTTTTTGTGCTCGTCCCCTGGCTGGAGATTGCCGGTGGGAATACTTTTTTTGTTCCTCCCATTTCCCCCTTCTTAGTGGGACGCCCCCCTTTCCTTTTGTCAGATCGTCCCCACGTACCCATGCCTTTTTGCTTTTTCCCGTCCCTTCCAGAAAACTCTAGTCTCTCTCTGGCTTTTTCGGTCCCCTCTTTAGCCCTTCTGAGTTTGATTTTACATAGATTGGGTCAGTTTTTTCCCCCCCTTCTTCCCCCCCCCCCGGGCCTCTTTTTTTTCAGTTTCGTCTTCCACCCCGTCCCCACATGGGTGGTCCTAACGTTTGACTTGACCCCCCCTTCCCCCCGTAATTCTCTTCAAATTTTGGCGCCGGCTCCCCCTTTTTTGCTTTTCGGCTGTTCTCCAAAAATGTTCTCATCTATTGTCTTTTTTGTCATTTTTTTTCTTACTTTCTACGGGAGAAAGGTTTCGCCACACCAGACTCGTTTTTTTCACTCATTCTAATTCTGTCTTGTTCCTTATCTCCCCTCCCTTCTGCCAGTCCTTTTCTGTGCTTTTTTGATGAGTCCTTTTCCTGTAGTTTTTTTGTTTCCGATTTCTTTGTCTCCACCTGCCTCCCAGATTCCCCTTTTTCCCAGGACCCATCCCCACAGAGCGAACACCCGTGCGGTAAATCTCCCCTTTTCCCTTTTTCCCGAACGCAACCCGGGACGGATTCTCCTCTTAGCTTTTTCATGTCTTTCCCCCCCATTCCCTTGGAAGTCCCAGGGTCCCATCTCTTTTTGGCTTTTACTTCCCAATCCCCTAGAACCCTGGTTTTTTTGTGTCCTTTTACCTGGCTTGCTCTAAGTCATGTTGTTGTTACCACATTCCTCCTTCGGCTTTCCCCATCCGTCCCCCTCCTTCAAAACCCAACCGGTGACCCCTCTTTGGGCGTCGAAAAAATTGGTGACCCTTGCTCCCACGCATCCCCCTTATCTCCTTTCAGATTCGTCCCCCCCCCCGGAAGACTTGGATTTTAAAGGTTTTTTGACTTTCAAGCCCTGTCTCAAAATCCGTTCTCCCGTGTGCCCCCCCCCCAAATTTGTTGTTCCCTCCCATTGCCAACATTCCTGTTTTCCCGGATCGTTTTTTTCTGATGTTTCCCCTTTTCCTCCCCCTGTTTAGGTTTCCACCTTTCTTATCAATTTTTCCTGTCCTTTCCACAAGCCTCCCCTTTTTTCTCCCTCCCAGTTCTCTTTCCGAACACTCTGTTTTGGCACAACTGCAGACCGTACTTTTTTTAATCCCCTCCCCGCCCTTGAAGCTCCTTTCTTTTTGTATTTCCCGTAATTTATTATTCGCCGGAAACGCGATACCGTGATGCCCTCCAAACTGGCTTTGAGATTCATCCATTTCAACTTTGTATTTGGCAATTTCTTCTGCCCGTCCTCACGTTGGAGGGTCATTGCTGTTAAAGTTCTCCAACCTCTTCCTTTGAACTCTCTTCCCCCAGGGTACCCCATTTTGGTTTCCCATTTATCCAACCCTCCCCTTCCCTTTCTTTTGTTGGACGTCTCATGTTTTGTTATAATACCAAGGAACAAGCGCAAAACTTTCCCACCTTCGTTCTCCTTCTTTTTCTTTTCCACCTTCCGTTTCCCCTCTTGGGCTTCAAGTTTTCTCTTGCATTTCCATTGTGAAACCCTTTTCTTGATTTGTCCCTTCTGATTTCTGTTCTGTTCGGTCCCCCCTCTTTTTTAATCTCTCTACTGGTCCTTCTTTTATACCCTTGGGGGGGCCAACGGCGTCATTGCGCGTCCCTTTTTATCGTCCCCCCCCCTGGTTCGTTTCCCCCCACTTTCCAGTCCCTTTTTTTTTTTTTTCGATTTGCATTTTCCCCTGGGCCTTGCCTTTTTTATCTATCTCTCTCCCCTCCTGTTGTTTTGTTCTTAAACCTCCCCCCTGTCCCCCTTTTTTGCCATTCCGTCGCGCCCTTTTCTTCAACAAGGCGGTTTGTTGTGCCCCCCCGCTTTTACCTTTGCTTGCCCCCCACAACTTTCCCCTTTTCTCATGGCCTTGGCTTCTCAATTCCCGGCCCCTTCTGCACCTGAAATCTTGCCCATTAATTGCCAACACTTAGTTCCCCCTTTCCGTTGACCCTTTCCTTCCCTTTTCCCCTGCAATCCCAATTTTCCCTTTTTGACTTTCCCTTGACAAAAGACCAGTAAATCACAATCTCTTACCTTTTCCACTTTTTTCCCTTGATTTTTTTCTTTTGACACCTTTCTTCCTTTTCCTTTTCCTTCGTTTTCAGTTCCCGGTGGGCGCGTTTTAAGATATGGCTCCCCCCCAAACTCCTTTTCCTTTCCCTTAGTTTTTTCCCCCCTCCTGGGTTCTTTCCCCTTCCCCGCTTAACCCCTCCACACCCTTATGCAGCCCCGGCCCATCATACTGCTAGAATCCCTTCCCCCCCGGACCGTTTCCCCCCACTTTTCCTTTTCCCCACGGTAACACCCCCTATAAATCACCTACCCAAGATGATTGGTCACCAGCCTTCCTGTTTGTCCTTTCTCTCCTCGCGTGTGCATTTTTCCCCCCTCCTTTTAGCTTCTGACTTTTTCGCCTGCATCTTTCTCTTTCCTTTCCCCTTACTCAAACGCGCTTCCCAGCCCCCCCCCTTAGATCCTTTCCGACCTAAGTCTTCTTTAGCACTCCTTCGGTTTGGATCTCCTGAAAGCAACCGACATGACTTTAGGATGACAGCATTAGGGTTTCTAATTCACCCGTCCCCAATTCTTCCAATTCCGCTCGCCCAACCTTTTTTACGAGTCAGTTTTTCTTCCTGCCACTTGTTGAGCCGCCGATTGCTTGAGGGTTGGCCCCCCGTAACCGCTTGATCTTCGGTTTCTTACTGTTGTGCAGCCAACTTTGACCCTCCCCCCCCACCCCGTCCAAGCTTTTTTTTGACCACCCCCCCCCCACCACTTTGGGAACTGCTATGGTACTCTTATCCACTTGGTTCCTACCAGTCCGTCCCCCCTTCCCCGATTTTTCCCCCTTATTTTTCCCTTTTTTCGGATCTCCGCCCAACCGTCAGGAGTCTAACTGTGGTACTTCCTTTGGAACTTTTTCGCAACCCCCCCAAGATTTTCCTTTCGTCCCTTTTCTCTTTGGCCTTTTCGCTTTTCGTTTACTCGCCCCCTGCAAAAAAACCCGCCATTGGCGTTCTTCCTCCCCCAAATCCCACCCCTGATATTTGTCCCCCCTCTTCATACCCGACCTGCTCTTTTTTTTTTTTTTCTTTTGGGTTTTTGACCCTCTTATTCACTGCCGTCCCCCTCCCCCCAATGCTCCCTTTCCCTTCTGACGTCTCTTTCAATACTCCGTTTGGCGAAACAGTCGAAAACATCCCCAGCCTTTCTTTTCCGGCAGCGCCCACCCGTTACTTTGTTGCGTGTTCTCCTTTGGTTGTTCCAAGTTCCTGCATTGGCAACATGCGGGTTTACTCCAGATGTCTCCTCCCCCCATTTCCCTTTCTCCTTTATCTCTTTTGAGTTTTCCTCTGAGTAAGGGTCTCCCCCGCATTGATTTCCCCCTGCTCAACCCTCTGTTCGATACTCTTTCTGGACCCCTTTTCCTTTCTTTGCTGTATTTTTGTTCTTTCTGACACAGCAGGTTTTTGGACTTCAAAGTTCTGGTTTTTGATGAACACATGGCCCCTTTTTCTGAACTTTTCATCCCCCTCCGTTTGGTTGTGTTTATATCTTTCAAGTATCGCCCTTTCCGCATAATTTTTTGTTTTTCCCCTTCCCGTTGTTCCCTTGCCTGCACAATCCTCTTTGTCCAGAACTTCCCCCGCCACCCTTCCGTTCTTCCATCGATCGAGTTTCCAGTCAAAACGAGTCGGACTTTTTCCTTTTTTTCTTTTGATCCCCGGACCTTCCCCTACCTGGCTTTCAGTTTGCAGGATAACTCCCCGGGCCCCTTTATCCTTTTTTTTTCGTCCTTTTCCCTTTCTGAGTTTTTCGACCTCCTATCCCAGGGTGCTACAAGTCTTTTGACCCCCCCTCCCCCCCCCCCCACCACGGTCTGTTTTACTTTTCCGTGATTTTGATTTTTCCCCTTTATCTTTCATTGGTATTTTAGTTTCAACTTTTTTTTCTCATTCAATTATTAACCTGGTCCCGAATTTTTTTTCTCGTCAATTTTCCTTTTGTTTTTCCTCTCCCGTCTTTTCACCCCTCTGCCTTCATATTTTCTGTTCAGGGTAGTCCTATTCTATTTTTTTGACTTTCCCCCTTCTTCTGATCCCCCCTTTTTCCTCGTATTCATTGCCGCCGTGGCCTCTTACTCTGCAAAATCGGGTCCTTTAAACAGAGTCCTTTCCCCCAACTTTCCTGGCCATCTTCAACCTCCCCTTTGCCCCGATAGGCTGGCCCCCCTTCAATTTTAGACTTTGGCTTCTCTCTTTTCCCCCCATTCGTTTCTTTCCCCCATTCAATGTTTCTTGCTGCTGGGAAGTCCCCCCCTTTCCTACACGCTTCACTTTTTTTGGGCCCCTTTTCTTTTTACACTTTTTCTGGGTTGTTTTTTGGATGTCCTTCCTATCGACGCTGGGAAGTTTGACCAAAACAATGCTACCCCCCCCCTTCCCCCCCTGGCTTGCTCCCCTTTTACCTTCGACGGCCCCATCCCTATTTCGCTACCGACCCCTTATCTTTCTCCCCCCAGATGAGTAAAGTTTCATCTTTGTTGAAATTTACTTTGAAAGTCCCTGAATCTTTCCCCCCCTTTCCGTCATTCCTTTCTCCCTTTGTGTGGTTCTTTTTACCCCCCCCTGAATCTGGGACTGGGCCTGATTTGGCTTGCACCAATTGACATTCCCCCCTGATTCGGCAGGCTTTTGCTCCTTTGAGAATTCTTCTTCCGTTCTCCCCCTTTCTCACGTAGCTCTCCTCTCCCCAGTCCTAAGGAGAAACCCATGGTTTCTCTTAAAATTTTTTTTTCTCCCCGACATCCGGCTCCCTCTGCCCCCTTTAAGTCTTCTTCCCGCTTTGTCTTTTTTTTCTTTCCTTTCCCCCTCGTCATATCTTGCCTTCGTAGTATTTGTTAAATTCTGAAATCTTGCAACGATCTAAGAATCCTTTTTTTACCTTTCCTTTTCCCCCATTTCTATCCTTCTGGGCGTGTATGGAACATACGGCCCCTTTCCCTCCGAACAACCTCCCCCTCCTCTCCATCCAAATCCCCTTGCTCGCGTTTTCCCCTTCCTTCTTCGGTCTGGCCTACGGCCCAACGTTTCCAAAGTCAATCCCTTCCCTTCTCCCATGGCCTTGTATCCGATGCCCTTCTCGCTCCCTTATTGTGATCTTTTCTTTCAAAGAGACTAGTTTTTTTTTCAGATTTTTTTCTCGCAGTGGGCCCTTTACCCCTTTTTTCTTGCCCCCCCTTATCCTTTCTAAGTCCGATGTTTGCGTGCCCTTATCTTTATTCGGACGTCTTCTTTTTTTTCCGTCATTGCTCTCTGTTCCCGCGCCTTACCCCTTTCCCCCCAAAAATACCCCCCACACTTTGGGAACCTGACGCGCTGCTCTTCTTCTCTTGCATTTTCCTGCCCTTCTATTCCTTCCTGTCTCCTACTTTTTTAGGACCTCGTGCTTTGCGAACGCAAGGCCCAATTGCCCTCCCCCTCCTCTTAGACCCCCTTTCTCGTTTTCACCCATTCTTTTGTTCAAACCTTCCTCAGTCCTTTTTTGCCAACACTTTTCCACTTTTTCACCCGGTCTTTAGGCAGGAAGTGGGACGTTTACCCCTGTTTCTGTGCGTCCCTTTTCTCCCGGCCCTCCCATTTCTCCGTGCCCCAGTTGCCTCCACTTCGACTTTTAGTGACTTTCATTTCATGAACAAACCTTCCCCATCGAGAATGACCGGTCTTTTTCATTTCCCCCAATAACTTCTCTCTTTGTCTCTTCCGTGACATTCTCTCCTCCTGTCTTATTTCTTCCAAGACTGTTGCACAAGTTCAAATGTAGTTCGTCTGATAGAACCCCAGCCCCCCCCTTGGAGTTTTTCTACGTTCGTTCTGTGGCGCCAGGTTCGAGGTGTACAGACATTACCGTCACCCCTCCGCAATCTTTAATTCCTTTCTCTTTGCCCCCCCCCTCCTTTTTGCCCGTTCCCCCCCTTGATATCCTCTCTCTTCTAATGGTGACATTTCACGTAATCTCCTTTGTCCGGATTACATTTATTTGATTCACATACTCTGATTCTCCTCCTTAGCTTGTTTTAGAGTCCCTCCTCTTACCTTTTCCTTGATTACTGTCCTGGCGATAGGTCGCGTTGATTCCCCGCCAAAACTTTTCTGAATTTTTCCCTTTTCCTAATTGGTTCTGCCTTTCCCTCGAACCGGGATTCCCCGTTGTATTTTTTTCAATTTTCCTGCCCCCAGCCACCCTTGTCTTCCCCCAGGCGTCCCCCGATCTCTTTGCCCCTCATTTCCAACCGTTGTCACTTTCCGGTCCAAAATTTCATTCTTCGTTTTTTGCTTACTGGGCCTCCTCGTCTGCAGTTTTCTGCTCCTCGCGCCCGTCGCAGACTGATTGCCAAAATGAGGCACATCATTGACCCGCAAGTCACTGTAACGCACCCAATTTTTTTTTTTTTATTCCCGCCGCCCCAGATTTGCCCCACTTCTTTTGCAATCCTCCTCCTGTAATTAACCCTTTCTTTTTCCACGGTGTACTGAGGGTTTCGCCTCCTTTCCCCGGGCTTTTTTTTTCCCCCTTTCGTCCCCCCTCTTTCCCTCTTTCCGCTTTTTTTCCTGTTTCGAAACCCCCCATTTTCGCTTTAGGTTTTTGCAGGATGCCGGCACCCCCCCCCGTTCCTTGTAGCCCCCATCCACGTTCCGCTCAGCCTAAGTGTGCCTTACCCTCGTTTTTTCACACCCCTCGTCTTTCTCGCCGCCAGCTTTTTGTTCCTCCCCCGCCTCTAACTTCTTCGGCCTGCTTTACTGTTGACCACTGTTGATCCACGGCCTTTCCCCCCCCCCCGCCCCAGCTTCTTTTCTCCGGCACCCCCCAACCTTCCCTACATTTCGGAACTTTGTTTTGAACGTTTTAAGTACACCATTGTTAGAATTTTTGCAACTTTTCCTCGAAACCTCTCCCCCCCCTGTCGGATCTTCCCCTCTTCCGATGTGCTCTTACGGCTACTTTTATTCACGGCTTTTGCTTTCTCTTCCCTTGTTGTCTTTTTTTTTTTTTCGTGATTTCTCCCAAAAACCTGTTTAATTTGTAATACGGTTCGATCCCCCTGCAGGGCCTTTTTCTTCCCCCCCCTGTCGTCCTTTCCCCACCCTTTCATTACGAAGCTTTCCTATATATCTTCCTCCTCCTTTTTTTGAGAGAGCCCCCAGTAAGCTTCCTCCCCTCCCAACTTTTGTTTTTCACCCCCCCGTACTCTGTTTCCTGTAAGGCACCCCGCCCCTTTCATTTCACCTTTTCGGACGCCTTTTTTCCCGAGTCCCTCCTGGTACCAGTTTCTCACCTCATAAGTTCGGCGTCCCGCTTTTCCCTTGAGCTCCTAGTCGTGCAATCCCTTCCTAGGATTCCTGACCTCCCCAAGTTATCAGGAGCTGTGACTTTTCCTTGTTTGATCCATCTGCTCCAACCCTCCCTTCTTCCAATCCGGCTGGAACTTTCCACTTGCTGTTCCCCCCCCCCCCCCAAACCAATCCTTGCTTTTCCCCCCTCCCTTTTTAATTCCCCTTCGTGCCTCCATAACGGGTGGATGTTTTCGGGCTTTCCCCATGTGGTTCCCCTCATCATTCCTTTTTTTTTCGTTTTTTCCCCCCCAGTCTCTTGTTCTCTTCATACCGGCCTGGGGGTAGTCCCCCACCCCCCTTTCTGCTATACGCTTTGTGCCTCCTCACCCTCCGTTTTTCGGTCTCCTTTTCTTCACTTCTGAAATTCCTTTCATTCTTTTGTCTGGATCCCTTGTCTGTAGCTCCGTTTTTTACTGCCTCCGCCCCCTTCAAAGCCCTGTTCGGGGTGAACAGGCCCGCACAAGATTGCTCACATCGACGATCCAATCTTTCCTCCCCTTTAAATTTCGACCTCGCCCCATTTTCTCGGTTGGCTTATGGTCCTCCGAACATTATTCTTTCCCCCTTTTGAAATGGGGGGTTGACTCCCCCTTTCTCCTTAGGCTTCCCAACTTGAGAATACCTTTCCGTTCTGGTGTTTTCCCAAGCGTTCCCCCCTTTTATGTTTTGGTCATTTTTTCCTTTTCTGCTCAGTCCCTACTCGTTTCCGTTAGAAGGACCCCCCCCCCCAAAGCGGGGGTCCCCCCCCACTTTCCGTTCCTTTTTCCTTTGGTCTGTCTGGTTTTCCTTGCAGAAAAAAACCCTGAATCATTGACCACCGTCTTTTCTGAGGGCGTGATCGGGATTTTTCCCCCAATTTTCCTCCCAGGACCTCTTTGTAAACCCCCCCCTTTCCTCTTCCTTTTGATTTTTTTTTGTCAACCCCTTCATTGGGGTGATGCGTCTCAGATTGACACCCTTTTTGGATTCGTTGTTTCTCTGTTTGCTTGGGCTCCCATTTTTGTTTCCTCTATCGGATTTCCTTCCTTTGTTCATCAATTCCCATTCGATCCGAACTGGCTTGAACCAGTAATCCCCCTTTCCCCCCTGAGCCTCCGGGTAGCGGCTGTCCACTTTTCCCGTCTGGACCCCGCGATTTCTTCCTTCGTCTCTCAGTTGCTTGTATTGAATTCCCCCCCTATCGAATTTTCGTGCGAATTTAACCCCCTTCTTCCTTTATGTCCCTTTTCCCTTCTGTTTCTCTTGTGCCTGCTTTCTCTAGGCTTTCCTGGGGCTGCATTTGTCCCTGCTTTTTTTTCTTTTCCCCCTCTTTCCCCCCCACGTTCCCCCTTTTTTCCGATTCTTCTCTGTGGGGTTTGGATACATCCCATACCCAGGGACCAGAGGTTCCGGGTCTTCCCCCCTTACATTTTTACTTCTTGCCCCCCCAAAACTTTCTCCCTTCCTCCCCTTTTGATGCTCTCTCATGGTCGACCCCCTTCGCCCCCCCCCCCCCTTTAGTCTTCTCTTTATCCCCCCCCAGGATCCTTCGCGATGTTCCTTGTGATTCAATTTTCCTTTTTCCCGTTACGAACATCGCCCCCTCTTTCCCCCTCTTTTTCTTTTTTATTTTTTTCTCTTAGAAGGCTCCGTTTCGGCTCCCCACTTTTTCATCCAGTATTGTCCACAACAAATTCCTTGTCTTTTCCTTAGCGACTGTTCCCCGAAACGCCCGAGTTTTCTCTAGTATTCTCTCGGGGATCTTCCCCTTCCCGTTTCGTTCATCTCCCCCTCCTCCCTGTTGAGCCCTTCCGTGGTTGGGGGTGGTGGAGCATCCTGGTCCTGGCCCCCCTTGCGCTTTTTTTTGCCCACCGCCCAATTGTACCCCTGCCGAGACTGTTCTTCCTGGCAAAGGGGAACACTCACGTGTTGGCCAGCTCCTTTCGCCCTCCCTTTTTTTTAACTGTCTTCACCCTCCTCCACATTTCTCCTTGCCCCATTAGTGAATCCCTTTTCCCTTTGGACTTTCGTCTTTTTACCCATTGACCCCTCCCCTCCTTCTAGGCCTAGTTTCCCTTGAAGCCTTTTCTTGCACGTCCTCCCTTCTTGAATGAGTCTCACCCGAATTTTTCGTGTCTTTTTTTATTTTTCTTCCAAGACGTCTGTTAAAAGGTTCCGTCCGGCTTTCTCCTCCAAGCCGATTTCCCTGGAGTTTCCTAGTTGGGATCCTTTGGCCTCGCGCGGAGGGCAAGCCGAGGTTTTCCAGTTCCCTTGTTCACCCCTTTGAGCTATGGCCCTAGGTAAAATTCTGGACCAAGACCCAGACCGTCCAAAAGTGAACCCACTGCTCTCTATCCCACGGTCCCCCAATCACGTTCTCCCCCCCCCACTCAAGACTCCCAGCTGATCTTCCACCTGGTTCTGAGTCTTTCGCGTGTAGGCGGTGTTTCTTCTTTTACCTTAGGGTCTTTTGAGATACTTTATCGTCCACCATTTGATATCACGCGCTTTTCCAAGTCCCCTTCCATTCGCCACTTGGGTGTTTCCCCCCTTGACCCACACTCATCTTCTCCCTGTCCCCTTTTTTTCCCCCCCCCCTCATCGCCCCCCAACATACCTCCTCCGAGACCGAACCATAGCCCTCCCAAACCGTTTCTTTCCGTTACTCCCCCTTCTGTTCAAATCGCTGACTTTCCTCTAGTTTCTGCGTTTTTTCTCCAATGTCAGTCCTTTGCCTTTTCTGAGTCACTCCGTTCTTTGCATTCCCCAATTCAACCCCCCCCATGCCTCAGTCCTCCCGGTTCACGCCAAACCCAAATTTGGGGATTTGCGTTTTTCCCGGATTGGTTTTCCCCCCGCCTCCCCCTTTCCTGAGTTTTTCCGCCATTCTTTGAACCACTCGTTCGGATATAACAACCTTCCCTCCAAACACGATATTCCGTGGTCGACTAATTTTGGGGTTGACCCCCCTCCTCCTTATTGCCGCGTCCCTTCCCCCTTGTTCCCCCGAACCCCCTTTGGATTTTTCGTTTCTGTTTTTTCTCACCGGGCAGGATTTTCTCCTTTCAACCGGCGTCTTTAAACCCCCCCCTTTTCTTTGACCCCATTGCTCTCCCCTCAGAACTTCGATGATATGAGGCCGCCCCCAGACAGCGGGGTTGGCTACCCCCATATTTAAACCTTTCCACAAGCCCCCCCTCCGGCGCCCCCTGAGAATGTTTTGAGAACAGGGGCCCGACAAACCATTCCACCCGTGTCCCCCCCCCTCCCGGCCGCCGGAGGTCCCTTTCATCCTCCACCCTCCCCGTCAACCTGCTTGTTGCCCCTTCCGACGTTTTCGTACCCCCCATGTTGAAATTATCCCGTGTTTCGTTTACCCCAATGGTTCGCCCCCCCACCCCCCCCCCTTTCGGATTTTTGATCCCCGTTCCCCCCAACCATTCTATGACTCTCGCTTAAGGTTGCCGCGCTGTCAATTTGTCTTTTGCCTTAACCCTTTCGCCCCCCCCCCCCCCCCCCCCCCCCCCCTCCCCCCCCCCCCCCCCCCCCCCCCCCCCCCCCCGCCCCCCCCCCCCCCCCACCCCCCCCCCCCCCCCCCCCCCCCCCCCCCCCCCCCCCCCCCCCCTCCCCCCCCCCCCCCTCCCCCCCCCCCCCCCCCCCCCCCCCCCCCCCCCCCCCCCCCCCTCCCCCCCCCCCCCCCCCCCCCCCCCCCCCCCCCCCCCCCCCCCCCCCCCCCCCCCCCCCCCCCCCCCCCCCCCCCCCCCCCCCCCCCCCCCCCCCCCCCCCCCCCCACCCCCCCCCCCCCCCCCCCCCCCCCCCCCCCCCCCTCCCCCCCCCCCCCCCCCCCCCCCCCCCCCCCCCCCCCCCCCCTCCCCCCCCCCCCCCCCCCCCCCTAGACTGTTTGACACTCCTTTTCTTTTTTTCCCCTCGTTCTTTTTGTTGTCCAAAGAGGGCGGCTTTCACCCTTTCTCCCCTTCATTTGCTCCCTTACTTCCCCCCACACTTTTCGTCCCCTTTTTGCACTTTCGTCTTTCCCCTCCTCTTCTGGAGGAGACCCTGCGAAGTTCTTCGCCTCCTTTGTTGGTCTCCAAATTCTCCGGTGAGGGACTTTTTTTAGGCAAGCCCTTCCCTTTTTTCTCCTTTTACCCCCCCTTCCACCCCTTTTTCTGTTGTTTGTCCCTTTTTTCCCACCCACCCCGCCCTTGCTCTTGTGGCTCAGGGCCGGGTCCCCTAGCTGAGCATTCCTTGATTCCCGTCAATAGATTTTTTTTCGGCGGAAGCGCTATCCAGTCGCTGAAGCCCGGTCTTTAGCCTTCCCCGAAACCTCATCCTCACTTCCCCAAATTTGTGACACCCCCTTTTTTTCACGATGCCCCCCACATTAGTGTATTTTCCACGATCCCTCTTTGACGCCCTTTCACGGGTTGGGACTTCTTGGGCTGTTCTCAAAACACTTTTTCCACCCTTCTCTTGTGGCCCCCGTTTCCTTTTAGGACGTTTCCAGGCCGTGACAGGTTCGTCAACCCCCACCCGCTGGCTTCCCTGGCTTCCTCTACTGTGGGTTTTTGTGTCCTATTTTTTCCCCTTTCTCGAAGTTTTTCATGATTTTGAGGTCCCTAAGGGGTTTTTTCCTTCGATTCTGCCGTTCTTTTCTCCCGCCTTCTTTTACTCTTAAAATTCCCCCTTGTTGGGTTCGCCAATAACCTCGACTAACTCCCTCCTTGTTTTTTTGCACGTTCCCGCCTGCAAATGTTTGACCTCAGTTTTTCTGGTGTCCTCTTCCCTTTCCCATTATGTCTAGCTTGATGGGAAGGACTGCGGCTTTTACCATTCTCCTTTTCGGCTGGAGCGCACTTGGACCCCGTACCAAGCCTCTCCCAAAATTGGTGTTTTGTTGGTAGCTTTTAACCTGCTTCAATTTTTTTTTTGCCTGACCTCTGCTTCGGAAGACCAACCAAAACCATCTGCCCTGTGCGAGGACCCACCCCCTTCTCATGTTTCGTCGCTTCTTCGGCTCCCCCCACAACTTTGAAAAATCCGTTTTCCCTCGCTTTGTTTTCTGATGAGATATCTTTTTTGTAGTTCCCCCGTGGGATTTTTGAATTTTGTTTGACTTTTAGGTGACCCATTCCATGCTTTCCCCCCCAATAAGTCCAACCCCTTATTTTTCTAGTTTTCTTAATTCCCCCTTTTTCGGGTCTGGGATTTTTTCTCCATTTCATGGTCTCCGTTGTTTTTTTTTACATCGTGTGTTTTTGTTCCCCAGTGTCTTTTTTGGGCGTGCCATTGTTTCGTTTTTTATCATTTGCCAATTCCTCCCCCTTTTTCTTTACCCTTCCCCCCCAGCCCCGAGCGGACCCACGTGGGTTCTTTTTGTCCTCCCTTTCCCCCCCAAGTTTCTTTTGCATTCTTTTCGGAGTTTCATCGGTATTGGAACCCCTTAGACAATCCCGCCCCCCCTTCTATTACCTTTTTCTTTAGACCCCGGCCCCTCCTGATTTCTTTTTTCTGTCTTGGCCTCTAGCGTCTATGTCCCGCTGGGCATTGTCCCTTTGGGCCCGGCCGTGCTTCTGGTCAACCCTTCTTTCCTGCTTTTCGATCAACTCTTATACCCTGGGAGGGTCCGAAGTGTTTTTTGAGGCTTTCCCCTCGGCCTCCCTACCTTCCCCTTCCCTAATAAAAAACCCCGGACCTCCTTTGCTGCCATTTCTAGTTGTTCTTTCATTTTTCCCCTCGCGCTCCCCCTTTTGTCCCAAGGACTACCCCAATGGCAGTTGGTCCTTTTCTTAACTTCCCTCCGCCCATCGCATTACCACTTACTGCTTCTTTTATTTTTCATTTGCCCTCGATGTTTTTTCCAGACCTATTTTCTCTTTCCGTCCACCGGTCCTATAAAGTCTTTGTCCCCCTGGACCTTTTTTTCCCCCTTGCGTGTGATACCGGCTTCCCCCGGTTAGTGGAAAGAACGCCCCCCCTTTTTGAACCTTTTTCTCTCTCTCTCACTGTATAGAATGGCCATTTTTGCAGTTTTCGTTGCGTTCTCCTACTCCCCCCCTGTTTGAGACTGCGGAGAACCCCCTCCCTCCCTCCATTCTCGTTACCGCCCCGATAGAGACAAACAGTCAACCCCTTGTTTCTTTTTTTGAATCCCCCGTCTGGCCGTCTCCCGTTTTGGCCCTTTCCCACTGTCCTTTTTTTCTTTAGTTTTTATTAAACAACCAGTCCGCCGCGTATAAGTATAAATACGGGCACCATAGCACGTTACTCCCTTTTATCCTTTCATCTCCTTTCCTCCTAAACTTTGCGCCTTTTGTCATTCCCACTGTTTTCCTTCCCCCCCTTCTCCTTTGAAAAAAGTAAGCCCCCCTAAGGAGCTCTACTTCCGTTGCGTAGTCTACGTGATTTCTCTCCTTTTGGCAACTCCTCCTGACTTTTTTCCCCCAAAGACTTTTTTTTCCTGTCGCGTGGCTTCGCTCTGTCACTGCCCTTCCCTCCAACCTCTTTAGTTGACAGATTTCCTTTCCTTTCAACCTCTGTGCGGTTTCCCCCAGGCTTTCGTACCTTCTCCTCTGGCATCATCGCCGAAATCCGGCCAAGACCCAGTCCCCCACAAGTGAATTTTGCTTTTATTTCTTCCTAGCTCCTTCTCTAACCCCTTTTTCGGCCTTTCGATCTCTTACCACCTCTCTCTGCCTCTTCTCTGCGGTCCTGTAGAGGTCTGTTAACTTCCCTCCCCTCCTGGCCCTTTTGCTCTCCTTTTGAGGTTTAGGCTCCCCATTTCTGCCCAATGATAGAAAACGCTCTTCCCCAAGCCACCCCCCCCCTAGCCACTGGTTCGACCCCCTCCCTGCACGTCCCTTCTTTCTTTTTCTAAACCTCCTTTCGCTCAAGCCCCCCCAACCACGGCCACTCTGTTGTGATTTTTCCCCCCACCACTGGATTGGAGAATCCACCCCTCTTCGGCCAATTTTTTCGGTTTTCATAAGTCAAAAATTATCAAACCTTTTTTTTTCATGTTTTCTCCCTTGTCAACCTTCTAGCTCCTCTTTTTCATGCTTTTTCCCCCTCTTCCCGAGGCGCGCTTTGGAGGTGGTTTCCTTCACTCGCTTTTTTTCCTTCGGGCGTTCTTACCTGAGGTCCTCCCTTCGGCCCTTTTTTTCCCACCCCCCATTTTTCCTCCTCGTTTTCCCTTCAAACACCCTTGTGGAAAGGTGATCTTTCTTTCTCACACCGGGTCTCTTTCCCCTCAGCTCACATTTCTTTTTCGCTCTTTTCCCCCCCTCTTCTTCCCCTTTCTTCTCTCCCCCCCCATCAACAGATGGAAGTCTCACATGAGGGGTTGGTCCTTAATTTATTTTTCGTTCACTTCCAACCTTCCCTTCGCTTTTTTTCATCTTTTTCTGTCCCGACACCTTGTGGGATTTTCGTGCTTGCTACTGAAGGCTAGCCCCCCCCCCTCACCACCCCCGCTTCCCCCCCTTTTTTGTTATCACCCCCTTCATTAGGGATTGACACGTTCGGATCACGGATTTGATCATACATGGTCTCCCCTCCCACCCTCCGATTCTTCTCTTAGCTTCTCCTTTTTGTTTTCCTCGTATGCCCCTCACCCAGACCAAATTCACTGGAATCCCTCGACCTTAATTCTACTTTTCAATTTTTCTTCCAGACTCCCCCGTTCCCCCCCCGATTAGGTGCGGCGCCGGTCAAGCGCCCCTTTCATAGTTCTCCTTCCCCTTCGTTTTTTCTTTGTCCCCTTTTCCCCCCCTTCGCGTTTGACTTCCCATTTTTCTCACTGCGGGTTCCCGTCACAACTTAAGATGGCTCGCCCCCCTTGAACTTTTTTCGCGACGCTCTTTGTCTGGCTGCTTTCCTGTTTTTCTACTTTTTCCCCCACCCCAATCTCCTGGCCTCAGGACTTAGACGTCTTCTCCCCCAAGGCCCTTGCAACGCTCACAATCCCTTTCGTTCATGATACTTCTTTTTCTTTATCGACTGGTCGGAAAACTGAGTTAATTTGGGTAAACAGGTGCACGATCTTCACGAGTCTTTTCTTTTTCCCCCACCTTTCACCATTGATCCCTTCCCCCATCCTGCGCTTCGGCCAGCGACTGCTCTTTCATTTTTTCCCTTTTAGATCCTCCGTTTTTTTTCGCTCTTCGGGCGACGATGCCCTAGACCCTTTTTTGCCGGGCTGGTGTTAGTTAAAGGAGGCCTTGACAGTTGCTTTAATCCACACTTTTTCCCCCTCTTTTTCCTTTCTTTGCCCCCGTATTTAACAACCTGACGCAGTTGGTTTTTCGGTCCCTATTCGTTTCCCCCCCCAGTCCCCGAGTCCTTCTCATGGCGCCAGGGCTTGGCCCTTGACATCCCCCAAGCCGGGACCGAGTTTCATCGTCCTTATGAGTTGCTTGCCTTCATCTCTTTGGCTCTCAAACGCCCCGGCCGCGATTCAGATTTAAGAGGTTCAAAGGGTTTGCGTCGTCCCATTCTTTGATTTTCGACCCGTTTTATCCACTCCCGTTACTTTAACCCCCACTATTCGTTTACACCAAAAGTCCACGGGCTACACGCCTTCGTTTTCTAACCCCCAAAAAAGTTGCTCCTGTTTTCCCCCTTTCCCTCTTCCTTCTTTTGGTTTTTTTTTGGCTGTCTCAAACCATTGGTCTCATTTTTTTATGAAAGGCCGCTTCCTTCACCTTTTTCCTTTTTAGCGTGGTTTCGGTTTCATACGGCCCGACAGGTTCAAAACACCCTTGTGCCTGTTCGTCCTATATCCTCTTTTTCTTGTACCTTATCTCAAATCATAAATATGAACTTCCCGTTCAAATCCTGTCTTGTCTTTTTTTGATGAGTCTTTTTCCCCGGTTTTTCCGTGCCTTGGTTTCTCTTTGCCGTGAGGGCAGCCTTTACCCACTTGAGAGAAACAAGGGTTCCTGGCCCCAAGAGTTCCTCGCCTATTGACGCCGCCCCTGTACGTCCCCCCCCTATTCCCCCCGTTTCCCACGTTTTTTTTGTCCCCCCCGAAACGTGAAAGATTATTTGTTTAGATCCTAATCGGTTGGCTATATGGTTAGATCCCCTCCTCATGATTTATGCACACACAGGACCTTTTTTTTCCCTCTCTGTACCAATCTAATGTTGGGCTTTTTGGAGGAGGCCTGAGAATCCGTAACCCCGTCTTTCCCAAATTGGGTTCCCCCCTTTTTTCCCCCTCCTTTCCTTTTTTTTTCCAGACCGGTGGACTGCTCAGTGCCGAAAGCAAAACACATATGCGCGGACCAACCCCCTCAGGGGGGGCGTTCGCCTTCTTGTCTTGCCCTGGCCCCCCTGTCTGAAACCTTTTAGGCCGCTTACATTCATCGCGATTTTGATTTCCAAGAGGCGGCCTTTTCAACCCTTCCGCCCCTATCTCCCCCTCACCTGCGCCTTAGCTGTCAAATCTTCAATTACGGTCTCGTTTTTGATTTTCTTCTCCTGTCAATCCAACAACCAATTGGCTTCTGCTCCCCTCCCATTCATTTCCCATGGTCTCTGGCGGATGTTTTGCTTGGGCTCCAGTGTTTTTCGAATATTGGGGCTTTGCCCCTCTCTTTTCTATACCCCCTTTGCCCATTCGAACCACGTATTCCCCCGCGACCAGCCCCCCAGGATAAAACCCCAAAGACTTTTTCTCTTCTGGCATCCCAGACCCTTTTCACCCTCGGTCTAAAGAGCGCAGAGGCGCGTTATTTCCCCCCCACACCCCCAGCTTGGTTCATATGAATCAAAACGATATCCCGCTTGATTTTTTTACTCCACCCCGGTAGCTTATGACTTTCCCCTTCAAGGGTTCACTTTGTCTGGTCTGGCAGGCATTTCTATTCTCTGTGGGGCTTGCTATGTAACCGGGGTTGCTGTTGTTCCCACTGTCCCCCTTCGGGCATGGTGCCCCGCCCTCAACCCCATTGCTTCTAGAGGAAAGAGCTCTTCAACCCTTTTTTTTGTGAAGCGCGTTTGGAAGGCTTTCCCCCCCCCTTCTCCTTTGCCTTGACCCTTTCCCCCGGCCTTTTCATTCCAGTCTTGACGCAAACTATTATATATACCAGGGACTCCCAATTCGGTTGCTGCTTTCATATCCCTCCGTGTCGCCTATTCCTGCCGCTTTTTGTGAATTAGCTTCTTTTCCCTTGCTAGGCTAGAGGTTTCGCGATGTCAGATTGCCATTGTCCTAAGGGACAAAGTCGCATTCCCCCTCTTCACTTATTCTTGATTTTTTCTCAGGATTTCGTTGCGATGTGCTTGGCCGTTTTCCTCTTCGACGGGCTGGTTTTTCCCACTTCGGCCTCCCCCCCCCCCCTAAAGGTTAAATTTGCCAGCGTTGGCCCCCCTGTGCGGCTGCCCCTCCCGGGTGCGGTCAAAAAAAAAAACGACCCCTTTTTGAACGCTCTCTTAAGGCCGGGCTTTTGTGATCGATTGGCCATTTCGCTTCGGGGCTTTT